>ERZ795043.1645-NODE-1645-length-10467-cov-1957.939205_pt1 | contig 10467 bp, 3 predicted proteins | sample MGYA00375127_ERZ795043 | MGnify/ENA primary metagenome ERZ795043 (study PRJEB30172, sample SAMN05518447) | compost metagenome | isolation source: Feedstock adapted compost from Newby Island compost facility, Milpitas, CA | place: USA:Newby Island compost... | reverse complement strand
AGCACTTGACTACGGATCAAGAGGTTCCAGGTTTGAATCCTGGCGGAGTCACCCCGCCTTATCGAGCAGCCAGGGCCTATGGGTCCTGGCTGTTTTTATTTATGCGTCCCTTCCGATTAGATAATAAGCTTTCGATGCAGCACGTTAGGGTTGATGGGAATTCCCCGGATAGCTCTGTTCAGGCAGGAGTATGTATCGACGGGTGAGAGAAGGGGGGATGGAAATGATGTTAGGATAGAGATAAATTATTAAATTTAATATATTTTTAGAATTAAGCTACTATTATGAATCAATCTATAACTACAAAAATAATAGACATTATATCTGTGTAAATACAATAGTAAAAATTATGTACAAAAAACTTGATGGGGATTATGAGTTGTAGGCATACAAATGCTAAGCTAAGAGAATAATTAACTGGAAAGTAATATTTTTTAAAATCTTCCTTTGCTTAATGTTGATACTTTTAGCCAAAGAATGATGGACGAAGTTATTGAATATTTTAATAAGCAATGTGCCTATGGAAGCAAAAAATACTTCATTCATCGAAAAATTCATTCAAAAGCTAGATGATGAAATAGAAATAGCCAAGCATCCTCAATTTGTGTCATCGTTTATCAATTCGATGATGCATTATTTTTATACCCAAGTAATTAAAGACCCTGAAAATATTTATTCTACAACTGGAGTTGAAGTAAACAAATCAATATACGATAAGATAAGAGCTTATATGTTAGCTGATATGGCTACGTATGGAACTAATATTGATTCCATGATGGAATCAGTGGAGAATCAAATAAGAAATGCTAATCCAGATTTATCTGAACAGGAACTTAGAAAACTTATAGATGATAGCATTGGTAGATTAAAGCGTATATACTTAAACCTTGTCGATTATATAGAAATGTTAAAAGATGAAAAGAACTGGAAATATGTAATAGATAAACACGCTATAATGCTTAAAAACAGGGGAATAAGGGTAAAATCAAATACTGATTCTCTTGAAGATTTAAATAAAGCCATTGAAGAAGACAACCAAACTGGTCGTTCGGATTTCGATGAAGAGACTTATTTCATGATGGATTATGTTGATAGAGCATCTGCCATCATTAAACTTTTAGCTTCTTCATTTCTTAAAGAAAGTAAAGTAGATGAGGCTTATTTAAGACTTTTAAGAACAGATAAAGAAGTATCTCTGAAGAAAGATATTAAACTACCAATGAGATTTACCACCTATGGGTTGGTAGATATGGAAACCCCGTCTGCTGTTATAACAATGTTAAAGAAAAGATATGGAAATTCTAAATCACCATTTGACTTTTTGAATAGAGTACTTGAAGACTTTAAACTTACCGGAAGTTCTCATCTTTTAATACTTTTAAGGAATTTAGGCATTGATAAAATTAAGAATGGGAAGATAGATGAAGGCAATCTTGAAAACATGTCTGCTTCCCAGCTTTCCTTGCTTAATCAGCTTGTTAGCTTTATTTCGACACAGAACTTACCTGCCTATGGATTGGTAGTTGGGGAAGACCAAGGGTTCAGTGAGTTTGGTATTTCTCAATCAGAATCAAAGACTTCCTTCTCAAATCTGGAAGTAGAGTATCGGATAAAGAAAGAAGTTGTTAATAATTTCAGAAAGATTGGTTTGAGTGATATGTCTTTGAAGTATGCCGAGAATTATCTTGTTAAAAGAATGCCCACTACAAACGTAGATACTCAAGGTTTTGTGTTTAACAATGACTTTGTTAAGAGCGGTTTTGAAGAAGTTAAAAAATTATTCCAGGAAGCTAAAAATAATGATAACGTTATTGACCCGGATAAGAGTTTAGAATTGTTTAGAAAACTTGTTAAGTCTTTGAATATCAATGTAGAAGATAGGGATATTTATATAGTAGGTAGCCAGAAACCATATTTAGTGCATAATGTTCTTGTAGCTTTTGGCCGTCTTTTCCGTAGGTTAACAAATAGAATGGCAAATGGAGAAGAAGATTTATCTTTAACGTATCGGGATATAAATGACATTGCTAACATTTATTTGCAGCTCAGAGAGCATGATTTACTCAGAGATCCGGGCACTACCTATACTATTGAAAAGCAAAAACAAAATAGATTTATTCCACGAAACACATTGTATAACACTATAAACGAAATAAACCAAGCTGAATCATCATCTGAAGTTGAAAAATTAGACCCGGTATTTTCTAATGCTTCAATTATCTTGAATGCCCCCAATGTTGTATTCGACCCAACCGGAAAGAAAATACCAGGAAAAGATTTGAAGGTTGATAATATAGTTGGTTTAGATGCAGGTGAAGGTTTAAAGGTAAAATCGAAGAAAGCCATTTTTGTTCAGAGGTTTGTAATGAATATTAACGCTTTGTTAAATAATAGATATGTAGTTCCCTTCCTCGGGGATGGGGGTACATATTATGCCATCAATTTTGGGGATACTATTGATAATTATCTGGCTGCTGGACAAGACCCCAACGCTCCCATATATCATAGAAACAACCCCAGATTAAGGGAAGCTATTAAAAACTACTTCTTAAATGAAGTAAAACTTGCAGAAGAGGATAGGTCTAATATAAGTAAGAGTTACAAAAAGAATGGTGGTGGATATGGGATGCTAAGATTATTCCGGGATGTTATTTCCGCTACGGATAAAAATTTACTTAATGAAATAGAAAATCATATCCGTAATAAATCATCCATGAGTGAGACGGAATATGCAGATAAGATAAGTAAATATGCGGATAGAGTGGTTGATTTGACCTTTGACTACTTCAGAAATAAATCTCTGGATGGATTAAGAACTCTGGCTTATGCTAAAGTGTACAACTTCAATAAGAATAGGCTATATCTAATAGATGAGAACGGAGCTAAAGAATTCTTAGAGCGTGAATTCTCTGATTTGCCCCCAGCTGAAAGTCCATCTTATTACAAAGAAGATTTAGCACCTGACGATTTCGATAATGAAGAAGTTAAATATGACCCCTATGGATTTATACAAGACGTTAAGGGAAAGGGGTATATGTTTGATATACTTTCTAAACTGTTCTTGAAACAGTTTATTTACAAAAATGAATTTTATCGTCTATTCTACGGTGATCCGTATCAATATACCAAGATAACAAAGCGTGGTAAGATATTCAATTCACCACGTATTTATGTTAGCCGTGATGATGTAATGGATAGGTTTTTGGAAAGCAAGTTTAATCAGCTTACCACCGAACCAATCGAAGATGAAGAAGAAGGTAAGTATTACAAGTATGAACTTCAAATAGACCCAACTACCCCTGGTTATTATAAGTTCAAACCGTACATGAAAACTGTTACGGTTAAAGACCATGTGGTATTGCCTAAATTTGTGTTTGAGCTTCAAGAGGCTTTGAAAGATCCATCTCTTGATAATGACACAAGAAAGAAAATACAGGATATTATTTCCACTTACGAAAATAATGAAAAGTCAACAGATGGTTTCTCTTTCATGAGTTTGCCCGCTTATCGTGCTTTGATGATGAGGATGGGGAGATGGCGTTTAGATGGGGATATGGAAAAGTATTATCAGAAGGATATGGCTATGCTTCGACAGGAATTGGATAAGCGTGGTATATGGAAGTATCCGAATACAGAAGGTGGTAAAGTGTTAAAATCCCATGACGAAAAAGTTATCAAGGCATATAAGTATCTGGATATGAATATGTCCGTTATCAAGCCTTTGATTGTTGGAAAAGAGTTTGGTACGGACTTGCCGAGAATAATCCAGGATAAAACAGCAATGGGGATATTGTCATTCTCTATTGTTAAAAACTACGATAATGCTTTAGATACATATATTCGGATGCTGTATTCCCCCAATGAACAGACTGGAAAGCTGGAATTTGACCCCATTGACTATGTGATTTTTGATTCAGGTAGAAAGAATGGAGCACCAATAGATCAAGAATCTCTTTACAATGACGATGGAACTATACCTACTACTGCATTGGATAAAGATCAAATTACATGGAACGGAAAAGGGGAAATGCCTACTCCATTTAAAAATATTCAAAAAGTAAAAGCTAATGATTTTGCAATAATCGTAGAAACATCAAAGGAAAAAGACTTTTTCACTCGTTCTCGCCAGCTATTAAACATGGCTATTTTGAATAATTATGATAAAGGACAACCGTTGAGTGATAAGCAAAGAGAGCTGGTTGATAATTATCATACCGCTTCTGTAAAATTACAAGAAGCCAAGTTTAATCAGATGGTGGAAAAATTAGGATTGGAATATGATAAAGATAAAGATGCTTACAATATTAAAGACCCGGTTCGATTAAGGAATACCATCATGGATATGATAACAAGTTATGATTTACCTGTTAGTATCCTTGATGCATTCAATTTACAACAAAAAGAAGATGGGACAATAGATTTTAAGTATTCTTTTGATATGACCCCTGTAAGTAGTAAGATTCGAGAGGCTATTTATTCTATTCTCGACACCAGCATTCTACATCCGCATCTTAACGGGGGTCAAAAGATTCAGATTCCATCTATGATGTTCTATAAAGGTAAAGAAAGACCTTTAGCTTATAAAAATGAAAAAGGGGAATGGGTTCCGGTTAAAAGAGAAGATTTAGATAAATTAACCCCTGAAGAAAGGAAAACAGTGAGAATGGTTTCGGAAGGTAGGTTGGAAACCCCTATTATTAAAGATGGAAAAATTGTGGGACTGAATCCATCTAAATTCCTTTTGACCCCTTGGTTTTTAGAAGAAGCTGTTAGGGAATATGGTAATATATCTCTTGATAAATTGATGGAAAAGATAGCCCCTGAAGATAGAGAAAGAATACTTCAGGCTGTTTCGTTCCGTATTCCCTATCAGAATAAAAACTTTTTCACCGTTGCTAAGATAGAATCTTTCCTTGACAGGTCATATAAGAATAACGTTATCATTCCTGAAGAATCTGGTATCAAATCGGGTACAGACTATGACGTGTATAAGCAAAATATGCAGCTTGATAATGTGTATATTGGAAAAGATGGATTGATACATCGAGTTCCCTATTTCCCTGAATTAGATCAAGAAGAAGCTATCAAGAAATATGAAGAAATGATTAGAAGTGGGGAACTATTGCCAAAACATAAGTTCGATAAAATTAACAGATTGGTCAATGTAATAAAAGGATTATTCTATAACACAAAAACAAAGAAAAGAAACATAGAAGAAGTTGTTCTTGGAAATATGACGGAATTGACGGAAAAAGGAATGAAATATCTTCAAGATAACATATTTGATATTTTAAAAGATACAAAAGATGAAATAAAGAAAGCTATTAAAAAAGGAAATATTTCAAATAAATCAGCTTTGTATAAACTATACATGGGATATACAAATAGGCAACCAGAAGAAAAGCTGAAATCATTAACTAAACATCTTTCGGTAGCTGATGTTCAAATATTAACTGGTTACTATCTTGATGCCCTTCATAGTTTGGCTGATGAATTTAATTCTTTATCAGACTTGTTTACTGATGATCAAGCAAGGAAACATTTTGTAGAATTACATTACAATAGTGAAACGGGTGAAATAAATGTTGACTCTATCATAAGGGATTTAGCATTTGATATGTATGTTAAAGGAATAGAGAACTATTACAAAGATACTCTTGCTGACCTTTATCTAAACGAACACGATATAGAAAATAAATTTAACTCTGTTGGGGTTAACAAGGAACTTGATGAAGAAGCAAAGAGGATGTCAGAAATAGTAGGCAATATTAACGAAGGTGTATTAGGTGATCCTTTGAAAGAAATATATAGTGGTGTACATGCATCACGAAATGTAAATGAAGTAGGTTTTGCCGTTATTCCCTCTGTTAACCATTCTCTTGCTCAGAGGATAGGGTTGACTTATGATTTAAAATTACTTCAAGAGAGTTATGAGAATTACTCGATGGATACCTTGCAGAAAGCATTTGGGATATTGTTACCACATAATGACCAAGGGAATTTTGTTACTTCACTTTCTTCCTTGAATAATGTTGATGGGCAGTCTATTTCGTCGGTAATGTCTTACTTCATTGATAAAAAGGTTGACGCCCCAAATACGGATGAAGCTACTACCTTTAATACTTATGGACACATGAGTAACGTGGCTTCATTCCTTGCCAGAGCTGGTGTTCCGCCTATTTTAATCACCAGATATGTCTCCCAGCCAATTAACAGATTGTATAACGAAGTAAGAGATGAGCTTTCTATAACTAAACCTATCACTTCACGTAGAGATGTTTATGTGAATTCCTTTTATAGAATTATAGATATTTTAATGTCAACACCGGGAATAAGTGAAGAAACGAAAAAAGACTTAATGAAAATAAAAAAAGATACTAAAGATTTCTTAGGTAATTATATATCTCTTAAAGAAAGTGCATTCCTAAAGTTGATAGGATTTGCTGGTAAGTTGCTTGGGTATAACAAAGAGCGAAAATTCTATTCTGATTTAGCAAATCCCGAAAGGGCAAAAGAAGTGTTACTTAAGGATATAGAGGCATTTTATGACCCCCAGAAGAGAATGGAAATGATAAATAAAAAGCAGTATTCAGAATTTTTGGGAAGACAATTGCTTTGTGCTGTTAATACTTATGGGATTCAAGTTGTTCAAGGTAAGCTATTTAGTATGGAAATATCTTTCTTCCCCGATGCAAGTGATTTTAGAACGTTCAATCATGGAGCAAAAGAATCTGCAAGTTTTCTTGGTTATGTTAATCATACTATACCTACACCATTTCAATTCGATAATTCCTTCTTAACCGATCCGGATAAAAATGTAGAGTATAAAATTTATCAACATTTCGATACGTCTATTGACTTACTGAGTAAGATGTTCAAATTGATAAATAGAGATACAGCTTCTATATTCAATGAAGTATATAGGAATCTTATGAATCCATCAATATACATTGATAAGAAGGATTTGAATTTAATATCTGAGAATTTCTTGAATTCGCTAAAAACAATTGTCTTCCAGAATGCTAATCGATTCGATAAAAATATACCTGTTTCTTTAAATGATGAGGTAGAGCGATTATTCTTTGGAAGAAAGAATGGAAAGAGCTATACTATCGCAACAAGAATCTCTTCCCTTGCTCAAAAATTAAAAAGTGTAAGGGATGAAAAGAAACCTGGTAATCCCTTGAATCCACTTACCCCTATCATACCTTTGCTTGATTCTCTCGAATTTGAATTAGTCAATTCTGGTAAGAAAACAAGACACGCTAATATTATAAGTTTCTTTAATAAGTATAATCTTACTACAGATGAAATAACAAAGATGTTTAGTATTATGAAAAATCATTATATGACAGCCAAGTTATATAAGGATTTAGTTAAGAGCATCTTATACCTTTATCAGACAGATACAAAAGCAGGGTATGGGGAACTTTATCGGGCTATTCCTGTTGAAGATATAAGAGATGTTATTGGGGATATTGTGTATAAAGACACTCCGATTGACTTGAGCCCGGGCACAAATAAATTTATTAAATCTTTGATGGATGAAGGGGTATTCCATAGGTTATATGATGAAAAATTTCTTTCAAAGGATTATTTATCGGAGATTATCCCCCTTGATAAAGATGTTTTCTCTAATGCGAACAGTCCACATTATGTTATCACTGGACAAGGTACAAAGGATGAAAGATTAGAGGCTATATTATATACGAGTGAAATTGCAGCACCTAATGCTGAAACTCAGCAAGCTAATGAAAACGTAACTTCTGGTGAATATATCCCAGGTGCACTCCCTGAAAGTTATAATCTCATAAAAAACTACTTAAATCTTATTCCTGAAAGTGAAAGGCCAAGATTACTTGTTTACGACCTTACTGATGAAGAAGCTAATTTATTTAAAATGAACAAGGAGTCAATATATCCTATTATTAGACACACTATAAAATTTGGTCGTTTTAGAGGAAATACAAACATATATAAGGTTTTGAGGGACGCAGATGGAAATCCATTTATTGATAATAACCATGTATTTTATGTAGAAGCAAACAATTTGACAAATGGAAGTGTACGACAAGTTCCAGACTTAGAAAACAAAGATTATTATAAACCATACTTTGCCGACCCTAAATCAACACCAATTGATGAAATCTCATCTTATTTACCCGTGAGTGAAACAAGTAGTGTATGGGTACAAAATATGAGAACTTTGTCTGGTTATCTTGGTGAGACTGTTCCAGAAAACTATGACCCATTTGTTGGAAGGTTGGTTAAGGTTGGTAATAAGAAATTCACAATCGAATCTGTTGATTTGGATAAATACAGGGTTAAGTTAAAAGATGTAGAGACTGGAAACGTGAGTGAAAATAACCTAAAACAAGTTGAGTTCCTTGATGTTCCTTTGGTCTTCCGTAAAGACAAACCTTATGTTGGACACATTATAGAAGCTATTGGTGATCCAGAAGAAAGATACTTAATCTACGATATTGTTTATAGTCAAAAAAGAAGTGTACCAACGTATAGGTTGATAAACCTGAGAGACAACCTTTTAAGGAACATCCCCACTGCAAACATCACTGCAGAATATAGATTGGTTTATCCAACTCCGGAAAAAATTCAAGAATTGATTGCTGAAGGTAAAATAGATAAAGACACTTTTGCTGGGAAAAATTATGTAAAAATTGAAGATTTTTATGAAAAACCGATTACTGATAGTGATGAAATTGCTAGTCTATGAGGAAAGTGTGAAATAAAAATTAATTTATATACATTCATATTGTCATTCCATAAAAATCAATCACTTATAAAAAAATAAATAAATATAAAATATAAGTAACATAAAATTTAAAAATATTATATTATATCTATAGCATTATCGAAAATTAAAACCATTATAGCTATGCGTACTAATAAAGGATTCAAAGTTCCGTCTGGTGAATCAAGATTTGGCGTGCACTATAAAATGAAAGGTGTTACACTAAATATACTAGACATTAAAATATCTGGCAAGGATACAGATTATGATTTAGCGGTTTTTGAGCAATCTGGATTGACACCTTATGGTGGGCCGCCTTTGCACGTACACCCAAGCCAAGATGAATGGTTTTATATTGTCGAGGGAGAATATTTATTTCAGGTAGGAAAAGAGAAGTTTGAAATGAAAAGTGGTGACACAATTTTTTTACCAAGGAATGTGCCACATGCTTTTATTCAATTGACTGAAAAGGGAAGGGCAATAGTTTCTTATTTGCCAGTAGGGAAGATGGAAGAATTTTTTGCTGCTACCCATAATTGGGAATCATCCCCATCAGAAGCTGAAATTATCAAGGTTTTTGCAGATCACGGAATGTTTGTTGTTGGGCCTCCCCTGAAAGTTGATTAGGTTGTATGTATGCTTTGTTCTGCTCATGCAAAGTTTGTAATATTATTTTTACATAACGTAAACAATAAATAAATTTTGAAAGACTGTAGTTTGGTTGGATGTATTAATGCAAAGCCATGTCAATCATAGATTCATGAATTATCTAGGTGGTTTAAGATAGGACATAAGATAAAATGAAAGCATTTTTTGGGGTATATCAGATTTTCAGTATCATTATATAACCTGTAAATTGTTATATATTCGCTAATTATCTATGGCAAGGCCTGATTGGCATTACAAGCATATAAAATATTTTGCTATGACAGAAATAATCCGTGAGTTAAAAGTTAGAACGACTAAGGAGATAGCATTCCGGAAATTTATCCAAGAATTTAATGAATGGTGGCCAAAGGCATACACCTGGTCACAAGACAAACTCTTTGAAATTCGAATTGAAGGTAGAAAAGATGGTCTGTGCACAGAGATTGGACCTTACGGTTTTCGTTGTGATTGGGGGCGGGTAACAGAATTAGCCGAAAACGAACGGATACAATTGAAGTGGCAGATAAGCCCTAAACGAGAGCCAGTTCCCGATCCAGATAAGGCAAGTGATATCGAAATTTTATTTTCAGAAGAAGGAGAATATACAAAGGTGAGATTCTTACATCAAAATTTTCAAAAACACGGAGAAGGCGCAGCATACTACTACGAGATGATGAACTCTGAGCAAGGATGGACATACATTTTAAATACCTACAAAAACTATTGCGAAATATGATTTTTCATAAAATAGATAAATCGGATATCTTATCTGTATCGATTTAAATGAATAGAAATGACAAAAAGCAAATTACTTGAAATGCACAATGTGGGTATTGTTGTGGAAGACCTGGATAATGCAATTAAATTTTTTAGTGAAATTGGATTAATGCTTGAAGGGCGAATGATGGTTGAGGGAGAATGGGCGGGCCGGGTTACCGGGCTAGGCCCTCAATCCGTAGAAGTGGCTATGCTGGTAACACCAGATGGACACGGGCGGATTGAGCTTTCGCGTTTCTTATCCCCTGCAATTATTTCAGATCACAGGAACGCACCTGTCAACTCTCTGG
>ERZ795043.1644-NODE-1644-length-10474-cov-7.304444_pt1 | contig 10474 bp, 7 predicted proteins | sample MGYA00375127_ERZ795043 | MGnify/ENA primary metagenome ERZ795043 (study PRJEB30172, sample SAMN05518447) | compost metagenome | isolation source: Feedstock adapted compost from Newby Island compost facility, Milpitas, CA | place: USA:Newby Island compost facility... | reverse complement strand
GAAGAGGAGCATGGTGCACGGCATGCCCTCCTTAAGATACTTCCAGGCCTCATCCACCTGATCCTTGGTCAATTCGTACTGCTCGAACGTGTTGTTGTCCATGAAAATGAACGAATCGCCCTGCCGGTAAAGGAATTGAGCATCGACCTCTTCCACATCGGCAGCTTCGATGGTGTCGCCGCTCTTGTATGTGCGGTCGATGACCGTGTTGCGGATCAGGTTTTTCAGCTTGCATTTGTAAAGAGCCTGACCCTTCCCCGGCTTGACGAACGTGCATTCGATCATCAGGTAGGGTTCGCCGTCAAGCTGAACCTTTAAACCCTTGCGAAATTCGCTTGTGTTGTAAGTGGCCACGTCTCCAACCCTCTCGTTTCGATTGTGCTTGCAATTGCCGCGGAATATTCACCTATCGCCCAGGCGTAAGCTTAACCTTACCAACAGCACCGCACTCGGTTTTGTGGACGCTTCCCACCTCGTGCCAATACCGGTACGATGAACGAAAAGCCGTGTTAAGAATAAATAACGGCTTGCCCCTGCGTCGAGCCGTGGTTGCCAGTTCGCAGCGACAGCGGGATCCATCCCAGCCAAGTATTTGAGTACAGTCCCCAAGTCAGGTCAGACGCTAATCATTTGTTCAACATTAGCCCCGTGAAATCGTCCTCCGCCTTTACAACCTCTGAAGCTGCTTGGCCCGGCGAATGTCAGTCTGGTTCTCTCGGGGCACCAGACTGGAAAACTGTTTTAGCGGAGGCGATTCGGGATCCCCAGGAACTGTGCCGCGAGCTGGACCTCCCAAGCTCCCTGGCCGAACACGCCCGGCAGGCCGGGAAAGGATTTCCCCTCCTGTTGCCGCGAACCGTCCTTCCCCGCATCCGGAAGGGCGATCCTCACGACCCGGTGCTCCGTCAGTTCCTCCCCGTTTGGGAGGAAACGCAGGCGGTGGAGGGATTCACGACCGATCCGCTCCAGGAGCAGGCCGCGCTGACAGCGCCCGGGATCCTCGCCAAGTACCACGGCAGAATTCTTATCGTAACGCACCCGGCCTGTCCCGTCCATTGCCGGTACTGCTTTCGGCGGCATTTTCCCTATGCCCAGGCCCTTGCCGGCAAGCAAGCGGAGAAAGAGACGTCCACCGGTGTCCAGCCGCGTTTAATTGCCAGCGTCGTGGAGTACCTTTCCACCCACCCCGACGTAACAGAGGTTATATTCAGCGGGGGAGAGCCCTTGATTATTGACGATCCCGAATGGAAAGCCTGGTTGAAGGCACTGGCAGATATTCCCCACCTGAGGCGCGTTCGGGTGCATACGCGAATGCCGATTGTCATCCCGCAACGGGTGACGGCCGACCTGCTGGCCACCTTCGAACGCTGCCCGTTGACAAAAGTTATCGTCCTGCACGCGAACCATCCGCGGGAGATTGACAATCCTGTGAGCGACGCGATTCTCCGGCTTCGCGCCACGGGGGCCGTCCTGTTTGTGCAGTCCGTTCTTCTGGCGGAAGTCAACGATTCGCCCGAGGTGCTCGTGGAGTTGTACGAGAAGCTCTCGGACCTCGGCGTGATGCCGTATTATCTCCACCAGCTCGATAGAGTGGCCGGTGCCCATCATTTTGAGGTACCGGAGCATCGCGGGCGGGAGATTATTGCGGAGCTTCGCCGCCGATTGCCGGGTTACCTAGTTCCCCAGTATGTTAGGGAAGTTCCCGGCGCGACGTCAAAAGTACCGATATTTTAGGTGGATCCAGTCGCCACCTCGTGGGTATCCCTCGCTTTTGTGTCCCGTCTGGTCGCAGCCGAAATCCCCGTTTTGTGGGGATTTGCCCACGGCCAAGGCGATTATCGGCTGACAATTGACAATGTGCGGTGCGTCGTAAAAACATTACCACTTCGCTGATAGCAGGGGCAATCCAAGAATCGTCCCAACACCCAATCGATCATCCCGAAATGGGGGTGTCCGGATAGGGGCAATTCATGAATGGCCCCTACAACGTCGGAGGGGCCAGCTCGTCGGGTCCGGCGAACACCGATTGATCACCCATCCCTCCTTACCGGGCACGACAAGCGTGCCCCTCCGAAATATTCCGGAGGGACGTGCTTGTCACGTCCGTCATTCAACGTTCAATCATCCATTCCCCTTCATCCGGGACTGAAGTCCCTTACCCGAAGCGGGGCTGAAGCCCCGCACTCCATGGAGTGCGGCGATTCATCGCCGCTTTTTGTGAAGGCTTTAGCCTTCACAACCTTGCGTTTGCGGTGTTTTCCTGCACCCAAACAAGCGTTCCTCGGGTGGGGGCAATTCATGAATTGTCCCTCCACCATTCTGGCGTTTGATCTAACCATGAGTGGGTAGAACTGAGTCACTCCTGAATGCCCTTGACCTGTTTCGGCGGCAGTGCCTAATCTTCCACTCGGTCAGGTGATGGGTCGCAGGCCGATTGTTTCAATTGCCCATTAAACAAGTCGCAGGAAAGAGTCGCACACGGATGGGACACGCGGGTTCTCTACCCCCGGGTTGGGTGGACATCCATTGCCACATTCTTCCGGAACTGGACGACGGACCGCCGAATTGGGATCAGGCTCTGGCAATGGCCCGGCTGGCCGTGCGCGAGGGTACTGCCTGGATCGTGGCGACTCCCCATCAGCGTGGCCGATACCAGCAGAACACCCCGGCGGTGATTGCCAGCCGCTGCGAGGAACTGAGGCGTCGGTTGCGGGAGGCCGCTATGCCGCTCGAAGTCTTCACCGGCGCCGATGTGCGGATCGATGAGGGATTGGTTGAGTCTGTAAAAAGGGGCGAGGTCTCCACGGTGGGCACTGGCCGCTACGTACTTTTAGAGCTTCCCCACGATATCTATCTCCCCCTCGATTCGCTATTGCGGGAATTGAAGCGGGTGGGGGTGACCGGCATTCTCACGCATCCCGAGCGGAACACGGCCCTCTTGCGGCACCCAGAGAAGCTCGAGGAAGTGTTGTCCGCCGGGGCTCTGCTTCAACTGACGGCGGGAAGCCTGACGGGGGCTTTTGGACCGGCCGTGCGGCAGTTTGCCGAAGAACTCCTTCTGACCGGACGAGTACACGTGGTGGCCAGCGACGGCCATGGAGTTCGCGGCCGACCGCCAACCATGGGGGAAGCTACCCGGCACATTGCTCGGCGCCTGGGCCGGGATGCAGCGGATATCCTCTGCCGTCGCAATCCCGCCAGGATTGTGCAAGGGATGCCCGTCCAAAGTTTGGAACGAGTGGAAGCGGCGGAACCGTTCTGGCGGCGGGCGTGGCGGCGATTGGCCGGTTGAAGCACAACACACCACTCAATGGACAAAATCGCGAAAGCAGGTGCAGCGTGCTGGCGGCACTCCTTCTGGCCATCCTCGGGCAATCGACTTTTTTGGGTCCGGTGGTGACCTCGCAGGGGGTTTGGGTGGACAGTCGCGCCATCGGCGGCTTCACCATCTACGCCCAATTTCCCCTTGACCAGGTTGAAGAGCTCATCGACGGCCTCGGGCATCTCGCCCAGGATATCCAATCGGCGCTGGGGATTGAGCTGGGCCAGCGCCCGGTCACAGTGCTGCTGTTTGATTCCCAGCGTGAATATCAGCAGTTTTTGCGGCGGGAATTTCCGGATGCTCCGTATCGCCGAGCACTGTACCTTGAGCGTTCCGGACGGGCGTTCGTGCTGGCCTATCGCAGTCGGGAATTGGCCACCGACCTGCGGCACGAGGCGACCCACGCCCTCTTGCATACGGCTTTGCCCATGGTGCCCCTGTGGCTTGATGAAGGATTGGCGGAGTATTTCGAGGCCCCACCGGGCGATCGGGTGTTCGGGCACCCCTATTACAAGACTGTCCGCTTCTGGGCCCGACTGGGCTATGTCCCCTCTTTGAACAAGCTGGAACAGATCGCCCGCATGGAAGACATGGATGGCAGCGCCTATCGATGGTCGTGGGCCTGGGTGCATTTCTTTATTCACGGGCCGGTTGCTGCTCGGCAGGAGCTGACAGATTATCTTCGGACCATCCAGAACTACGGCGTTCCGGGCAGTCTCGCCCAGCGCACGGAAGCTCGCCTCGGTTCGCTTCGCACCCTGTTTCTGGAGCATTTCCGCAAGTAGCCGTCCGGCTGTTCAGGTTCCCGAACGGCTGGTTTTCGGCGTGGCTAAAGCCCCGCGCTCCGTGGAGTGCGGCGATTCATTGCCGCTTTCTGGCGAAGGCTGTAGCTTTCCCAACCTTGCCGTTTGCGGTATTTTGCCGGAACCACGCAAGCGGTCCCCGGGTAGGGCCAATTCGTGAATTGCCCCTACCGGATACGGAGGGACCCGCTTGTCGGGTCCGATGAACACCGATTGATCACCCATTCCTCCTCATCGGGCACGACAAGCGTGCCCCTCCGAGTTTTCGGAGGGACCTGCTGGTCAGGTCCGCTTTTCTCGGAGTGACGTGCTTGTCACGTCCGCCGTGCAACGTTCGATCATCAATTGGTGTTTACCGGGGGACTGAAATCCCGCGTGGAAAGCGGGCCAAAGCCCCGCGCTCCGTGGAGTGCAGCGATTCATCGCCGCTTTTTGGCGAAGGCTTCAGCCTTCGCAAAAGTCGTTTTTACTCGGCGCCGGTCAGGCCACCCTGTCAACCGGCTTTTCGTGGTTTTGTATTGGAGGCGGGAGTTTCCGGCAGGTCACGTTTGGCATCCTGCTGATACTGCTCCCACAGCCGGTTCCAGAGGCTTTCCAGTTCTGCCACCTTTTCTGGTAATTTCGCTGCAAGATTATTCGTTTCGCCGCGATCCTCGGCTAGGTTGTACAACTCCCAAGGATCGCCCCGGGCGGCAACCAGCTTCCAGTCGCCAGCGCGGATCGCCCGATTTCCCTCGTGCAGGAACCAGAAGAAATCGTGTTCCACGGTTCCATCTTTGGTGAAAAGTGGCACGATGCTTTTTCCCGGCGGCTGGGGACGCTCCTCTCCATTCCAACGGTCGGGCATGGAAATTCCCGCCAGCTCGAGGACCGTTGGAAAAACATCCACGAAGTGCACGGGGGTATGGCGGAGTTCTCCGCGGGCGGTGATGCCCTGAGGCCAATGCACAATGAACGGAGTGGAAATACCGCCTTCGTGAACCCACGTTTTGTGGCGGCGGAAGGGGGTGTTGGAAGCACTCGACCATCCCGGGCCCAGGCAGAGAAAAGTCTTTTCGCTGCCCATCGGAGCCTGCGGATCATGGCCGTCGCCACGTACCATGATCTCGGCACTGGCACCGTTGTCGGAGGCGAAGAAGATCACCGTGTTGTCCAGGACGCTCATTTTCTGGAGTTGCTCCACGACCATGCCCACCGCCTCATCCATGATGTGGACCATGGCAGCGTGAATCGCCATCTTGGTGGTTTGGAATTCCTTCTGGTCAGGGGTGAGTTCATTCCAGGGGATGGGGTATTTCACCTCGGCTGGCCCGAGAATCTTGAATGCTTCCGGGAAGTCATACGGGGGGCCCAAATGGACCTCCATGGGTGGCGGGCTATTGCGAACAAGACCCATTTCCAGAAGCCGCTTGCCCCGCTGCTGCTGAATGACGTTCCACCCCACCCGATAACGATCGCGGTACTGGGCGATGACCTCCTGTGGTGCCTGGAGCGGGAAGTGCGGAGACGTGAAGCACAGATAGAGGAAGAACGGTTTTTCGCGGTACTCCGTGGCGTGTTCTGCCAGATACTTCACCGCATACTGCGCAATCGCCGTGGTCGCATAGTAGCCGTCGTTAGGGCCGGGGGTGGGAAGGGCACGGCCATCTTCCTGATGATTCTTGGGATGGAAGAAACGATCGTGATCGTTGAGTACGTAGCTGTGATCGAAGCCGCTGGTCCAGGGCTGTTTGTCGATGTGCCATTTTCCCGAATGGTAACACCGGTAGCCGTGCTGTCTCAGGACTTCCGACAGAAGCGGGGCCCACGCCGGCCGCACTCCGCTCCCACCACTGCGCACGCCGGGGACGGTATCCCGCCGCACCTGCTGGGGGTAATAGCCCGTCATGATGGCTGCTCGCGAAGGCCAGCACCGAGCGGAATTGTAACACTGGGTGAATCGCAGTCCGTTGGCCGCCAGGCGATCGAGGTGCGGCGTCTCGATCTCACCGCCGTAGCAGCCCAGGTCGGAGTAGCCCATGTCGTCCGCGAGAATGATCACGATATTGGGGGGCGTCTTGGTGGCGGCCGAAGCCGAACTGGCTTTTTGCGGAGCCTCGGCTGAGTTTGTGTTGGCTGCATGGAGGCGAGACGTCCCCACCAGAAACACAGCGGCGGCCGCCAGCGTGCAGAAAAATCGCCCTGTGACACGCCAGGCCATTGGAACTCTTTGTTGTGACGCAACCATGGAAGTGACCTCCCCAAAAGTAGATCGAAGACATGGATTGAGGCGACGCGGCCGGGTTGGCTGTTTTAAGTCCCGCGTCTCGTTCCTGTTATATCATCAAGACGGAACGTGTTCCACAAATCCCACGCCTGGTCCATGCCCCACTTGTGGAAATGCGCGAGCGCCCAGACGCTCAATGGTTGCAGGGGCAATTCATGAATTGCCTTTACAGTTAGCGAGGCAACCAAGTAGATAGACGCATCGCGATCGGCGACATAGACTATCCGACGTCGGGATGTGGACCTGACAAGCAGGTCCCTCCGCAATTTTTCGGAGGGGCACGCTTGTCGTGCCCGGTGAAAAGGAATGGGTGATCAATCGGCGTTCACCCCTTTTGGGGAAGAGTTGTGAGCGCCCAAGGGCGCGATGTCTTGGAGGAGCGATTCACGAATGGCCCCTACCTGTAACATGCGGCGAGTGGAACCGTGCTCTCCAATTTGCCCTACCAGGCGCATAATTCGAAAAGCGGACCTGACAAGCAGGTCCCTCCGAAAGGTCGGAGGGGCACGCTTGTCGTGCCCGGTGAAGAGGAATGGGTGATCAATCGGCGTTCACCGGACCCGACAAGCGGGTCCCTCCAACGTTGTATGGGCAATTCACGAATTGCCCTACCGGTAATCGCTTGGCTTTCCCCACGCAGCCTGTGACAGGATGATGGTGTCTACACCCCACCCTCTTACCTTGCCCGGGGATGGGCTTTTTCGTACACAGCCTTGAGGTTGGCGGTTGTCAGGTGCGTGTAAATCTGCGTGGTGACGAGGCTTTTGTGTCCCAGCAACTCCTGGACGCTGCGGATATCTGCCCCCGCGTTAAGGAGGTGCGTGGCGAAACTGTGGCGAAGCGTGTGGGGAGTTGTGCGGCGATCCAGGCCGGTTTGACGGAGATATTTTTCCAGCATTCGGGCGACACTTCGGGTCGTCAACCGCTGACCAAACCGATTGACAAAAAGCGGACGATCAGGCTGGTCACGCAAACTGGGATGGAGCTTTCTCACGGCCAGCCAGCGGCGTATCGCCCTTACCGCGAAGGAACCGAGCGGGGCGAGGCGTTCGCGACGCCCCTTGCCCCTAACCCGCACGATCTCTGCTGCCAGATCCACGTCGCTATCATTGAGACCGACGAGTTCACTGATGCGCAGCCCTGCCGAATAGAGTGTTTCCAGGATTGCCCGATCGCGCAAGCCCATGGGAGAGGATGCCGGCGGGGCCTCCAGGAGTTTTTGCACATCCTCAGTGGAAAGGACGTGCGGCAGATTGCGTGGCTTGCGGGGATTGCGGAGCGGTTTGGCGGGGTTCTCTTTCACCCATCCCTGGCGCATTCCGAAGCGGAAAAAACTCCGCAGACTGGCGAGCCGTCGGGCGATCGTTCCTGGGGCGTAGCCCGCCTCGTGCATCGCAGCCACATAACCCCGCAGATCGAGAGTCGTGACCTGATCAGGAGAGGGGCACCGACCGCCGTAGGCGTCTGTGAGATATTCCACGAGAGCCGTGAGATCTTCGCGGTAGCTCTTAATTGTGTTGGCCGAGGCGTTCTTCTCGACGGCGAGATACCGCAAAAACTGCCCGATGGCCGACTGCATACCCGCCTTCCAGAAAGTTTGAAATTTCTTACGGAAAGATCTCGTGCGGGAAGTTTGGGAGAGCGATTCCGCTCAGCGCCCACCGTTGTTGACGGTCAGGCGTGATCGTCGGGATCGGCCGGCTGTTTGGCTTTGAAGCGATTTTGCAGTGCCCGTCGGCGTGCCTCCTGGCGGATTTTCTGGCTCAGGACGGCTGCATCGTACCAACTGAAACTCAATTCGGGATGGGCAGCGAACCGTCCCAACGTGCGGATCATTTCCAGACGGTTGTCGTCGTCATAGAGGAAGATGTAACGCTCCCCTCCCTTGATCAAAGCAATCACGTTGATTTCTCGGCTCACGACTCGGGCACTCCTCTGGTAGTTGACTCTCGCCGAAATGTCGAAGATGCCAGGTTGTTTTCGCCAGGTTCCAACCTTTATTTCTCTTATCGGACGACGGGAGGCCGCCACGTCACTTCGATTTCGTCGGCACCTCCCCGTGCGGTCAACATTTCCCAAATATGCAGGCGGCAACAAAAACGCAGGAATTCATCACTTTTCGCAAGGTAGGGCTGCCATCCGCTGAGCTGCGCGTCATTTCGGAATCGGGCATACTCCTGGAGCAACCGGGTAAAGCGCTCGTCTCCCCCGTTATAGACCCGGGTGTGAACGAGAAACGGCTCATTCGTCGGCATACACGGCGGGTTCGCAGGAGTTGGTTGGGGCACGAGCTTTTCTGGAGAGATCTCGTTTTCTGCCGCACCCGACGCGGATTTCGGGACGGTACCGTCGGGCGTCCCTGGAGCCTTTTCGCCGCTCGAACTCCAGGCCGTGGCAGTGGCCGCATCACACTGCGGAGTGGCTTCCGAGAGAGCGCCCCGGGCGTAGGCAATCTGGGCTTCCAGAAGCAGCCGGCGGGGAATGTGACGTTCCTCATCCGTTCCCCATGGCAGACCGTAACCAGGTGGCACGGGGTGAAAGCCGGGGTTGGCGGCGTACCATTCCACCTGCAGACCGCAGCGGGGTGGGTAATAGGGGGAATACTCCGTCACGGCACCGACCACGACGGCGTCGGCCCCCAGGACCTGGGCCAAACGCCGCGCGTCCGCCGCGCTGTTGAGGCTGATTCGGTGGATGGTCATGGCTCTCTCCACCACCCCCACCGGAATCACCTCAAATCCGGGAATTTCCTGGAGTTCGTTGTAATACGCGATGGCCACCTGTCGGCCGTCGAGAGTGGGTTCGGTGGAGAGGTTAAAGAACGGGGCCACGGCAACTTTATGAATTTGTGGAAAAGGATTATGGATCATCGGCTGGACGGCAGGTTTGGGGATGAGAGTGCAGCCTGCCGTGATGAACAGACCCAACAAGAACGCCCAAGCGCCTGCCCGGATGGGGCCGAAAAGTACTGGGGATCGCCGTTGTTTTCGATGCTGGGAAAGCGGCCGGCAGCACGGGAGGTCCCGTTGGCGGCACCAGCAAACGCTTTCGATAATAGGATGGCGGCGACCCGGAATCATTCTCAGTCAGGACAGTCGGTACGACTTTGCACCTCTCGTGCCCACGATTCTTGTCCAGGCTTCCTGTCTTTTCTGAATTGACATAGCTTGGAGGCAAATAAGGCCGTTGAGGGCGATTTCTTTATCGGCAAAGTCAGCCCAAATCATCTACTTCTTTTTTTCGGAAAATACGGGCTCTGTTGTGTGGTCGCTACGTTCCGCGTCAAGAAAACCGGAGCGGGGCGACCCGACGGCCTGCCGGAGGGTCAATCAATATCCCGAAGCCATTGAGCCGATGTTAAACAAGGTAGACTTTGTGGGGCGAGAAATCTCCACGGGAGTTCAATATGGGTCGGATTCAATCCAACGTCGGACTTATCACCGGTGTCCCCATCGGCGACACCGTGGATAAACTTATGCAGATTGAATCCCGACCTCGTGACAATCTCCAGGAGGTCAATAAGAAGATTGATAAAGAACGGGCGGCCATCACGGAGCTCTCCGCGCTTTTGATGGCCGTCCAGTACCCGGTCAAGAATCTGGGCAAGGTGGCAGTTTTCGACAAGCGGACAGCCACCAGCAGCAACGACGCTGCTTTGGGGGTTCGGGTCACCGGCTCACCGACCCTGGGGTCCTACATCTTCACGCCGCTGCGAACGGTTCAGCCAGAACAGTGGCTGAGCAAAGGGGTCCGTGAGCAGACCGAGCCACTGGGAGCGGGAACGCTCTCATTTCGATTTGGCCCGGGGGTGGATCGGTCGCTCGATCTCGACCTTTTGCGGGGTGGACAGGGGTTTCAGCGCGGCCTGATCCGCATCACAGACCGCAGCGGGGCCTCCGCGGAGATTGATCTCACCACGGTCCAGACTCTCGACGACGTCATCAACGCGATCAACAGCAACACGCGGATCAACGTCCGGGCGGAGGTCGTGGGGGACCACATCCGCCTCACTGATCTGACCGGCGCCAGCGTGACGAATCTTCGCGTTCAGGACATCGGCGGCGGACAGGCTGCTGCATCCCT
>ERZ795043.1641-NODE-1641-length-10507-cov-101.697283_pt1 | contig 10507 bp, 5 predicted proteins | sample MGYA00375127_ERZ795043 | MGnify/ENA primary metagenome ERZ795043 (study PRJEB30172, sample SAMN05518447) | compost metagenome | isolation source: Feedstock adapted compost from Newby Island compost facility, Milpitas, CA | place: USA:Newby Island compost... | reverse complement strand
ACGGAACCACCGTATCAGACCTGGATGTTGAACGTTTATTGCGAGGCGACAAATACTTGTATCTAAACGGCGAAAGGCAGGAAGACAGCAAGGAGATTGTAGAGAAACTCATTAGCAACCATGTGAAAGAAATCTTCAACCACGCCAGAAGCAGAAAGATCTCGTTTAACAATACGGAGGTTCATTTCGTCGGCGGCGGGGCGTTGTTGCTAAGGGATTTCATTCTCAAAGAGTATCCTGCAGCCATCATTCACACTGATGCCCAATTTTCCAACGTACTCTCCTTTCTTCAAATCTTGGAGGCCAAGCAAAATGGATAAGCGAATGAGGCTCTCCATTTCTTTCAAACAACAATACAGGCATATCTACGAGCATTTGAAAACGGTCCCCAATAAAAGCGATTACATCGCACAAGCTTTGGAAACCTATTTGAACAATGAACGCACGGTTACCCATGATCAAATACGAGAAATAGTCATGGAAATCTTGCAGAAAAGTTCTGTTCATTATGTGAATCAGCCGAATATCGAGCAAAGTGATTTTCTTTCCAAAGAAGATGCCGAACTCCTTAACCAGTTGTTTTAATCTGAAAAAATCCCTTTGTCAGCAAAATCAAGGGTTGGGATTATCTATATAGGGGAAAGGCGATTAAGGCAAAATAACATAGAAAATTGCAACACCTGCAAAGTTTGATGATCCACTTGCAGGTGTTGCTTGCATTTGGTTTCGTTTTTCCCTTCGGGGTAATGCAACCATAAAAGGATTGAAACACGACATAGGATTTTGCATCCACCCCATAGAAGGTTGATGCGATACCCTTAGGAATCAGCAAAAACGCAAAAGCATGTTTTACGATCAAGCTTGAATCACACCAGAACAACGTTTTCCATTATAGTCCACCACGGTTGTTTTTTGCAGTTTATACGGGCGATGTTGCAACCCATGGCATGGTGTGAAGCCCCCCTGGCGATGTTGCCAAGCAGTCTCCCCTCTTAGCAATGAATTTTCCCTATGTAGAATCCACTGGCAAGAATGAAAATGCAAAATCGAAAGGCAAAACACCTGTTCAAGCTTGAGAAATACCAGAACAACGAGTTTTCATTATAGTCCGCCACGGTTGATGTTGCAGTTTATCCAGGAGATATTGCAACCCTGGGAGGGTTTGAAGCTTCTCTGGTGATGTTGCCAAGCAATATTCCTTGTCGGTTGAAGAATTTTTCCCCTAATATATAGGTATTATGTATTCCGAAAGTTGGCTTTGTGCAACTTTTCGATGTGATAGAATGCAATTAAAAAAGAGCCAGCAATGGCTCTTTTTGGGATTATTTGTCTATATTCAAGCTCATTTGAATCATCGGTTCCTCATACCAATCGTAACTTTTGTCAGTTACCACTTTGTAGCCAATCCCAAGTTTGTTAAAGTATTTTTCTGCACAAAGAATTTTTCGTTTTTCTTTTGGAAAACGCAGTTCATCTAAATTTAATCCGCCTTTTGTCTCACGAACCAATTCCAACTTCAGGGAGCCATCTTTGTATTTTCGAATGATCCCCCAGTCTGGATTGTAGTTACCAATAATCTTGGGAAGCTCAATTTTAAATTTGGGAGGAAATTTAAAATAAAGAACGGTATTTTCCTTTTCAGCGTCGGGAATAATCTGGTTCTTAATAAACCCTCTCTCAACATCTGAATCCACTTGAACCTTATCATACAAACCAGCGTCCCCAGCCTCAATCAGCTCACGCTGAGGCTGTTTAAGTACCTCAGGAAATAATTCGTCCAAATCATAAAGGTCACTTTCATCAGTAAACTCAAAATCAATATTTTCAACGATGTAATCACTCAAAACGATTCGGATTTGCGTTAAAAACTCAGATATCCAACCTTCTGGATTATAAAATATTTGCTCCTTCTGTTCTTTGTTCATCCGCTTAAAAATTTCAAGTACGGTTTTCTTGGTAAGATTGGTTTCATTGGCAACTCTTGTAATGAAATCTGGAATTGGATAAATCTTTTTATCCGAAGTCTCAATTCTCTTTTGGACACGTACAGCCATCTCCGCCTTAAATGAATGCGGTTCATATTTTTTCACGACAACTTCGTTGTCAAATTTAACATAAGGCTCTCCATACTGGTAATCAATACGAAGTACCTTGAAACCGCGAAGCCGTTCATTTTTTGTTATTTTTTTCAGATCATCGTTTTCTTCAACATAATGCACATTATCAAAGCTATTTCCCTGGGTATCCTTCATTTGAATACGAAGTTTTGCACGTTTTCCTTCCACATCCTCCAAAACAATTTTATATTCAGCCATTACAAATCTGCCTTTTGTGATTTCAATTAACGGATTCGGAAACTTCGTATTGTTCAGTTTTTCAACACATCGTTCAATCAATTTTTCCGTATCAATTGTCAACTTATATTTCATTCGACGATTTAACTTTCTCCAGAACTCCCTAAACTCCTCAGAAGAGAACAATTGATCGTTACGTTTAGCCCTCCCCTGTTCAGGCTTTTTAGGTTGGGGAGGAGCGACCGTACCGTCTTCATCATATTCTTTTTGTAGTGTTGAAACAAACGCTTCGTAGCTTTCATTAGCAATAACCGTAAGCACATTTACATCATGATTTTCAACACGTTTCCCTGATTGATCCACCGCCAATCGTAAACCGCGTCCAATTTCTTGACGCTTTCTGGTAATCGAGCTTGTCTGATTTAAGGTACAGATGACGAATACGTTTGGGTTATCCCAACCTTCTTTTAAAGCAGAATGAGCAAAGATAAAGCAAACAGGCTCATCAAAAGAAAGAAGCCGTTCTTTGTTTTTCATTATAAGCTCAAAAGCCTTTTTTTCCATTTCGCGTTGTTTTTGATTGCTCCCATTAGTATCAACGGCCTCTTCATCAGGAGCATCCACTCTTGGCTTAGCAAAATAACCTTCTCGGACTTGATGTGCGGATAGATGTTTAAAATCATCATAACGATGCTTTAATCTCTCGAAACTTTCATCAAACAATCGTTTAATCAAGCCGTCTTCAGTAGTATAATTTTTTACCCGATCTATAAAGAACAACGAGAGAACTTTTATACCTTGAGACTTTAACTCAGCTTGTCTTTCCATATGTACAGAAATCGCCCGTTCAATTTGTGCTCTAAAGATGGCTTCTTTAGCCAGGACTGAATCTACAACAGATAACGTCACACCATTTTCAAACTCAATTAGCTGTTCTTCTTCTTTGCGTCCAAACCGAATATTAGAAACCTTAAATCCCCTGTAATCGGGGTTTTTGGTTTTAATATAAAGATCATCATCTTGTTTGAGTACGATTTCCTTTTCAATTAATATGCCGTCTTCTAAAGCCATCGCCTTTACTTTTGCGGTTATGGGGTTCCTGGTAACTTCTACAAGTCTTAAGACTTTCTCGTTAAAGTTCCCAAGCTCTGAAACGCCAATAACTTCAATTTGCTTTACCAAATTATTACGGAAAGCATCTAATGGAGTTAAACGGTACACTAGATTCGGTGTCTCTCGATGAGTAGCTGAGTAACGTAATACGAAAAGCGGCTTTAAAGTTCGTATTGCCTCTTTAGACCTTTCAGATTCAAAATTTTGAGCTTCATCAAGAATAACAATCGGTCTGGTTGCTTGTACATACTGATATGGCTTCCATTCACCAGGGAGCTTTTCTGTATGTTTATAAAAATTGTTTGATGGCTTATTGAAAGCATCAATTGTCATGATCATTACTGTCAAATCAGTATTTGAAGCAAATGCATGGATCTCATTTAACCGACTGCTATCGTATGGAATATAAGAAATCTCCCGATTGTCATATAATTGCCTAAAATGCTTTTTTGTCACTTCAATCGTTTTGATTACTCCTTGGTAAATGGCTATGCTTGGAACAACAACAATAAACTTTGTAAAACCATACCTTTGTCTCAATTCATGAATGGTCCTCAAATAAACATATGTTTTTCCTGTCCCAGTTTCCATTTCCACAGTAAAGTGCGGCACTCGTACGGAATCATACCCAGTATTTTCAAGAACCATCCCGTCATCAACGTAAAGATCGTCAACAACCTCTAATTCGCTTCCCTTCTTTTGTTCATTATTTCGACGTTGTACATTTTGAAGGTTTTCCAATAATAAAAATTCATCCAGGTTCTCATCAGGGGGATAATTCGAAACAACATCCTCAATAGTTCCCGTTAGCATTTCTTTTTGTTCTTGAAACGGAATACCTTCGAACAAATCAACAACACTCGCTATAGCATCCAACTGATAGCTCTGATTCGGGTCAAATTGAAACGTTAAATTATTTTTCACAACATCTGCCCCCCTCTCCTTAGATGGTTTTTACTTTCATGGATTCGCTTAATACAATCTTGGCCTGATCTGATAATGCATTATCAATGCAAATAAACAAATCATCTTTGAAGTGGTCAATTAAATATTTAATAGCTGATTCCCCTATTTGATTATCTAAACAAATAATCATACTATAGGGGACATTATCATGCTTTACAATCCACAAATTATTTTCAATGGATCTTAGTTCTATATGACTATCCAAAGGAAAACCTTGATTTAACATTAATTCAATCACAACATCATTTTCTGTCCATCCTTCAGTGAAGTAAGCATTGGTAAAAAGGTCAAGTTCGTTCTCTAAGTGTTCGATTTCAGCTTCGTTATAATAACTTTCCCACTTTTTAAGATTGGATTTGTCCAGTTTGTAAACAGAAAAACCTCTATCCAATTGTTGCTTGTTGTTATCCTGCTCGTTGAGTTTCTTTATTACTCTTCGTATACGCTCCTTGGTGACTTCTGCAATGGTCGGATACTGGCCGTTATTTGTTCTTTCAGGAAGTTGGACCAAAATAAAGCTTCTATTCCCTCCATCTTCTTTATTTAATTCTAAAACCGCTTGGGCGGTTGTACCTGAACCTGCAAAAAAATCCAAAACAATGTCATTTTCATGTGGTTGTGTAGATATTTGTAAAATGCGTTTTATTAATCGAACTGGTTTTGGAGTTTCAAATGGTACTCCAGTATCAGCAAATAAACTCCTTAATTCCTGAGTAGCTTCTTGATTATCACCACATTCTTCACGTTGCCACCATGTTGTAGGAACAGTTCCATCTTGTACTTCACTAAGAAATTTTTTTAACGATGGAACATTATTACCATTTTTTCCAAACCAGATTCTTTTATCTCTAACTAATTCTTCAAACCTCTCTTTTGAGGTCATCCAACATCTACCATTAGGAGGCCTTACCTCTCTACCAGAAGGAGTGATTATTGTATAGTCATAATCGGGTGAATAGGTTTTAACTGAAAAATCGACAGCCTTCCAAGGGCCTCTTGGATCATTATCTGGGTTTCTATATAAAGAATTTTGTTCTTCTGTACGGGGTAATAAAACCCTTTGCCATCCCCGCGGATCATTTTTAGATTGTTTCTTTTGTTTAGCATAAACAACCAGAAAATCATGCATATCACTAAAATACGTAGCATCGTTTTGGGGGGAGTATTTTTTCTGCCAAACGATATTGGCAACAAAATTCTCTTCGCCAAAAACCTCATCCATTATTTTTTTGAGATTTGCTTGCTCATTATCATCAATACTAACAAAAATAACTCCATCGTCCCTCAATAGGTTTCTGGCCAATTTAAGTCGAGGATACATCATGTTTAACCAATTAGCATGAAAACGACCACTTGACTTCGGATTACTAACTAATAATCCTTGTTCGTCTGCTTGATTTGTTTTCATCAAATACTTTTCTACTGGTTCTTGAAAATCATCTTTGTATACAAAATCGTTCCCTGTATTATATGGGGGGTCTATGTATATCAATTTAATTTTCCCCGCATAACTTTTTTGCAATAAACGAAGAACTTCTAAATTGTCTCCTTCAATGAAAATATTCTTCGTTTTTTTCTCATTTATACCTTCACCTTCGACAATTTTCAATGTTCCTTGAGGCGGTTTAAAAGCTAATTTTCGAGCTTCATTCTTTCCTACCCAACGTAATCCAAATGCTTCTTCTTCATTTTCTTCTAGTAATTCTTCATCTAATCCAGCAATCTCTTCCCTTAATACAGCAAAGTTCACTTTACCATCGGCAAATGCTTCAGGAAACAATTCTTTTAATTTCTGAATGCGTTCTTCATCAATTCTGGATGGACGTTCCAACTTCTCAATAGTCATTACTCAATTACACCTCTTCGTTTTCAGTCAAATTGGCTTCCAAGACTTCCGCTCGTTCAAGTTCAGTACCATAATCCTCGAAGTATGCCATAAAATCACTTTTTGCACGAGTGGATGTGAATGCATATTGCCTATACGATTCACAAGAAAAACGAACATCGCAGTTGCGACATACATGTACAGCAAAAATGTTGTTATCTCGTATTGGCGAAGTTAATTTTTCATAAGGTGGAGGAGCGAACTTATTCTCTTCAATCAAATCCACAACTTCACCAAATGAGAGGATGCTTTCTTTAACCTTTTCTTGGTTGAACTCGATCGTTACTTCAGGATCCCAGTTTTCTAATGCCTTTTCAATTCTTTGAGGATCTCCAGACTGATATGCACGCCTGATCTCCTCTGTTTGCCCAGTCGCTACGATTGCAGTCCCATCTAATTCTTGCCCACGAATAGTTTGCCATATATGAGCATAGATATTTAATTGACCTTCATAGTCCTTGATATTGTGTTTAACGTAATCTACATCATGGGTCTTTATATCATATAGAATCGTCCCCTGATCTTCTTTTACAATATCCACAACACCTTGAATGGTATATTTCCTACCTTGAGGTGTTTCTTGTAATGGAAGTGTGAGTTGAACTTCAGTCTCTGTAACATTTTCCGCCAAACTTCTAAGTTTTTTCCAATAAAGCTTTACTTGTTCTAAAGCTAGTTTTTTAACATATGGAGCCAGGGTATGGCCTCCTTCGAGTCTTAACATTTCATAGTTTTCTTCGAAGGTCTCCTCAATGAATTGTAACATTTCTTCGTCTTTCATTGATAGGTCACTCCCTCATAGAAATGATCTTATTATGAATATCCTCTATGGTTTTATGAACTAAGTTCCCAAAAAGCATCGTTTGACTACGGGATGGAACAAAACCGTATTTTTTAAATACCATATAGTTTCGTGGACATTTCAAATAAAGTAAATAATCCCCCGTGTATGAATAAACTTTAGGTATATCATCATGTTTTATCGACACTTCAGGCAAACTGGACACATTTAACCCTTGAATTGTCTTATACTGTTCTACTTCAAAAAGCTGTTTAAAAGCCAAATGTGTCCTTACACCTCTACCTCTAGGCGTAGCTAGTATAAGCATTTTTTCAGCTCTTGAGAGAGCTACGTAGAACAACCTCATTGCATCGAATTCAGGAACTCTTTCTAGTGGTTCAACATCACCATTAATCACTTTTCTGATTATTTCTTCATTCCTGGGCACATTATTTCGCTTTTCAAGCGATCCAACGACCACATATGGGAATTCAAGCCCTTTGGACTGATGAATTGTTAAAAAAGGTATGCGTCCTTTCGGAAAAGGCGTCTCCTTGTTTTCATACTCCGTCTCTCCTAATTGATATAAACCGTACACATAACGTCCAAAAAAGTTTATCACCAATTGTCCATCAATTAGGCTAGCACCAGTTATAATTGACCCACTTTGCTCTAAAAAACGGGCTAAGTAATCAGATAACATAGACAGATTGCAAATTGGTCCTTCGTCGATACCTTCCTCCGCAAGTTTAAACATTTGTGAAAAATAAGCAAACCCACAAATGCGATAAAATAAGTCGAGCATATTCCAATCTAATGACGTTGCACGATTTAAAATATATTGTAAGGAGAAAGGTTTACCTTCCTTATGCCTTTCTTCCGCAATCTTATCTAATATAGTTGTGCCAAGACCCTTTTTTGCTCTCTGAGAGATTCCAATTGTATTTAACAGCTCTCTTTTATGTATCTTTGGATCATAAGAATCCTTTAGCGTCCAGCCTTTTTTATCGACAGTATTGAGAAGTCGGATGTAATCATCTCTACAGACACTCAACTCTTGTTTCTTAAATTCCACAAAACGAGTTAATCTGTCATCATGCTCCATCAAGTTAGTAGCAAAATCATAAGAAGCCTCCAACCAATCGTGATAATCGCTATAGGCTCCTCCGTATTCTTCACGATTGGGTTTACCAAAGATGTGTATGAAAAGACCAAACATTGCTTTTGCTTCATCTACATCTAAAAACCGACCTGCACGTGGAGCATAGACTTTTAACCCCACCTTTTCAAGTGCATTTTTCATTGTACGAGCCTTTGAATTGTTTTTTAGAGATGGGAATAGAAAGGCTATTTGATTCGGATCAGCCACCTTTTTTTGATCAATAAGTTTTTTTACAAAATCAGCAATTTCTGCGGCAACAACCTCATATGTATCAGGAGTGGAAGTAACTACTGCAACATCTTCGTCTTGATTATAAGGTTGGATATTTTTATTCTGCAGACGATAGTAGCCTTTTCCATCCTCACGTCTCCAGTTAATTTGATTAATAAAGCTAGTATACGTATTCACGATTTGTTTCTTTGACCGATAGTTTATATTTAGCGTAATTTCTTTCGGAACCGTTTCCAAGTACATGTTGCAACGTTGTGGGAACTGGACAAAATTTTCTACTGTAGCTCCGCGAAATCTGTAGAGAGCTTGGTCATCATCACCAACAACACATATGTTCTTATATCCTTTTGCCAATCGGAAAAGCAATTGTTCTTGTACTTTATTCGTGTCCTGGTATTCATCAATGATAACGTGTTCAAATATTTCTGTAGTATGCTCACTTTGCATTAAAACATGTAATGCCTTCTGTTGAAGCAATGAAAAATCTACTTGGTTCCTTCCCAACAGGTATTCTTTATACCACCCATACAGAACTGCAATTTTTTCAAGTGTTTCATCCTTGAGATTTTTTGCTTTGATTCTTATGTCCTCTGCTGAAAGATTTTCTTCAGAAAAACGATTAAAAATCCCAATCAACGACTGAGCAGAATTATGTTTTGAACGGGAATTTAAATTAAAATACTTCCTAAGTTCTTCACGAAAGTCCTCGTCATCTATTTGTAGCAGTTCTTGAACTTTTCCCCAAAATATTGAAGAGTTGATTAAAAAATATTGCTCTAATTCATCTAATAATACGGGTGTTTTGACTCGTGAACGATCAGGGATAAAACGCCGATCACTTATAATCCGTTGACAAAGAGAATGAATAGTCCCCACAAACATTTTTGACAAATCAAACGGTTTCCCCGTTTTATTTGTTACGGTTCCCAGAATAGATTGTAAGCCGTCTTGAAGTTGTTTAGCGGCTTTCTCAGTAAAGGTCGATAAAAATATTCTTTCTGGTTGAACTTCGTGAAAAACCAACAAGTTGACGACTCTCCACAAAAGCACTCTCGTTTTTCCTGAACCAGGTCCTGCAATTAGGAAAAGTGGTCCGTTTACAAATTCAATGGCTTCTTTTTGTCCCTCATTGGGCTTAAAACCATGAATTTGAAATAAATCTTCCAACGTAATACCCACTTTTCTAACCTCCACATGAATAATTAATCAGTCTTTTTGCCCAATATCGAGGTACTATATGCTTATATTTTATCATTGAATGTAAAAAATGAACCACCAAGGTGGTTCATTGGCTTTAATTCAATTAAGATACTCCGATAATCGTTCCTGTTTGGCTAAAAACGCCATTTCATCCGTGACTTCTTCCAACAAGATTTCTGCCAACTTGGGGTCAATCATCGACGATCTCAACCATTCTCGGTCGAGTTTCATCACCTCTTCAACGACTTTCCCTTGCAAGCCTTGATTGTTTCTCTCTTCCCCAGCATCGCCAGACAAATCATTTGGAAGCCTCTCAACCGAACCATGCAAGTATGGCGAGAAAAATTGGATGAATTTCTCCAGCACATCCTTGATTTCCGCCATCGTGTCAAACAAATCCGCGTAGGGTTCGAAGTATACCCTCATTGAACGGTTCTCCATCACGATGTTTGGATGCACTTTTTTAGTTATGAGGGGCTTGTGAAGGCATAGCCTTTGATACATGTCTTCTCGACTTTCATCAAAATGAATGCCGACAAACGCTTTTCCCTGTTGGTTCCTGGTTGAGAGCTGATAAACCACACCGCCGATTCCCGCACCCAAGCTAATCGTCAAACTATGTGCCAAATGCTTTTTGCTTTTATGGATGTTGGGAAAATAGGCGAGATGCTTTCGCAGATATTCCATGAGACACCTTTTCACGTCCTCAATGCAGTTAAAATCATAATGATATTCACCAACATACGCTCTTCCGATGTGAGCATTAGGCATTTGTTCGTGCCGATAAACCAGTTTCAGCGGATGTGCAACCTTGTTTATTCGCCATAAATTCGGCCATATGTTCAAGGGACTCAGGTTGTCCAGGATCTCAACCT
>ERZ795043.1637-NODE-1637-length-10523-cov-25.976022_pt1 | contig 10523 bp, 12 predicted proteins | sample MGYA00375127_ERZ795043 | MGnify/ENA primary metagenome ERZ795043 (study PRJEB30172, sample SAMN05518447) | compost metagenome | isolation source: Feedstock adapted compost from Newby Island compost facility, Milpitas, CA | place: USA:Newby Island compost... | reverse complement strand
GGCCCGAGGACCGGAAGCCACGCGGCAGTTAACGAGCACCCTCTTTAGGAGAGCGGGGGTGGTACGTCCGGCGGAGGTGGCGTGAGCTGGGGGAGCTTGGCCTTCAACCGACATCGTCCTAGAGATCATCCCGCGTATATACCGCAGGTACCCGTACGCCGGCGGCGGCCTTGTCCTCGAACAGGCGACCATGCCGGGGTCCTCGGCGAGGAACAGCCCGGGAGTGGACCAGCAACGTCGTTCTCCTGCTTGGCCTCGGCGAACAAGCCCTTCCCAGGTGTCGCGTGGCACAGCCCAGCGGTGGGGCAGACGGCGATGATCTCGCTTTGGATGGCTGAGGCGACCTGCTGGCGACTGAGTGCGTTCGGCCACAGGTAGGACTCGTCGATACCGAGGATGCGGCGATGGCGCAACGAGTGACGACACTCGAAGTCGGCGCTTACTGACCGCGTCGTCGTCCAAGCGGCTACCTGCCGCTGGATAGTTCCATGCGCCGTTGCTTCACGATGTCAGCGATTCTGCGGGCGGCATCCGAAGGGTCCTCATGCTCCCAAATTCGCAGCGGAAGCCATCCGGCATCCAGAAGTTTCTTGTCTGTATCTGCGTCCCGAGCCTTGTTCCTCTCAATTTTCTGAGACCAGTAGTCGAAGTTCGCGCCCGGACTCCGATGATGCAGAGGGCATCCGTGCCAAAAGCAGCCATCCAGGAAGACAGCGACTTTGGCCTTGGTGAAAACAAGATCAGCTGTTCTCCGCACCTCGGGTAGCGGACGGGCAGAGACTCGGTATCTAAGACCTAAAGAATGGACAGCCTTCCGCAATGCAAGTTCTGGCTTAGTGTCGCGGCTGCGGTTGGATCGCATGCTCGCGCGTACGGCCTCGCTTGTGGCCCACGAGCTATTCTTCGACATATCTAACGACAAGATTCTATGCTTCGCGTTTCAGCAGCTTCCAGTTGGAGGTCTCGACGATTCGCTCATGCCCGTCCGGCCATCCCCTAGAAATAGCCTGCACAAAGATTTCCGTGCCTTTTGAAGTGCCGCGGGCTTGTATGCTGGCTTCATGTGTATAGAGGTGGTGCTCGGATTCCGGCACCCCGAACGCGTTCAGGAGAGCTGCGGCGAATTCACACGTGCGAGTAGTGTGCACCGGAGGATGGGGGTTCTTGTGAACACTGGGGATGGAACGGGGGAACAGATAAATGCAAGGCGGCGGCACCCAATCTTCCTTCCCCTCTTGCCCGGGGTGCTCCGACGCGTTCCGTCGCAATTCGCCGTAGACACCATAACCCTTGTTGCATTTCCTTAGGGTGGTGCCACAGCGCCCATCCCAAAAAATGTAAGCGTCGACGAGTTTGCGCTCGGCGGCAATCTTCGGCATCAACCGGTTTGAGATGCCGGACCACATGCCCCTGCCGGGGTGGTGAGCTAGGCTCTCCGGGCAGAGTGACCAGACAATGAACTCTTCAGCCCAAGTAGGCCTATCCCAAATTGTTGTGTTGTTTCCATCGGGGCAGCCCTTCGCCTCGATACCGACGGACTTTCCGCTCGGCAGCACGACCTTATAGTCCTGCCGTCCACCACTTCCTACGAATTCCCAGCTAGTGATGAAGCCGCCGTTCTTGCAGTGGTTGAGAATCGCGGCAATGAATCGTCGCTTATCACGGCCTGTAGCCGACGCGGTTCCCCTCAAACTCTCTATCGCTGCCCTCAGGAGAGGAATCCAAGCATCGGGCTCAATACCCTTTTCTGTTAACAGGTGCGGAGAGGTGGTGGGAAGTGATGTGATGATTTCCTTGACGGGGTCAATCTTATGGCTAGGGAATGAGTGTTGGCATGGAAGAGTTTCGGAAACCGACGTGCTCTTAATCCTCGCCACGGCTACCATCGCCTTCATGTCGTACGTAGTAGGAAAGTGATTCTAGCAGCAGTTACGACCCGGCCCATACGGCAAGAGGTGAGGACTGAAGATTCAGGGGTGGATGGTCATATAACGCGGTCGCGACATCAGCGGTGTCCGAACGACATCCCGAGAGGGGCGTAGGTAGTGCTCGGCCACCCACGCAACCGCGTCGACGCATACAGCGTCACCAAAGCCGAAGAGCGCTTGGTTGCGACGAAGATTCTCCAGCTTGTAGGCCGGCGTTGAGGCAGGTGCGTCCCTCCGCGACCGGGCGTAGGTAATGCTCGGCCACCCACGCAACCGCGTCGACGCATACAGCGTCACCAAAGCCGAAGAGCGCTTGGTTGCGACGAAGATTCTCCAAGTTGTAGTCCGGTGCTCCCATGAGTGCGGCGTACTCCCGCGGGGTCATCCACCGAACCTGGACCTCACCCTTACCCGCCTTCACCACGGCCTGCTTTGAGGATCCTCCCCTAGCCGTACGCAGGCATCCCGAGATATCGTCTGATCTAATCTCCCATACAGGCACTTTGTTGCGTGTGCGCCTATACGCGGTCCGATATGAGTATTCATCTGCGTTCTTGAGAGTATCGAGGCGCGCCGCTTGTATAGGGGTAAGCGAAGCGAGGAACGCATTTGTGCGCTCAGTGTCCCACCAATGGGGATCGTCACCTATCTCCTCGATTAACTTTGTTAGCCCGTTAGAGCGGAGCGGAGGAGGAGCAGGGAGTACTGCTCGATGCGTCTTCAAAGCGGGATTCTCAAAAAATCGATCAAGCCATGCAGGCCTGAGATCTCTCCTCTCCGCCTGGTCTTGCTGGGGTGGATTCATTGCGCCCACGATGAAGAGGCGTGGTCTGGACTGTGGAACAAATCTCCGCGCATCCAAGGTCAGAATGTCGACCGAGTAGCCCAGATTATTCAACGCCTTTATAAGTGCCTCCATGTCGGCTCCGCCATGGCTGGTGGCGAGCCCATTCACGTTCTCAAGCGCAACAACAGGAGGGCGGCTGTCTCCTTGTTCACGCAGAACGCGGACAAACTGCCAGAAGGTGCCTGACTGTTCGCCTTTCAGGCCCTCTCTATTGCCGGCTAGTGAGAGATCAGTGCAGGGGAACGATGCCCATGCGAGACTCAGCTCGCTCGGGAGGTCACGCCCATTAACCTCTCCGATATCCCCCAAGACATACTTATGGTCATCTTCAGCGTCTTTGAAGTGTCCCGCGTACATCTGCTGCTTGTCGCGATCGATGTCGTTCGCCCATACGACGGAGAATCCAGCCCTTTCTAGACCGATTCTTGCCAGCCCGATACCTGCGAAGAACTCTGCTGCCCTCAGCGTCGATGTATTTTTGGTTGTTTTTTTGGAGGTGGTGAGAGTGAAGCGCCTGGCAGCGGGTGTGTTGATGTCGGGCTCGACATCTGCGCCATCCAGGGTCTTGATCAGAGCGTTTGCTACGTTCATATCACCATTTCGTGTATTCTGGATCGATGATCTCAGGCATTACTTTCGGGAGTTTTGAATCCGTGACGTCCTCCCCGCTTCCGATGGTGTTCTAGCCTAGCCCTTTTTCTTCGCGCTTATCCGATAGCGAGCTGAGTGATTTGTGTAAAGTTGGTCAATCTATTCATGGGTCTCGTCTTGGCGGGCGCTCGCGTTCTCGTCTGCGCGCTTTCCCGCCTCTTCGTCGGCTGGCACGTAACCAGCTTCCTTGAGGAGTCTATCCACGAAATCGGATCCTTTGGCAATCTTGTCGAAGTTCCATTTCGTTTCTTCTGCGAACTTTGCCTGCTGCTCGCGCAGGAACGCAAGCAATTGCCTGAGATCTTCTTCCGTGCTGTGGATACTGTTTTCCGCCAAATGTACGAGCTGGCCGGGCGAGTGCACTTTCCGGCCAAGCAATTTGGCGGCACTGAGCATCGCCAGATGGAATCGGAGATTGAGTCGCTCGGAGGAGGGAACTGAGGCTGCGAGGAATGTATCGACTAGATGTAGCTGCTCTATCAACCAGAGATAAACAGACAGGGGAGTCTTTTTAGAAAAGATCCTGACGTAGTCGCGTTTGTTCTTCAGGAGACTTGACGGGCGAGCTCGTGAGTTGTCGGGCTCGCTAAGTCCCATCGCCATAACTGCTTGAGCGAGGAGTGAGATGCTGACGATACTCTTCGCTGGTTTTCCAAGGTTTCGGTAGTAGTTTTTCCGCCTGTCGTAGAACCAGCCATTCTGGAGGAGGAACGATTCAATCTTCCGTTGGATCTCATCGGTGGCATAGAGGGATGCCGCGGGGACGTTCGTCTGGCGATTTGTCGCCCTGATCACCTTGTCGCGTTCTGCAGGATCCTCTGTGAGAAGAATTCTGACTTGCACTAGACGATTTAGAGCAGGGTGATCTTCGGGAAGCTCGCTTAGCGTTTCATATATCGCATGTGAGGTTTGAAGCCCATTGACGATCTGTACGTCGTCGAGCGTGAATTCAGTCCCCTGAATAAAGACGCGGCTGCAGATTATTGTGATGCCGTTGTTCAGCCACCAAAACTCTGGGGCACCTGGATCCTGAATGCTTTCCTTAATTTCCTTGTTGACCTCTACTGCGCCTTGGTAGTCTCGGACATTCCAGTCGAAGATATGACGTCGAAGTTCCCCATTTTCGTCGCTCAGAAAGTCCTTATAGTCTGCGAGGCGAACTAGGGCAATATGGCTTCTCCCGTGGGTTATCGCCTGTTGGTAGGGAAGATGCAGGGTATACGACTTAATCGCGCTGAACCGTGTCCAGAGTTCGCCTGCGCCTATAAACTCGACCGAGGCCTTGGTGTTCGAGAATAGCCCGCGAAGGTCGCGTTCGAGATCTCTGGCCTTCAGTTCAACCTTCGTATTGATTTGAGTAGTGTCCCCGCGTGTAACATAGGAAAATCGGATCTCGACGTGAGGGTGACGGGAGGCAAGGATTTTAAGGGCGTTCCGGAAGATGCTTACTCGCGCGACCAGCTCTTCTCCGTACAGAAGACGGAGATCCTCTTCGGATTCATTTAACTTCAAAAGGCGTTTCGTGGACGAGGCAACTTTATCGATAGCAGTTTCCGTGAATGATTGCTCCATCTTGGCCTGTACGAGCCAAAGCGTGAGGCGAGGGCCCCTTTGAATGTTTGTGGGCTTGAAGTCCTTGTGAAAGATCTCGCTATCCTCGTGGAGGAGGTGCTCGTTGAGAAAAGTGTAGACACCGTCAATGGCGCCGTCGTTGTTTCCTCCAATTACGCCGGATTCTATTTCCTCGGCCGATAGGTCTCCATAAGTGACCGCGTGCTCACATGCGAATATTTCGAATAACTTATGCTTGGGAAGTGAGGATCCCAGCTCCTCCATTCGCTGCTCGAGCACGTGGTCGATAAGTACGACGTCGTTACTGCTCATTTGCACCTACCAGGGCCGGGAAGATCGATTTGGAAGTGGGGTCTTGCTTGGCTAGCGGGGTACTGGATGCAATCCCTACCGTTGCAGCCTCCGGTTGAGGTCTTGTAGACGTCCGATGGTAAGCCGAGAGACATCCTAGGACCAGCCAGTTCCTTGAGGCGGATGCTCCAAAGCTTCCTGTGAACGGCGGTTGTGACCTAGGACGGCTGCTTGGGCAGATGTGATGCGACTTGGCCGCGGGCGGTGCTGGCCGGGACCGGCCGAAGAGCCGCATGCCCGGCTGGCTGGCCGCCCGGCGCACGTGCGGGCCGCCGAAGGCGGGCCGCCTTGACGACGTAGAGAAAGTTCTCATCCGGCAGGGCACGCAACGGCATTGGTGTAGGCGAATGGGGCGCTAGCTCGGCGACGGAAGCCGGGTGGTGCTTAACGTCAAGCTTGCTCGTGGCCTGAGGGTCACAGATCGGCTCAGGCTTGGGCGGACGCCAGAGGCTAGCAGGTGGAGTTGGACTGCCGCGCCAAGACGCACGCCCTGCCACCGGTCAACCGCATCCGGGTGTGCTTGCCTTCAGCTAGCTGCTTCGTCCGAGGCGTTTACGATCGACCCCTTACCTGGCTTGGTAGTGATCAAACCTTGCCTTCTGAGAGACTCCATGGCCTTGCGGACGGTGACCCGAGCTACGTCGAACTCCTCCTGAAGCTTGACTTCGGAGATCAACGACAAGGGTGGATAGGTGCCGTCCTTGATGCGCTCAGCGACGATGTTCGCTATCTGCTCCCACTTATAGAGCCTGGGGTCCCACTCGATCACATGACGACTCTAGGTAGGCCCCCACCTGCGAACATAGAACAGCAATTCCTAGGAATGGTGTAGACAGGATAGGACAGGTGTCATACGCTCCTCCCATGACAAGCGTGAGCGACAACCCCAATGGCCCACAGGACAGCGACTCTCCACGGCTGAGCTGCCCCAGCGGTGTGGGCACGCGCGTCTCGGGTAGCCCGATGGATCTTGAGCAGATTGCCGCCAGGTACCCCGACTGGGTGGTCTGGCGCGGTGCGAGTGAAACCGGCCCAGGGGCCTGGTACGCCACGCGACGCGGCACATCGCTGAGCTACGAGCAGTTGAACGCCGGGCTGGAACAGACGGTGTGCGGTGACGACGCATCCGCCCTGGTGGTCGAGCTGGAGAGACAGGCGAAGATCGCCATGCGGCTGGCCGCGGAGCACGCGGCGGAGCGCTGGTCAGGGTGACCGGGTGGGCGACCTTGCGGAGCTTCTTGAAAGCTGTCCCGGCCTGCATCCGGCGGCGCCGCAAAAGGGCTACACACGGGTGAAGTGGCGCGAGAGCCGGCCGCGTGCCGACCGCATCCGGGTCCGCGGTCACACCTGCGACTGTCAGCCGATCGTCTACGAGCTCTGCCAGGCCGGCGGCCTACGGTTCATCCGGCGCTACTACCGCTCCGACAAGGTGCTCATTCAGGAGAGCGAATGGACTCGCGCCGCCGAGGCAGAACAACTGTGGATGAAGATCCTCCTGGGGCAAGCTCGATGACCAGCGGGCGAGCCTCCTCAGCATCCGACGGGCCGTCAGTGCTGAAGGGGCGGCCGTGGCCGGGTGCGCTCATCGTGAAGTCCTCTAGGGTCTGCCCGGTGACGGCCTCCCCAACGGTGCGTGGTCTGTCCAGTGCGGCACCTGGTGACGTACGGATCTCATTCCGTCCGGGGGGTTGGCACGTCTTCCTGACGGCGTCCCGCCGTACGAGGATCAGCCGCTCTTGTGAGCGCGTCGAAGGCGGCGATGATCTCCTTCGCAGCCGCCTCGGCGTCCAGGCGATCGGTACACAACCGCAGGTGAAAGAAGCCCTCGCCAGCGTTAGCGGTCAGGTCGGCAAGGGTCTCATCCCATGCCCTCAGGCGCTCGGTCGTGTCGGTGTCACCGCGGTCTTTGGATCGCCGCTCGGTCACCTCGCGGGGCACCCACAGCAGCACGGGCAGCCATGCGTCCGGGGTACGGCCGACGAGCCGGCGCAGGTCGGCGATGTTCCCCATATGTGCGACCGGCACGTGCCTCGCGGCGGTCATGTCCTCGATGTGCCCTCGGTCGACGGCGTAGATGTTCCGGTAGCGATGGGTTTTCGATCAGCAGTCGGCCGGCGCGGCGCAGCTGGTCGAGCTGCTCGGCGGTGACCATGTCGTACTCGTCGGCTCGGCCGGTGCCGACCTTGAGTTTGCGCAGCAGCCGGAATCGGGGGTCGAGCTGGTGCAGGGCGGTGGTGATGGTGCTCTTGCCGCTGCAGGGCGGGCCGTACAGAACGACGCCTACGGGTGGGGCGGTCACGACAGAATCCGCTTGAGCGTTTGGCGGGTCTGGTCGGCAAGGGTGATCGCCGAACCTAGCCGGTTGTCCACGGTGATGTGTACCGTGGGCGGGCTTTTCGAGATTGAGCCCGGCAAGGTATGTCTCCCAGTTGGCGAGCTTCCAGGCGTCTCGGGCGGCCCCTCGGAACTCGATGTACTCGCGCATGGATTCGGCATCGCAGCGAACCCAGATCGCGGCGAGGTCGATGCCCTTGGACGCGCACCGGTTCTCCAGCCGTTTGAACCACGCCTCGTCGTTCAGCTCGGCGATGAACGGGGCGGACAAGATGGCCGAGGTGCCGGCGTTGAGGTTGTCCCATGCGGCCTCCATCAGGCACCGGTACTCCAGCGGGCGGACCTCGGTCAGGTACAGCTCACTGTGCCGGTCGTTGGGGTCGCCTCCGAGCGAGACAAGGAGGCGTTCCGTCATCGACCGGGTGAGCGAGTCCTTGTCCAGGAACGCCCATCCGGTGATGTCGGACAGGAAGCGGGAGAACTCGGTCTTGCCCGATCCGGCGTAGCCACCGACGAGGGTCAGAATCGGCCTCGGGCTGCCGCCGCCGTGCCGTCTACGCCACGCGTCGACGATGCGGTTGCGCAATGCGACTTGTTGCGGGTTGTCAGGCTGGATGCCGCCCACGGACGCCTTGGCCAACGCCTCCTCGATGACCTTAGCGGCGGCCTCATCGGCCGCGGGATCGCTGGGAGCGGGCAGATCGGAAATCATAATTTCCGCCTTTTCCGTTTCGCCGGGTAAGGGTGGCCGAAATCCAAGCTGGGGCTCGGTGGCGCGATACATCAGGCAGTAGGCGCGCCGGTAATGCGGTCCGGGGTATATCGAGCCGTTCTCGTGACCCCACAGGGTTTGGAAGTTGGCGGCCGGCACGGCCAAGCCATGACGGCGCGCCGTCTCCCGAAGCAGATCACCCGCAGCCTCAAGGGTCAGTCCGTGCGCTTCACGGTGTTCCCGAAGCCGGGAGGGTATCCAACCGGGCCGCTGGGTCGACTTCATCGCATCCTTTCGCGTTTGCCCTTTTCAGGGCGGGGCTCGGGGCGGTGCGTGTGAAAACGTACGTGTAAACCGCTGATGAGACGGTGTGAAGAAGCTTAGTTAAGGGTGCGTGATACAGAAAAGCCCCGGATCACGGTGAACTAGCGGCATCCCGAAGTGAGGAAGCACCGAATCACCTCATCAAGGAGCGCCGTGAACATAAGCGACGAAATCACACGACGGATCATCGCCGACCTGCAGTCGATCCGCGCAGAGCTTGAAGAGATCACTTGCCGCGTTCACCAGATCGCTTCGGCTCTTGGAAGACTGCGGACTCAAGATCAGCCACCCGCTCCCCCAGATCCCGGAGCGCGGCGCGGATCTCGGCGAGCTGCTCCATGATCTCCGAAGTCTCGGCGACCTCCCGCCCGGCTGCGCTTCCTGGGTCGCGGACGAACACGCCTTTTCCTTGCTGTCCGACGATCAGCCCCTCGGTGCGGAGAACGCTGATCGCGGCTTTGACGACGCTCGCCGAGACGTCGTAGCGGCGGCAGAGCTGGGTGATCGAGGGCAGAGCCGTACCCGGCGGCAGCGACCCGCCGCGGATCTGCCGGCGTAGATCGTCGGCGATCTGCATGTAAGCAGGCCGACCGGTCTTCTCGATCATCCTTTGTCTCCCTCTCCGCCTCCAAGTTCAGCACACCTCGGCCCTCGCGCCAACCAAGTAGCCCAAGCAGTCCTTGACAGCTTGGAATGCTAAGAACACCATGTATGCCAAGCGGTACGCGTCAGAAAGGAGTCGATCATGCGCACCATTCCCATCCCCGTCGATGTCTCCAAGCTGCGCATTTCGTGCGCGAAGGCGCCCCGGCCCCGCCTGGTAAGCAAGGAGACCGGCGAGATCAAGCGGGACCGCGACGGCAACCCGATCTACGAGGTCACGCTCCTGGTCGAGGACGAAGCCAGCCGAATGGAGCTGGTCAAGGTCTACGTCACCCCCGAACCGCAGATCGCTCCGGGGGACGAGGTGGTCCCGGTCGGTCTGGCCGCCTCCATCTGGGAGCAGGCCGGCAGGTGGGGCATCGCCTACCGAGCGCGGTCCATCATTCCGGCGGGCTCGGCAGGCGCGGGGGTGGCCTGATGCCCTTGCCCCCTGTCCCTCGGCCCGTTCTGCTCGCCGTTGCCTTGGCGCTCGTGCTGGTCTGCTGGCGGCAGTGGGCGCCGGTCTCGTACTGGTACCTGTTCGGCTTCCCGCGCAAAGCCGTATGGCTGCGCTGGTCCTGGCGGCACGTGGCCTCCGGCTGCGGGCTGACCAAAAAGCGCAACCGCTGGTGGTTCACCACCGTGCCGGGCCTGGTCGCCTCGACCGGGGTCGTCCGGGTCAAGCGGCGCTTTCAGCGGGTCGCGGTCGACACCAAGCCGTGGATGGGCCTGCCCCGGCCGACTCGGGACGGGTTCCGCATCACGATTCACCTACTGGATGGGCAGACCCCGGACGACTACGCCAAGGTGTGCGACCGGCTCGCGCACGCCTGGCGGATCGAGGCGGTCCGCGTGGTCGGCTCCCGGCCCGGCCGGGTCACCCTGCAGGGGATCAACCACGACCCTTTGGCACACGTCACCCCCGCCGTCGTACCCGTTGAGCCTCAGGACGGGTGGCGGGCCGAGGACCTGCTCCGCCCGGTGGTGGGGGTGCTGGAGAACGGGGCGGCCTGGCGGATGGACTTCCGGCTCATCCCGCACTGGATGAACGCCGGAGCCACCCAATCGGGCAAGTCGAACCTGATCAACGCGCTCATCGTCGGCCTGGCCCCGCAACCGGTCGCCCTGGTCGGCTTCGACCTCAAAGGCGGGGTGGAGCTGT
>ERZ795043.1632-NODE-1632-length-10549-cov-4.019154_pt1 | contig 10549 bp, 10 predicted proteins | sample MGYA00375127_ERZ795043 | MGnify/ENA primary metagenome ERZ795043 (study PRJEB30172, sample SAMN05518447) | compost metagenome | isolation source: Feedstock adapted compost from Newby Island compost facility, Milpitas, CA | place: USA:Newby Island compost... | reverse complement strand
TGGAGGCGAACCCGCCGAACACGACGGAATGGATGGCGCCGATCCGCGCACAGGCGAGCATGGCGATAACCGCCTCGGGCACCATCGGCATGTAGATGACCACACGGTCACCCTTGCCGACGCCGAGGTCCTTCAGCACGCCCGCGAACGTGGCGACCTCGTCGGTCAGCTCGGCGTATGTGAATGTCTTCTTTGTTCCGGTTACGGGGCTGTCATAGATTAAGGCGAGCTGCTGTCCGCGGCCGCTTTCCACGTGCCGGTCAAGGCAGTTATAGGCGGTGTTGCATTCCGCTCCAGCGAACCAGCGGCCGTACTCGCCCATGTAGGGATCAAACACGCGATCCCAGAGCTTGTACCAGCTAATTTCCTGCGCGGCTTCTGCCCAGAAGCCCTCGGGGTTTTTCCTCCAGCGGGCATATTCTTCGTGATAGCGGCTCATCACTAATCTCCTGCCTGCTCGGCGATTATCAAAAAGCCGGAAGGCAGGAAGTTCAATAGGTGGTTAGGCGAAAGACGTACTTGGCCGCGCGATTTGATTGGGCATTTGCTGCCGGCCACCCGATGTGAAGGGGTGCTCCGTGCCCGGAACCCGACCCATCTCACGGCGTTGCGTCCCAAAGTTCGGGACGGATGGGATGAATCACTACGACGTCATAGTGGTGGGTGGCGGCGCCGCGGGATTGAGCGCTGCCCTGTTGTTGGGTCGGTCGCGGCGAAACGTGCTCGTCTGTGATGAAGGGAAGCCGCGAAATCGGGCGTCGGACGCCCTGCACGGCTACCTGAGCCGGGACGGCATGTCGCCCGCTCAGCTGCTGAGCACTGCCCGGGAGGAGCTGAGGCGCTATCCGAGCGTGGAGCTTCTCAACGACACGGTCGTCGACATCTCGCGCCGGTCGGATCATTTCGAGGTGAGCCTTTCCAGTGGTGGCTCGGCCACGGGACGTAAAATCCTGTTGGCGACGGGCGTTGCCGACGAGCTGCCAGAGATCGAAGGCATCGAGCGCTTCTACGGCAAGAGCGTCCATCACTGTCCCTACTGCTATGGCTGGGAGCACCGTGATGATCCGATTGCGGTGTATGGCGGCGGCGAAAAAGGCGCCAAACTCGCTCTCATGATGAAATTGTGGAGCGACGACATCGTGCTGTGCACGGATGGCCGCGAACGGCCTAGCAACGAGACGTTTCGCCAGCTCACCAGGAATGGCATCGCCGTCAGGGCGGACAAGATCGGTCAGCTCGATGGAACAGGCACCCAGCTGGAGCGGATCGTGTTCGCCAACGGAGACGTGCTGCCGCGTCGAGCCTTGTTCTTCTCGGTCGGCCAGCATCAAGGTTCAAGTCTGTTTCAACGTCTCGGTGTCCGCCAAATGCAAACCGGCGGTCTCGACGCGGCCTGGCCATCGTGCCGCACGGATGTGGATGGGGTCTTCGTGGCCGGGGATGCTTCGCGAGACGTTCAGCTGCTCGTCGTCGCAGTGGCCGAAGGAGCCTGCGCAGCGCTCGCCATCAACAAAGCCCTTCTCGCCGAGGACGGTCTCGGCTGAGCGCACGATTCACATTCAATCGCATTGCCGCCGAGGTGCCGCATGGAGTAGCGTCCGGTGCTGTCTCCTGAATGTGCCTTACGCCCATGAATCCTTACGACCAGCACCTCGACAGAAACCCGGCGAATTACCAGCCGCTGACCCCGCTGACGTTGCTTGACCGCGCTGCAAAGGTGCACCCGGATCGGGTGGCTGTCATCCACGGGCAGCAGCGGATGACCTACCGCCAGTTCTATGCCAGATGCCGCCAGCTTGCCTCGGCGCTAGATCGGCACGGCATCGGTCGTGGCGATACGGTTTCGGTCATGCTGTCCAACACGCCGCCGATGCTCGAGGCGCACTACGGCGTGCCCATGACCGGCGCCGTGCTGCATTCCATCAACACGCGGTTGGATGCTGGGGTTATCGCGTTCCAACTCGATCACTCCGAGTCCAAGGTCCTGATTGCCGACCGCGAGTTCGCGCCGACAATCCGCGCAGCTTTGGACTTGGTGAAGTCGCGGCCCCTCGTCATCGAATACGACGACAAGGAGTTTCCGCAGCCCGGCGATCCGCTACCGGGCACGGACTACGAGGCCTTCGTCTCCGGCGGGGATCCCGAATTCGCGTGGCGGATGCCGAACGATGAGTGGGATGCGATCGCTCTCAATTACACCTCGGGCACCACGGGCAATCCGAAGGGTGTGGTTTACCACCATCGCGGCGCGTACCTGATGTGCTTCGCCAACGTCGTGGCGGCGGGCATGGGCCGGCATCCGGTCTATCTCTGGACCCTGCCGATGTTTCACTGCAACGGCTGGTGCTTCCCGTGGACCCTGTCGGCGGTGGCCGGCACTCATGTGTGCCTGCGCTGGGTTCGGGCCAAGGCCATGTACGACGCCATCGCAGAGCACAGGGTTACGCATCTCTGCGGCGCGCCGATCGTCATGTCGACGCTCCTCAATGCAGCGCCGGAGGAGAAGAGGCCGCTGCCCCACAAGGTGCAGTTCGTCACCGCCGCGGCGCCGCCGCCCGAATCTGTTCTCGCGGCCATGGCGGAGGCCGGGTTCGATGTCACCCACGTGTATGGGTTGACCGAGACCTATGGCCCAGCGGTGGTCAATGACTGGCACGATGAATGGGATGCGTTGCCCCCCTCGGAACGGGCAGCGCAAAAGGCCCGCCAGGGTGTGCGCTACCCGACGCTCGAGGGCCTGACCGTCATGGATCCGAAAACGATGACCGAGGTGCCTGCGGACGGCCAGACCCTTGGCGAGGTCATGTTCCGCGGCAACATCGTCATGAAGGGCTACCTCAAGAACCCGAAGGCGACGGAGGAGGCATTCGCGGGCGGCTGGTTCCACTCGGGCGATCTCGGCGTGCTGCATCCGGATGGATACATTCAGCTCAAGGACCGCTCGAAGGACATCATCATCTCGGGGGGCGAGAACATATCGTCGATCGAGGTCGAGGACGTGATCTACAAGCATCCGGCGGTCGCATCTGCCGCTGTCGTTGCCAAGCCGGATGAGAAATGGGGTGAAACACCCTGCGCCTTCGTGGAGCTCAAGCCTGGTGCCACCGCAAGCGAGGATGAGATCATCGAGTGGTGCCGTCAGCACCTGGCGCGCTTCAAAGTACCGCGGCAAGTCGTGTTCCAGGAGATCCCGAAGACTTCAACGGGCAAGATCCAGAAGTTTTTGCTTCGCGAGAAGGCGAAGAGCCTCTGACGGCCTCAGGTCGTCAGAGGTTAAAGCAGCGATCAGAAATCCGGCTCAACAGTCGCGGTGCGCCGTGCGTGCCGTACGTGCTGCCAAATCGATAAAACAACAGATACTAGCGCGACGAGGAGCAGACCTCCCGAGATCGGGCGGGTGATAAACAGCCACAGGTTATCATCCGTCATAATGGCCCGGATGAGATTGAGCTCGATCTGCTCGCCAAGGATGAGGCCGAGGATTAGCGGCGCGAGCGGGAATCTGGTCCTTACGAGCGCGTAGCCGACAACGCCGAAAATGAGCAGCACATAGACACCATTCATCGTGTTGTTCACGGCATAGGCGCCGATGACGCACAGGACGAGCACGACAGGGGCAAGAATCGAGAGCTTGACCTGCGAGATCCGCAACATGATCACGGCCGCGACGGCCATAATGAGCACCATCAGCGGGTGCGCCAGGATGTATGCGGCGTAGATGCCATAGGCGAGTTCAGCATTCTGCGAGACGAACAGCGGACCCGATTGGATACCGTGGATCGTCATTGCACCAAGCATCACCGCAGTCACCGCATCGCCCGGTATCCCGAAGGCCATGATCGTCACCAACGAGCCGCCGACGTTGGCATTATTGGCTGACTCGGACGCGATAATTCCTTCCGGCGTTCCTTTTCCGAACCGTTCCGGGTGGGGAGAAAATTTCTTCGCCTGATCGTAAGCCAGCATGTTCGCCGCGCTGCCGCCTATCGCTGGCAGCACACCGATGGCGATGCCGACGATGGTCGTCCACAAAAGTAGAAATGGCCTGCTGATGATTTCTCCAATGACCTTCAAATGGGAGACGCGGAGTGATCCCTTGACCTGATCGGAAGCCCGGGCCGCTTTGGGCCGACTGAGATTTTCCACGTCGGTCATGATTTGGGAGAAGGCGAAGATGCCGATCAGCACCGGCAGGAAAGGAAATCCGCCGCTCAGGAAATCAGACCCGAAGGTGAAGCGTGGGATTCCGCCGACCGGATCATTTCCGAACATCGCGATGAGGAGGCCGATCCCCGCGGAAATCAGGCCCTTGGTCATCGAGCCTTCTGCAAGGCCGGCGACCATCGCCAAAGCCAGGATGAACAGAGAAAAGTATTCCCACGGGCCGAACTGCAGGGCGATGGCGGCAAGCGGGCCGGTCACCAATACGAGAAATAGCCCGCCGATCAATCCGCCGAAGCAGGACGCCCAAATTCCTAGCCAGACGGCCCGGCCTGGTTCACCGGCACGAGCCATCGGAAAGCCATCGAATGTCGTCGCGATCGCTGATGGCGTGCCGGGAATGCCCAGGAGCGACGCGGTAATGAGCCCTCCGGCCGATCCGCCAACATAGACGCCCGTCATAGCGGCGAGTCCCTGCAGCGGGTCGAGACCGAACGTGAAGGGCAGGAGGATGATGATTGTGAGTGTGATGGTGACGCCCGGGATTGCTCCGCCGATCACTCCCATCAACGTTCCCAGGAACAGTGGAAGCAGGTACTTCCACTGCATTATGGTCAGCAGCGCGTTGCCGAGAAGCTCGAGCATCCTACCAGCCCGTCAGACTGCCCCGCGGTAGTAGCACGAGAAGATATCGCTCGAAGGCCAAATGACTGACGAGCGATGTTGCGACGGAAATCGCAATCACCGTGGCCCAAGCTCGGATGGTGGTCGGCCATTCGATGGCGGGCATCAGAGCCAAGACAAAGAGGATCGTGGCAAGCCGGTAGCCGAGGATCGGAAGCAAAAAGATGTAGGCGGCGACGATCCCAAAGAGCAGAGGCACGCGCCAAAAGCCCGGCGGTGATTGCACCTCGCCGTCGGTAGAACTTTCGGCGCGATTGGCCATGACGTCCTGAATGAACAGCACCACTCCGGCCAACGCGAGCAGGCCAAGAACAATGCGGGGATAAAAGCCCGGGCCTATTGGTGTCAGCGGCAGCTGCGGAAGGCTGAGAGACTGCACCAGCAGGCCAAGGCTGAGCGCCGTCACAATTAGGCCGATGACGCCGTCGCGGCCAACTCTCATTTCTTTGCGAGCCCGAGCTCCGTCATGATGGCTTTATTGTCCGCGTCGAGCTTGTCGAGAAACGCGCCGTAATCCTTCGCATTGAGGTACGCCACGCGCGTGCCCTGCAACCTCAGCGCTTCGGCGTATTCCGGCTCGGCGGCCGCCTTGGCGCAGGCTTCGTCGAGCTTTGCGCGCACATCCGCGGGTGTACCTTTCGGCACCAGCAGACCACGGACGACTTCATAAACGATGTCGAGGCCATTTTCCTTCAGCGTTGGGACATCAGGAATTTCTGGCAACCGCTCCTCGGTCGCAACGGCGAGGAATTTGAGCTCTCCTGCCTCGACCTTACCCTTCTGGGTCAGATTGGAGTCCGTGAGATCGACGTGACCGCCCAGAATGGCGTTCATCCGCGGGGCGAGGCCGTCATAGGAGACGTATTTCAATTTGATCCCGGCAGCTTTTTCGATGGTCGCCGGGAACAGGTGACTGGTTGATCCGAGCGTCGCGCCGACGGTTATCTCTCCGGGGCGCTTCTTTGCATCCTCGACGAATTCCTTGAAGGTTTTCCACGGCGTCTTTGCGCTGGCCGTCAGCACCGATGGCGTGGCCGCAATCCGGCAGATAGGCTCGAAATCTTTATAACTCACATCGGCCATGCCGGCGTAATAGGTCAGGTGGATGTAATCATGGACAGCAAAGAGCGTATACCCATCTGGCGGTGAGTTGCGCGCTTCCCGAGCTCCCACAGTTCCAGAAGCCCCACCGATGTTTGCGATGACGACCGTCTGGCCGATATGCTTTTGGAGATGAGGGACAAAAGGTCGGAAAATGTTGTCCGTATCGCCGCCCGCAGCCCACGGGACGATCATCTTGATCGGGCGCTAAGGAAAATCGGCAAGGGCCGGCGTGACAAGCGTAAGGCCGAGAAGAGCAAAAAACGACCGAGCCCATTTTATCTTCACGGCATTCCTCCCTGATTTGTTTGTTTCTGTGTTCTGGGTAATAACACATTAGATGACGCGCCAAGGCAAGCCGTTGGTGCTGGAGAGGAGGGCGGTGGGCATGGGAGAAATCAGAGTTGCTATCGCGGGCCTGGGCGCAATCGGGCTGCAGGTGGCGCGTCGGATCGATGCCGGAGACATCGAGAAGATGGTGCTGACAGCAGTATCAGCACGGGATCAAGCAAAGGCTCAGCGGGCAATCGCGAGCTTCCGAAAACCGCCGAAACTCCTCCCGTTGGAGCAGCTGGCCGAGGAAGCCGATGTGGTCGTGGAGTGTGTTCCTGCCGCACATTTTCTGGCGGCTGCCGAAGGGCCGATCCGCCTCGGCCGAATTTTCATGCCGCTCTCCGTGGGCGCATTGCTGAACCATATGCATCTTGTCGATCTGGCGCGGGAAACGGGGGCGCGGATCGTCGTTCCGAGCGGCGCGATACTAGGGCTCGATGCCGTGCGCGCGGTTGCCGAGGGGAATGTCCATTCGGTGCGTCTCATCACACGCAAACCGCCAGCCGGCCTGGCTGGTGCGCCCTTGCTCGTCGAAAAAGGCATTTCGGTGGAAAGGCTGAAGGAACCGCTGAAAGTCTTCTCAGGAAGCGCGCGCGAAGCAGCGAAAGGCTTTCCTGCCAACCTCAATGTTTCCGTGGCGCTATCTCTTGCCGGCATCGGCCCTGACCGAACCGACGTCGAGGTTTGGGCAGACCCAACGGTCACACACAACACCCACACGATCATCGTGAGGTCGGACTCGTCCCAGCTCACGATGACGATCGAGAACATCCCGTCGGTTGAGAATCCGCGAACCGGGGTGATCACCCCGTTGAGCGTCATCGCGGCGCTCCGCAGGCTCACATCGCCGTTGGTCGTCGGCACGTGACATCAATTTCAGCGTTAGCTCGCCGCATAGACCATCAATAGAGAAGCGCTGCATTGTCAGTCGCCCGCACACGCGAGGGAGGAATGCTGCACGCCGTGCTCCTGGCCATTGCCGCGGATGGCCTGTTGGCGCTCATGGACGCCATCGTCAAAACGATGACCGTCCGTTATTCGACTTTTCAAATCGCATTCCTGAGATTTGGGTTCGGATTTGCCTGGGCGAGTCTGCTGCTGGTCTGTTTCCGACCCGGTTTGCCAAGCCGGGAGACGATCGTCTTCAACACCACCCGCTCCGTGCTTGCCGTCATTACGGCAACCTCGTTCTTCTATGCCTTGAGCCAGCTTCCACTCGCAGACGCGGTCGCGCTGGCGTTCCTGTCGCCGATGTTCACGGCTCTGTTCGGAGCACTTTTCCTCGGCGAGCGGATCGATGCGCGAATTGTGACGGCGCTGATGGCCGGTTTCGCCGGTCTCGTGCTGATAGCCGGCGGCCGGGTCGGCTCGGGAACTTACAGTTATGGCGCCGTCTACGGAGCCATCGCGTGTGTCATCTCAGCAATTACTTACGCTTTGACGCTGGTGCTGCTTAGGGCGCGTGCTCAACGGGATTCGTTTCTCATCATCGTATGGTTTCAAAATGTGGGACCTGCACTCATGCTTGCGCCCGCTGCGGCATTGGCCTGGACGGCCATGAACGCTCGCGATCTCGCGATTTTCATTCTCGTGGGGTTCCTTGGAGTGGCCGGACATCTTCTGCTGGCTTCGGCGTTTTCGCACGCAGAAGCGGCCCGGTTGGCTCCGATCCATTACATTACTCTCGCTTGGGGTGTGGTCTTCGGCTACCTGTTCTTCGCCGAGCTTCCAGGTCTCACGACGCTGGCGGGTGCAGGCCTGATCGTGCTTGGGACGATCGCGACCCACCGTCCGAAATCAGAGGCGCCAGCCACCGAGGCAGATAGACGTCCCGTATAGATTAGAAACTCAGACCGAATTGTTCCGGGGGCAGCGCCTGGGCCTTCTTGCTGTTGCGGTGCGCAAGGCTGCGGAGCGATAGCCGCGTAACACACCTCCTTGGAAGACGCTTCGGTCCTCCGCCTTGAAAAAGTCCTTGGCCGAAATGCTCGGCCTCTGTGCCGCTCCGGCAGTAGGCCCGGTCCGTTTTTCCGGAAACCGGCTCCTCAGCGCTTATTCTTAGCCAGGCGGGCGATTTGGTCCTTCACCCGGAGCTTCTGAAGCTTCAAGCTGTTGAGCTTGATGGAATCCACGGCCGGTCTCGCCAGCTCTTCCTCGATCATCTGCTCAAGCAACCGGTGCTTCTCTTCGAGTTCAGCCAGATGTGGGGACCCCGACATCTTGCCCTCCGATCGGATTCTCGACGGATCAAGCTTGCCAGAAATGGGGTTAATTGTCTAACAACTCGATGATTAGTATCGACAATACGGAAGCACAGGCGTAGGCTGAACGATATTCCATCAGCGCCTCATGTGCTCCACAGGCGCTTTACACTCTTGTCACCGCCGCCGTTCGCGCAGATAGTGCGCTGAACAGTAAAGAGTCATTTGCGGCCGTCAGAGCTCGCCGATGCAGTGGCAGGACGAGAGAGACATTCGCGAGCTGTTGATGAAGCTGCGCGCGGAACACCGCGCGCTGGACGCAGAGATTGCGGCTCTCGAGGCGCAGGCCTACGTCGACCAGCTCCACATAACCCGGCTCAAAAGGAAGAAGCTGCAGCTCAAGGACCGTATAGCCGCGCTCGAGAGCCAGCTCCTGCCGGATATTATCGCGTAGTGACGCTTGTGGTGCAAAGCCGCGCTCGATCTCTTGCCAAGGAGCTGCGGGGCAGGTAATTGCGCGTCTTTCCACGAATATTGCCGTTGTGCGGCATGAAGATTTGAAGATGACCGCGAGCAGCGCCGAGGCTCCGAAAGTCGGAATCATCATGGGCAGCCAGTCCGACTGGCCGACCATGCGCCTCGCTGCCGAGGCATTGGAGCGTCTCAAGGTGCCTTTCGAGGCGAAAATTGTTTCGGCGCACCGCACCCCGGAACGTCTTTTTTCTTACGCGAAGTCGGCAAAGGCGCGTGGTCTCAAAGTGATCATCGCTGGAGCGGGTGGAGCGGCGCATTTGCCCGGAATGGTCGCCTCCCTCACGACGTTGCCGGTGCTCGGCGTGCCCATAGAGAGTCGCGCGCTCAAGGGGCAGGACAGCCTCTACTCCATCGTGCAGATGCCCGCCGGTGTTCCGGTTGGCACCCTGGCGATCGGCGCTGCGGGGGCCGAGAATGCTGGATTGCTGGCAGCCCAGATCCTGGCGCTCGAGGATCCTGACTTGGCGGCCCGGGTAGAGGAGCATCGCGCCCGCCAGACAGCGGCAGTGGCCGAGGCACCGGAAAATGAGTGAGGGGGCCGTCGGCGGGCAGCCGCTGCCGCCGGGGAGCACGATCGGCATTCTCGGTGGCGGGCAGCTTGGGCGCATGCTGGCGGTAGCCGCCGCCAAGCTTGGCCTGCGGACGCACGTCTACTGCGACGAGCCAAGGTGTCCGGCGTTCGACGTGTCTGCCTTGCAGACGGTCGGCAGCTACACGGATCTCGACAAGCTAAGAGCATTTGCCGAAACGGTGGACGTGGTCACCTATGAGTTCGAGAACGTGCCGGTCGATGCCGCCCGTCATCTGGTTGAGATGGTTCCGGTGCGGCCCGGACCGCGGGCATTGGAAGTCGCGCAGGACCGGCTCGTTGAGAAAGAGTTCATCTCCAGCTTGGGCGTGCCGGTAGCGCCCTTCGCTAGAGTTGACGATGCCGGCGATCTCGTAGCCGCCCTGGAGCAGTTTGATGCGCCTGCGATCCTGAAAACGCGGCGCTTCGGCTACGATGGAAAAGGTCAGGTCGGCGTCGCCAAGGGAGACGATCCCGCAAAGGCGCTTGCCGACATCGGAAATGTCCCTGCAATCCTGGAGAAGCGGGTAGCGTTCTCCTGCGAAATCTCGGTCCTGGTCGTGCGGGGCATGGCCGGCGAGACCGCCTTCTATGACATTCCCCAGAACATCCATTCGGGCGGCATCCTGCGGCGGTCGGTTGTGCCGTCGCCTCTTGGAGCGGCCGAGGTGAGCCGGGCGCGTGACCTCGCTCGCCGCATTGCGGAGGCCCTCGAGTACGTCGGCGTTCTTGCCGTAGAGATGTTCTACATGGGGCAGGGGGCCGAGCCCGCTCTGCTGGTCAACGAGATGGCCCCGCGGGTGCACAATAGCGGCCACTGGACGCTGGATGCTTGCTCGGTCAGCCAGTTCGAGAACCACATCCGTGCCATCGCGGGTTGGCCGCTTGGTCCGACGGATCGGCACTCGGACGGCGAGATGGTGAACCTGATCGGTGCCGATGTCCTGGCGTGGGCAGAGCTGGCCGC
>ERZ795043.1629-NODE-1629-length-10560-cov-6295.579248_pt1 | contig 10560 bp, 13 predicted proteins | sample MGYA00375127_ERZ795043 | MGnify/ENA primary metagenome ERZ795043 (study PRJEB30172, sample SAMN05518447) | compost metagenome | isolation source: Feedstock adapted compost from Newby Island compost facility, Milpitas, CA | place: USA:Newby Island compost... | reverse complement strand
AAGATTCCGCAATATTTATGGTATAAACAGGTTACGGCCAGTATCAATCCCTTCAGTCCCGCTTTTCCAAAAGCCGAGGACCTACTGAATTATATGATCAGTTTTCCACAGAATCCTTCAGATCGGTATAGTTTCCTGGATCGTACCGGGCAGATTGCCAGCCAGATTCAAAATGGACAGAGTGGACTGGGTTTTGTACCCGGTGAAGCTTTTTCATCGGGAACTACAAATGGAGATATGGGTTTCGAGATGGCAGGAGCGCAGGCCAATAATCAGGTTTACTGGTTTGTGATTTATGTGTATAAAAATTCATCGGCCGGCCAACAGGGCGTCCAACGGGGATGGCAGGTTACGGCCATTAACGGAAATACCAATATCACTGCTAATCTGGTTTACAACGCCCTGAGCAGCAATTCCGCTCAGTTCACCTTCAAAAAGCCCGACGGCACCAGTGTTACCCTCACCATTTCGGCAACAAATTATACCCTTACACCCGTTTTGTTTGATACAGTATTTAATTTCGGAGGAACGCCTGTGGGATATTTTGTATTCAATCAATTTGTAAACGTATTTGATGCAAATGGAAATCCTACAGAAACCAAAAACGAACTGGATCAGGTTTTCACAAAATTCAAAGCTGCCGGTGTAAAAGATGTGATAGTGGATGAACGCTATAATACAGGTGGATCGGTGACCACTGTGGCATATCTGGATAGCCTTCTGGCTCCGGCTGCTGCTGCGGGCAAGTTGATGTACAGTTATGTGTATAATGATCGGATTACGGCTTACCTGAATCAGCTATCCGGATTCCCCAAACAGGTAAATTTTGGAAACCCGACAGGCGGATTGCAGCTCGACCATGTGTTTTTTATCACCAGTCGGAGTACGGTTTCGGCCAGTGAGCTCACACTTAACAACCTCAAGCCCTACATGCAAGTGTTTACAGTGGGCGATACCAGTTATGGCAAGCCGGTAGGCTTTTTCCAGTGGTCGATCAGCGACTACGATTCACTGGGGAAGCTGCAACACCTGGCCGATTTGTATGATGTGAATTTTCAAACCGAGAATGCTCAGGGCCAGGGAAATTATTTCCAGGGTATTCCGCCCGACAGTCGCCAGCCCGACTATATTGATCTCAACTGGGGAGATCTGCGCGATGCCAATCTGCAGGCCATTCAGCAGTATATCCTCACCGGCAATTTTCGTATGTCCCCATCCACATTTCGCATAACGCCCTTTACGGGTGCATATTCCCGGAGCACACCCCTGCCGCTTTCCGCTCGTCGGTTCAGTGGCATGGTTTTATTTGGTGGTGTTAAAAAATAAGCTCCGCAAAAAACTGATAGAATTGTGCGAATTTAGCAGCCGTTATGGCACAACAAGCCCTGCATGGCGAGTCGGCCGCCCTCAGCGACCAGGAGATTCTGAGTATAGCCCGATCCACGCTGGAAAAAGAGGCTACAGCGGTACAACGGCTTATCGGTTATCTGGACGATAGCTTTGTGCAGGCCGTCAGACTCATCGCCCGGAGTAGCGGCAAAGTAGTGATTACGGGCATCGGCAAAAGCGCCATTATTGCTCAGAAGATTGTGGCAACCTTCAATTCCACAGGTACGCCGGCTATTTTTATGCATGCAGCAGATGCGATTCACGGTGATCTGGGCATGATTCAACCCGAAGATGTTGTAGTCATGATCTCCAAGAGTGGCGAATCTCCAGAAATCAGGGTCTTACTCCCGCTGGTGAAGAATTTTCATGTTCCGGTTATTGCCATGGTAGGAAATTTGCAGTCCACTCTTGCCCTGCAGGCCGATCTGGTGCTCAATACTACAGTAAAGGAAGAGGCCTGTCCCCACAACCTTGCGCCCACATCCAGCACCACAGCTCAACTGGCCATGGGCGACGCACTGGCTACAGCCCTTATTCGGTTGAAGGGTTTCAGTGCAGAAGATTTCGCTAAATTTCATCCCGGCGGTACGCTCGGAAAAAAATTGTACCTCCGTGTGAAAGACCTGTCCGTACACAATGCCCGACCCTTCGTGGATCCTGAAAGCCCCATCCGGGATGTGATTCTTGCAATCACCAGCGGCCGACTGGGCATAACCGCTGTACTGAAAGGGCAACAGCTGGTGGGCGTGATTACCGACGGCGATCTGCGACGCATGATGGAAAAATATCCGCGGTTCGACCAGCTCACCGCCGGTGATGTGATGACCATCCAACCGAAAACCATTCATCGAGAAGCGCTGGCGGTAGACGCCTTACAACTCATGCGCCAGCACAACATTACCCAGGTGGTGGTGTTAAACGATGCCGGTGAATATGAAGGTATCATTCATTTGCATGATTTAATCCGCGAAGGATTGATCTAAAAAGCCCTACCCCATGAACAAACACGCTTATGTAGTGATTATGGCCGGCGGCATCGGCAGCCGATTCTGGCCCGTGAGCCGGACCGAAAGGCCCAAACAGTTTCTGGATATCCTGAATACCGGTAAAACATTAATTCAGCATACTTACGACCGTTTCCGCCGGTTTGTACGACCGGAAAATATCCTGGTGGTTACGCATCACCAGTATGTACCGCTGGTGCGTGAACAACTGCCGCTATTGCCCGTTGAAAATATCCTGGCCGAACCTTCCCGTAAAAACACGGCTCCCTGCATCGCCTATGCCTCTTTCAGGCTATTTAAACAGGATCCCCATGCCAACATCTTGTTTGCTCCAGCTGACCATTTAATCCTGGATGAAACCACTTTTGTCAAAACCTGTCTGGAAGCTTTTCAGTTTGTCAATGGCCGCGATGCCCTGCTCACCTTTGGCATCAAGCCCACCCGGCCCGATACGGGTTATGGTTATATCCAGTATGAAACAAAGGGAGGTATCGACCATATTTTTAAGGTTAAAACATTTACGGAAAAACCCAATCTGGAACTGGCTAAAACGTTTTTGAACAGCGGCGATTTTTTATGGAATGCCGGAATATTCGCCTGGGATGTACGAAAGATTCTGGAGGCCTTTCAACAACTTCAACCGGAAATGTATGAACTGTTTTCCGCTGCCGCTGAAGTCATGCTCACGCCCGATGAACCGGAAGTAATGGAGATGACTTATGCACAATGCACCAATATCTCCATTGATTATGCCATCATGGAAAAGGCTGAAAATGTATATGTCATTCCTTCAGATTTTGGCTGGAGCGATCTGGGCACCTGGAACTCGGCCTATGAAAACATGCCTCGTGATTATCTGGAAAATGCGGTAGCCGCCCACGATGTGCTCATAGTAGATGCAACACGCTGTATGGTACATAGCAACAGCCAGCGCCTGCTGGTGCTTCAGGGGCTGGATGATTTTATCGTGGTAGATACGCCCGACGTGTTACTCATCTGCAAGAAAGACCACGAACAGGAAATTAAAGAGTATGTTGCTGAGGTTAAAAGAAATATGGGAGAAAAATACCTGTAAAAACAACCAGAGCCTCCCATGGGACTTGAACCCACGACCTGCTATTTACGAAACAGCCGCTCTAACCAACTGAGCTAAGGAGGCTTCATTCAGCCTGCAAACCTACATATTTTACGGTATTTTGCAATCGTATTTCCAGCATTAACCAGTAAGGTGAGGTATGAAAATCGGACTCTTATTCGGCTCTTTCAATCCTGTACACCATGGTCATCTGATCATCGCCAGTTATATGGCCTATGAAACCGATCTGGATAAAGTCTGGCTGGTGGTGAGTCCACAAAACCCCTTCAAACCATCCAACGCACTGCTTGATGAATATCAACGCCTGCACCTGGTGAGATTGGCTGTGGAAGGAGAGCTCAGGCTTGAAGCCTCGGCCATTGAATTTTCACTTCCTCGCCCATCCTATACCGCCGATACCCTGGCCTATTTGTTTGAAAGATATCCCCAGCATCAATTCGCCCTGATTATGGGTAGTGACGGCCTGCAAAATCTTCATCGCTGGAAGAACACCGACTGGCTTCAGGCGCATGTCGCATTTTACATTTACCCACGGTCTGGTTTCCCGGTAAGCGCAGCCGATCTACCCCCACAATTCCGCGTGGTGAATGCTCCGCTGCTGGATATTTCGGCTTCTTTAATTCGCCGACGTATTCACGAAGGGAAATCCATCCGTTATCTGGTGCCTGACGCCGTAGCCAGGGAAATCGAAATCGGCCATTATTACAGATAATGCCATCATGCACGATTGTTGATAAGGAATGTTTTGTGTAAATTGAGCGGGAACAAGTAAAAGTTTACGGATATGGCAGAATCAAAATGGAAGGATACCAGCGCATTTTTGCTTGGGCTTGCCGTGGGCGCGATTATTGGCTATTTTTTGCATTCAGAAAAAGTAGATGAAATTGTAGAAGAAATGAAAACCAAGCTCAACAAATGGCGTACTGATATTGAAGATCAACTGGATAAGGGCGCATCCTGGTTGCAGGAAATGGCTTCCAAGGAAGAATCATAACCACCCATTATGAATGAGAATCTATTTACCGTCTTCGAAGAATTTCGTAAGCTGCTCACGCAATATCTGCACACTCGGATTGCCCTGGTGCGTACACGGTTGTTGATACGATTGGTTAAGGCCATCAGCCTTATCCTGGGGGTGTTGCTGGCAAGCTTTCTGGTGATGCTGGTGGTGATTTTTCTAGGCATAGCCCTTGGTTACTGGCTTGGAGCATGGATGGGAAGCTATGCGCTGGGATTTTTGCTGGTAGCAATTTTATACATCTTGCTTTTTATGCTGATGTATCTTTTTCGTCGTCAACTATTTTTGCGCCCCATAGCCAATCTTGTCATCCAGACTTTTATGGATGAACATGATGAATCATAAACACCGCCTATGCCATCGAAGGACGCCTTTAAAGAATTAAAAACAGCATACAGCAGCTTAAAAAAAACTTGCAGAGAACAGGAAGAGGCGCTGGCACGGCAGTGGATATACTTGTATAACCACAGCGGTGAACTGGTCTGGAATACGGTTCTGGACACCAGCAAAGGATTGGGCAGGAGTCTGCTCCAGCTGCTTTTTGGGAAAGAACAACGCGCTTCGGCGCTCACCCGGTTGATCTTTTCCGTAGTCCAGCTGCTGATTATCAAAAAAATCAGCGATTGGCGAAAACGTAGATCCAGTGCCCGAAAAGCAACTGCCTGACGGAGCCCATCATCATCCCCAGACCCGCGTGCCTTCGCTGCAGTTCTGACAGATATCGATATGCTTTCGTCCCTTCAATATTTGTCCGCGAAACTGTGCATAGGCTTCGTTGTACCAGATTTCCCGGAATGATTTTTCTTTTACACTCCCCATTTTGTGTTGCGCATCTTTGTCAAAGCAGCAGGGTACCACCCATCCATCCCAGGTGATGACCGGGGCGTGCCAGAGTTTCCAGCAATGATTGGCCAGCTTATTCTTCAGCCGATAACTGCCATCGGGCATTCTTCGGTAGCGAGAATAATGATCGAGGTCGGGGATCAGGGGGTTACCGTGTTGGTAGTCATAAACCTGTGCGGTTTTAAATCGCACGTTATCCACACCCAGTTCCCGGGCCAGGCGTTTGATTTCGGGAATCTGGTGCTGGTTGGGCTTTACCACCAGAAACTGGAAAAATACATAAGGAGTGGGCGAGCGTAGTGCTCGTTTCCACCGGACGATTTCCCGGGCACCCGCCAGCACTTTTTCCAGATGCCCGCCTCGCCGGTATTGTTGGTACACCTCCTGGGTGGTTCCGTCGATGGAAATGATCAGGCGGTCGAGTCCACTTTCTACAGTTTGTCGGGCATGAGCCGGGTCCAGAAAATGGGCGTTGGTCGAGGTGGCGGTATAAATGCCCTTTTCATGGGCATAAGCCACCATATCCAGCAGGCGAGGGTGCAGGTAGGGCTCGCCTTGAAAATAAAAAATCAAATACCAGAGTTCCCGATGGAGTTCGTCGATAATCGATTTGAAAAAAGCAGGATCTATTTTTCCGGTAGCCCGGGTGAAAGCCCTCAGTCCGCTGGGGCATTCCGGGCAACGCAGGTTACAGGCCGTCGTGGGCTCAATAGATAGCGCAATGGGCATACCCCACTGGAACGGTCGGTGCGTCCACCTGCTCAGAAAATAACTTCCCAGCACGCGGGCAGCGTTGAGGTAGCGTCGCGGCGTACCTTTCCTAAGAAACCGTAATGCATCCTGCCATTCAGCCTGGTTCATCTCATGCGGACTCAGCTATGTCGAAGGTAGCAATTTTAGCGCAACCCGTTTATCCAGCTTATTTAAGAAGCACCCGTTCGGGCGTCGTGCTCAGCGTTTTGTGGAAATTATATACCAGACCGAGATTCCAGATCGGGCTTTTTCCTGCAATCTGAGTATGCAGTTTTTGATTCCACGTGGAAGATAGCGATAGTGGAAAACTATTCATTCCGATCTGAACATGTAGAGTCAGATATGCTCCAGACAGGCCGTCCTGGTTTAGATAATATATCTGTGGGGAGATAGCCAGGGATGACCATTTCGACATGGATACAGCATTAAGCTCAGCATTCAGCGACACAAAATGGGTATTGCCCACCGTGCCTGGATCCAGTCCTCGGGCATATAAATAATAGGCGCCTACCCGGAATCGCGGGGAAAGGCTATATACGGGCACCCATTCTGCGCCCAGGTATCTTCTTACTACATTTAAGTCTTGGGGTTTTCCATCGACCGGCAGACGGTTGATTTGAAAATTTAATCCCAGATGAGCCCCAGCGTGCAGCCGGAATTTTTCCTTTGTCACAACCTGATATCTTCCCCAGAAAAGCATGGTCCAGGGTTTGGCATCGAGCGAAAAGCGAATGTCGGGATCTACAGAAAATCTTTTTCCACCGAATGAAAGCAAAAAAATCGCTGCAGGCCGGTTTAGCGAAAAATTCGGCACGAGGGAAATACCATTATTTGTAATCGTAGCCGATCCGGAAAAATGGTATCCTGTTTTCGAACTATCGGCTGTTTGTGCCGACGCGGAAACTGAGCCCGTGCAGCTTAGGAAAATCCATAACCAGTGTTTCATGTGCATAAAAAACCATTTTTGCGACCAGCAGCACCCCTTCTTCCTTATCTTCACCGCAAAAGGGGAGGGTGCTGGTGGGCAAGCTTTGCAAATGGTGAAAAGGGCTTAACGGTCGATTTGTCTTTGCTGGGCTTCACCGTAGCGCTCGCCCTGGATGGGGATTTTGCTCAGTGCGTCCTGGATACGCTGAAGATCCTCGGCCGATAGCCGGATTTGGGTGGCTCCGATATTTTCCTTCAGCCGGTGTAGTTTGGTGGTGCCAGGAATGGGCACGATCCAGGGTTTTTGTGCCAGCAGCCAGGATAGGGCAATCTGGGCCGGGGTGGCCTGCTTTTCCCGGGCAATCTGTTCCAGAAGGGCCACCAGAGCCAGATTGGCCTTGCGATTTTCTTCTTTAAAGCGCGGAATGGTATTTCGAAAATCATTGGGATCCAGCGGCGTGTCTGCCTTGATAGCGCCGGTGAGGAATCCTTTGCCGAGCGGGCTGAACGGCACGAAACCGATGCCCAGTTCTTCAAGCGTCGGTATGATTTCCCTTTCTGGCTCTCGCCACCACAGGGAATATTCGCTTTGAAGAGCCGATACGGGCTGTACCGCATGCGCCCGGCGGATGGTGTTAACACCGGCTTCGGAAAGACCGAAATAGCGCACCTTACCCTCCTGAATCAGCTCTTTTACCGTACCCGCCACGTCTTCAATGGGCACCTGCGGATCGACACGATGTTGATAGAGCAGGTCAATGACCTCTGTTCGCAAACGTTTTAATGATCCTTCCACGGCCCTTCGAATATGTTCGGGCCGACTGTTCAGGCCTATCATTTTCCCGTCCTGGATTTCAAATCCAAACTTGGTAGCAATCACCACCTGTTGTCTGACGGGGGCCAGCGCCTCTCCCACCAGTTCTTCATTCGTGTACGGGCCATATACTTCTGCTGTGTCGAAAAAAGTAATGCCCTCATCCACAGCCGCACGGATGAGGCGAATCATTTCGCTGCGGGGTGGAAAAGGCGGATAGCTAAAGCTCATGCCCATGCAGCCCAGTCCAATGGCGGAAACCTGCAGGCCGCTACTTCCTAAGTTTCTATTTTCCATGGTTGTCGTTGTTTTTATCGGTAAAAAATTTACGGTTGCAAATACTGCTCGTCACTTACTTTTTCCAGCCAGGTCACGGTTTCTCCGTTCAGATTTTCCTGAATGGCGATATGCGACATGGCCGTGGTGGCGGTGGCCCCGTGCCAGTGTTTTTCATTGGGTTCAAACCAGACGATATCACCCGGATGCACCTCTTCGCGTGAGCCTCCTTCACGCTGTACCCAGCCACAGCCACTCACAACGATCAGCGTTTGTCCCAGGGGGTGTGTATGCCAGGCCGTTCGGGCTCCAGGTTCAAAGGTGACCAGCGCAGCGGCCGCCCGGCGGGCATTGTTTGGATCAAATAAAGGATCAATACGTACTTCGCCGGTAAACCAGGCCGCAGGGCCTTTCCGGGAAGCTTGTGTGCCTATTCTAATGATGTCCATGATAAATTGTTTGATCAATCACTGCAAAATTCACCATTCCGACCGGCCCGGGATGTATATCTATTACAGATTTTTCAACCCATATTCCGGTTTTTGGCTCCTATCAGGTATTGACTTGGCAGGAAGGTGTAAATTTGGATAACGTAAAACCGGCGATTGTGGAACCATTGATTCGATTTGAAACCATTGCGCAGTATAATCAGGCTTATCAGCATGAAACCCTGCATCCGCTGGTTACGGTGATTGATTTATCCAGAGCGCCGAGTCCGGCCAGGCAGGGATCGAAAATTTATTTCGGGTTTTATGTGATTTTTCTAAAGGATGTCAAATGTGGCGATCTCACGTACGGCCGGGCCACTTACGATTATCAGGAGGGCACGCTTGTGTTCATTGCACCGGGACAGGTGGTAGGGGTGAACCGCAATCCCGATGTACAGCCCAGGGGCTTTGCGCTGGCGTTTCATCCCGACTTGATTCATGGTACCCCGCTTGGTAAGCATATGCATGAATATACCTTTTTTGGATATCAATCCAATGAGGCGTTGCATATTTCAGAGCGGGAACGAGAAATTGTCATGGGCTGTTTTGCCAAAATTCATGATGAACTTTTGCGGCCAGTGGATAAGCATAGCCGCAGGCTAATCGTTTCCAATATAGAGCTTTTTCTGAATTATTGTGTCCGGTTTTATGATCGGCAATTTATTACCCGCGAGCAGGTGAACAGGGGAATTTTGGAACGCTTTGAGGCACTGTTACATGAATACCTGTATTCGGGTAAGATTGCAGAAGAAGGAATTCCTACCGTGGCACAATTTGCTGGTTTGCTTCATCTTTCGCCCAATTATTTCGGGGATGTGGTGAAAAAAGAGACAGGCATAACTGCCCAGGAATACATCCAATCAAGGCTTATCGAAATCGCCAAGGAAAAATTATTTGATTATAGCAAATCGGTCAGCGAGGTGGCTTATGAACTCGGTTTTCGTTATCCCCAGCATTTTACGCGGTTATTCAAACAAAAAGTGGGGCTTTCTCCATCTGAGTTCCGGAATATGAATTGAAATCAGTACAGTGAGGTTTGTTTTTCTAAGATTTCCTCCACCCAGATATGGTCGGCCTCTTTTTTACGCAAACTCAGGTGATAGCCAGCCACGGAAATGGAAATCGGATCACCGAAAAGGGCGATTTTTTGTACTTCAACCAATTCACCCGGTACGCAGCCCATTTCCATGAGCTTCAGATAAATATCGTCTTCTTCGAAGGAGCGGATAATGGCTTTTTTCCCAATACCCAGTGCAGATAGCCGGATCATGTGTGATGAAATTGCGAACAAATCTACAGGAAAAACTGCATTTTTGTGTCAACACTTGGTTTTATACGATTTTTCAGGATGACCAGACCCCGGATAATTTTTACCTCACACGAAGTGAATAGTCCTTTTCATCGGCCTCTGACGAAATTCAGCATCAAACAGTCCATTTTTTATCTTTTTGAACAGGAGCAAAAAGCTTTCTCGAGACTTTATTATGTGTTTTGTTCGGACGCCTACTTGCTGGAACTCAATCAGCGGTATTTGCAGCACGACACGTACACGGATATTTTAACTTTCGATCTAACCACTCCACCCGCCCCGATTGAAGCAGAGATTTACATCAGTATAGACCGGGTAAAAGAAAATGCGGTTCGATTTGGCGTTTCTTTTGCGGATGAACTGGTGCGGGTGATCTTTCATGGCGCCTTGCATTTATGCGGCTATCGGGATTATACGGTCGAAGAACAACTCACCATGCGAAAGAAGGAAGAATTTTATCTGGCTTACTGGCACCAGATGATACCGGGAGAAAAAAATTAACATGTTTCACGTGAAACGGCATGAAATTTTGTATCCCAACGATGATATGGGTATGATGTTTTTCAATCGAAACGCGATGGGCATCATCTTCTGGTTTTCTTGCCTGATTTTTTTACCGATTTTTTCCAGTCAGGCCACGATG
>ERZ795043.1623-NODE-1623-length-10573-cov-37.209641_pt1 | contig 10573 bp, 9 predicted proteins | sample MGYA00375127_ERZ795043 | MGnify/ENA primary metagenome ERZ795043 (study PRJEB30172, sample SAMN05518447) | compost metagenome | isolation source: Feedstock adapted compost from Newby Island compost facility, Milpitas, CA | place: USA:Newby Island compost... | reverse complement strand
GTTTCTGTTGATCACCAGCATGGCCCTTGTTGCGGCGTGCGGTGGAAGCGGTTCCAACGGATCTTCGGGCAGCCCGGCTCCGTCCCAGCAGGCAGGCGGCTCTTCGGCCCCGAGCCAGGCTCCCGCGACGAGCGGCGTAGTGAAAATTGGCGCCCTCTTGCCATATTCCGGCGTGTACACATCTCTTGGCGAAAACCTGACTCGCGGCCTCGAGCTGTATTTTGATCAGGTGAACTGGACGGCGGGCGGCAAGAAAATCGAACTGATCAAGGAAGACGAAGGCAACGATCCGCAAGCGGCGCTGACCAAGCTGCGCAAGCTCGTGGACAGCGATAAAATTGACATCCTGACCGGTCCGGTCAGCACGGCAGTCGCTTACGCGCTGCGCGATGAAGTGGATTCCCGGCAAATTCCGTTCCTGGTATCTCACGCGGGCGGCAACGATCTAACCCGCAGCCGCCGCAGCGACTTTATCTGGCGTTCCTCCTTCTCCTCGTGGCAAATCGGCGCATCGATGGGCAAATACGCCTACGACAACATCTCGAAGGAAGTGTTCCTGGCCGCCGCCGACTACGCGTTCGGGCGCGAAGTTTCGGCTGCGTTCAAGGAAGCGTTTGAAGCGGCAGGCGGCAAGATCGTCGGCGAAGTGTATCCGCCGCTCGGTTCCAACGATTTCGCTTCCTATCTGACGGAAATTCGAAGCAAAAACCCGCCGGCGGTATACGCGTTCTTCGCCGGCAGCGACGCGGTCCGTTTCGTGCAGCAATATGAGCAATACGGCCTGAAAGGCAAGATCAAGCTGATCGGTTCCGGCTGGCTGAACGCGGAAGACGTCCGCCCGGCGCAAGGCATGGCGCCCGTAGGCATCATCGCCACCCAATTCTGGGATTACAGCCTCGACACGCCGGAAAACAAGGCGTTCGTCGAAGCGTATGAGAAGAAATACGGCGAACGTCCGAGCCTGGAGTCGCTGGAAGGCTATGACGCCGGCCGCATCATCGTCGAGGCGATCAACAGCCTGAACGGCGACGTGTCCGACAAGCGGAAATTGTCGGAAGCCATCGGCAAAGTGGAATTCATCAGCCCGCGCGGACCGTTTAAGTTCGATCAGCAAACGCACCATGTCATTCAAAAGCTGTACGTGTTCGAAACGTACGACGCGGGCGGCAAGACCGAAAACAGACTGGTAGCGGAAGTAGGAGAATTCAAGGATCCTGGCCAATGATTTCCGTTTACCGTTCTGCCGAGCCAATATAAGGAGTTGGGGTTTCGTTGGACATCTTTGCGATTCAGCTGGTAAACGGACTGAGTTACGGTTTTCTGCTCTTCATCATTACCTGCGGACTGTCGCTGACGTTTGGAATCATGGGCGTGCTCAACCTCGCCCATGGTTCCCTTTACATGGTAGGGGCCTATTTGGCCCTTACCGTTACCCGCGATATCGCGCCCAGCTTCTGGGCCGCCCTCGTGATCGCGCCCATCCTGGTGGCGGTTATCAGCCTGATCATCGAATTTGTGCTGCTCAGGCCGACTTACCGATTGGGACACTTGTCCCAGGTGCTCATGACCTTTGGGCTGGCGTATATCATTCACGATGTGGTGCGCATGATCTGGGGCGCCAGCATCCAGTCGCTGAACATGCCGCCGGAGCTCAGCGGTTCCGTCGAACTGTTCGGGCAGGTTTTCCCAGTTTACCGTCTGGCGGTGGTGGGATTCGGGCTCGCGGTGGCCGTCGTTTTGTGGTTGTTGCAGGAAAAAACCCGCTGGGGAGCCATTATCCGCGCCGGGCTAACCAATAAGGAAATGGTCAGCGGCCTCGGCATCAACATCAAGCTGGTGTTTTCCGTCGTCTTTGCCATCGGCGGACTGCTCGCCGGAATAGGCGGCGTGGCCGCGGGACCGGTGCTCGGGCTGTACCCCAGCATGGAATTTGAGGTGCTGATTCTCGCCCTCGTCATCCTGGTGGTCGGAGGGCTCGGTTCGATTGCCGGCACCTTGCTTGCCAGCCTGCTGGTCGGCATACTGGATACGTTTGGCAGGGTGATGTTCCCGGAAATCAGCCTGATCATCATATTCGGCATTATGGCCGTTGTCCTGATCGTTAAACCGACCGGGTTGTTAGGAAAGCAGGTGCACTAAACGATGAACGCGACACTGAGACGCATCGGACTCGCCATTTTGCTGATCGCGCTATGCGCGGTGCCGTATCTCGTTTCCGCGTATGGCCTCAGCATCATGACGGAAATTTTGATTTTCAGCGTTTTTGCCCTGAGTTTGAATATCCTGGTTGGCTATACGGGACTCGTTTCCCTCGGGCACGCCGCCTATTTCGGCGTCGGCGCCTATACGGCGAGCCTGATGGCCATTCATTTTTCCAATAACCTGTTTCTTACCTTGATTTGCGCGCTGATCATTTCGGCGATCGTCGCCTTCATCATCGGTTTTTTCTGCAGCCGGGTCAGCGGATTTTATTTTCTGATGCTGACGCTGGCATTCTCCCAGATGATTTACGGTCTCGTTTACCGCTGGGGCAAGCTGACCGGCGGCGACAACGGGCTTTCCGGCGTGCCGCGTCCAGCCCTGTTGGGGGATCTCTTGATACGCACGCCGGTGCAAATTTACTATTTGATTTTTGTGGTGTTCGCCATTGTGCTCCTTGTACTGAACATCCTGCTTCGTTCCCCGCTGGGACAGATTTTTGTCGGCATCCGGGAAAACGAAGCGCGGGTGCGGTCCATGGGTTACAACACCACCCTGTATAAAAATCTGGCGTTTGTGATTGCCGGCGCGCTGGGAGGCGTCGCGGGCAGCCTGTATTCGTATTTTAACGGTTTCGTTTCCCCGAAGGACGTCTACTGGACGCTGTCCGGCGAGGCGCTGATCATGGTGCTGATCGGCGGCGCCGGAACGTTGATCGGACCGGTTCTGGGAGCCGCATTCCTCGTCTTGCTCGAGACGACCTTAAGCTCCTACACCGACTCGTGGATGCTGATTGTCGGCGCCACGTTTATCCTGTTCGTGGTCTTCCTGCCGAAAGGCATCGTCAGCATCGGGCCGCTCCTTGTGCGCATACTGAGGGTGCCGAAACGAAGGCCGGCGCCGGCCCGAAGTGCGGAAGCGCAAGACATCAAAGCCGGAATTGAGCAAAATGGGGTAGGAACATGAACGAAGTGTTGCGCGTGGAAGGACTGGGGAAAAAATTTGGCGGTCTGGAAATTTTGCGAGACGTTTCGTTTACGGTCACGCAAGGGGAACGAAGGGCGTTCATCGGACCGAACGGCGCCGGCAAGACGACGCTGTTCAACATGATCGCCGGCGATTTGGCGCCGACGGCCGGCAAAATCCGCTTTTTTGGCGAAGACATTACCCGCGTTCCCAATTACAAGCGGGTCCGCAAGGGAATGGTGCGGACGTTCCAGAAAAACAACCTGCTGAACGAGCTGACGGTGCTGGACAATCTGCTTTTGGCTCTGCAAAAGTTCGCGGGCGTGGAAAACGTCTGGTACCGCCTGCGGTCGCCGAAAAATTTTTCCCATCTGTACAAGAAAGCCGATGAACTGCTGGATACGTGGGGTCTGGCGCACCGGCGGGATACGGTGGTCAAGCACCTGTCCTACGGCGAGCAGCGCCAGGTGGAAATTTTGCTGGGCATCGCGACGGAGCCCAAGGTGCTGCTGCTCGACGAGCCTACGGCCGGCATGTCCGCTTCGGAAACCCAGCACATTTTGCAGCTTTTGCAAAATATGCCCCGGGACCTGACGCTGCTCATCATCGAGCATGACATGGATGTGGTGTTCGGCCTCGCCGATCGGGTCACCTTGCTGCACAACGGCGGCATTTTCCTGGAGGGCGATCCCCAGACGATTCAGTCGGATTCCCGCGTATACGAAATTTATTTTGGAAAGGAAGAGGTCTGAACCATGCTCGAAGTGGAAAACATAGACACGTACTATGGCGAAAGCCACATTCTGCATGGCCTTTCCCTTTCCGTCAAAAAAGGGACCATGTCGGTGATCCTGGGCCGCAATGGCATGGGAAAAACGACGACAATCCGTTCCATCATCGGCTTTACGCCGCCCAGACGGGGCAGGATCATTTTTCAGGGCAAAGAAATCCAGAAACTTCCTTCCTATAAAATATCCCGGATGGGGGTCGGGCTGACGCCGCAAGGCAGAGGCATCTTCCCGAACCTGACCGTGAAGGAAAACCTCCTGATGGCGGCCCGCGAAGGCGCGGGCACCGGATGGACGCTGGACAAGGTGTTCGAATTTTTCCCGCGCCTCAAAGAACGGGCGAATTCCATGGGCGGCAACCTGAGCGGCGGCGAGCAGTCCATGCTGTCCATCGGGCGCAGCCTCATGACCAACCCGAGCCTGCTGCTTCTCGACGAACCTTCCGAAGGGCTGTCTCCAATTATGGTGCAGGAAGTGATGCGAATTATCCGCACCCTCAAGGAGGCCGGCCTGTCCATGCTCATGGTGGAGCAAAACCTGTCCATGGCGCTGGCCGTCGCCGACAAGGTGTACATCCTCAGCAAGGGGCAGGTTGTGTTTGAAGGGACGCCCGATGAACTGAGGCAAAACGCCGAGGTCAAAAGCCAATATCTCGGAATCCAGCATTGACCGCGAAGGGGGCCGCACGAAGGCTCCCTTCTTTGTCGCATGCGAATATGGGAACGAAAGCCGGGGAAACAATACGGATAATCGAACGGTTTATTGCCGAAAAGTCATTTGACAGGCCTTGGCCAATTGATTAGTATTACGTTGATGGAACGAAGAATAAAAAAACATAATAAATATTTTATATTTAATATTTCATGAATTTATGGTATCTTATGTTTTGTTCACGGTCATAGATTTTTTCGTCATATAAATGCCAAACAGCGAGGTGATAACCGGGCTTATGAACATTCAAACCGTCGGCGTGATTGGTTCGGGCACGATGGGAGCCGGCATCGCCCAGGTGGTCAGCCAGCAGGGCTTTACGGTCAGGCTGTATGACATCACAGAAAATATCGTTTCCCGGGCGAAAGCGAACATTCATGCCCAATGGGACAGATTGACGGAAAAAGGCAAGCTCACGGCGGAAGAAAGCGCCGCCGCCAAAAGCCGGCTGAGCACGACTTGCGACCTGGCGGACCTTAAAGACTGCCAGCTCGTCATCGAGGCCGCGCCCGAAAAAATGGAGATCAAGCGGGACATCTTCCAGAAGCTGGAGGAAATCTGCGGTCCGGAGGCGATTTTCGCGTCGAACACCTCGTCCCTCTCGATCACCGCCATTGCCGGCAGCATCAAAAGTCCCGAGCGGGTGGCCGGGCTTCATTTCTTCAATCCGGCGCCGCTTATGCCGCTGGTGGAAGTGATCAGAGGTCTGCGCACTGCGGAAGGTACGCTGGAGGTTTTGACAGCGTTTACACGCCGGATTGGCAAACATCCGGTACTTTGCCAGGATACGCCCGGATTTATTGTCAACAGGGTGGCCAGACCTTTCCACAATGAAGCGCTGCGCATCATGGGAGACAAGCTGGCGACGCCGCAGCAGATTGACCGGATCATGAAGAAAGCCGGAAGATTCCGGATGGGCCCCTTTGAACTGCAGGATATGATCGGCCTGGACATCAATTTCTCGGCGACGAAATCGGTGTATGAAGGCTATTTCGGCGACCCCAGGTTCCGCCCGCACTATTATCAGCAGCGCATGGTCGATTCCGGAAACCTGGGCAGAAAGACGGGAAGGGGTTATTACGTCTATGAATCCTGAGATCAGAATTGCAGTGGCCGGACGGAACGCTCTGGCGGACGCGCTGGTCCAGGCTTTCCGGAATGCGGAGCGGGTCGAATGCACCGTCTGGACGCCGGAGTTTCCGGGCGAGTGCGATCTGGTGGTGGAAACCGAAAATCGCGACTTCGACTTTAAAAAGCAGCTGCTCAGGGATATTGAAGCCACGATTTCCGACCATATTCCGATTCTTTCCTCGACGCTGGGCATCAGCGCGACGGAGGCGGCTTCCTGGCTGAAAAAACCGGAGCGGCTCATGGGCTTTGCCGCGTTTGCGGACCTGGACCATGCGGAGCTTATCGAATGCATGCTTCCCTTGCAGGGCGACCCCGCTTTGGGGCATCAGGCGGCGGCCGAGCGCGCCTTCGCGGCGATCGGCAAGGAAGTGGAATGGATCCAGGATGAAACCGGCGGGGTGTTCCCCCGGATTCTCGCGATGATTGTCAACGAGGCGGCTTACGCCTTGATGGAAAACATCGCTTCGCCGGAAGACATCGACGCGGCCATGCGGCTGGGCACGAACTATCCGTACGGGCCGCTCGCATGGGGCGACAGGGTCGGTCTGGATGATGTGCTGAGCGTGCTGACCGGCTTGCACCGCGACCTCGGCGAAGACCGGTACCGCCCGGCTCCGCTGCTTCGGAAACTGGTGCTGGCCGGCTGGCTCGGCCAAAGAACCGGACGCGGTTTTTACAATTACGCAGATGAAAAAGCGAAGGAGCTGATGAAATGAGAGAGGCGGTCATCGTCGACGCGCTGCGCACGCCGATCGGCAGGCTCAACGGCGCGCTGAAGGATGTCCGGCCCGATGACCTGGGCGCCATCGTGATACGCGAACTGGTCAAACGGACCGGCATCGATCCGGCGTCCATCGACGACGTGTATTTCGGCTGCGCCAACCAGGCCGGCGAGGACAATCGCAACGTCGCGCGCATGTCGCTTTTGCTTGCGGGCTTGCCCGTCTCCGTGCCCGGCGTGACGGTCAACCGGCTGTGCGGCTCCGGCCTGGAGGCGGTCAACCAGGCGGCGGCCGCGGTGAAAGCCGAGATCGGCGACATCTTCATTGCGGGCGGCGTGGAGAGCATGACCCGCGCGCCCTACGTCATGCTGAAACCCCAGTACAGCGGGGAGCGCGGCAATCAAACGCTGTATGACACGATGCTGGGCTGGCGGATGGTCAATCCCGAGATGGACCGGCTGTACCCCGTGGTCAGCCTGGGGATCACCGCGGAAAACGTGGCCGTCAAGTACAACGTGACCCGCGAGGCGCAGGACGAGTTTGCGCTGGCCAGCCAGCAGAAGGCCGCCGCCGCCATCAAGAGCGGCAAGTTCAAGGATGAAATCGTGCCGGTGGAGGTCAAGCGGGGCAAGGAAAAGGTGCTGGTCGACACCGACGAGCATCCGCGCCCGGATACGACGATGGAAGCGCTGGCCAAACTGCCGCCGGCATTCCGCGAAGGAGGCACCGTCACGGCCGGCAACTCGTCCGGCATCAACGACGGCGCCAGCGCGCTGCTCATCATGGAGCGCAAAACCGCGGAGCGGCTCGGGATGAAGCCGCTGGCCAGGATCATCACCTGGGCCACGGCCGGCGTGGACCCCGCCTACATGGGCGTCGGGCCGATCCCGGCGGTGCGCAAGGCGCTGCAAAAAGCCGGCCTGACCGTGGATCAACTGGACCTGATCGAAATCAACGAGGCTTTCGCGTCCCAGTCGGTGGCCTGCGCCAGGGAACTGGGCTTTGACATGCGCAAGGTGAACGTTAACGGCGGCGCCATCGCGCTGGGCCATCCCCTTGGCTGCAGCGGGGCGCGGATCATGACGACGCTCGTGCATGAAATGAAACGAACCGATTGCCGCTACGGCCTGGCCACGATGTGCATTGGCGTCGGGCAAGGCATCGCCACAATTGTTGAAAAACTTTAATTTAAAAGGAGGCCTCATCCATGCTGAAATCTTATTATCCGCTGTTTATCAACGGTCAATGGGTGGATGCCGAAGGAGGCGCCACATTCGAAACGTACAACCCGGCGACGGGCGAGGTTTTGGCCAAGGTGGCCAAAGCATCCAAAGCCGACGTGGACAAGGCGGTGGCCGCAGCCCGGGAAGCGTTCGACAACGGCAAATGGCCGCGAATGGGCCCCATGCGCCGCTCTCGCATCCTGAACAAGGTGGCCGAGCTGCTGCGCGCCCGCTTCAATGAGCTTGTCGAACTGGAAGTCAAGGATACGGGCAAAACCGTCGAAGCCGCCAAAGGCCAAATCATGCAGGCCATCGAGGATTTCGAGTTTTATGCGGCCGCTGCGGTCACGCTGCAAGGCGACGTCAACCAGATGGTGCCCGGCGGATTTTTCAACTACACGCTGAAAGAGCCGGTCGGCGTCTGCGGCCAGATCATCCCGTGGAACTATCCGTTCATGATGGCCGCCTGGAAGCTGGCGCCGGCGCTGGCCGTCGGCTGCACCGTCGTGCTGAAGCCGGCCAGCAACACGCCGATCACCGCCTACGTGCTGGCGGAAGTGTGCAAGGAAGCGGGCGTGCCGGACGGCGTCGTGAACGTCGTGACGGGCAGCGGCTCCGAGATCGGCCCGTACATCGCCGAGCATCCGGGCATCGACAAGATCGCGTTCACCGGCGAAACGGCCACGGGCAAAGACATCATGGCCCGCGCCTCCCAGACGCTCAAGCGCGTGACGCTGGAGCTGGGCGGCAAGTCGCCGAGCCTCGTATTTGACGACTGCGATCTGGAGCATGCGGTCAACGGTTCCGTGTTCGGCATCTTCTACAACTCCGGCCAATCCTGCGAAGCGCGCTCCCGCCTGTTCGTGCAGGAGACGATCTATGACGAGTTCATGGAGCGTTTCCTTGAGAAGGTCAAGAAGGTCAAGGTCGGCGACCCGTTTGCGGAAGGCACGCACATGGGCGCGCTGATCTCGGATTCCCACGAAAAAACCGTCGACGGCTACGTGAAGCTGGCGGTGCAGGAAGGCGCCGAAATTCTCTACGGCGGCAAGCGGCCGGAAGGCCCGGAATTCGAAAAAGGCCACTGGTACATGCCGACGGTCATCGGCAACGTCACCAACAACATGCGCGTGGCCCAGGAAGAAATCTTCGGCCCCGTTGTCGTGGTCATGAAATTCAAGGATGAGGCGGAAGGCATTCGCCTGGCCAACGAAACGATCTACGGCCTCGGTTCCGCCGTATGGACGAAGGATGTGGGCCGGGCGAATCGCGTGGCCGCGGCTCTTCGCGCGGGCATCGTCATGGTGAACTCGCCGCTTTCCGCGTTCCCGGGCACGCCGTTCGGCGGTTACAAGCAATCCGGCTTCGGCCGCGAGCTGTGCCTCGAGACGCTGAACCTGTACACCGAAACGAAGAGCGTCTTGACCTATACCGGGGCGAAACCGCTGAACCTCTTGGGTGTCTGATATTTGCGGCTTAGTGATCCTATCGGGCTTTCAAAAATTTGGTTTCAGTGCGATGCCGTCCGCGCCGCTTATGGCCGGATGGCGTCGCCCATTTTCTTTAATGGAGGCAGGAGGTTAACCCATGAGCGATACGGTGCTGTTTGAGCGGCGCGGCCACATCGGCTATATCACGCTGAACCGGCCGGACGAATTGAACGCGTTCAACTATGAGGCGCTGACGGCGCTGGGCGACACGATTGAGGAAATCGGGCAAAATCCGAAGGACATCCGCGTGGTCATTGTGACGGGCAACGGCCGGGCGTTCAGCGCGGGCGCCGATCTCAAGGAACGCAGGACGCTGAACGAGCAGCAGGTGCGCCGCAACGTCAAGAAGATCCGGGACGTGTTCACCGCCCTCGAGCGCCTGCCGCAGCCGTCCATTGCGGCGGTCAACGGCTACGCTTTCGGCGGCGGGTTTGAGCTGGCGCTGGCCTGCGATTTCCGCTATGCGGTGCGGGGAACCAAGATGGGGCTGACGGAAGTGAGCCTCGGCATCATTCCGGGCGCGGGCGGCACCCAGCGGCTGCCGCGGCTGATCGGTCCGGCCAAGGCGAAGGAACTGGTGCTGACGGCGCGCAAAATCACCGCCGAGGAAGCGTACGAGCTCGGCATTCTGAACGGGCTGGCGGATGACCAGGAGCACCTGATCAAGCTGTGCGAATCGCTGGCGGAAGAAATCACCGCCAACGCCCCGCTGGCTGTCTATCAGGCCAAATTCGCGATCGACAAAGGTCTCGGCACGGACTTGCAGACGGGGCTCGACATCGAATCCAAAGCTTACGAGCTGATCATCCCGACGAAGGACCGCGTCGAAGCGCTGAAGGCGTTCCAAGAGAAACGGAAGCCGCAGTTCATCGGCGAGTGAGAATCGCCAGCATCTCCATGGAGCCTCAGATTCGCTGAATGGTCCGAATGAAGTGCATTTTTGTCTTATATTAGGCTCTGTTTTCGCGAATCGCCCAATTCTAGTGCATTTTTAGCTTAAATTTGACCCCTTTTCATAGAACGGACCAAATGTAAGATATTTTTGCCTTACATTGCCCAATTTCTTCAGCAGGGCCAAAAAATGAGTCAATTTTGCACTACATTCCCCGTTGCTTGCCGAAAGGCCAAACTCTTTATCTATCATGTGAGATTTTCAAGTCAATTCTAAGGCGAGGCTAGGGCCATTGTTTGGCCAAACCGCTCAAAACCATGGTTCTTTGGCGACCGTTTAGCCAAATGAAAACAAAAAAGACCAGGGAGGGCTGAACTGCGAAGCTCCCTGGTCTTGCTTTGTACGCCCAGCATGGGCGTCATCTATACGGTGAGAGTCCGGAATGGGGGCT
>ERZ795043.1619-NODE-1619-length-10603-cov-6.693117_pt1 | contig 10603 bp, 7 predicted proteins | sample MGYA00375127_ERZ795043 | MGnify/ENA primary metagenome ERZ795043 (study PRJEB30172, sample SAMN05518447) | compost metagenome | isolation source: Feedstock adapted compost from Newby Island compost facility, Milpitas, CA | place: USA:Newby Island compost facility... | reverse complement strand
AGAATAGGAGCCCTTTTTATGTTTTTAAAAGAGTTTTACTTTCGAAATTCAGGTTAAGTTTTCAAAAACTGGGGTCATCAATAGTTTGTTTAAACATGTAATTTAGGCAATTCAAAGGGGAGCTATTGAACTCCCCTTAATTTTTTAACTTAGTTATTTACTTTTACTATGATATTGCAAGTTCAAGTTCTGTCTGAATGGCAAAATTCTCAATATCCCATTTTGCTTCTGTTGTCTCATATTCGATGCCGGCAAATGTTTTAAGAATAGCCTCTATAATAATCTTTGCGCCTAGAGGGGGAACGGCCATGCCGATCTGTTGCCTTACCTTCTCTTTTCTGCCCATAAATACAAAGTCATCAGGGAATGTTTGTAACCGCGCCCGTTCTCTGTTCGTCAATGCCCTAGGTTCACTCCAGTGATACATGTGGGTGCCGCCTCCGCCGCTTCCAGTGACAGTATAAGACGGCTGGTCAGGATGCAGTCTTCGGTAAATTTGACTTATGCGAGCCCCCTGGACATTGAGTCTCAAATTTTCTGGAATTTTTTCAAACCATGCATTCTCTCCGGGAGGAATATGATTGAGCATTTCAACAACTTTAGGTGAATTTTTGGTCGGCTCATTGTTCGGCATATCCGCCGAAATTGGCGGATTTGTTAATGCTTCTCTTGCTGTCCGGTATGGCTGTCTCCCTGGGCCGTGAGTAGGCGCGGGCACCTTAAATTCTTTATTCAAGTCTTCGCGAATGCCCACAATGATAATTCTGTGTCTGGTCTGAGGCACACCATACTCTTCAAATTTATAAAGATGGGGGGTGATTTTGTATCCAGATTCTTTCAACTCACGAAGAATATGAACGAAAGCCCGGCCTTCATTAGCGCTTTGCAGCCCTGAAACATTCTCAGCGATAAACCATTTGGGCTGGAATTTTCTTAACACTTTTACGCCATACGAATAAAGCGCTCCATATTTTCCGTCCAAACCCTTCTTTTCGCCGACGATACTGTAATCATTACATGGAAAACCAAATGCAAAAGCATCAATCGGGGGCAATGAATCAAGATCAAGCTCTCTGACATCCTTATGTATGACAGATTCCGGTCTGTCTGGGCAAATGTTATGAATAAAAGTTTGGCAGGCAGCTTCATCAATATCGTTTGCCCACTCATGTTTAACCTCATAGACTTCTCCTTGATCGTCGACAACTTTAGCCATCTTTGCACCCAGCGCCAGACCTCCGGGGCCGTTAAAAAATTCACCTTTTTTGAAGATCATGCTTTCACCCCGTAAATAATTATAGATCAGCCTGACTGCAGAAGCAGCTTAAATTAATACGCGAACGTTTGTTCGTATTTTTCTTCATTATAACACAGCACAAGAAAAAAGACAATTTATTGGTTGCATTTTACTTTATTTCCCATGTGTCATATTCAATACCAGTAAGATCAATACTATAAGTTAAATGTTTAACTCTTTCCGGTATCTTACCACCCACAAAGGATTTCAATGTGATGCCCGGAAAATTCTCATCTATTTCATAATGCCGGATTTCATGCAGAACGTAATAATGGTTTCTAGCAGAAGTGCCGCGTTCTAATCCAAGTCCGCTCAATTCAGATTCAATATATGATCTGTCTGCACCAGCCGACACGATCTTTTCAACCATATTATTGATGCAGTAACCATCCGCAGATGGTTCAAAACGGAAAAATAACATGGATAATGGCTTATTCGTATTTCTGTTCAATTGGAATTGGCCTGCAATCTGAACTGTGGATTCATACCTGCTGATGGTTGATTTGATTTCATAATCTCTTTCTTCTGTGACCAAATCAACAGCTCCCCCGCTGGCCCCCAACCAATTAGGTGAAAAACCTCCTTGAAGCAATATATAAAATGCTATTAATTCCCCCAACACCCCATGAACAGCTCTCTCCGAATTTCTGTTACCAAGGAGGCTGCGCCATCGGTTCCACCACACTTGCGGTGCAGAGAGAAGTAATCTTCTGTTCTCTCCATTTTCTCCTGGTTCAACAAAATGAGCGCAGATCACAGAAAACTCCATTCTTAAAGATTCTTTATCTGAAGTCAGCAACAGCATATTAATAGGCTTATCCTTAATAAACATTTGACTTGTCCAGAGACGTGCGCCTGCAAATTTCTCAGACACTTGCAGATGGTCTTCTGCTTCAATGCCTACACCAAACTCTTTGTGGGTTCTAATGACCCATGCTTTGTATGGCTCCGGCAAACCCTGAATTTCTATTGCAGACATATTTGAGGCTGCAGCGAACCAACGCTGAATTTCCTGAATTATATTCAAGCTATATCACCTGCAACCGAAAATTTCAGCCATCTTTTCAGCAATTGCGCGAGACAAAAGCGGCGGCACAGCGTTCCCTATTTGCCTGAACGCATCTCCCATATTGCACTGGAATAAAAAACTGTCTGGAAAGGATTGCAGCCTTGCAGCTTCTCTTACGGAGATACCACGCGGTTCCCACGGATGAATATGACTATATGTATCCACACCCAAATGGGCAACCAATGTATGAGACGGCTTATTGGGGTTTAGCTTTTTCCACTTGTCTTGAAACTTTTCAGGATCGTACGGGGGAACGATCTTCTTCTTCAAATTCAAATATTGTTCTGGTTGTTCAGAAAATGTAATCCCTCTTCTTAGACTTTCATGTTCTAATAGCTCTTCGGCTATTTTTAATGCTGCTACATAATTATCGTCAAAACGCATTCTCTCAAATATTGGAAAGTCACGCGGTGTATTTCTGAACCCATGACCCGTTACATAATCCGTCGATTTTCCGCCCCATTCTCTCATGATTCTCTGATAATCATTTAATGGAGGAGATGCATATTTCTTCATCACAGTCTGATCGTAATATCTGTATCTCGACTTTGAAGTTGGGAACAATACTGGCAAGTCAGACAGCGCTTCCCCCACAGTTACCCAAGGTTTTAAATTTCCATTTGAATTTGGGGGAACAGTAAAATGGGGATAAGAAATCAGCCGCTGTATTCTTTGTTGATAAATACCTGTAGAACCATCAACCGATTGATGTGTTGGCTCAGGAAACTCAGGTTCAATCCCTTCTATTTTCTTGATTGCGATAACAAAAAGACGTTCTCTAGTTTGAGGAACTCCATAATCTGCCGCATTAAGAATAGTCCATTTGGCATAGTATCCATTATTTTCTAATATCTGGCATACTTCTTCGGGAATATTTTTATCACCGTAATTAATTGCTTCAGGGACATTCTCCATTACGACAGCTTTGGCATCCAGTTCTAAGGCTATTCTTAAAAAGTCTTTATATAAATATCCACGGACATCATTCAGATCAGACCGGTCATCTCCTAATGACCGCAATTTTCCTTTTCCAATTAGGGAATAAGCTTGACAAGGCGGCCCCCCAATGACAATGTAGCCATTCTTGTTTGGAGCATGTCTAAATACTTCTGCATCTATATTCGTAATGTCCCCGCATACGTGTTTGCTTTCTTCGCCAAAACACCACGATAAATTGTAAGAGGCCGTTTGAACAGCTGACGCTGAAAGATCTATACCCGCCTCTATCGCAAAACCTGCTGACCGAAAACCGAAAGAAAGCCCTCCGCATCCTGAAAACAAGTCGATAACGGAAGGCAAACATGTATTTTTATCCGCCAAGCGCAGCGAATAATTGCTTGACATAACCTGTTTCTTCTCCCTCGCATAAAGCCGGCTCCATCACGGCTAATCTTGCTGTATTTAATTTCATTAATTTCCTGAAAACGATACGGTCTTCCTTACCTTGTTTCCGGCAATATTCATCAAATACCTTCATGATTGTTCTGCACAGCTTAACCCGATAACCATATGGACCAGATCTCTCAACGAGTTGTACGACAATATCTGTAGAATTGTTTTCTAAAATTTGAAATGTAGTGTCTCTATTACCTTGCCAAGACAAGTGGATATACCACCAAATAACTTTAAGCCATATTCTCCTAGGATTATTGTAAAACCTATCATGTGCTGATGGACCCCACCGCCAAAATACCACTTCAGGTACCACAAAAATACTCAAATAAATCCAAAATTTATCATCAGAGGCTGTGCTCTCGGAAATATTTAAGCTTTCATACATTTGCAGGCCAAACAGCAAATCATATTTATACTCATGACCCTTTACTGTTTGTATATCAAGCGATTTCTTCGCTTGTTCATGCGCAGCCAAAAGAATTTCTCTCCACGCCTTCGCTTCGTGATTGTCAGCCATACATTTTACATCAGATTCAGACTGCCAGCTTTCAATCATTTGGAATAAGTCTTCAGTTTTCGGCAATCTCCAGTTCACGCATCCATCGCCCCAAACTTATCATCCATGTTTTTTCTGAGCGTAAAAGCCAGCCCTTCTTTTGTGGACGTTTCCAAATCAAAAGTATCAATAAAATACTTTACAGCTTGACATATACTTCCGGAATCTGCGTTTGTTCCATTGATAACTTCATCGTATGGCACATCTTTCAGAACATTTTCAATAAGAATTTGAATTGCAAAAAAAACGATCTCCTTCAATAATGGAGTTACGGAATTTCCGCTGGCTGAGTGTATATGCTTGTAATGCGGATGATTTTCATTCAACAATATCCTAAATGAAGTATCATCAAACGGATCAACTCTGGGATCCTGCCAATTGCATTCTGCCCTCCATAAAGGCCCTGCATCCTGAATGGAAAACACGGGAAAGAAAGAACCTTGACCGCTTAGGTAATACGTGAAACTATCTAACACTCCCAATTCAATTCCAGCTATATTAGCTAGATGTTTTTCCGCATGATTAGGATTACCTGGCTTCTTCAAATATAAAATGGTTGTCAAGTCAAAATGTTCTCTTAGCGTTCCAGGTGAAAATTCCCCATTGATGCTAACCAGCACATCTTTTTCGGATTTCTCTAAAGAAATCGAACTTCCAATAAATACCCCTCTTTGTTTGGAAGGTTTTGAAGTCCATTTCACAGCAATTCCCAGTTCAGCATCTCTAACCGCAATTCCCTGTTCCCCAAACAAATAGTATGGATTAGAGATCAGCAAAGTGCGCTCGAATTTAAAATTAAATTGATTAGGGTCCCATTCACCTGACTCGTCCGAAATATATAAACGCGTGTGATTATTTTCAAAACCTTGCAGCGGTTTGGCAACTAATGATCTTTGCTGGTGATTAAAATCATACTTAAATTCATACTCCATGACTTGCAATCCAATTTTCCTAAGCAGTTCTTCCGTAAGTACAGGATATAAAGCGATAGCTGAGCTCATGTCACTGTTTCCTCCAGGACTGACTCCGTATGAAGAGAAATGCGGATTAACGGATCGTCTGATTTAATCCAAACACTTCCATGAAATAACCTATCTCTGAATTTTATCAAACGGACACCTATCAATTTTTTTGCCGTTAAACTTTCTAATCCATTAAATTTCAATGGATTTACTAAATTCATGTTTACGTCTGATTCTTTCCAATGGAAATTCAATTGCTCTTCTTTATCAGCTGTTTTTAATTCAATTTCTGTAATCTCTGCAGGAAAATCCCCCATTACTTCTTTTTCCCAGCTATAAGCACTAATTAATCCGTTCTCCGTCACAATTCCAAGCTTCAAATCCGTAATCTCGGAGACTTTTCCGGTATATAATTGGAAATCGATTTTTACGTTTCCATTCACATAGACAGGAGCAGTGGAAAAGCTGATCGACGGCAGTTTTCCCTGCCTTTTTTTAGGTTCTTGTTTTGTGGGCCGATTTGAACTTTGAATAGCCCCTAATCGACCAAATCCTTCTGGGGGCAGTATAGCTTTGGCAAGCATTCTGCCAAGCAATTCATTTTTTTGCGGTTCCAAATTGCTTTGTGCTTTCCTAAAAAATCCTTCAATATTTCTAGTTACTTGGCGTTGTATTTTTTCAATAATCAGCGGATTCTTTTTATTGGGCACCCAGTCTTGCCAGCTAGCATGATCCGCTTTCTCACAGCCTCTTATATATTCTTCTAATGAAAAATTTTCTGTATCCCGTTTCTTATACTCTTCCTTCAGCCTGTTGAAAGAATTTGCCACAAATAATCCAATAATATAATCATCTCTCGCTGTCTTAGAAATACCTTCTGTCCATTTTCCTACATATTCGTATCCAACGATCATACCAGGCTTCCGCGTAAAACAAATGAGCGGAGGATTTAGTTCTCCTCCTGTCTCTTTTCCGAGCGCCTGAACCAACGGTGAGTAATTATTGTCCGGAGGAAGCATGCCCAAGTCTTTGCTGGAAAGCTTAACAAACGCCATCCAGCCTGCTGTAGAACCGTCGATGAAATTACCCCTTAGATGAATAGAAGTAACATGAATGGGGCTTGACCAACCTTCAATTATTTTTTCGCCATTTCCAATTTCAATGGCAGCATTGTAAAGCTCCTGTACTACTCGAAAAGCAGGCAGAAACTTATCCTGTGTCAGCAATTCTCCATTTACCGATGCTTTCAGCCATCTTCCATGTTTATAGCTTTTATTCATTAGCCTTGGGGCATACCATCTTTGCAGTGCTATCTTTATATAACTTTCATCATCACTTTCCCACCAAGGTTGCAAAGTGTTGTTGGGCAAATGTTCATCATCTGATTCAGCTTTGTCAGGCCTTAAATCATCTCTTAAGAAGGGAATCACTATTACAGTTCCTGTTTCCAAACCTTCAAAAGGCTTAACTCCCAATACCTTTAAAACCTTATGAATTTCTGATTCATTGGTTAATGGAATTGTACCATTCCCATCTTCTGAAACTTGACCCCACCATGCAATTCCTCGATGATTCCCTTTATTTTTTAAGAGTGCGGTTTCTTTTTCTTCATCTTCGACCAAGCAAGCAGCCAATCTAGAAGCATAGGTTCCATTTTCATATATTCTGCTGTAATAAATCACTAGTCCTATACCAATTCTGAAATAAACGGTTTTCCCCAACCCCCATGAACCGCCAGAGCCCGCTTTCTGTTGCGGAATTCCTACATGATAAACTAGTTTGATAAGATTTCCATATTCTCTAATTTTTAAATCTTGTTCTTGAAGAGGGCCTGTTAACCCTTGAGTGTTTGTATCTCGAATCTCAAGCAAACGGTATCGCTCGTTTGTATAGAGCTCGTTCATTCTTTCTTTTATACCCTCAAAGTGTTCTGAAAGCGCAGATCGATCAAAATCACGTATGAAAAAATCAACTTGCACATAACCTTCGCCTTCCAACGCAGCATCTAAACTATTCTGCACTGCTTCACGCACAAGCAAGTCCAGCAACGGCATATCATTATTCTGAATAAGCCTCAATAAGGAACTTCCCGTTTCAGCCATTCTCTGGTGCTTTGCGATTTCAATTTTCATTGCTGTCACCTGTTTCGTCATCCAAATCGATATGTTCTTTTGATATTTTTACAGTCAGGTACCTTTCTAAACTTTTATTTGCTACATTAGGAATCCAAATATTAATCCCGATGATATCATGTGGAACATTAAGTTTCTCCCTATTCTTCCCTTGGGCTTCCGAATTTTTGTCAATTCTGTACAAGATCAATTGAGGTGTTTTGCTCAATCCTGCTTGTTCTCTGATTCTGATGACCTGTTCTTTCGCTGCTGTTTGTGATAACGTCCTTGGATCTACATCAATATTGTTAATTACTGCCGGATCAATATCTTCAAATAAATCTTTTGGCGCTCTTAATACTCCAATGTTCAATGAATTGTCTTTTCGCTCTCTTTTTTTTCTTGAACGTTTTATTTTGCCGATCATGCCTCCAGGCAACTTCCATCCATCTTTGTCATCATAAGCTTTGGTGCCTGCCGCAATGATATTCCAATCGGTAAAACCAGCTTCTTCTGCCGCTTGTTCATACCAATCGCAAAAAGCTTCAATCTGGTTAAATGTCGATGCATTGGGATGAAATTTCATAATTTTAAGGAGACCGTCTCTAACTTTAATAAACGGCACATCTCTCCAAACCAAAGATTCTCCCGAGTAAGACGGTACCCCATCACCTAATGAAAAAAGAAACTGCTCAGCTGTTTTGATATTGTGCTCTAAAAACTCAGCTTCATCAGAAAAAACAACTGTTTGAACATTTGTTCCGGAAAAATCGATATTTGTTTCAACAGCACTTTGCATTCTGTTCCTTGCCGTAATTCTCAGCCAAGTTACCTTCGGGGAATTTCTCACCCTAGGCCCAAACACTGAAGGATCCTCTCCAGCGTCCATATACCTTCGCAGATCGTCTCTTAATTCTTGTTCCAGCGATGCTAAAAAAACAAACTTCGATTTTGTCTCATCAGTCATCCATATTCTAGGATACAGCTCATAACCTCTTCTGTATCCAAACCATCTTCCCATCTGCATAAGAGAATCAGCCTGATTGGCGGCACGGAGGAAGTAAGTGCTTACCAGACCTTCAATTGTCAGACCTCTGGACAGTGTGCTTCCGCCGACCACTATAAATGCTGGTGCGGGATCAGGGTAATAATGACTTGATGGATCAGGATATGCCAATCTGACATATACTTCTTCATCGAAACTGCTATAATTTGCGCAATTATCAATACATAAATGAATTCCTTTATGATAAATCAATTCTCCACCTTCATTTAGCGGTATATGAGAAACCTCGCTGACTAAATTCACGATTTCATCTTTTATTGAATTAAACTCAGGGTAATCTGAAACAGGATTATTTTCCGAATAGCCCGGCATTTTTTCTTCAAAATCCTGCTTCGTAAATAATTTTGTTTCTCGTTCCCATATATCTTTGCATTCTTTTAGCAATTTATTGCGGTTCAAGTTTTCGAGCCATTTTCTGATCGCAAGAGCAACATTTAAATGATGATCTTGCTTTTGGCTGGTATGGACTAGCATGCTAATGGCTTTTTTCCTATAACCATTTTTTCTCATTGCTGCAGTCGCACATAAAAACCAAAGCAGAGCCTCTTTAAGCGATTTCGGGAGTCCAACAGATTGATCTTGATGAAGCTCTTTGATGATTTGCAAATCTTCTTTGGGCACATCCCGAACAATATTCATTCCCTCATTATCTTCTGTGCCCTCAATACCAAAAATCTGTTTTGCTCCGATGTATTCTTTCGGGGGCTTCAACGTTCTGATAAAGTTTCTGGGATATAAAGATTCTTCACTAGACTCATTTAAAAAATTAGCGTAAGGTGTTGCTGTATATCCTATGTAATTCATGCAATACGGTCTTACATGAAATGGGGTTCCGTCTGGACGTTTGCCTTCTACTAAATTTACAATGAGCCTATTAATCTTTGACCTCTCACTGGCAGATATATCTGCAGTGTTTATACCACCTTGATCAGCTTCATCATCTATGACTATGATCCTAAGCTGCTGATACTTGTTTGGATCTGACTGCAGCCATCTGATTAGATCTTCTAATCTCTTGGAATTTTTCAAGCAAACAGTAAAATACCTTCGATTATCCCTGAGGCCCACATACAAATTTTGAAGCTGTTCATCTGCCGGTGACCACAAAGACGGACGATCCAATTGCCTCCAAACTAAATTCCCTGGTTTGTCTAGATCTTTGAAAATACGGTCCTGCGTCTGTCTCCTTAAATTTTCAATAGTGCCGGATAGCACAATAAACATGTTAAAGTTCCAGTCTGCAGCCATTGCCATTAGTGCTGCCATATTGGCTGTCTTGCCCGACTGAACATGTCCTACGACCATGCCTTTAATAATTTCTGAGCCTTTCTCCCTATTGAGTCTCCGCAATATTTTAATCGTGGAACGTTCTATTTCTTGAATCGACTCTTCGCTCCAATTCAGTTCTTTCAAATGTTCTTTATACAGAACCCATGATGACTTAGGATCAGTTGGAATGGTTGCAGGATTGTCTTCAGCATCATCTGTCACCATGGCGCTTTCATCCATTATGGATTGCTCTTTAATTTCAGCCTCTTTCATAGCATCTACAATTTCATGCCATTCTTCGATTGAAATATCTGCAAAATAGTGCCGCATTATAACTTTAAAATTTTTTCTAAACATCTCTTCGTTTGGTTCATCTAACAATCTTACTTGTTCCCACGATAATCCATTTTGGCGGGCTTTGCGAATCCAATTGCGAAGATCGTCAAATTCAGGGCTATAAATGTTTTTCATAAGCATCTTATCTCCCCAAATTTAATTATCTAAGTAAAAATTAGTTAACTCTCAACTCATCTTGTTTATTTAAAAATTTATGATAATGGTCTTAGTTCTTATTTCTTATATTAATATTTTACTCCAAAAAATAAATAATCAACTAATAGTTTAACAATAAAAGCACCCATTCCCTCCGGAATGCGTGCTCTTTAAAATTTGGCCGGTCAATTTTTTCAACGTCCAAGCATCGTAATAAGTCCGTATCGCCGTCTGCTTAAGCGTCTTCTTTGGCAGGATTGTGTCGTCAGCCGCCTGCCGTCGATCTGCATCACCGACATACTCATCTGCACCATATGTTTAAGCCTCGCTGAGGCCGCATCTTCGCCCAGATCCACGGCCAGCTGCCCATATGAAAGCTTGCCGGT
>ERZ795043.1611-NODE-1611-length-10641-cov-65.898356_pt1 | contig 10641 bp, 15 predicted proteins | sample MGYA00375127_ERZ795043 | MGnify/ENA primary metagenome ERZ795043 (study PRJEB30172, sample SAMN05518447) | compost metagenome | isolation source: Feedstock adapted compost from Newby Island compost facility, Milpitas, CA | place: USA:Newby Island compost... | reverse complement strand
GCAGGTCATCCTGCGGGAGCTCCACGCCCTGGGTCTGGGGCCGCCGGGGGGAGGGAGTGAAGGTTTATGCGGGGTATGCGGGAGGTGCAAGTTTTGAGGTGTGAAAGTTCCCGGGGGGGTAGGGGGTGGCCATGTTCCAGGTCTGGGCCAGGGCGCCCAGGGCCAAAAGGGATAAAGCCGTCACAAGCCGCTTCATTCACGACCTCCTTTCTCCTTCGCGATCTTACCTGAGGTTTTGCAGGGCCCGGTCCACGAACTCGTTGGTGTAGGTGCGCTTGAGGTCGATCTTGGCCCGCTTCACCCGCTCGTCAAAGGCGGAGAGCACGGTGAGGGGCCTTAAGGGCGCGGTCTCGCTGAAGCGCCCTGTGGGGGAGAAGGACTCCAGGGAGTTGCGGAGCACCTTCAGGTAAAGGTCCCGGTCGCCCAGGAAGTACTCCTCGGGGAGGACCTGGGCGATCTCCTCGGGGCTTTTCCCCTGCATCCAGCGGAGGCCCCGCACCATGGCGTTCACCAGCTTTTGGGCGGTGTCGGGGTTTCGCTCCAGCCAGGCCCGCGTGGTGTAGAGGACGGCGGCCGGGTACTCGCCCCCCAGGACCTCCCGGGTGCCCTTGGTGGTGCGGGTGTCCGCCAGGACCTTGAGGAGGCCCCGTTCCTCCAGGAGGGTGATGGCGGGCTCCACGTTGGAGATGGCGTCCACCTGCTTGTTCTGCACCGCGGCCACCGCCTGGGCGCCCACGGAGACGCCGATGACGGAGACGTCCGTGGGCTTGAGGCCGTTTTTGACCAGGAGGTAGTTGAGGAAGAAGTGGGTGGAGCTTCCGGGGGCGGTGACCCCGACCTTTCTCCCCTTCAGGTCGGCCACGCTCTTCACCTGGTCCGCCAGGTCCGCCCGCACCCCGAGGACGATGGCCGGGTAGCGCCCCACCTCCACGAAGGCCACGATGTCCCGGCCCTGGGCCTGCATCTGGATGGTGTGGTCGTAGAAGCCCATGACCACCTCCACGCTCCCCCCCACGAGGGCCTGGAGGGCGCGGCTTCCTGCCTGGAGGTCCTGGATCACCACGTCCAGGCCCTCGTCCTTGAAGTAGCCCAGGCGCTCCACCACGGTGAGGGGCAGGTAGACCACCGCGGTCTTCCCCCCCACGCCCAGGACCACCCGCTTCTGGGCGAAGCCGAAGGCCAAGAGCACCAGCAAAAGCCCGATCCAGATCCGCTTCATGCCGTACCTCCTTCCCGTTCTTTGGGCCGCCACACGAGGAGCCGCCTTTCCACCGCCCCCACCAGGGCGTCCAGCACCAGGACGAAGGCCATAAGGACCACCATCCCGGCGAAGACCCCGGTGGTGTCGAAGACCCCCTCCGCCTGGGCGATGAGGTAGCCGAGCCCGGCGGCGCTCCCCAGGTACTCCCCCACCACGGCCCCGATGACGGCGAAGCCGATGGAGGTCCTCAAGGAACTGAAGATCCAGCTCGCCGCCGCAGGGAGGTAGACATGGCGCAGGAGATGGGAAGGCCTTGCCCCGAGGAGCCTGGCGTTCTGCAGGACCACGGGGGGCACCTCCTTCACCCCCTGGTAGGTGTTGAAGAAGGCCACGAAGAAGACCAGGGTGACGCCCAGGGCCACCTTGGAGAGGATCCCGAGGCCGAACCAGAGGGTGAAGATGGGGGCGAGGACCACCCGGGGGATGGCGTTCAAGGCCTTGACGTAGGGGTCCAGGACCGCCGCCGCCTTCGGGGAGAGGGCCAGCCAAAGCCCCAGGGCCACGCCCAGGAGGGTGCCCAGGGCGAAGGCCAGGAGCATCTCCACCGTGGTCACGTAGAGGTGGGGGTAGACCTCCCCGGTGGCGAACCAACGCCAAACCCTTTGAGCGATCTCCGAGGGGTAGGAGAAGAAGAAGGGGTCAATGCGGCCCGTCCTCGAGGCCCACTCCCAGAGGAGGAGGAAGCCCAAAAGAAGCCCCCCTTGCCAGAGCCTCACCCTAAGCCCCCGCATGGGCCCGCATCACCTCCCCTCTCAGGAGCTCCCAGATCTCCCGGTGGAGCCGGAGAAACTCCGGGGTGAGCCGCACCTCGGCCACGTCCCGGGGCCTCGGGAGGGGGATGGGGAACTCCCCGATGGGCCGGGAGCGAGGCCCCGCGGCCATCACCACCACCCGGTCGGAGAGGGCGATGGCCTCCTCCAGGTCGTGGGTGACGAAGAGGACGGTCTTCCGGTCCTCCTGCCAAAGCCTCAGGAGTTCGTTCTCCATAAGCTGCCGCGTCTGCACGTCCAAGGCGGAGAAGGGCTCGTCCATGAGGAGGAGCTTCGGGTCGGCGATGAGCACCTGGGCGAGGCCCACCCGCTTCCTCTGCCCTCCGGAAAGCTGGTGGGGGAAGCGCTGGGCGAAGCGCTCCAGGCCCACCTTGGCAAGCCAGGCCCGGGCCCGCTCCCGCGCCTCCCCCCAAGGGGTGCCCCGGAAGACCAAGGGCAGGGCCACGTTGTCCAGGGCGGTCTTCCAGGGGAGGATGGCGTCCTGCTGGAAGAGGTAGCCGGCCACGGGGTTGAGCCCCTTGAGGGGCCTCCCCGCCACCCATACCTCCCCTTCGCTTGGGGAAAGGAGGCCTGCGGCCGCGTTCAGGAGGGTGCTCTTGCCGCACCCCGTGGGCCCCACCAGGCTCACGAACTCCCCCTCGGCGACCTGGAGGGAGACGCCCTCCACGGCCACGTAGTCCCCGAAGGCCACGCTCAGCCTGCGGAACTCCAGGAAGCTCATCCGTAGTACTCCGGGTTGGGCTTGAAGCCGAGGCTGTTGAGGAGCCGGTTGGTGAAGTTGAACATGGCGGCCACCTCGGCGGCCTCGAGGATGGCCTCGTCCGAAAGGCCCGCTTCCCTGAGGGGCTTGAGGTCCTCCTCGGTCATCTCGTGGTGCCGGTGGGTCACCTTGAGGGCGAACTCCACCAGGGCCCGCATCCTCGGGGGCCTCTCCGCCCGGCGGGGGTTGGCTGCCAGGACCTCGGGGAGGAAGGGACCCTCGGAAAGCTCCCCTTCCTCCGGCACCCGGAGCCAGGAGATCACCATACGGCCACCGCCCGCACCGGGCCGCCGGAGGCTTTCTGGTGCTTGGGCCCGCCCACGAAGATCAGGGCCCCGGAGGGGGGCACCTGGGCCAGGTTGGCCAGGTTCTCCAGGCCGTACTTCCCCGCCCCGAGGACGGTGACGTGGGTCTTGAAGTCCTTGGAGGGGCCGAAGTCCAGGGAGAGGGTGTCCACCCCGATGCCCACGATCTCCCGCTCCCGCACCAAAAACTCCGCCGCCTCGGGGGAGAAGCCGGGGAAGTGGAGGGTGCCGGAGGCGTCCTGGTTGAGGAAAGCTTTGGGGTCCTTCCACCTGGCCTCCCAGCCGGAGTGCATGGCCACGAAGGCCCCCTTGGGCAGCCGTCCGTACCGCCTCTCGTAGGCCAGGAGGTCGTCCGGGGTCACCTGGGCGTCGGGGTCCTTGGCCGCCTTCTCGTGGATGTGGATCACCGCCAGGGGGGCGATGAGGACGCCCACGGGAAGCTTCTCCGCCGTGGGGGCCCCCTCCACGAAGTGGGCGGGGGCGTCCATGTGGGTGCCGGAGTGCTCCCAGAAGTCCAGGCGGTTTCCGTAGTAGCCGTTTTGCCGCACCGTGACCAGGGTGGTGATGCGCATGGGTTCCGCCCCGGGGAAGAGGGGGATCTCCGGGGTGAGCTCGTGGGTGAGGTCCACCGCGCGGCCGAAGGCCTTTCCGGGAACCTGGGCCTGGGCCAAGGCCGCCCCCGCGAGCGCGGCGAGGCCCGAGGCCAGGAAGCTCCTGCGGGAAAGGGAGCGGGCCACCTGCTCCATCACCAGGGGTGCGCACACGGTTGCCTCCTTTTCTCAGGAGAACGTACCACGTTCCCGCATACGTTTGCAAGACGAGGGCCGGGCTTGCAGACTTGACCGATATGCGGCCTTGGGGTAAAGAGGGGGCATGACCCTACGCGAGGCCTTGTCCCAAGTCCCCGACCCCAGGGCCCGCAACCGGCGGTATCCCTTGTGGGGCTTGTTGGCCCTCATCTTGGTGGCCTTTCTCGCCCGCGTGGACTCCCTGCGCGGCGTGGAACGTTTCGCCCGGGCCAACCCTCACCTCTTGCCCCACCTGGGCCTGCGCAACCCCCCGGGCCACACCATCCTCACCCTCCTCCTTCACCGCCTGGACCCAAAGAAGCTCCAGGAGGCCCTCCTCCAGGTCTTTCCCGAGGTGGACCTGGGAGGGGTCCTGGTGGTGGACGGGAAGCACCTCCGGGGAAGCGGCAAGGGGAAGAGCCCCCAGGTCAGGCTCGTGGAGGTCCTGGCCCTGCACCTCAAGACCACCCTGGCCCAGGCCCGGGTGGAGGGGAGGGAGGACCAAGCGCTTCTGGAGCTCCTGGACCGCCTGGGGGCGGAGGGGCTCAAAGGGAAGGTAGTGGTGGGGGACGCGGGGTACCTGTACCCGGAGGTGGCGGGGAAGGTGGTGGAAAAAGGGGGGCATACCTCTTCGTCCTGAAGGCCAACCAGGGGGAACTGCTGGAGTGGGCTCTGGAGGTATTCAAGGGGATGGAGGAAAGGCGGCTTCCCGGGGAGACGGAGTCAGCTTGGGAGGTGGTGCGGGACGGGGAGGTGTGGACCTACCGGGTCTGGGCTTCCCCTTATCTGCCGGATGCGCTCTTGGCCTTTCCCGGGTGCCGACAGGTGGTGCGGGTGGAGCGGGAGGTGGTGCACAAGGGGACGGGGGAGGTGCGGCGGACGGTGAGCTACGCCCTCACCAGCTTGGGAGCCGAGGAGGCGGACGCGAGGCGGCTTGGGGAGCTTCTCCTTTCCCGGTTGGAGGTGGAGAACCGGTCCTTTTGGGTACGGGACGTCCTCCTCCATGGTCAGCGAAGCTACCTTGAGGACGCCTGCCAGGTGCGGGGCGTGGGGGCGCAAGTCTTGGCGGTCCTCCGGGCCTTTCTGGTGTCCCTGCTGTACCGCAGGGGGGTGCGGAAGAAGAAGGCGGCCCTGGAGACCTTCTCCTTCCATCCCCTCTTCGCCCTTAGGTTCCTGGGGCTCTATGCGGTATAACGGTCAAGTCTGCCGGGCTTGCGGGTACTTTCCTCCAGCCCCGGGGCCTAGGTAGGCCCTCGAGGCGGGCCCACCCGCTCCCGCCCGGCGTAGACGTTCATCCGCCCCGGGCGCAGGAAGCCCACCAGGGTGAGGCCGTAGGCCTGGGCCAGGGCCACGGCCAGGCTCGTGGGGGCGGAGACGGCGCAAAAGACGGGGATGCCCGCCGCCACCGCCTTCACCAAAAGCTCGTACCCGGTCCGGCCGCTCACCAGGAGGATGTGGTCGTGGAGGGGGAGCTTCCCCTGAAGGAAGGCCCAGCCGATGAGCTTGTCCAGGGCGTTGTGCCGGCCCACGTCCTCCCGCAAGGCAACGAGCCGCCCCTCCCGGTCAAAGAGGGCGGCGGCGTGGAGGCCCCCGGTGGCGCGGAAGAGGCGCTGGGCCTGGTCAAGTAGAGCGCACATTAGCGCACTCCGGCCCTCCACCAGGATGAGGACCTAAGCCTCCCTTCCACCCCTCCCACGATCCCCCGAAGAGGATGGGCTTGAGGGGAGAGAGGTCCCTCGGCACCTCGCGCCCGAGGAGGGGAAGGAAAGTGCCTACCCTCAGGACCCGCCAGGGATTAACGCCAGGGGAGTTCCTTCCGTCGGTAGACCCCTCTTGGCTCCCCGGTGAGCCCTGAAGGCTTGAAAGCAAGGAGAGGTGAGGCCCGCGCCTCTTGCAAGGTCCTATACTCCCGCAACGCCACCCACTCTTCCTTTACCGTCCGGATCAACCGCTCCGCGTGCCCGTTCTCCCAAGGCCTCCCCGTCCCCGCGTAACTGAGCCGCACCCCTAGCCCCAAAAGCCGCTCCACATACGCCCTGGAGGTGTACTGCACCCCCCGGTCCGAATGGTGCACCTCGGGACACCCCTCCCTCAAGGCCATCTCCAGCGCTCCCAGGGTCAGCCCCTGGGAAAGCCTGGGCCCCAGGGCCACCCCCAGCACCTTCCGGGTGTGGAGGTCCATCACCACCGCCAGGTAGGCCACCCCCTCCCCCAGGACCACGTAGCTCAGGTCCGCCACCCACACCTGGTGTGGGCGGGTCACCTCAAGCCCCGGCAGGGGGTTCTTCACCCCCTCCGGGGGAAGACCCCCCGGGAAGGTGGTCCTGGGGGAGGGCCCCTTGCGGGGAAGGAGCAAGCCCTCCTCGCGCATCAGGGAGCGCACCCGCTTCTCCCCCACCTGGACACCTTCCCCCCGCAAGAGGGCGGTGAGGCGCCGGTAGCCGTACCGGGGCCAGGCCGCCGCCAGGGCCCGCAAGCGTTCCCGGAGGGCCCTCTCCTCGGGAGGGGGGTCCTGGGGCCGGTAGTAGAGGGTGCTCCGGGGCACCCTGAGGACCCGGGAAAGCAGGCGGAGGGGGTAGGCTCCCTTGAGGGCCTTCACCAGCTCCCGCCTTTCCTTTGCCGGTAGAGTCCCGAGGCTTTTTTTAGGACCTCCAGCTCCAGGGCCATCTGGCCGACCAAGCGTTCCAGCTCGCGGATGCGGGCCTCTTGCTCCGCACAGCCGGAGGTGAAGGCGGCGTGGGCGTTCTCCAGGAACTCCCGCTGCCAGCGGTAAAGGAGGGACTCCGCCACCCCATAAGCCCGGCAGGCTTCGGCCACGGTCCTTTGACCCGACAGGACCTCCAACACAATTTTTGCCTTTTCCTTCGCTGACCACCTGCGCATCTCGCTACCCCTTCAGACTACACCCCTTGGCCTCTCTCTTGGGGTGGTCCAAATTTGGGGCAGCACTTCACTCTACCTTTGGTGGCGAACCTGGCTGGAGAGCCCTATTGGGGCTCGTTAGGCCTTTTACTTCTCGCTCGCCTCTGATCCTATGCACAAGCTTCTAGGTGATACCCTTTTATGCTAATTCCTTCGTCCTAGGCCACCAGTGGAACAGGGTGTGCCGCCTGAGGGTCTCGGGGTCCTGGGCAAGGACCCGGCACCGTTCGGCCACCGCCTCCATCATCTCCTCAAGGTCCCGGAAGTACCGGTTGGCCACCGCCTCGTTCACCAAGGGCCACACCCGTTCCACCGGCTGCAGCTCCGGGCTGTAGGGCGGCAGGAAGACCAGCCGCACCCCCTCCGGCACCTCCACCCGCCCCGACACGTGCCACCCCGCCCGGTCCAAGACCACCCACGCCTCCTCCCCCTCCCCAAGCCAGGCCCGAAGCTCCCGCAAAACCCAGCCCATCACCTCCGTGTCTATCCCGTCCACCAAAAGGCTCAGGCTCTCCCCCGTCTCCGGCTCCACAAAGGTGCACACATAAAACCACCGGTACCGGTGCGCCCCCACCGCCAAGGGCCTCTCCCCCCGCCTGGCCCACACCCGCCGGTACACCGGCTTGAGCCCCAACCGATGCTCATCGTACGCCAGAAGCCTCACCTTCCTCCCCTCGGCCCTCGCCTCCTGGACCTGGGCGGAGAGGTTTTTTTAAACGCCTCCTGCGCCTCCCCGTCCGCCTTGGCGTGCCGGGGACGGGGCACCCGCAAGGCGAACCCCATCTCGTGGAGGAGGCGGTAGATGGGGTAGAGGGAGAGCTTCTTCCCCAGCTCCCGCTCCACCCAGTCCCTGAGCTTGGGCCCCGTCCACAGGCCCCCGTCGGGTGGGGGACCCTGGAGGGCCTCCAGGACCCTCCTCTGCTCCTCCGGGGTCAGCTTGGGCTTCTGGCCCGGGTTCTGGTGCCGCTTGTCCCTCAAGCCCTCCGGTCCTTCCCGGTTGTAGCGCCGCACCGTCTCCTGGACCCAGCGGATGGAGCTGAGGGTGATTTTGGCGATCTCCTTGGCGGTGAGTCCCCGCTTGGCGTGGTAGACGGCCAGGAAGCGATGCTTCTCTATCGGGTCCTTGGCCTTCTTGACCCTCCGCCACAGCTCGTTCAGGGTCAGGTGGTCGGTCACGGTCATAGACGAACGGTACAACAAGAAAGAGTATGAGAGCGCGTGAGCGCTGGGGTGAAGTAATGTGCGCTACATCCCAACTGTTTGCACCTCCGAGGCCTCGAGGGCCGGCCTCTCACAGGCCAAAAACCCGCGGGGGCTTCGCCCTCGCGGCCTTCACGCACCTCCCCCGCGGGCCTTCGCCCGCAGCCTCTCGAACCGCTCCCTCAAGGGGGCGTGGAAGGACTCGGCGTCTATCCCCGCCTCCCTCTGGTTCGCCTGGTAGAGGGTCTCCTCGGCCTCGTCCAGGAAGGCCTCGAGGAGCTCCCTCATCCGCTCGTTCAGAAGCCCCCACTCCTCGAGGGCTTCAACTAGGTCAGATAAACTCCAGACGAGCTTCTCCACGTTCGTGCGCGGCCTCTCCCGGAGCCGCTTTCGTCTTTCCTCCGCCTTCGCTTCCTCCCCCCGGTCGAGGGTCCTCAGGATGGAGTCGAAGGAGGCGGCCAGGGTCTCCTCGGGGGAGAGGCCCGGTATCGTGGGAGCCCTTCCCGAACGCCACTCCTCCAGCTTCTCCCCCATGAGGCGCAGGGCCTCGGGGGAGCGGGCCACCCGGAGGAGCTTCCTCGGGGGGATTTCCCGCCGCATCAGCGCCCTCCTCACCTCCCGGGGGATGTTGAGGAGGGGCTCGTACCGGATGAGGCTGTAGGGAGATACCCCCGTGGGTCCGAGGATCCTCCTCACTACATCCACCTCTGGCGCCTCTTCCCCCCTCGTTCTCCGCAGGGAGTGAAGGGCCCTTTTTAGAATCATAACGGCTTCCTCTTGGGAGAAGCCGGCTTCCTCGAGGGTTCTCAAGACCGCCTCCATGGCCTCGAGGGCGCCAAGATCCTTCCTGGCGGCGTTTTCCGCCAGGGCCACCTCCAAGGCCCCCTTTTCGTCCGTCTCCCGCACCACCACGGGGACTTCAGAAAGCCCCGCCTCGAGGGCCGCCCGGTACCGCCGCTCCCCGGCCAAGATCTCATAGGTGCCGTCCGGAAGGGGCCTCACCACGATGGGCTCGATGATGCCGAGGGCCCGGACCGAAGCCACGAGGGCGGGGTCGGGCTTGGTGTTCATGCGGGGGTTCCGGGCCGACGGCACGAGCGCGCTGACGGGTACCAGCTTGGCTTCCATGCCCCCATTATATAGGGAGAGCCATTACTCCCGGATGAGAGTCGAGCGCTGCTTCCGCCTAGACCCGCGTTAAAAAGATTTGGATAGGAGCAGTGCTCACCACCGGGTTTCTTCGTGCGGGAGCCCCGGAGGCCCAGGTGGGAGCAGCGCTCACACACCGGGGGCATCAGGTGGAACTTGTTGTGAGCAGTGCTCCTAACCCCAGGCAAGGGGGCCGCCAACCTCGGGAACCCTCGCCACCCCAGGCGTAGGAGCGCTGCTCACCGCAGACTTCACCGGATTCCTCCGTGGTGTGGGAAGCCTGGGGGCTACTAGGAGCACTGCTCACCGGAGGCTTCACCGGATTCCTCTGTGGTGCGGGAAGACTGGGGGTTCAGGTGGGAGCGCTGCTCACCGCAGACTTCACCGGATTCCTCCGTGGTGTGGGAAGCCTGGGGGCTACTAGGAGCACTGCTCACCGGAGGCTTCACCGGATTCCTCTGTGGTGTGGGAAGCCTGGGGGCTACGTAGGAGCGTTGCTCACCTCGGCCTCTAGCTCCCTGACCGCCTCCTCCGGGCACACTTCTCCTAGGGTGCCGAGGAAGCGGACGCGCCCCTCCGGCCACACCCGGAGCCACACGGTGGCCACGTCCCAGGTGGTCCACCACCTGGGTAGGCTCTCCCGCTTCTCCTCGGGCAAGGCCCGCCACCTGGCCTCGAGGACCTCCGGTAGGACAAGCCATCCGTCCACCCCCGGGTCCAGGAAGTCGGGAAGGAAAAGTTCGGCTTCCCGGATGGCGAGGCCCTCGAGGTCCAGCTCCCAGACCGGGACCTTCAGGTTTGGGGTCCAGATGGTGCACGGCGTAGCGGGCCAGGGACTGGTGGGAAGGGAAAGGCCCTTCCATGAGGTTCTGGAGGAGGGCCTCCGTCTTGCAGTAGGTGAGGCGGAAGAAGGCGCGGAAGAGAAGGAGGGCCAGGTAACTGCTTCCCCATCAGGGAACACCTTGCGGGCGTGGTCGTAGCGCCAGGGGCGGCCCCGCTTGCCCATCGGGGCGGGAATATACACCCGTCGTCCAGACCTTTGTGAGGTTCTCTAGGGGTTCGCGCCGCCCCCCTCGGGGGCCTCGAGGCCCTATGTCGGAAAATGGCAGAAGTCTGCCAGCGCCGTCCAGGACGGCACTCCCACCTCCTACTCTCACCCCCCCTTCTTGTCGTCCTGGCAGGACCTTGCCACCCCCGTTTTGACGGGAAAACCCCGCGCACTTGCGCGGGGTTCGGCGTGGGGTCGGAAGGTCGTGTCAAAAGTTATGTGTAAGAGTCTGTGTACGGGGGGCATACCGCTCCTGACGCATCTTCTCCAGCACCTCCTTCACCTCCGAGAACCCCTTTAGTTTCTGTTCTGCCCACCTCCCCGCAAGATGTTCGCTTCGCGAAGCAGCTTGCCTCTCCGACTCCAGGTAAAGGAGCTTGTACACCGCCTCCGCCTTGGGAAACTTGTGGTCCCGCACCTTCGTCCCCCGCCGTAGCT
>ERZ795043.1609-NODE-1609-length-10673-cov-16.732624_pt1 | contig 10673 bp, 10 predicted proteins | sample MGYA00375127_ERZ795043 | MGnify/ENA primary metagenome ERZ795043 (study PRJEB30172, sample SAMN05518447) | compost metagenome | isolation source: Feedstock adapted compost from Newby Island compost facility, Milpitas, CA | place: USA:Newby Island compost... | reverse complement strand
AAGTGCGACAAAAAAATTGACCTAATTTAGCACCTTCTCAAAAAAGAATAATTGGTTTATAATAACATTAACAGAAATTGGCGCCATACCCTGCAAATAAAATCGTAGTTAATATGCTTTTTGGAACCGAGAAGCACATTGACTACAAAAAAGGAGATGCATTGTATGTTAAAAAAACTAGCTAAAAAGATCTTCATAGTTGTTCTCATGTTAGTTACGCTATTTTCCGCGTCGGTAACGGCTTTAGCACAGAAAGTTCCAGTGAAGATGGTTAATACAAATGAGCTTAATTATAAAACAGCAGTAGTATTAAAAGAAGGTGAAAAAGCCCAAATACCGCTTACATTGATAAAAGATAATTCTGTAATCCTTCCAAATGAAGATTTTATTGGTGATGTAGGAGTATTGAGTTTGTGGGTATCAAAAGGTACTGTTTATTACTCAATGAAACTGGATATTCCAGCTACAAGTTTTACGGGTTTAATGCATATAACGGATTTAACTTCTGGTTTTAGTGGTGGATATACCCCAGTATCTGGTTTTAGTGGTTCTGTTACTACTTCTAATATCTCTGGACATAAATATAGTGCTTCACTGAGTGGCATAGCTTATTTAGGCCCTGTGCCAGTGGCAAAAACAGGTAATAACTATATAACTTGGACAAACTGAAAGTAATATAGAAAAAGAGGACATTCTCTAATTTTAATTGGGAAGTCCTCTTTTATTGTGTGAATTTGAAATCAATTTATCGATAATATTGTAAGTTATAATCTTTTAGATAATGATCGGCGCGATAAAAAATCGTTGCTTTAGGGTAATATATTTTTAGATGGTCGATTATTTATATATTATTGGCTGTTTGAATATATAATGAAGCATCATACAAGTTGCTGCTAACTTATATTTTTTTTCATAGTTAATTGAGTTAGTGTCATTCATAAAGTTTTCGATATCTTGTTTTTCTAATCCTGCATAAAGTGATATAGTTTCATATTTGAGGTCGAATATTTGTACCAGTACATCAATAACTCCTTTTATTCTTTCATCTTTATCAATTTCCATTCCATCTGACAGAAAAAAGATTAAATCGGTAAAAAAGAAGCCTTTTAGATTATCTGATAGGTCGTCTATTTCTCTTTTTCCATTTATATAATCTGAAAGCCAATTAATGTCAATACCTGTTACTTTACTTAAAGTGTTTAACGTGATTTTGTATTTGTCAATTACATACAGTAATTTTTTTCTAATTCCTTCACTATCATATTTTGCAATTTTCATGTACCGCTTTCCTTTCTTTATTTTAATTTAATAAGATTTTATAACATAAATTGCATAATAGCAAGAGAATAAAAAATTAATAACAACGAAAATGTTATTAATACATGGTTAAAATTACGTATGACCGAAAAACGGTCGCAGTTTCGACAATATATTACATGGATTGACAAAGTGCGACAAAAAAATTGACCTAATTTAGCACCTTCCCAAGTAAGGATAATTGGATTATAATAACATTAACAGAAATTGGCGCCATTTCCTGTAGATAAAATCGTAGTCAATATGCTTTTTGGTACCGAGAAGCATATTGACTACAAAAAAGGAGATGTATGGTATGTTAAAAAAACTAGTTTCACTGCTTCTAATTGTTGTGCTTTTTACAATTTCAAGTTTTAGCTTAGCTTTTGCTAACACATCAACTTCTAATGATGATAAAAAAGACAATAAAATAATAAATGACAAAGATGATTTAAAAACCTTAACTGATGAAGAGTTAACTAAAATTATCAATGATTACAAATTAACGAAAGTTAACTCAGTACCATCTGAAATTACACCAAGGGAATTTAATAATTTAGATGAGCTTAAAAATTATTTAAAAGAATTTCCTAAAGGTCCTGTAAAAATAAAAAAACAATATAGTTATAAAGATTTTTTAACAAGTGAAAGCAGCAACAAAATAATACTTGATGCAATAGAATCAACAGAATCAAGACACCATATTATACAAGAATATGATGTTACACCTGTCACATATATTTTTTTGGAAGCAGATGTATATACACAGGTTGTATCTTTAGGTGGAACACATCTAGCTGAGGAAATAACAGATTGTCATGAATGGACCGATATGAATGGGTTTACTACAGGATATTCTTGGAACCAAACGTACGCTTATCATCGAATTAGCAGCGACAGGTATAATGTAGAAATATATGGAGGAGGAGTCCTAGATCAATATATTAAAATTGGTGGTGAAGAATACAAACAATCAGTCCCGATAGACATCGAGGCATCTTATACAGGAGGAGTTATAAATTAGTTCTCTAGGTAAATTCTATTACAACTTTTACAAGGTAGAATTTGTATATATCTACCTTGTAAAAGTATTATATGTTATATCAGCTAAGTGGCATAATAGATAATTTGTACTAGAATACTATATTTAATGCAATAATTATATTTTTATAATAATATGCAATTTGTTTTAAACAATTGATGTGAAGAAAATTTTTTCTATTGTATATTTTAATCATAGAAAGGATTGAATATTAAAATGATTATAAATCCAACATTATTTCAATTATTTAGTATCTTACATATGTTTCTTGTTGTCATTGATGAAATATCCATATTATTTCTTGTATATTTTGTGTATAGAATATTCAGAAATATTGATAAAAAGTAATTGAATTATAATAGTTATGTCTAAATTATGAAACAAAAGAAAATTTTCTGACATTTTTAGAATATGCTAGTTATCGCATTGACAAGCTGGAGGTGATTTTATAAAAAATAAGCGCATAATAATATTTGGCTTTATAATAGCAGTTGTATTGAGTCTTTTTATATATTATGATTACTACAGCTATAAGAAAAGTCATTTTCAGATTTATCTATATCAAACAAACGATGTACCTAATTTAAATTATACAACGAAAAGCAAACATTTTAAAATCAATACAACGATTGAGATTGGGAAAAATACTAATACAAAGGCGAATAGTTTAGATTCTACTGGAAACATCCAAAAAGCACAAGATTCAAATGAATTTACTTCACTAAATTATACTATAAGAGTTGAGAACATTAGTAAGAAAAAATTAAATAACATTAAAATTGTTGCATTTCTTGACAAAGGGCTTGAGCCTTATATAGTATCTGGACTTTTGTATTTTGGAACACCAATTCAACAGAGAATAGATTTAAATGTACCAAATACAAAGAAAAAAGATAATTGTATTGACGTTAGTAGATCTGCATTGCTACCAAATATCTCTCAATTCGATGCAGATGAAAGACAGAAAATATTAGATTCAATCAAACAACCTATAAAACTGATAATAAAATGGGACGGTGGGGAAGAAGACTTATTGCTGCAAAATTTTGATATAAAAATGTATTGATGTCCCTCAATGGGGCTATTTTTTTTAAACAGCTACTACATTAGCTATATGATGTGAGGTGATATCAATGAATCTACATACGCAATTGTACTTAGGGGATTTAGGCAATCGCATGGTTTACATATATGAAATATTTCTTATTAATGTAGCTGTATTGATGATTGTTTGGCTTGGTTTTTCAGTTTACAAATGGAGACGAGCTGGAAATAGAAATCTCATAAAATGGTGGGGGATAATAGTAAGTATTCTTTTTACTTTAGGATTGTGCATACTGATATTTGTCGAGATGTTTTCTGGACCTCAATATTTTGTCGCATCTAAAACTGGCATCTACATTCCAAGATCAGTTAATATACTGGAAAATAACTATACAGGTGCTAGGGATCAAGAGCTACATTATATCGTTATGAAGTTCAATAAGTCCAAAATGAATACTTTCATAAAATCTGCTGAGGAGAAAGGATGGAAGTTTGGAGCTGCTATTCTTTTTGGATACTAAATCAGGGATATTGTACTTTTATTATGATAGTTTCGAACTCACGTCAGACTTGCCTTTAGAACCTCATTAACAAAATATTTTTGTAGTAAGCAGTATAAATAGCCCTTTGGGCTATTTTTTTATACATAAAAATTTTTTTAAAAAACTGTAACAAAATGAGGAAGAAATTTGTCTATATATTCAGAGAGGAAATTAATCTCGTGAAATTTTCGTTATATAGATAATTTGTTTTATTGAAATTGGAGGCAGAGTTAAGATGAAAAAATACAGGGAGTTTATCTTGCAGGCATTTATTTTGATTTCAATTATTTTAGCGGTATTCATCATGTTTGTGATATTGGATATTACAGTAGTAAAAATTTATACATGGTAAGATGATAGGTTCATGACAAATTATTGCAAATAAAGGTCATTTATTTTCATTGACGCAATTTTGCATTAAAGATATAATATAGTTAAACTAAATATAGTCTTAAGGTCCGAAAGGTTAATAGGGAAAGCGGTGAGAAGCCGCTGCAGCCCCCGCTACTGTAAGCGATGATGAGGCTCAAAAAACCACTGGTGAAACCGGGAAGGTTGAGCTAAAGATGAATCGCAAGCCAGGAGACCTGCCTTAAGATGTGAAAAACACCTTCGGAGGGGAGGTTGGTAATGTGGTACATATTTGCTTTGAAAAATATGGGGCATACCTTCTCGGTATGCCTTAATTTTTTAAGTTTACTGTTTAAGCGCTTTGGTTATGTTTCAAATCTTTATAAATAATTTAGGAGGAGAGATCTAAGTGAAAAAGTGGATTAAAAATATTGCAGTTTTCATCATAGTAGCAGTTCTTTCATTAAGCCTTGTTTCATGTTCTCAAAAAACTCAAGAAAAGACAGCAACAAATGAAAATACGACGAAAACGGAAGTTAAAGCTACATTTCCATTGAAGATTACTGATTTTATGGGTAGGCAAGTGACGATAAAAAAGGAGCCGAAAAGAATCGTTTCGCTATCTCCATCAACGACAGAGTTGATTTACGCAATTGGTGCTGGTAAAGATGTTGTCGGCGTTACCAATTATGATGATTATCCGCCTGAGGTAAAAAGCGTTGCAAAAGTTGGAGGATATGAAGGGCCTAATATTGAAGCTATATTGGCACAAAAGCCTGATATAGTTTTTGCGTCAAATCTTTCTGGAAAAGATCAAATGGATACCATCGAGAAATCAGGTATACCGGTGGTAGTACTAGAAGCTCAAAACATAAACCAGATATATGACTCAATAAAGATATTAGGCGAAATCACAGGTAATGTAGAAAAGGGTAATGAAATTATAAATACGATGAAGGATAAGATTAAAGAGATCAATGATAAGGTCAAAAATTTACCGAAAGTAAATGTGTTTTATGTTGTTGACACAAACGGCAATTGGACGGCTGGCAAAGGTACGTTTATTGATGAGCTTATTACATTGGCTAGAGGAAGTAATGTAGCAAGTGATGCAAACGGATGGGCACAGTACAGCATGGAAAAATTGATGCAGAAAAATCCTGACGTGATAATTACATCACAACATGCCACAAATGCTAATAACATTAAAAATATGCCGGGTTATAAGGATACAAAGGCAGCAAAGGATGGCAAAATATTTATAATTTCAAATGATGATATTATAACTAAGCCATCTAACAGGATTGTTTTAGGTCTTGAAGAAATTGCAAAAGATTTACATCCGGAGGCATTCAAATAAATTGAAAATCAAAAAAAGTTTTTATTTATTAATCTCTATTATGGTTTTGATTGCATCGCTGATGTTTTCTGCATCGGTCGGTGCAGTCAAAATTCCATTAAAAAGTATTGTTGATATCATTTTTGGCGGTGGCAACAGTACAGATAGGATGATATTGTTAAAGCTTAGGCTTCCGAGGATAATTGAAGCTGCTTTTACAGGAATGGGGCTTTCTGTTGCTGGCACATTCTTTCAAGGGCTTTTGAAAAATCCAATGGCAGATCCTTATGTTTTGGGTATATCATCGGGAGCAGCTTTCGGAGCGTCCATCGCGATAGTTTTAGGATTTGGGCTTTTCGGTCTTCAATTTTTTGCATTTGCATTTGCACTTGTGACTATTTACGTAGTGTATATCCTATCTAAAAAAGGACCATATGTTAAAATGCAGACGATGCTTCTTGCGGGGATTGCCATAAGCGCTTTTATGTCTTCTATTATTTCTCTAATGATGCTTTTAAATCATAATGAGATGTCGCAGATAGTCTTTTGGACCATGGGGGGATTTAGTCTTATTAGCTGGAGTCAGATTTTTTATACAGTTCCAATTATATTTATTGGATGTATTGCGTTATACGTGTTTTCTAGAGATCTTAATGTGATGATGACAGGTGAAGAGATAGCTGAGCATCTAGGGATTGATACAGAAAGAGTTAAAAAAATCATATTGATTGTAGGTTCTTTAATAACAGCGTCTTCTGTTTCAGCAGGAGGAATTATCGGCTTTGTAGGGCTTATAGTGCCGCACATATCAAGGCTAATTATAGGATCTGATAACAGGGCTTTAGTGCCTTTTAGCGGCATATTAGGTGCTTCATTTTTAGTGCTTGCTGACACATTAGCCAGGATAGCAATGGCACCGGTAGAGATACCGGTTGGAATCATAACGGCAGCTTTTGGAGGGCCCTTCTTTCTCTACCTTCTTATAAAAAATAAAAATAGAGAGGTAAAATAGCCATGTCCATCGTAAAAGTTGACGATCTGCATTTTAGTTATGGCAAAATTGAAGTTTTAAGAGGTATAAATTTTGACATAGATGGCTTTAAAATGGTTGGCATTATTGGAGCCAATGGGTGCGGCAAGACTACGCTTTTGAAGAATATATCGGGGTATTTAAAACCGTATAGGGGAAATGTCTACATAGCAGGGAAAAATGTAAGTAGCATGAATTCAAGAGAGAAAGCAAGATTAATAGGTTATGTGCCACAGGATATGTACTCAGATTTCGAATTTAGTTGCATTGATATAGTGATGATGGGTAGGATACCTTATTTAAGGAGATTTCAAAAGGAGACGGAGAATGATCTTCGTATTGTCAGAGAGTCAATGATGCTCACTGATACGTGGAATTTGAGGGATAGATATTTAAATGAATTAAGCGGCGGTCAAAGGCAGAGGGTGTATATTGCCAGGGCATTAGCTCAGCAGCCGAAGATTCTCCTATTAGATGAACCAGTTTCACACTTGGATGTAAAGTATCAAATAGATATATTGTCAATGCTTAAGCAGTTAACAGCTAAAAATATACTGATATTTTCAGTGCTTCACGATATTAATTTATCTTCTCAATTTTGCGATGTTATTTTGTTGTTGGATAGCGGAAAAATAATATCAAAAGGAACACCTGATGAAGTCTTGACTGTTGAAAACATCAAAAGAGCCTTTTCGATTGATGCCGATGTATTCAAAAATCCTGTTTCAGATACTCCGTATATTATTCTTTCAAAGAAGAGAGGAGAGGATCAAAGAGTTGTGTAAAGCATTTATGATAGCCGGAACCCATTCTGGTGTAGGAAAAACTACAATTACATTAGGGATTATTGGCTATCTGTCAAAAAAATTTAACGTTGTGCCATTTAAGGTTGGACCCGACTACATCGATACCTCGTACCATAAGTTTGCATCGGGCAATTTTTCGTACAATTTAGATATTTATATGCTTGGTGAAGATAATGTAAAAAAACTGTTTGCAAAGCACATTGCTGAAGGAGATGTAGCAGTTGTAGAGGGTGTAATGGGCTTGTATGATGGTATAAATACGACAAGCTATGGAAGCAGTGCCTATGTTGCAAAAATTTTAGGTATACCGGTTATACTTGTTGTTGATGCATCTGGAATGGCTGCAAGTGTTTCTGCTTTAATAAAAGGATATATAGAATACGATAGAGATGTAAAGATTGCAGGCGTAATTTTCAACAGAGTTGGCGGTGAAAAGCACTACAAGCTTTTAAAAGAATGTATCGAAAGAGATTTAGGCATAAAGGCATTTGGCTATCTTCCGCACGATGATAGGATTAGTTTGCCTGAAAGGCATCTTGGACTTACACCTATATATGAGACAAAGGAAAATCACAATTTTAGCATTTTGTACGATAGCATAGGAGAATTTATAGACATAGATAATATTTTAGATGTATGCGATGTGAATTTCAAAAAAGATGATCTAATTGAAGAAAAAGTGACAGCAAAGACAAGAGAAACTGTCATGATTGCATTAGCATACGATGAAGCTTTCAACTTTTATTATCAAGACAGCTTAGATTCATTAATTGAAGCAGGAGCAGAGCTAATTCCGTTTAGTCCTTTACGGGACGATGCTATTCCTAAAGGTGTGGCTGGAGTGTACTTAGGTGGAGGATTTCCAGAGGTTTTTGCTGATGAATTAAGCAAAAATCGTTCGATGTTATTTTCAATTAAAGAAAATATTGAAAAAGGAATGCCAGTTTATGCAGAATGTGGTGGTCTTATGTACCTTGCGAAAAAAATCGTGGATCTAAATGGCGTTGAATACGATATGGTAGGAATATTTGATTTAGATGCAATCATGACGAAAAGATTAATTAATTTTGGATATGTTGAAGCAGATGTATTGCAAGATAATGTTTTATTTAAAAAAGGGGATGTAGTGATGGGTCATGTCTTTCATAATTCAAAAGTGTCAGGGGAGTTTAATAATTTTGTGTACGATGTTCATAAGCCCAATTCTAAAGAAAATTGGTTATGTGGATATGTATACGAAAATTGTTTAGCAACATACGTCCATGTTAATTTGTTTTCATATCCCAATGCTGTAAATAGGTTTATTGGTAAGTGCAAAAATTATGCTGCGGGAGATGTATAAGTATGTCACTTAAGATAATGCTGCAAGGCACAGCTTCATCCGTTGGGAAAAGTTTATTGACTGCTGCACTATGCAGAATATTTAAACAGGACGGATATTCGGTTGCGCCATTTAAGTCGCAAAACATGGCTCTTAATTCCTTTATCACAGATGAGGGGCTTGAGATGGGGAGAGCACAAGTTGTACAAGCTGAGGCAGCAGGTATAAAACCGTCTGTATTGATGAATCCAGTTTTGTTAAAGCCAAGCTCGGATAAAAACTGCCAAGTTATATTAAGAGGTAGAGTTTATGACAGCATGGATGCCTCTGAGTATCAAAAATTTAAGCCCAAACTTTTAAATATGATAAAAGAGGATTTTGACAGACTAAGTGAATCATATGACATAATCGTCATAGAAGGAGCCGGAAGCCCTGTGGAGATTAACCTTCGTGATAAGGATATTGTCAATATGGGGTTAGCTGAATTAGTCAATTCACCGGTTCTTATCGTAGGCGATATAGACAAAGGTGGTGTATTTGCCTCTATTGCAGGTACATTATTGCTTTTAAATGATGGTGAAAGGGATAGGGTAAAGGGCGTCATAATAAACAAATTTAGAGGTGACTTAGAAATATTAAAACCGGGAATAAAGATGCTGGAAGACATAATTGATAAAGATGTCATCGGTGTTGTTCCTTATACAGATGTTTATGTTGATGAGGAAGATGGAGCTACAGATGTGTATTACAAAAAAGGTGTCGGTGGATTAATAGACATTGCGGTTATAAATTTGCCTCACATATCCAATTTTACGGATTTTGAACCTCTAAAAAAGCTGCCTGACGTAAACCTTAGGTATGTCAATAAAGGAGAGAGAATAGGAGATTGTGATGTACTGATAATACCTGGCTCAAAAAATACGATAGGTGACCTTAATGCATTAAAAAGCAGCGGAATTTCAGATGAAATACTAAACTTAAGGAGATGTGGCAAATTCATAGTCGGCATATGTGGAGGATACCAGATGATGGGCAAAAAAATATACGACCCACATCTGATTGAAGGACCTATTAGTGAGATAGATGGGCTGGGATTATTAGACATAGAAACTGTCATTTCAGAGAAAAAGGTTACGACGCAAGTGGAGGCTCAAATTTCTGATGATTTGCCGGATTTACTGGCTCCTTTAAAAGGTCTAGCTGTAAATGGATATGAGATACACATGGGATTGACTGATGCAGATGAGAAGAGTTTCTCTCGCATTGTATTAAGAAATGGAAAAAGAGCTTATGTGAATGATGGCAGCGTCAGCGGCGATGGAAAGGTATTTGGAACGTATATACATGGAATCTTTGAAAACAGCGACTTTGCAAAAGGATTTATAAATGCAGTAAGGAGATCAAAGGGATTATCTGAGATAAACTATATTGAGGACTACAGGAAATTCAAAGAGAGGGAATACGACAGGCTTGCGGATGTGGTCAGAAATAGCTTGGATATTGGGAGAATATACGAGATAATGAAAGGCTGTAAATGAGTATGAACGTTATAGCTGCATATATTTTGGATCTCATCATAGGCGATCCGCAAGTATATCCACATCCGGTTAGACTGATTGGGAAATTGATAAGCTTTATTGAGAGAAATTTGAGAAAAATTACAAAAACTGGTAGACAAGAAAGAATTGCGGGTTATTTCTTGTGTGCCATAGTTGTTTTTACAAGCTATATAAGTGGATACTTTATCATTTACATGCTGAAAGAAGTGAATGTGTATTTAGGAAAGATTTCAGAAGTACTTCTAATTTACACATGTCTTGCTACTAACGATTTGGCAAAATCGGCAAATAAGGTTTATGAACCGCTTAAAAGAAATGACTTAGTTGAGGCCCGCAAGATGCT
>ERZ795043.1608-NODE-1608-length-10681-cov-5.261152_pt1 | contig 10681 bp, 8 predicted proteins | sample MGYA00375127_ERZ795043 | MGnify/ENA primary metagenome ERZ795043 (study PRJEB30172, sample SAMN05518447) | compost metagenome | isolation source: Feedstock adapted compost from Newby Island compost facility, Milpitas, CA | place: USA:Newby Island compost facility... | reverse complement strand
CCTGGCCAGAAAGCTAGAGTCCACAACGGAAATGAATTTCCGAGAAGCTTAGAAGAATAAAGGGGGTGAGAACCATGGCTTTCAAAATTGAGGCAGAGAAGAAACAGATTCTTGAGCTTATAAAAAACCATGAGTACATCTCATTCGATATATTTGATACCGCAATATTAAGAGAAGTATTCCGACCAGAGGATGTTTTCTTGTGGGTTGAAGAAGAACTGAAACATGAAAATCAAGTGATTCCAAATTTCAGGTCACTTCGTCTACAAGCTGAACGGTTAGCGAGAAAAAGATGCAATGCTGAAGATGTTACATTCGATCAAATATATGATTCATTTCCGATAAAATATTCCAAAAAAATAATTGAAAAAGCCAAATCATTGGAGTTAATTGCGGAATGCATGCTGACAATAGCTAATCCGTTTATGTTGGAAATATATAATCTAGCAAAAACTCTTGGGAAGAGAGTGTTTTTTATTTCGGATATGTATCATTCGGCCGGGTTTCTAGGAAGGTTACTCAAGCAAAAAGGTTTTGACGGTTTTGAAGCACTGTTTGTTTCTTCTGAGACGGGTGTATCCAAGGCGAGTTCGAACATGTATGCTCATGTCATTAATCAGATGGGGATAACCAATCCTTCCCAATGGCTGCATATAGGGGACAACTTAATATCCGATATTAAGAATGCTGAAAAATTTGGAATCCACACATATTATTATGAAAAATTGAATGATAGAATTCGTTGTTTCAGTAATACAGAAGTACTGGGAAATTCAATATTACAAGCATCTCTGATCAATCGATATGAAACTTCCGACTATGATTATTGGAAAAGGTTTGGCGCATATTTTACTTTTCCAATTGTTTATGCATTCGTCAATTGGCTGATCGAAGAATGCCAAGGAGCAGATAAAATATACTTTCTATCCAGGGATGGATATTTTCCTTATCTCGTATACAACAAATATAGGGAGATGTTCCCGGAACTTCCGGAACCGGTTTATCTGCATGCGTCAAGGCGTGTTTTTCAGATTCCCTCGTTGTCGATAGTGAGCAGAAACGAGGCATTAGAGATTTTAACGGCTTGTAATTTCGCATTGGGACAAAAGATCACGATTGGTGAGATACTTAACAGTATCGGGCTTCCAACGGATGAACAGGCGATGGAAGCTATAAGGAGTCATGGATTTCAGTGTTTTTCGGACTACATTAGTAATGAACAAGAGCGAAGTCGTGCAAAAGGGGTATTGACTGCACTATATGACCGAGTTCAAAGCTTGCTTGAAACAGAGCGCAAAATTATACTGCGGTACTTGGAGCAGAATGGTATCGATGCGAACACGAGAGAAATTCATGTCGTCGATATTGGATGGAGAGGTTCGACACAAAGAGCGATACAGTTATTAACCGGCATCAAGACGAAAGGCTACTATTTTGGAACTGAGGCCAATGTTTATTCCGAAATATCTGAAAGTGTAAAGAGTTTTGCCTTTCATCTTGGAAGACCTTTCAGTCTAGCTCGTAAAATCATGTCTAACGTCATGATGTTCGAGTTTATATTCTCAGCTCCACACGGAAGTGCTGTAAAGATAGTTGAAGAAGATAGGGGATTCCGTCCGATACTAAAGGAAGTTGAAAATAATGAATATTATTTTGCTTTGAAAAAAATTGAAGCAGGGATAATCGAAATGCTGGATTTGTGTGTTAATAAATTGGTGGCTATAAATTTCGACAGGATTAAGGTTATTGATAATTATCTATCTTTTATTAAGGAGAAAAAATATGAAGATTTGCTTCAATTCTCACAACTTAAATCGGTTGTGGGAATTGGAGATACGAAGACCATGCAACCTTTTGTGACAGTTGTATCGCTTAATGAGTTTAAAAAAAATGAAAAAAAAATACTGGCATCAAGTAAGAAAAACTTATGGATGAATGCGGTGCTGATCAGGGATAGCGCAGATGAAACAAGTAAAATTAATTCAATAAAAATTGATGCTCTTCAAGAGATTAGAAGAATTGTTACATTGGAACGTATTGGGCGTGCAATTAGAAACCCGAGTAAGGCAATTCGATATTTAGTTCAAGTTATTAGGAAATGATTTATTCCGGTTAATCTAGTATAGTAAACAATATCAACTTGATCGTATGGGAGTGTTAGCTTATGGGCAAGTTGAAGGATAAACTGTTCTATTGGGTCGTAGAGAAAAATCCGTATATTCTTAGAGATTATCAGAAATATAAGTGGGGGCATCAAGGAAGAAAAGAGAACAAACTTAAATCGTGGACATATTTGGCTTTGTTGAATTACAAATATAGATATTTGAAGATACAAGAATTTGAGAAGAATATCAATGGTAATAATGGTCAAAAAAGAGTAACGAATGCCGTTAATAGAAGATTGCCTTACTTAGATGGGGCGGAATCTGAGGTATACCGCCGTGAAAGACCGGAAGCTTTAGCAAAAAGATTGCTTGAGTATGATGTCGTTTCATTTGATATTTTTGATACGTTGTTGTTACGTCCATTTGCACAGCCACACGACTTATTTATGATAGTTGGAGAAAAGTTGGATATAACCGGATTCCTTCGCAATAGGAGAGAAGCGGAAAGAAAAGCCAGAGAGAAAGCATTTGTTGAAAAAGGCAACCATGAAGTTACAATTTACGATATTTATGACTGCCTTGAATTTAAACTTGGGTTGAATAAAGAACACGCGATTCGAGTTGAGTTTGAAACAGAGCTTGAATTTTGTTTTCCCAATCCTTATATGCAAGAGGTATTTAAGATATTAAAAGAACATGGGAAACGATTGATTGCGGTATCGGATATGTACTTAACGAAAACGATGATTAATGAATTGCTCGTGAAAAACGGGTACGATGGATTTGAAGAGGTCTTTGTCTCCTCGGAACATAACGCTAGCAAGCGAGACAAAAATCTTTATAAGATTGTGCTGGGCTACTTGGGGGATAATGTACGGCTTGCTCATATTGGTGATAATTATAAAACTGACATAGAATGCGCGAGAGAACTGGGTATTAGTGCGTTTTACTATAAGAATGTTCACGAGATAGGGAATAAGTACCGCGCAGATGGTTTCTCAGAGCTCGTTGGCTCTGCATATAGCGGAATTGTAAATACCAAATTACATAATGGTGTGAATAAACTTAGCCCATACTATGAGTTTGGATTTATTTACGGCGGATTGTATATTTTGGGGTATACCAATTGGATCTATCAATATGCAAAAAGAAATCAAATCGACAAAGTGCTGTTTCTTTCGCGTGATGGCGATATTTACCGCGAAGTGTTTAACATACTTTTTGATGATCAGCCAAATGAATACGTTTATTGGTCGAGAATTGCAAACACAAAGTATACGGTAGAAGTAAATCGAGAAGATTTTCTTGCACGTATGTTGATGCACAAGTCAGCAAGTGTTTTGAATTATACTGCAAAAGGTTTATTGGAATTTATGGACTTACCGGAATTGATTGAGATTTTAGGTGATTATGATTTGTCTGAAGAAACAATACTGCATACAGGGAATGTCAGAATCTTTGAGCGTCTTTTTGTTGATAATTGGGATTTTGTTGTAAGTAAATTGACAAGAGATGACGAAATTGTACGACAGTATTTTATGACCATAATTCAAGATGCGAAAAAAGTTGCAATTGTAGATGTAGGATGGCTCGGTTCTGGTGCTAGAGGCATCAAGTACTTGATTGAAAAGAAGTGGAGGATGAATTGCGAAGTCAAAAGTCTTGTTGCTGCAAGCCGCCACTGGGACCCGACTGAACATATCGCTCAAATTATGAAATTCGAGCTGGAATCATATATATTTTCCAGAAACTATAACAGGTTGCACTATGACGTGCATACGAGAACAAATAATAACACTAACAATATATATTTTGAATTATTTACTCAGGCCTGTTACCCGTCATTTGCCGGATTTGAAGGAGTAGAAAATGGCGATTACAAAATGAGGTTTGATGTTCCGGAAGTAGAAAACTACAGCATTTATAAAGAGATTAGACAAGGCATCTTGGATTTTGTTATTGCATACCACGAAACATTTAAAAAGTATCCATACATGTTAAATATATCGGGTTATGATGCTTATTTACCTTATCGCTTTATTATTCGAGATTTGAGATTTATTAAGAAATACTTTGGAAACTTGAAATATTCGCGTGGAGTCGGAGCGGATACAGAGAATCAAACCTTTGAGACTCTACGAGAAATTATGAATCAGGCCAAAGTCTAAATCTATGAAAGAGAGTGTTAATTGTGATAGTCTATCATGCCATTTCGGTATATCATCTAATAAATTTTGTGGTTCACAAAATAAAGAATGAAGTTGATGGGGCTATTATTATTTTGCCTGACTATATAGTCCATAAGTTACCTCAAATAAAGGAACTGGAGAATATTTTCTCGAAAGTTTTGCTTTACGAGAATGGTGTAATGCATAATGCAATTCATAGAGACGATCTGCTGGATGTAGTAGATGAGTATTTTTCAAATTTCTTAAGAAAAAATGAAATATCATTGGAAACTTGTGAAGATATCATTGTCGGGGGAGCACAAGAGTATTTTGGTCTCTATCTGGCGCATAACAATATTCCCTTTACAATGCTGGAAGAGGCTGCGGGTATTATCAGTCGTCCAAATTTGCTTACACCAATTGCTAAATCGATCTCAGAAAACCGTTACCACCTTGCGGAGCGGTTTGGTCTGCTAACAGGTGAGAATGAATTAATTAAGAAAATAATATGTAATAAGAACGCCCAAATTAAAGACTTCCAATTTGACAAACATGAACATTTCGATGTAGTCATGGAAATGAGAAACTTATCTCCAGAGCAACTTGAACTAATAAAAAAGTTTTTTAAACTGGAGCGCTCAATCGATGTCGAACCCAATTCGGCGCTGGTTTTAACACAACATTTTTATAATTTAGGGTTAATGACATTTCAGCAGCAAAAGGAGCTATATCAAACATTACTCGACTATTTCTTTCTGGATAAGAATATTGTGTTTAAAACGCATCCGGATGATGTAATGTATTATCAATCGTTATTTCCAAAGAGCAGAGTCATTAGAGATAGTTTTCCTTCGGAATTATTACCCTTTGTATTTACGAATGAGCCGGAAGAGTTGGTTACAATTACTTCAACTGCTGTGGATGCACTGATTGGATATAAGAAACCGGTTCGATTCTCAAAGTTTTTTGAGCAGGACTTCAATTTTATTCACGGTTACTACTTGGCACTTTATGCAATACAGAAGTTTTTGGATGGTTATAAACTTTACACGTACAATACGGATGATTTATTGATTGAGAATCTAATAAATTATTCCGATTTCAAAAGACAACTCAATTATCAACCCACTAATCTTAATGAAGTGACGGAAGGAAAGTGTGCTGTACTTGTTGACGATATTACATCGTCAGAATGTAACGGTGACGAAAAGCTTATTAATGTAATGAACGCAAGTTCGGAAGAAACTGTGTTTTTATTATTGAATTCAAATAAAAAATATATTTTTTACAAATATCCGAATAAAGAGATTTTCAGCTATATCTCACCGATAGTGTGGGAGCAAAAATTGCAAAAAGGCAGGTCAAATGTTAATACAATTTATGTTTACTCGAAAAATCCGGAAATAAGGAGAGTATTACGATCGATGGATTTTAGCCGCATGCAAAAGTACTCTAACCAAGAGATAAGGACTCGTGAATTAAATGAATTGGAAATTAAGATAAAGATGTTGGAAGGAGTGTTGGAAGCTACAGAAAAAAGACTTGAGCATTATATAAAGTTAGAATCTGAGTTGCGGGAACTGCTGAAGCAAAAAAATAATAGATAGCTTCACTAATTACTTAGGAGGATATTTTTGATGAGAATCATTGGTGTTATCCCAGCACGCTACCAATCTTCTAGATTTGAAGGCAAACCGTTGGCCCCAATCCTTGGAAAACCTATGGTGTGGTGGGTTCACTATCAAGTTAAACAAACCAAAGGATTGGATGAAGTATATGTCGCTACCGATGATGAACGGATCATGAAAGTCTGCGAAGAGTACGGCATAAAGGTGGTTATGACATCGGATAAGCATAAGACTCATATTGATCGTCTCTATGAGTTCTCGAAAAAGGTCGATGCGGATTTCTATGTAAACGTGAACGGAGACGAACCACTGATCGAGCCGGAAGCGATCGAGAAGATAGTTCCGGATCACAATGATTCGGAAGGACTGTATGTTTACAACCTGATGACGGAAATTAAGAACCCGCTGGAAGTGGCGGACACATCCAAAATTAAGATTGCCACGGATGTGAATGGGTATGCCCTGTATATGGCGAGATACCCCATACCTTTTCCGAAGGGTACGTACGACTTTACGTACAATAAATTTGTAGGCGTGCAATGTTTCACAAAGTCCGCGTTGGAATTCGCACACACCACGCCTAGGGGACTCATCGAAAGCGCGGAAGATATTGATGAGTATAGATTCCTAGAGAACGGGCAGCGAATCAAATTCATAAAGGTTGATGTCACAACATTATCGGTCGATACGCCAAAGGATCTGATTAAAGCGGAAAATATGATTAAGGAAAGGATCTGCCACGATGTCTAACATTTCTCTTCTTGATTGTACGTTGCGGGACGGAGGATATATCAACAACTGGAAATTTGGCCGTGCGAACATCAGAAGCATTCTGTCCCGACTAACGAAAGCAGGGATTGATATCGTGGAAACGGGTTTTCTCGAAGATGGATTGTACGACCCGGATAGTAGCCTGTTTACGGATGTTGAACAGATTAAAGAACTGCTTCCGGAAAACAGAGGTAATACGCAATTTGTGGCCATGACCCGCTACGGGCACATGGACATTAACAACCTGCGGGAATATGATGGGACAAGCATTAATGGCATCCGTGTGACGTTCCATGAGAATGAAGCCGAGGAAGCTATTGAATTCTGTAAAAAGGTGAATGAAAAGGGATACAAAACATACGTTCAGCCAGTCGGTACTACGAGCTACACAGACGAATATTTGCTTAGACTGATCAGGACTGTCAATGAACTGCGACCATTTGCATTCTATATTGTCGACACGTTGGGCTTGATGAGGAAGAATGATCTGCTTCGGATGTATTTCTTAGTTGACAACAATCTTGATCCCGATATCATTATCGGGTTTCATTCTCACAACAACCTGCAACTGTCCTTTTCCAATGCCCAGGAACTGGTGGATCTCCATACCAAGAGACGAATCATTTTGGATTCCTCAGTATACGGCATGGGAAGGGGGGCAGGGAATCTCAACACCGAACTAATTGCCCAGCATTTGAACTTCACTCGTGATTATGCTTACAACACGGATTATCTTCTTGAGATTATCGACGAAACGATTGATACTTTATCAAAGAAATACACATGGGGCTATTCGGTTCCCTACTATTTGGCGGCCATTAACAACTGCCACCCCAATTACGCGACCTATCTGATGAACCGTAAGACTCTTCCGGTCAAGTCCATCGGGGAGATTCTGAAAAGTATTCGCCCCGACCAGCGCGAGCTGTACAACGAGCAATATGTTGCTGAGCTCTATCTGCGATTCCAAAAGCACCACATAGACGACAGGCAATCGGTAGATGGTCTTCGCCGAGAGCTAAATGGCAAGAAAGTACTCGTCATTGCTCCTGGCAAGAGCATCAACACGCAGCGTGAGAGCATTGATGCCTATTTGAAGCAGCACGAGAATGTTACGATCATTTCCATTAACTTCGACGGCGATTGGATTAACCCCGATTATTGCTTTTTCAGCAACAACAAGCGGTTCCAGCGCTTTATCGAATCTCAGCGCGAGCTTTCTTCGAAAATCATCATTACGTCGAATGTCGAAATAGAAGACCAATCGAAACTGGCGAGTTATGTGGTTAATTATAGCGATTATCTGAATCGGCAGCCGCTGGTTAACGACAACGCGGCGCTGATGCTGATCGCCCTGCTGATCAGATTGGAAATACCGGAGATCGCTATTGCCGGTTTTGACGGATTCCACTATGGGAAGCCGAACAACTATGCGGGAGATGATCTGGAAAACACACTGGACAAGGACGTCGTGAATGAGATGAACCGGCAAATCTCCGAAGTTGTTCGGGAATACGGCAAGACCATCCGCCTGAATTTCATTACAAGCTCGCTGTATCAATAGCGAGAATGTCACAGGGGAGTGAACATGCAACGAGAAGAAGTGCGGGCACTGTTGGAAGAGGTCGCCTACCTAATAACAGGAAACCTGGCATCTATCCTAGAAACCCGCTACGAGTTTAAGCTGAAGCATGACGGCACGCCCGTCACACAGTCGGATCTGCTTATTGAGCAACGGGTTCGCAGGTTGGTGGAAGCGAAGCTTTCGAATGTGTCATTCATCGGCGAGGAGTCGTTCGACTTTGTGTCGCGTAGTACGGACGGCTATCGTGTGGTATTGGATCCGATCGATGGTACGGAAAACTTCTGTTCCGGTTTGAAGGAATGGGGAGTATCGTTCGGGATCTGGAAAGACGCCGCCCATCTCGGAAGCCTGCTTCTCTTGCCTGAGATGGGGCTTCGACTGATGACTGGCGACCATGTGATTCCCGTAAACTCAAGGCTGATTGGGCTGTCCTCATCCATGTCGGCTGAAGTGCTGAACATATTGCAGGAACCTGGAGAATACCGAATATACGGGTGCGCTGTATATAATATCTATAACGTGATCCATGGATATTACCAGAAGTTTATAAACCCCAAAGGCGCATATGTATGGGACCTGCTTCCCGGCATCATGTTGGCGTTGGAACAAGGATGCAATGTTCTAATCGAAGGCAAGCCGTACCTTGGAGAATGGCTGGACCCAACCCGAAAATATCGGATCGAGATCCGTCGATAAAGGTTGTCTATTTGTTGTAAGAATAAGCCTAAGGGGATGATCCGATGAAAGGCATTATTCTCGCAGGCGGCACAGGCTCCCGTCTGTACCCGCTGACCAAAATTACGAATAAACACCTGCTTCCGGTCGGCGGGTACCCGATGATCTATCACGCCGTTGCTAAGCTGAAGGAAGCCGGAGTTTGCGATATTCTCGTCGTCACCGGCAGGGAGCATATGGGCGATGTCGTCAGCTTGCTCGGCAGCGGGCGAGAATTTGGTGTCTCCTTCACGTACAAGGTGCAGGATGAGGCGGGAGGCATTGGGCAAGCGCTTGGGCTTGCAGAACAGTTCGTTGGTACCGACCGGATGGTCGTCATCCTGGGGGATAACGTATTTCAGGACAGCATAGCTCCGTTCGTTGAACGGTACAACCGGCAAATAAGCGGCGCACGGATCTTGATCCGGGAAGTGCCTGATCCGGAACGCTTCGGCGTTCCGGAACTGAAGGACGGCCTTATTGTTTCGATTGAAGAAAAGCCGCGTCAACCCAAGAGCCGCTACGCGGTTACCGGCATATATATGTACGATAGCAAAGTGTTCGACATCATTCGAAAGCTTAAACCATCTGCACGCGGCGAACTGGAAATTACCGATGTGAACAATGCTTATATTGAGTCAGGGGAACTGGCGTACGATATATTGGATGGATGGTGGACGGATGCGGGGACGCATGCGTCGCTGGCTCGGGCGAACGAATTGGCCCGGAACATCAGGTTGGACGAATCGTTCGGGCAACTACCATGAAGACAACAGGGCGGTGGACCATGAACATCACAGATACGCGAATCCCCGGGCTTAAGGTAATCGAACCGGCTGTCTTCAGCGATGCCCGGGGGTTCTTCATCGAATATTTTAATGCGAACCGATTCCGGGAATTCGGTTTGGAACATCAATATGTACAGGACAATCATTCGTTGTCCGTTCACGCGGGGGTAATTCGTGGTCTTCACTACCAACTGAACCCGAAGGCACAGACGAAACTGGTGCGGGTAACGGCCGGTGCAATTTATGATGTAGTGGTGGATATCCGCCGGGGTTCGCCGACTTACGGGCAATGGGAGTCATTCATCCTGAGCGCGGAGAACAAACGGCAGCTCCTCGTGCCGAAAGGCTGCGCCCACGGCTTCTGCACACTTGTACCGGACACGGAAGTGCAGTACAAAGTCGACCAGTTTTATTCTCCAGAGCATGATCGCGGCATCGCCTGGAACGATCCCGAACTCAATATTGATTGGCCGACGTCTGAGCCGATCTTGTCCGAGAAGGACAGCAACAATCCGACCTTGGCGGAAGCCGAGAACAATTTCGTCTATGAAGGGTGAGTTGACGTCGTGAAACTGCTGGTTACTGGCGGCGCAGGATTTATCGGCAGCAACTTCGTCTTGTACATGGTGCAAAAATATCCTCATTACCACATTATAAATGTTGATGCCCTGACCTAAGCGGGTAACCTGGAAAATCTACGTTCCATCGAAGGGCATCCGAACTACCGGTTCGTAAAGACGGATATCGCGGACCGCGATGCATTGGAGCCCTTGTTTCGTGAAGGGCTGGATGCGGTGCTCAACTTCGCGGCAGAGTCGCATGTGGATCGCAGCATTATGCAGCCGGATCTGTTCGTGCGGACCAATGTATATAGTGGCACACGATGTCAAGACAATTTTTTCATGAATTTTAAGGGGTGAAA
>ERZ795043.1607-NODE-1607-length-10686-cov-6479.283605_pt1 | contig 10686 bp, 9 predicted proteins | sample MGYA00375127_ERZ795043 | MGnify/ENA primary metagenome ERZ795043 (study PRJEB30172, sample SAMN05518447) | compost metagenome | isolation source: Feedstock adapted compost from Newby Island compost facility, Milpitas, CA | place: USA:Newby Island compost... | reverse complement strand
TTAGCTGACGGTAAGTATGTTGTTGTTAATCTGTACCGTGTATTGCTTTAATGGACTTGCCGCCGGCCCCCTCAATACGGCTCCGTTTGTAGAGAATTCACTGCCATGCGCCGGGCAATAGAATAGATTTTCGCTGGCTACATAGCTGATTATGGTGCCCTGATGTGTACAAAACGCCGATAATGCTGTGAAATCAGCTGGTGTATTGCCCGACGCTAACCTTGCGATAATAATACCATTGCTCACCATGTAGTCTCCGACATGCAATAACTGGCTGTTTAAATCAATGGATACAGCAGATGGATTGGGGTTTCCGGATGGGGATAAGTTATTTCCTGATTTTGAACAGCTGGCCAGGCAGCCAGCACATGCAGCTGCAGCAGTAACACCTAACAGCTGTAAGAATAGCCTTCTTTCCATGTGGCAAATCTTTTTCTATGAGTCGAAGAAATCCATTCACGGGTTGCCTTCATGGATGATTTGCCTGATCAGTTCCTCGAAATAGGCCGGTGCATATAACAGTCGACTTCCATACCAGGAAAACATTTCGCCATCTACAAAATAATATTTTGCCTCCGGCAGCACGGCTTTTAAAAGTTGTTGATGCATGGGCTGGAAAGGAAAAGGTTCTGAAGAAAACAGAATGATATCGGGATTTGCTTGCTGGATCTCTAATTCATGAACCCGGGGATATCTGTTGAGATGTGCAAATGCATTTTGAAATCCACAGCATTGCAGCAGATGATCGATGAAGGTATGACTGGCAGCCACCATCCAGGGACGATACCAGATGAAATAAGCCACCCGTGGTACGTAAACGGATGCTATGCTCGCCGTATAGGTACGCAGTTGATCAAATGCAGAAATAATTTTGTCGATAATTTCTCGTGCTTGCGTTTTTCGATTCGTAATTTCGCCCACCATCTGCATCATATCCAGTGCGTCTTGCAGGGTATATACATCGCTAATCCATACCGGAAATTCCAGCATCAATGCTTCCAGTTGTGTTTTTTCATTTTCTTCTTTATTGGCCAGAATCAGCTCGGGTTGCAGTTTGCGTATTTGTTCCAGGTGCAATTGTTTTGTACCGCCTACACGTGTTTTTGTCCGGAACCATTGCTCAGGATGCACACAAAATCGGGTGATTCCCACCACCTCTTCTTCCAATCCTAAGTCATACAGAAACTCGGTTTGTGAAGGCACGAGCGACACAATCCGGCGAGGAGGAAAGGGGATGTACACCGTACGTCCCATTTGATCTTTAAACAGCTTATTTTGTTTCATGATAGATGATGACTACAGATAAAAGCGATTGGATTTGCAAAATATCGTGCATTCCTGAAAGAAATCATGATGTTTTCAGGTGGATATACCACTCCAATCAATTTGATGATACGCGATGATGAGCAATAACGTCATCTTTTTCCTGAAGTTTGCTGTGTTTGTGGCTGTAGGTGAAATACACGATCAATCCGATAACCAGCCAGATGAGAAATCTCAGCCAGTTGGTATATCCCAGTTCGGTCATCAAATATAAACAGCTGGTAAAACCAAGTACCGGAATCAACGACCAGTTTTTTAAATACGTAAAAACGGCAATGATGCAGGCTATCAGCATAAACAACATATATGGCAAGCGTTCCGCAAAGCGCATCGGATGCAGATCATCAAATTTCCATAGACCGATGATGAAATGCCTGAAGGTGATTATGCCCGCGAGAAATAACAGGGGAACAATATATTTGCCATTAACATAAGGTACTTTAAAACCCTTTGAAGGCCTGGATTGTGTGCTATCATTTGCTTGTTCGGAAGGTTCGGGTAAGAATAAAATACCGCCGCATACCAGTACAAAAGCAAATAAAGTTCCGATGCTGGTGAGGTCGGTAACCTCCTGAAGATTCATAAACAGTGCGGGAACGGCCACTACAATACCCGTTACGATGGTAGAAAACGAAGGTGTTCCAAATCTGGGATGGATGCGGGCAAAAGCCGGAGGCAGCAGACCATCCCTGCTCATGCTCATCCATATGCGAGGTTGCCCCATCTGAAACACCAGCAGCACGCTGGCCGTAGCAATTACGGCACTCACAGAAATCACGTAGCTGATATGGGTTAATCCGATTCGTTGAAATACAAAAGCCAGGGGGTCGTTTACGTTCAATTCCTGAAAGGGCACCATGCCGGTTAATACCAGCGAAACGAGAATGTATAAAATGGTGCAGATCACCAGAGCCAGTATCATACCGCGGGGCAGGTCGCGCTGAGGATTACGACATTCTTCGGCGGTGGTGGAAATAGCATCAAAGCCGATGTAAGCAAAAAACACTGCAGAAACTCCTTTCATCACACCTCCCAGTCCGTGTGGCAGAAAGGGCGACCAGTTGGCTGGCTGTACGTAGAAAAATCCCAGTATGATGACGCCGATGATTACCGCCAGTTTTAAAGCCACCATCAGATTCGTGGCCAGCTTGGTTTCCTTGATGCCGATGTACACCAGATAGGTGATAAACACAACGATACACAGCGCCGGGATATCGGCAATGCATTTGATAGGACCTATGCCGGGCGCATCCAGCCAGGCGTGGTAAGCCCGTTGCAGCTGTGCCGGTAACTCGTGCAAGGACATGCCGGCGGAAAGCTGATGTAAAGCCGCATGATATCCACGATAAGCCGATAGAAAATCCATGGTGAAATAATCCGGCAACTGGATATGAAATCCTGCTAATAGATTCGTGAAATAGCCACTCCAGGATATAGATACGGCGATATTGCCAATGGCATATTCCATCAACAAATCCCATCCAATAATCCATGCAATCAGTTCACCAAACGAAGCATATGCATACGTGTAAGCACTGCCCGATACGGGAATACGCGCGGCGAACTCGGCATAACACATAGCCGAAAATCCGCAGGTAATGGCTGTGAGAATAAACAATAAGGAAATGCCCGGCCCTCCATGATAAGCAGCTTCACCGATGGTGGAAAAAATACCCGCGCCCACCACCGCCGCAATCCCCATGGCGGTGAGATCCTTCACGTTCAGTTCCCGTTTCAGATGCCCACGATGTCCTTCCCCTGTGGGCTCAGCCTGTGCTTCCTGTAAAATAACATCAACGGGCTTTTTTCTGAAATAAATGCTTAGTCGACTCATGTACAGTTTATGACGTTCGGTTCAGCAAATAGTGGACTAACTCTTCCAGTGGTTTTTTGCGAGATGATATTACGGCAATCTCTTCCAGATGATGCAGGGCAAGCTCGGTGTATTTCTTTTTTTCTGTTTCTGCCCACTGTGGAATGTGCAGGGCTTCGAATAAGGCCAGTACCTGTTTGAGTTTTTCAGTGCCATTATGCTGCAGAGCTGCATCCAGTTGCTGGCGTTGTTCCTGGCTGGCAATTTCGTATGCTTTAACCAGCAAGAAGGTTTTTTTATTGGAAAGAATATCGCCGCCGGGTTGTTTCCCAAATTGTTGAGGATCGCCGAAAGCATCGAGCCAATCGTCCTGAATTTGAAAAGCGATGCCCAGGTATTTACCAAATTCGTAGAGGTGATGAATATTTCGATCACCTGCACCACCGATTAATGCCCCGATCTGCAGACTCACGGCAAGCAACACAGATGTTTTCAGGGTAATCATGTCAATATAGGCATCCATGGGAATCTCGGCCGGATGCCGGCTTTCAAATTCCATATCCAGCTGTTGCCCTTCACAGACCAGCCTTGCGGCCTGATTGAAAGCGTGCAGGATATCAGGCAGGATGTCAGATGAAATGTATTTCAGGTGTTCATAGGCTTGTACCAGCATGACATCACCGGCCAGTATAGCGGTTGATTCACCAAATTTTTCGTGAACGGTGATCTGTCCTCTTCGCAGAGGGGCTTTATCCATGATGTCGTCATGGATTAAGGTGAAATTGTGAAATAATTCGATAGCAGCTGCAGCCTCGAAAGCATCTTCCACGATTTCATCAAACAATTCATTGCCCATTAAACACAATATGGGACGAATGCGTTTACCCTGCATCTGTAACATATGCCGGGCTGCATCATAAAGCCTGGCGGGTTGTTCGGGGAACTGCTGAACATCAAAACGTTTTTCAAACTTTTCCAATAGCTCGCGAAAACTATGCATAAGGCAAAATTGAACGTTGTTCAGGATTTTTTGTGTTTCTTTTTTCGTGTGCTGACAGGCTGATCCAGCACTTCCACCAGTTCATAATCCAGCTGTCGTTTTTGCAAATTTGCAGCAGCCACCAGAATCGTTACCGTATCTCCAAAACGAAATCTCCTGCCGGTGTGGATGCCAATCAGGGCATATTCCGTTTCAGAATACCGGAATTCATCGATGCTGGCCAGGCTTTGCAGGCTGATCATGCCTTCGCATTTCGTTTCAATGGTTTCCACCCAGAATCCAAAAGGTGCAACGCCAGAAATCACGCCATCATACACTTCGCCGATGTGTTGCATCATATATTCCACCTGTTTGTATTTTGTGGCCTCACGTTCGGCATCCATGGCATGGCGTTCCATTTCCGAGCAATGCCTGCATTTTTTTTCCAGTTCCCTGTCGGGTATTACTTTCCCTTCCAGGCATTGTTGCAGGATACGGTGTACCATCAGATCGGGATATCGGCGGATAGGGGAGGTGAAATGGCAATAATGATCGAAGCCGAGGCCGTAATGACCGATGTTTTCCGTGCTATACACGGCTTTAGCCATGGTGCGGATGCCGAGTGATTCAAGCACCTGTTGCTCGGGTCTGCCCTGCACAAGGGCCAGCATTTTGTTGAATGATGCTGCGATGCTTTGCGGTGTTGACAAATCGAATCGGTGTCCGAATTTCAGGGCAAAGGCCGAGAAAATTTTCAGCTTTTCTTCATCGGGCTGATCGTGTACACGATAGGGGAAGGGGATGTGTTGCTGTTTGTATCTGTACGTTGATGCAAACTCGGCAACCGTTCGATTGGCCAGCAGCATCATTTCTTCAATGAGTTGATGTGCTTCTTTGCTTTCCTTAATCAGGATACCGATGGGGAAAGCTCGTTCATCCAGCACAAAACGTACTTCAGAGGAGCTGAAATTGATGGCGCCGTGCGCGATTCTTTCTTTCCGGAACCGTTGCGCGAGGTGATGTAACAGCATCAGCTCCCTGACATAAGGTTCGTACGAAGTCGCATGGATAAAATGCTCCGGATCTTTTTCGCGATGGGCCTCGATGATTGCTTGAACTTCTTCGTAAGTAAATCTGCGTTTCGATCGGATCACCGTTTTCCCGATCCAGTGTTTTTTCATTTGTCCATCTGGCGTAATCTGAAAGATGACGGAAAAACAAAGTTTATCTTCATTTGGACGCAGGGAACATAATTCGTTCGAAATTTTTTCGGGGAGCATAGGCAACACCCGATCGGGCAGGTATACCGAGGTGGCCCGCCGGTAGGCTTCTTCATCGAGTGCGGTGCCTGGCAGTACATAATAACTCACATCGGCGATATGCACACCCACTTCATACCAGCCGTTTTTCAGGATGCGAAAAGAAAGTGCGTCGTCAAAATCCCGGGCATCAACAGGATCGATGGTGAAGGTGAGCACCTCTCTGATATCTTTTCGTTTGCTGAATTCGATTTCCGGGATACGTTCGGGCAGGTGTAGCAATTCCTGCATCACTTCATTCGGGAATACCAGTGGAAAACCATGGCTTACCAGAATTTCTTTCATGGCCACATCATTAGCACCGGTAAGTCCGGGATCTAGAACCTGGGTAATTTCGCCTTCGGGCAGGCGATGAGCTCCGCGCCAGCGCAGGATTTTAACCACTACTTTGTCACCTGGTTTAGCTTCGTGCATGTGTTCAACATCCACGAGCACATGGGGCAAATGCTCATCATCAGGTACCACAAATGCATTTGCACCTGCCACCTGCAACACGCCGGTGAATTCATTTCTTTTTCGGTTGATCACCTGCAACACTTCGCCTTCCATGCGCCCACCTTTCTGTCGATGGGGAATGATTTTTACAAGTACTTCATCGCCATGCATGGCCGTGTTGAGGTTTTTTTGCCTGACGCGAATATCTTTTTCTAATCCCTCCACCACAATGTAAGCCAGTCCCGAACGGGTCATGTCCACGATACCCTTGTATTCCCTTCCGGCTGAAGCAGTTGATTTTTTCTTTTTTGTATTTTTTTTTCTGGCCATAATTTTCAGCTATTGCCCGGCAAACATGTGTAAAAATACAAGTTCCGGTTGAAGCTCAATTAAAAAAAACCAGCGGATGCACGAGAAAGGTATTGCAGGATATAATCCATGCAAGCCTTTTGCTGGTCGAATAAAAAATAGATTTTCACCGGTTGTACCAGCAATTGCCAGTCTCGACTTTGCATTTCATCTTTAAACGGCCAGAGTTTCACCGCATCTTTTTCCGTGGTAAAAAGAAACCGGTTTTTCCCCTGCAATTGCTGGTACGCTTGATCGATACGGAAGATATCTTTCAGCGTGTAATCATGATGATCCCTGAAAAATAAGGTGTGGATTTGCGTAACATGTTGCTGGAGTGCATCCACAAGTGGCTGTGGACGGGCTATTCCGGTAAACAACAGAATTTCTGCATCTGCATCAATCCTAACGGTTTCTCCAGTAAAAAAATTATAGGGCTGGGTGTAATGAAGTCCAGTAAAAAAGATTTGCTGATGGGGAAGGCGTTTTAATCGTTGTTCGATTTGCCGGGCTTCGTCGGGAGTGAGTTTATCCGGGCATTTCGTTACGATGATCAAATCAGCCCGTTGGGCCGAGCTTTTCAGGTCGCGCAGGTAGCCGACCGGAAACAGATAATCGTCGACAAACAGCGCATCGCAGGTCGTGAGCAAAATATGGATTCCCGGTTTAAGGCTGCGATGTTGAAAAGCATCGTCGAGTACAACCACAAAACGATGGTCGGAAAAAGGCCGTTCTACGGCTGCATCCATGAGCAGTTGAGGGATCGCCAGCACCCGTTGTTCGGCAACAGCAAGCGGAACCTCGGGATGATGCAGATGCAGCAGCATGGGCTCATCGCCGATATCTTCAACAGTGACTCGTTCGCCGGCAAATACGTATCCGCTGGATTTTCGGCCATAACCCCTGCTCAGTATCACGGGCTCGTAATGAACCTTCAGCATATCAACCAGCCAATCTACATGCGGCGTTTTGCCCGTTCCGCCCATGGAAAGGTTTCCAATGGCAATCACCGGCACATCAAACTGTACGGCCGATAGGAGTCCTACATCATACAATCGGTTTCGCAGCCAGATGCCCAGTCCATATAACGCCGCAAATGGCCATAGAAGCCATCGGTACCAGGGTAGGCGGTATTTGCCTATGTTACCTTTCGTGCTCATGAGCCGGCAAGGTAAAGAAAACCCGTAGATTCCTGCAGCCGGGCAGTTTCGTATTTACATGGGATAGATGTCCGATGCTGCAGGAATGATCAGCGGTAACGGTGTTTTTTTGAGAAAAAATATATCGGCGTGTTGTTGCAGCACGTATTCCAGAATTTTCTGGTCGGGCTGGAAAGGTTTCAGGCGATTCAGCCCCATCTGTTGAATGGCCAGTTGAATGGATCTATCCTCCTTTTCAGTGGGTGAGAGATGAAGATGCATTTCTGCGGCATAGTACATACCTGCTTCCAGCATGCAGGCCAGCGGCACCAGTCCGATGATTTCACTTCCTTTCACGCCGATACCCATTTCCGTGGCGACGCGTTTTACGGATTCAAACGCCTGATGAAGCGGAGTTTGGACCACATCCGTAATATTCATTGACACCTGAGCCAGGCCATATTCTTCTACATACCAGCCAATAGCACGCAGGCCTTTCAGGCTTTGTGAGGTGCTTGATTCACGGATGGTTCTGGCAATGGTTCTGGCGATCTGTACATCCTGAGTATCCAGATGAACGTTAAAAGCAATAAGAAAAGGACGTGCGCCTATCACTACAGCTCCGGCGGTAGGATGAGGAGTAGATGGACCAAAATCGGGCTGCCATTGCATATCCTGCAGTTTTTCTGCAAGTCCTTCAAATTCTCCTTTCCGGATTGTCGCCAGTCGTTTTCGTTCTTCCTTCAGGCGGGCCGCTTCATACAGGAAAACCGGTAGTTGCAAGTTCTCAGCCACACGCTGAGCCAGTTTTCGGGCCAGCCTCACAGTTTCTCGCATGGAGATATCCTGCAGGGGGATGAGCGGACAAACGTCGGTGGCGCCTATACGTGGATGGACGCCCCGATGCTTTCGCATGTCTATGCACTCGGTAGCTTTCTGAATACCCCAGAACAGCGCTTCAGTGACGGCTTCCGGATGACCGGCGAGCGTAATAACCGTACGATTGGCAGCCGCTCCACTGTCTACATGCAGGATGCGCATGCCTTCCCGCTGGCGACCCTGTGCATCGAGGGCCATAGCATCGACAATCTGCTGGATGATGGCTTTATTTTGACCCTCACTGAAATTCGGAACGGCTTCAATAAGCCTGAAGTCTCTGGGTGATTCATTCATGCGGAAACAGCAGGTTGAAATGTGGATAGCAGTTGTAATTCCAGGCGCGATGCCTGTTGCTCAATCCATCGCCCATCGATAGCATCAGCCAGGGGTAGTGAAGCCAGTTCAGGCCATGGAAGCCATTTTTTCAGATCCGCCTCATTGCTTTCATAACTTCCATTGCTTATCCATCCCGCAACAGCTATACCGCTCTGTTGCAATACCCGTGCAGTAAGTAAGGTGTGGTTTAAGCTGCCCAGGTATTGTCGTGATACCAGCACCACCGGAACCTGCAACAGTGCAATCAGATCCAGAAATGTTTGGGTTTCATTCAGAGGCACCAGCAATCCTCCAGCACCCTCTATCACAAGCCAGCGATCGGAGCGGTGTATTTGCTGAAAATGTTGATGAATGGTATGTAGCTCGATATGTACACCCTCTTCCCGCGCCGCCAGATGGGGCGATACAGCTCTTTGCAGGCAATAGGTCTCCGGGTGAATGATTACCGCTGAGCCAAGCCACTGCTGTATTCGCTGTCCATCCGTACCTTCTGAAGCGCCTGACTGTACGGGTTTCCAGTAATCGGCCTGCAGCGCTTTTACGAGTATAGCCGAAGCAACTGTTTTCCCCACATCCGTACCGATACCCGTGACAAACAATACACCTGACATAACATTTTTTGTTGCAAACCTACACCAAAACAGCGAGTTGGTATATGCGTATATTTCATTTGAAACTGGCCGGAATCGGCATCATTAGCTATTTTTCATTTACTTTGCAACAAATCTGCATCTGCATATTTCATGGCATACTATCAAAATATTCTGGAAACCATTGGTCACACCCCACTGGTTAAATTAAACCGGGTTACTGCCGAATTGCCCTGCACCGTGCTGGCTAAAGTGGAATTTTTTAATCCCGGCCATTCCATCAAAGATCGTATGGCTGTGAAGATGATTGAAGATGCCGAGAAAGCAGGTCTCCTGAAGCCCGGAGGCACCATAATTGAAGGTACTTCCGGAAATACCGGCATGGGATTGGCTATGGCCGCCATTGTAAAAGGATATAAGTGCATTTTTACCATAACCGATAAACAATCCAAAGAGAAAATTGATATCCTCAAAGCCCTGGGTGCCGAAGTTATTGTTTGTCCCACCAATGTTGAACCCGAGGATCCTCGCTCCTACTATTCGGTTGCCAGGCGTCTGGCCAGAGAAATCCCCAATAGCATTTATATCGATCAGTATAACAATCTTTCCAATCGTCAGGCTCATTATGAAACAACAGGTCCGGAAATATGGGAGCAAACGGAAGGGAAAATTACCCATCTGGTGGTAGGTGCTGGAACGGGAGGAACCATCACCGGTACAGGTATGTTTTTAAAAGAAAAAAATCCGCATATTCAGGTCTGGGCCATTGACACATATGGATCATTGCTCAAAAAATACCATGATACCGGGGAAATTGATATGAATGAGGTCTATCCGTATATCACCGAAGGGATAGGTGAAGATTTTGTTCCGGCGAATTATGATATGCGCGTCATCGATCATTTTGAAAAAGTAACCGATAAAGATGGGGCTATCATGGCACGACGGATTACCAAGGAGGAAGGGATTTTCGTTGGATATTCGGCAGGTAGTGCTGTGGCTGGTCTCCTGCAACTCAAAGATCGACTCAAGCCGGAACATCTGGTGGTGGTGATTTTCCACGATCACGGCAGCAGATATGTAGGTAAAATCTACAATGATCAATGGATGCTTGAACGTGGTTTCCTGCACGTGAAAACCGTTAAGGATATGCTCAATGCACGGATTCAGGATCGACTCATTGCCATTGAAGCGCACGAAACTGTAGCCCATGCCATTGAGCTCATGCAACATCATGATATCGGTCAATTGCCGGTTATGAAAAATGGTGAACCTATTGGCTCTTTATCTGAAAGTGGCATTTTCAATAAACTGCTTCGCGATCACCACATCCGGAATGCCAGCGCCGAAGAGGCTATGGAAAAACCTTTCCCGGTAGTCAGCATGGACACGCCCATTGAACGACTTTCGGCTTATATCAACAAAGACAATGGTGCAGTACTTTGCAAGGATGAAAGTGGCAATTATCATATCATCACCAAATACGACATCATCACGGCGCTGGCCAGTGCCTGAAACATCTTCA
>ERZ795043.1606-NODE-1606-length-10687-cov-4.349135_pt1 | contig 10687 bp, 8 predicted proteins | sample MGYA00375127_ERZ795043 | MGnify/ENA primary metagenome ERZ795043 (study PRJEB30172, sample SAMN05518447) | compost metagenome | isolation source: Feedstock adapted compost from Newby Island compost facility, Milpitas, CA | place: USA:Newby Island compost facility... | reverse complement strand
GGTCTCGCCTATGCGAAAGGCATCGGCTGCACGCGCGCCGGCGTCATCGAGACGACGTTCCGCGAGGAAACGGAAACCGACTTGTTCGGCGAGCAGGTCGTGCTTTGCGGCGGCGTCAGCGCGCTGATCAAAGCCGGTTTCGAAACGTTGGTCGAAGCCGGATACGCGCCGGAAATGGCTTATTTTGAATGCCTCCACGAATTGAAACTCATCGTCGACCTGATCTATGAAGGCGGCCTGACCGCGATGCGCGATTCGATCAGCAACACGGCGGAATACGGCGACTATGTGACCGGTCCGCGCATCGTGACGGAAGAAACCCGCAAAGAAATGAAGCGCGTGCTGGCCGACATTCAATCCGGCAAATTCGCTCGCGACTTCATCTTGGAAAATCAGGCCAATCGCCCGTTCTTCACGGCGACGCGCCGCAACGAAAGGGAGCATCAGATCGAGCAGGTGGGCGCACGTCTGCGCGAAATGATGCAGTGGCTGAAAAAATAACCGGCCCGCGGCAAAACATCCGTACCGCACTTGATTCGCCGCGCGGTGTGCAGTACAATAGGGAAAAGCAAAATGCGATGACGAGGACCAGTAAGTCGTTGCCCGCGTCCAGAGAGCTGCTGGACGGTGCGAAGCAGCCGCGGGAACGTGCCGAACTCCCCTCCGAGCAGCCCGCTGAAACGATCCGGAGTAGGCGGCGCCGGCAGCCTGGCCGTTACCACAGGAGGATGCGGGGCATTGAACGTCCCGTTCCGCTGAGCGCATATCCGTACGGATATGAAATCGGAGTGGTACCGCGTAAGACGTCGAAGTCTTTCGTCTCCTGAAACGAGGAGACGGAAGACTTTTTTCATTGTTATGGAATTTGTCGGGTACGGAGCGGTGGGCCGCGACGAATACATTCTATACCGAGAAAAACATCCCGCTGTCACGCGGTCGCGCATCTCCGAATGGCTTTGATCGAATTTCAATGCTGCGAATCACGAAAGGAAGGTTGGACAGAATGAAAAATGTGGAGAAGTATACCAGAGGTTATTTTCTGCCGCCCGAGCCGAGTTTGAAGTGGACGCAAAAAGATTACATCACCGAGCCCCCGATCTGGTGCAGCGTCGACCTTCGCGACGGCAACCAGGCGCTGATCATTCCGATGAATTTGGAAGAAAAACTGGAATACTACCGCATGCTCTTGGACATCGGCTTCAAGGAAATCGAAGTCGGGTTTCCGGCCGCGTCGGAGACGGAATTCGCCTTCCTGCGCACGCTGATCGAACGGGATCTCATTCCGGACGACGTCACCATTCAGGTACTGACGCAATCGCGGGAGCACATTATCCGGAAAACGTTCGAATCGCTCAGAGGGGCCAAAAAGGCGATCGTCCACCTGTACAATTCGACCTCCGTGGCCCAGCGGGAACAAGTTTTCCGCAAATCGAAAGAGGAGATTATCGATATCGCCGTCACCGGCGCCAAACTGCTGCTCGAATGCGCGGAGAAGACCGAAGGCAACTTCCAATTCCAGTATTCCCCGGAAAGTTTTACGGGCACGGAAATCGAATTTGCTCTTGAAATTTGCAACCGGGTGCTGGATGTGTGGAAACCGTCCGCGGACAACAAGGTCATCATCAACTTGCCGGCGACGGTGTCGATGTCGATGCCGCACGTCTACGCAAGCCAGATCGAATATATGAGCGAGCATCTGGACTACCGGGAACACGTCATTTTGTCGCTGCATCCGCACAACGACCGGGGAACCGGCGTCGCCGACGCGGAATTGGGCGTCCTCGCCGGCGGGCAGCGGGTGGAAGGAACGCTGTTCGGCAACGGCGAGCGGACGGGCAATGTCGACATCGTGACGCTGGCGCTGAACATGTATGCCCACGGCGTCGATCCGAAGCTCAATCTGGAAAATCTCCCGCAAATCCAAAAAGTGTACGAACGGCTGACGAGAATGCGCGTTCACGAGCGCCATCCGTACGCCGGGGAGCTCGTGTTCACGGCATTTTCCGGGTCGCATCAGGACGCCATCGCGAAGGGCAAGAAGTGGCGGGAGGAGAAGCAGCCGAAATATTGGAGCGTGCCGTATTTGCTGATCGACCCGAAGGATATCGGCCGGGAATACGAAGGGGATATTATCCGCATCAACAGCCAGTCCGGCAAGGGCGGCATCGGATACATTCTGGAGCACAATTTCGGCCTGGACCTGCCCGCCGCGATGCGGGAAAGCGTCGGTTACCGGGTGAAGGACGTTTCCGACAAGCTGCACAAGGAACTGCAGCCGAATGAAGTGCTGGACATTTTCAAGGAATCGTATGTCAACGTGAATTCGCCGCTCCGCTTTATCCGCTTCCAGTTTGACGGCAGCGACGATTACCGGACGACGGTGACCGTCGAAATCGACGGCGAAGTCAAGGAGCTGACCGGCAACGGAAACGGCAGACTCGACGCCATCAGCAGCGCGCTGCAGTCGGGACTGGGAGTGACGTACTCCAATTTGGTCTACAAGGAGCATGCGCTGGAATCCGGTTCGCGTTCCCAGGCGATCTCGTATATCGGCATTACGGACGAAAACGGGAAAACGCATTGGGGTTCGGGCATCGACGCGGACATCATGACGTCGTCCGTCAAAGCGCTGTTCAGCGCCGTCAACAACATGTTGAAAAACAAATGATCGGCCTCCTGCGGGCGGGTCTTTCCGCCCGCGCCGCAGGCTTGTCCGTTCGGCAATGTTGACCGGAGGGTATGCGTTTGAACCGGATGGTTTGCCTGGCGTCACGTAATTTGGTTTGCAGGTTTGGGGCTGCGCCGGCAGGTTCCCTCGCGGCGCAAGCTTGCCTGGACGGGCATGGCGATAGCGGCCGGCTATAAAGATCATAGATTTTATATCTTGGTCAATTGCGCGGAATTGTGCTACAACTGTACGTGAAGATCATATATCCCGATTTTGGAAAGAGGAGCTGGATACCGTGGCTGAAGTAAAGCGCATCGCCGTGATCGCCGGTGACGGCATCGGTCCCGAAGTGGTCGCGGAAGCGGAAAAAGTGCTGAAGAAAACCGAGGAATTGTTCGGGTATCGCTTTGAAACGGAGCACGGGCTGTTCGGCGGCATCGCCATCGATGAAAAAGGCACGCCGCTGCCGCAGGAAACGCTGGACATGTGCAAGAAAGCGGACGCCGTGCTGCTCGGCGCCGTCGGCGGCCCGAAATGGGACAACAACCCGAAGGAACTTCGTCCGGAAACGGGTCTGCTCGGCATCCGCAAGGCGCTCGGCCTGTTTTCGAACATTCGCCCGGCGGTCGTGTTCGACTGCCTCTTGGACGCGTCGACGATCAAACGCGAAGTGCTGGAAGGCACCGACCTCATCGTCGTTCGCGAACTGACGGGCGGCATCTATTTCGGAGACAAATTCCGCCGCGAAGGGAAGGACGGCCAGGAAGCGGTCGACACCTGCGTGTACAGCGTCAAGGAGATCGAGCGCATCGTGCGCCAGGCGTTCGGCATTGCGCAAAAGCGCCGCAAAAAACTCGCGTCGGTGGACAAGGCCAACGTGCTGGAGACGTCGCGCCTGTGGCGGGAAACGGTCAACCGCATCGCTCCGGAATATCCGGACGTGGAACTGGAGCACGTGCTCGTCGACAACTGCGCGATGCAGCTGTTGCGCCGCCCGTCCAGCTTCGACGTCATTGTGACGGAAAACATGTTCGGAGATATTCTCAGCGACGAAGCGGCCATGCTGACCGGTTCGATCGGCATGCTCTCGTCCGCATCGCTCGGTGAAGGCAGCTTCGGACTGTACGAACCGGTGCACGGTTCCGCGCCGGACATCGCGGGACAAGGCATTGCAAACCCGATCGCCACGATTTTGTCGGTCGCGCTCATGTTCCGCCTTTCGTTCGGCTACGAGGACGCCGCCGCCTCCGTGGAACGCGCGGTCAAGGCGGTGCTGGATGCGGGACACCGGACCGCCGACATCGCTCAGGATCGCTCGAAAGCCGTCGGCACGAAGGAAATGGGCGATCTGATCGTGGCCGCCATGACGAAGTGAGCGTCATGCCGCCGCAGCGCGGACATGAACGATGCGAGGAGGATAGGGTCACATGCTCGTGCCGGAACATTTGAAATACAGCAGGGAACACGTGTGGGTGAGGGTGGAAGGTTCCCGCGCCGTGCTGGGAATGACCGATTTTGCGCAAACCGAGTTTGGCGGCATCGTCTTTGTGGAACTGCCGGAAGAAGGCGATGTGGTGAACGCCGGAGAGCCGTTTTGCAGCGTGGAATCGGTGAAAAGCGTGACGGAACTGGCCAGCCCGCTGACCGGCAAAGTATTGCGCGCCAACCGCGTTCTGGAACGCGAACCCATGCTGGTGAACCAATCGCCGTATGAAAAAGGCTGGATGGTGGAGCTGGAATGGAGCGACGCCCGTGAACTGGAACCGCTGTGGACCGCGGAGCAGTACGCTGCCGCGTACGATCAGGAGGACGGGCGGCAGGGCCGGGACGAGTGAATATTTTTCGCGAAAAAAAAGGATTTTGACCTTGCGAATGGAATAGTATGAAATATCTCCAATCGCGGGGAGGGGAAGCGCATGAGCTTTTGTTGCGGTGCAAGTATGATCGGCACCCGAGCCACACTGAAACATTTCCGGACGCACATCCATAATGTGCCCGTTCTGTTTTGTCCGGTCTGCCACCAGGTCGAGGTCCATTACCTGATCCAGCAGGAATACGAAATTTTGGCCGAATACGCGCATTGCGACGGCGCCTACGAAATTGATTTCAACGACTATATCGACGGCAGGGACGAAGCGCGACTTCTCGACAACTGCGTCAATCACGAACACGAGGACCCGCTCGACGTGGTGAACAACCAGATCGACATGGCGCTGGACCTGTTGATGATGGCCCGCGATCTCAAGGACGAGGAGTGGCAGGAACAACTGAAGAAACGGCTTTCGGTGCTCGGCCAACGCCGCGCCAGACTCGAGCAGCGCAACCGGAACGCGGCTGGAGGAAAAAAATAACTTGGCTTTTTTTTTTCTGAACAGAGCGAAACAAACGCCCCCGCAGGGGCGTTTCATTTTTAGGGGGTACGCCTCCAAATGAAACCCTCACTTCGAATTATGTAACTGCGAGGTGGCACGTTTGCTGCTCGTTCTGTTCAAAAGGTTTATCGGAAAGCACGGACACCGGAAGGGCGGCCGCAGCGAGGACGTGTTGCGTCCGGAAGACGCCGCGAAAAGCGACGGCCTTTCCGCCGACTCCGTGGAAGAGCAGGTGCTCCGCATCCAGCAGGGAGATACGGAACTGCAGGAACGCTTTCTGGCGAAGTACCGGCCGTTTGTGGCGAAAGTGGCCAGCCGGTTTGCCAAACGATATATCGATCCGGCTGTGGATGATGAGTTCAGCATTGCCTATCAGGCTTTTCATGAGGCGGTGATGAATTTCTCCGAAAGTTCGGGAACTTCGTTTTTTCATTTTGCGGAAACCGTGATGCGAAGACGGCTGATCGACTATGCCCGCAAGGAAATGAAGCACCGCGCGCATATTCCGTACAGTGCGTTTGACACGGAGGATGACGAAAACAACGTCATCAATCCCGTGGAAACGAAGCATGCGGTCGAGCGGTACTCCGAGGCGGTGGCGGCGCGGGAACGCCGTCTGGAAATCGCCGAAATCAGCGAGGTGCTGAAGGAGTTCGGCATCTCGTTCGAAGATCTTGCGGAAGCGTCGCCGAAGCATGTCGACTCGAGAATCATGTTGATGGAAATCGGCCGCGCACTGGGGGAAGATGAAGCGCTGATGAGCGTGTTGTTATCGAAAAAAATGCTGCCCATCAAGGAACTGCTGGACAAAGTGGGCGTCTCCCGCAAAACGCTGGAACGCAACCGCAAATATTTGATTGCCATTGCCTTGATCCACAGCGGCTCGTATCCGTATTTGCAGGATTATCTTCGCCCCGCGATACCGCATCGGGACGCAAAGGAGGCGGGAATCCGTGCGTAAGGGCATTGTGATGGACATCAAGGACAAAAAGGCGATCGTCATGACGCCCGACGGCCAATTCGTCAAAGTGCGGCGCGTTCCCGGCAGATGCGAAATCGGCGACGAGATCGCCATTCCCGCTTCCGGATATGCGGGCGGGTGGAACCGAATCCGAATGACCGCGGCGAGCGCGTTCGCCGCCGCCATCGTCTGCCTGGTCATGGTGTTTGCCGGAGTCGGCGGATTTTGGGGCGCGGAGCGGGCGGAAGCGGTCGCGTATGTCGCCATGGATTTCAATCCCAGCGTGGAACTGGGCATCAACGAAAAAGAAGTCGTCGTGACGGCGGAAGGGTTGAATCCCGACGGAGAACAGGTGGTGGCGCATGCCGGATTGATCGGGCTGACGCTGGAGCAAGCGGCGGTGCGCGTCATCGAAACCGCCAAAGAACTCGACTTCTTGAACCGGCTTGCGGACCGGAGAGAGGGAAACGTCGTCATTACCGTCACCGTCGTCAACGAGTCCTCCGGCGTGACAGAAGCGCGTTTGAACGAGGTGGTCGGCGCATCGGTCAAACAACAGCTGCGGCAGCAGCTGCCGGAATCCGCGGATTCCATTAGCGTCGACGTTATCGAGGCGCCGGTCGAATTGAGGGAAGAAGCCCGCAGCATGGGCGTTTCCCCCGGAACGATGGCGGTCCTGCTGTTGGCCGAGGAGCAGGGGTATCGCGTGACGAAGAACGGGAAAAGCGCGTCCATCGACGACATTGCCAAGGAAGTCGGCGGGATCGGCAAACTGACGCAAAGCGACGGCGCATCGACCAAGGAACGCCTGAAAGAACTGGTGAAGTCGCATCGCGATCGCGTCGGGAAGGAAAACCGCCAAAAAGCGCCGGTCACGTCCGCATCGCGCGGCGCCGCCGTCGTGCCCGCTTCGAAGAAATCCTGGACCAATGAGGCCAAAAGCCGGAAAACGGACGAGAATGACGGCGGCGTTCGCGAGAAGGGAAAAGGTTTCAACGACCGTCAGCAGAACAGGAAGCAGGCGGAACGCCGGAACGGAAAAGAGGATCGCGACGCCCGAAACGGATTCGGAAACGCCGGCGCGGCCGGCGGCTTCGGCGGTTTTTACCGGGATGCGGCGGGCATCGGGAGCGGCCGAGCCGCCGGCAACGGTTGGAGCGATCGCGGCCGGGAAGACCGTGACCGGAATGGAAAAGCCGTCCGGGAACAACAAGGAAGCAAAGCGAACGGCGGGACATACCGGAACGGGAACGGCAGCGGCGGCAAACAGCTCGGCGGATCGGCATCGTCCAACCTCGACGGCCAATACGCGGTTTGGAAGGGCGGAGACTTTTTCTTCAGCGGACTGCCGCGGCCGGCGGTGCAGGAACCGCAGGGCAGGCAGGCCGGCCAGGTGAAAAAGGGCGACGAAAACAGCGACAAAAAGTTTGCCGGCAACGGCGACAAGAAGAGCGGCCGCAACGACTCGACAGGCGGCGGAAGCGGCGGCAAGGAACGCGGCGCCGACACCAAAACGGGAAATAACGGGCCGGGCGGAGGAACGCGCGCAGGAACGGTCGCGGGCAACGACGGCAAGACCAAGGGCGGAAATGCCGAACGGAAAAACGACGGCGGCCGGAACGTTCCAAAAACGCAGGACGCCCGCAAGGACCAAGGTTCCGCCAATGACAGCCGCGGCGGAGCTTCCTCCCGGGACAAAGGCTCGGACGCGCAGGATCAACAGGGGAGCCGGAAGGACCGGGAGTCCGCGGCGCAAAAACGCGGCGGTTCGAACCAGACGCAAGGCGGAGACAAGGACCAAAAGCAAAATCGCGTCAAAGACCAAACGCGCAACGGAGACAAGGAGAAAACGCAGGGCGGGAACAAGGACAAACAAGAGAAGCGGCAGGACGGAAACAAGAAAGGGCAAGGCAACGCAAACCAAAATGCGGAGAAGCGCCAAGACAACGTCAAGGGGAAACATGGCGACGGCGGCCGCGAACAACGCGGCGGAGGCGGAAATTCGGCGCGGGGAATTTGGGGCTGAAGCCGGTTGGCAGCAGCAGTTTTGACGTTAAACAGTTTGACGGCCAGCGCCGCGTGGAGCGGGCGCTGGCCGCCTCCGTCTTATCGGCCGGCGTCGGCGTGAATCGACCTGCCTTCGACCCAAACTTGCCGAATGCGCAAATCGGCGTCGACGAGGACGAGGTCGGCCTTTTTTCCCGGTTCGATCGAACCGGTTTCGCCATCGATGCCGAGCTGCATCGCCGGATACAGGCTGGCCATCCGGCTCGTTTCCGCGACGCCGAGGCCGATTCGGCGCACCATGAAACGGAACGCGTCGATCATCGTCAGCGTGCTGCCGGCCAAAGAATCGCCTTCCTTGAGCCGGGCGACGCCGTCCTTCACCACGACGTCGAGTCCGCCGAGCGTATAGTCGCCGTCGCCGAGCCCCGCGGCGGAAATGGCGTCGGTGATCAACAGCAGGTTGCGGTTCCGTTTCGTCTGCGTCAGCAGGCGGATGGCGGCCGGATGGACGTGATGGCCGTCGGCGATGACTTCCGCGCGGATGCGCTCGTCGGTCAGCACCGCTCCGACGGTGCCCGGCTCGCGGTGATGCAGTCCGCGCATCGCGTTGAACGTATGCACGGCCTGCGTCAGGCCGTGATCGACCGCGGCCATAATCTCATCGTATTTGGCGTCGGTGTGGCCGCAGGCGGCGATAATGCCCCGGGACGCGAGCCAGGAAATGACCTCGAGCGCGCCTTCCCGTTCCGGCGCCAACGTCACTTGTTTCACGACGCCGGGAAAACGCGACACCCAGTCTTTCACCCAGTCCACATTCGGCGGCACGATGTACGCGGGGTTTTGCGCTCCCGGCCACTTCGGGCTGATGAACGGCCCCTCGATGTGCGCGCCGGCCAATTTGGCTCCGGACGGTTGCCGATGTTGATATTGCGCGACCGCCTCCAGCACCCGGTCCAGATCGGCTTTGGGCGCCGTCACCGTCGTCGCCAGCATCGTCGTGGTGCCGTGGCGGCCGTGAAATGCGGTGATCGCGTCGAACGCTTCCGCGTTCGCCTCCATAAAATCATGGCCGTTCCCCCCGTGCACATGCACGTCGATGAATCCCGGCAGAAGCAGACTGCCGGGCCCCCCGTCCACGACGGTTCCCGCAAAATCGGCGGCGAGGTCGCGCCGCACCTCCTTGATCCGGCCGTTTTCCACCAATACGACACCTTGTTCCAACGTTTCCTCCGGCGTGACCACGCCGGCTCGCACGGCGAATGCGCCGTTCGTCATCGCAACAACCTCCCCGCTTCCGCATCCGCCAATACGATCAGATGCGGGTGTGTTTGCAGCAGGCTGGCCGGACAGTCCGTCGTAATCGGACCGGTCAGCGCGCGGCACAAAATGTCCGCCTTGTCCGCGCCTTTGGCGACCAGCACCACCGTTTTGGCTTTGAGAATGTCGCCCACGCCCATGGTGATCGCGTGGGTGGGCACTTCGTCCATGGTTTGAAAAAACCGCGCGTTCGCGTTTCTCGTCTGCGCGTTCAGTTCGGTCACGTGCGTGCGGCTCGCCAATTCGCCGTTCGGTTCATTGAATCCGATATGTCCGTTGTGGCCGATGCCGAGCAGCTGCAAATCGATCGGCCCCGCCTGATCCAGCAGACGGTCGTAACGGCGGCATTCCTCCGCGAGATCCGCCGCCGTCCCGTCGGGAATATGGATGTTTTCCGGCGGCACGTCCACGTGGCGGAACAGATGCTCGTTCATGTAGTGCCTGTAGCTCTGCGGATGGTTCTCGCCAAGGCCGACATACTCGTCCAGGTTGAACGTGCGGACGCGCCGGAAACTGACGATGTTCCTTTCGTATGCACGGCGGAGTTCCCGGTAGATGCCGATGGGCGTGCTGCCCGTGGCCAATCCCAGAACAGCGTCGGGTTTCGCGATCACCAACCCGGCGATCAACTGCGCTGCGGCTTCGTTCAGTTCGTGTTCACTGGAAAAAATCGTCACGTTCATGCTGCGGTGTCACCTGTCCTTTTCCTTCCGGTATTTCTTGACCATGTGGAACGAATGTTCCAGCTTCGGCACATACTCGTCAAAGTGATCGCTGACCATGCCGACGAATAAAATGTCTACGACGTGCAGCTGGGCAATGCGCGACGCCAGGTCCCCCCTGCGCATTCCTTCTTCCAGCGACGAGGCGAACAGCGGGATGTCCGTCAGCGAGGCGAGCGTGCTGCTGCCGTATTTGGTCAGGGAAATGGTAACGGCCCCGTTTTCCTTCGCGCACCGGATCGCGTCGATCGTTTCCGGCGTTTCTCCCGAATAGGAGATGCCGATCGCGACATCTTCAGCGGTCAGGCCGGCCGCCGAAGTGATCTGCATGTGCGGGTCGGAAAATGCGGTCGCCCGCTTGCCGATGCGGATGAGTTTCTGGTAAAAATCTTGCGCCACCAAGCCGGATGTCGCGACGCCGTACAGATCGATCTGCCTCGCGTTTCGCAGCGCGCGCACCGCGGCTTCCAGTTTCGGCATGTCGAGCAGCCGCGTCGTGTCGGTGATGGAGCGCACATGATTCGTCCGGATGGCCTCCACGATGCGCTGCAGCGGGTTGCCGGCCACGATGTCCTGGTACGTCTGCCCGGCGGGGGCCTGTGCGAGTTCCGCCGCCAGTTTCATTTTGAATTCCGCAAAT
>ERZ795043.1604-NODE-1604-length-10691-cov-35.304062_pt1 | contig 10691 bp, 11 predicted proteins | sample MGYA00375127_ERZ795043 | MGnify/ENA primary metagenome ERZ795043 (study PRJEB30172, sample SAMN05518447) | compost metagenome | isolation source: Feedstock adapted compost from Newby Island compost facility, Milpitas, CA | place: USA:Newby Island compost... | reverse complement strand
TGAGAAATGCGTTGAATACGGCGGCTAGTGTCCAAATTAAGGGGGCTAGGCCGAATTTCAACTTATCTGCTCTCCCTAAGGAGGCAAACAGGTCCATGACAGATCCATAAGTTGATAATTTTGACTTAACCGTTCTTCCGAGGAGCTCAGCCAGGTCAATAAGTCGATAGTTTCGACTTATCCGCTCTCGGAAAAAGCTTCCCATTCAGAAGGCAACTCAAACATGAAAGACCAAAGAACTGAAAAGCCCTTCAGTTCCTTGGTCTTAGGAATTTAATTGGCATGATAATGGTTATTTCCGTAAAGCGAAACGAACAGATGCATACAGCGCCGCCATGGAGACTAAACGCGCGTGATCTTTGTCAACGCTCTCAAACGGCGAGCTAAGCGAATTTCGCTAATCCACCTTTCACCAGCCCCAAGTTCCGGCGCACCTACGCGCTGCGCTTGACGGTTTCGGCCACGATGGCGAGCACCAGTTCCGTGACTTTAACGAGATCGTCGGCTTTGATGCGCTCGTTCACGGTGTGGATGTCCTCGTAGCCGACGGCCAGGTTGACCGTGGGGACGCCGTTGCCGTTGAACATGTTGGCATCGCTGCCGCCGCCGGAGGCAAACAGCCGGGGTTCCAGGCCGATGGCGCGGATGGCGGCTTTCGCGATCTCCACGACCTCGTCGCCGTCTCCAAAACGGTATGCGGGATACAGCACCTCGCTCACAAATTCCACCTGCGCCCCCACTTCGCGCGCCGCACTTTCCGCCGCCTCGCGCATTTGCTGCACCACCTGATCCATCTTGGCCGGATCGTGGCTGCGGGCTTCCGCGTACACGGTGACCCGCTCGGGCACGATGTTGGTTTCGCCGCCGCCTTCGATGCGCCCGACGTTGGCCGTCGTCTCAAGGTCGATCCGGCCCAGCGGCATCCGGGCCACCGCTTTGGCCGCCGCCTGCAGGGCGTTGATGCCGTCTTCGGGGTTAACGCCGGCGTGGGCCGCCTTGCCGATGAACGTAATGTACTGCCGGGAGTTGGTGGGCGCGGCCACCGCGATGCTGCCGACTTCCCCGTTGGAGTCCAGAGCATACCCATACTTGGCCTTCAGTTTCGAGCCGTCCATGGCGCGGGAACCGATCAGCCCCGCTTCCTCGCCCGCGGTAATCACAAACTGGATCGGCCCGTGGGGGAGCTTCTTTTCCTGAAGCACGCGGATCGACTCCAGCATGGCCGCCAGGCCGGCCTTGTCGTCGCTGCCCAGGATGGTCGTGCCGTCGGAACGGATGTACCCGTCTTCGTCAAGGCGCGGCTTGATCCCTTTGCCCGGGCTCACCGTGTCCATATGGCACGTAAACAGCAGGGCCGGCACGTTTTCGAGGCCCGGTGACGCCGGAAGCCAGGCGAACAGATTGCCCGAGCCGTGCCCGGTCTTGGCGGCGGTATCGTCTTCGGTCACCTCCAGCCCCAGCGCGCCGAATTTCTCCTTGAGCACGCGGCTGATTTCCGCTTCATGCCGCGTCTCGCTATCCACCTGCACCAGTTCCATGAATTCCGCCAAAAGCCTTTCCCGCTGGACCATTTTCTTTCCTCCCGCCTTTGGATTCGATACAATGGAATACGAATATGTACCGCGCATTTGCGCCAAAACGGTCAAATGCGCCCGCGAAACACGAACAAGCTGAAAGGGTGCCTTGCATTGAACAAACGTTGGTACAAAATTGTGGTCTGGGTGACCCTCTTTGCCATGCTGTTCACCACCGTGGTCATGAGCGTGGGCCTGCTTCTGTACTGAGCGGCGCCTCGCCGCTTACGCCGGCAAAGCCAAACACGTCCAGAAAATGCGGAACGATCCGCCGCGCGATTGACTCGGTATCCCACGCCGTGCCGGTGAGGTCTTCCAGGGTCGTCACGCCGTATTCGGAGATGCCGCATGGCACTATGCCGCTGAAACCGTCGGCTTTCACGTTTTTGCGCACGTTCAGGGCGAATCCGTGGCTCGTGACGAACCCCCGCCGGGTGCGCGCCTTGTTAAACTTGACGCCGATGGCGGCAATTTTTTCGTCGCCCACCCAGACGCCCGTGTACGCGGCTTTGCGTCCGGCCTGCAGGCCGAATTCCGCCAGCAGCCGGATGATCACCTCTTCCAGGTCCCGCAAATAGCGGTGCAAATCAAGTCCGGCCGCATCGAGATACAAAAGCGGATAGCCGACCAGCTGGCCCGGCCCGTGATAGGTGATATCCCCGCCCCGGTCGATCTGGAACACCGCGATGCCCTTTTGCTCCAGTTCCTGCGGCGTCAATAGCAAATGCTCGGGGTGCCGGTCCGACCCGATCGTGTAGGTCGGCGGATGCTCCAACAGCAGCAGCGTGTCGCCGGTCACGCCGCGGTCGATTTCCCGTACCAGTTTTTTTTGCAGTTCCCAGCCTTCCGCATAGCCGATGCGGGACAGCCACCGCACGCTCAGCGCCTTCATCCCCACTCCTCCCCGCGGCCGATTGCTTTTTTCGTTCATTGTAACGCAACAAAAGCGCCGTCAGCAAACGGCGCTTTGTTTATGTTCGGCTTGCTTCGTACTATCCGGGCCCGTCATCGGCCGTCCGGATCCGGTCAATAAATCTTCGTGTCCGGCCCGTAGCTTTCGAGAATCTCTTTGACCTTCTGATGGAACAGGCCGCAGATGACGCCGTCCAGAATCCGGTGGTCAAAGGACAGGCACAGGTTGACCATGGAGCGGATCGCGATCATGTCGTCGATCACGACCGGGCGCTTCACGATGGATTCCAGCGTGAGAATGGCCGCCTGCGGGTAGTTGATGATCGGGTAGGACAGCACCGAACCGAACGTTCCGGTGTTGTTGACGGTGAACGTGCCGCCCTGCATGTCCGCCAGCGTCAGTTTGCCTTCCCGCGTCTTGCGGACGAGATTGTGGATTTCGTGGGCAAGCCCCGTGATCGTTTTCTGGTCGGCGTTATGAATGACCGGCGTGTACAGCGAATCCACGGAGCCGACGGCGATGGAAATGTTGATGTCGCGCTTGACGATGATTTTGTCCTCGCCCCAGACCGAGTTCATGATCGGGTATTCCTTGATGGCCCCGACCACCGCCTTGATCACAAAGGGCAGGTAGGTCAGATTGATGCCTTCGTTCTTGCGGAACTCGTCCTTGATTTTTTCCCGCAGCTTGACCAGATTGGTGATGTCCACTTCCACCATCGTCCACGCGTGGGGGATTTCCCGGACGCTCTGCCGCATGTTTTTGGCGATGGTGTTGCGGATCGGCGTCACGTCGATGAAATATTCCCTCTCGTGGTTGACAGCGCCCTCCTCATCCACCTCGATCAGCGGAATGCGGGACGGCGCCGGGCCGGCCGGCGCGGAAAACGGCGCGGCGATGGAAGCCGCCGGTGTCGCAATAGGTGCGGCTTGCGGCGCAACGGCTGCGGCGGCGGGTGCGGAAGTGACAACGGCGGCGGCGCCGGCCGCGCCGGAGGCTATGGCCGCCAGCACGTCTTTGCGGGTGATCCGTCCGCCCAGCCCCGTACCCGCAATGCGCGAAAGGTCGATGCCGTGCTCCGCCGCCAGGCGCTGAACGGCGGGAGAGTACCGGTGCCGCATGGGCGCAGCCGGATCAAAGGGCGCCGCCGGCGGCCGACGCTGGCCGTCTGCGGGCGCGCTCCCTGCGGCCGCATGCTGCCGGGCGCCGGCGCCATAGGCGGCCACACCGCCGGAAGCAGGCTGTCCCGCGGCCGCCGCTTCGCCAACCGCCGCAGCCGCCGGCCCGGCCTCTTCGGCTTCCGCCTCCCCTTCCGCCTCAACTTCCATCAGGCAGATGGGTTTGCCCACCTCCACTTCCTGGCCTTCCTCCGCCAAAATTTTCACCAGCTTGCCCGACACCGTCGAAGGCAGTTCCGCGTTTACCTTGTCCGTGATCAGCTCGCATATCGGCTCATATTTTTCCACCGTATCCCCGGGCTGTTTAAGCCAGCGCTCGATGGTGGCGCTCACCAGCGATTCCGCCAGCTGGGGCATCACAATTTCCACGATCCGCTTGCCCATGGTCCTTTCTCCTCCCGATCCGAACCGCGCTATTTTCTCAAAAACGCGCCAGCTCCAACATCGCCGCTTTCAGCTTTTCCTTGTTCAGCAGAAAATGTTTCTCCCCGGGCGGGTTGATCGGCATCGCCGGCACGTCAGGCCCGCAAAGCCGGCGAATCGGCGCATCGAGGTCAAACATCAGTTCTTCCGCGATAATCGCGGCCACTTCCGCGCCCACGCCCCCGGTTTTGTTGTCCTCATGGATGATGAGCACCTTGCCCGTTTTCGCGGCGGCTTCCAGAATCCCTTCCTTGTCCAGCGGCTGAAGCGTCCTGAGGTCCAAAATGTGCGCTTCAATGCCCTCCTCGCGGGACAGTTCCTCCGCCGCCTGCATCGCAAAATGCAGCGGCATGCTGTAGCCGATGACCGTGATGTCGTCCCCCTCGCGCATGACGCGCGATTTGCCGATGGGCACGATGTAGTCTTCGTCCGGCACTTCGTCGGCGATGAGCCGGTAGCATTTTTTGTGCTCAAAATAGAGCACGGGATCCGGGTCCCGGATGGCCGCCTTCAAAAGCCCCTTTGCGTCGTAGGCGGTGGCGGGCGCCACGATTTTGAGGCCGGGCGTGCCGAAAAACACCGATTCCGGGCATTGGGAATGATACGGTCCTCCGAACACGCCGCCGCCGATGGGCGCGCGGATGACCACGGGACAGTGCCAGTCGTTGTTGGAGCGGTAGCGGATTTTGGCCGCTTCGTTAATGATCTGGTTCGTGGCCGGCAGCATGAAGTCAGCATACTGCATCTCGGCGATCGGCTTCATGCCGGCCATGGCGGCGCCGATGGCCACGCCGGCGATGGCCGACTCGGCCAGAGGCGTGTCCAGCGCACGATATTCGCCAAAAAGCTCCAGCAAGCCTTTCGTGGCGCCGAACACGCCGCCCTTGACGCCCACGTCCTCGCCCAGCACGAAAACGGTGCTGTCCCGCTCCATTTCCTCTTTCATGGCCAGGCGGATAGCTTCGATATATTCCAGTACCGGCATTCAGCGGTCCTCCTCTTCGGCATAAACGTAGCGGAACGCCTCATCCAGCGATTGGTACGGCGCTTTTTCCGCGTATTCCGTCGCCTCGTCGATCATGGCCCACTGACGCCGGGCCAGTTCCTCCTCCCGCTCGTCCGACCAAAGCCCGAGTTCCGTGAGGTACCGGCGGAAAGCCGGTATGCCGTCCCGGGCCTTGTAATATTCCACCTCTTCCTTGGTTCGGTAGGCCAGATCGTTGTCGGAGGTGGAGTGGGGCGAAAGGCGGTAGGTCAGCACCTCGATCAGCGTCGGGCCTTCCCCGGCCAGCGCGCGCTCGCGCGCTTCCTTCATGACCCGGTACACTTCCAGCGGATCGCTGCCGTCCACCTGAATGCCCGGAAAACCGTATCCGGCGGCCCGCGATGCGATGGGCGCGGCCACCTGTTTGGAAAGCGGCACGGAGATGGCGTACTGATTGTTCTGGCAGACGAAAATGACCGGAAGTTTATGTACGCCCGCGAAATTCAAACCTTCATGAAAATCTCCCTGGTTGCTGGAACCGTCGCCGAAAGACACGTAGGCCACCGACGGCTCCCCGCGCATCTTGGCGGCCAGAGCAAAGCCGACGGCATGGGGCACCTGGGTCGTGACCGGGCTCGATCCCGTCACGATCCTGAGGCGCCGGCAGCCGAAGTGGCCGGGCATCTGCCGCCCGCCGCTGTTCGGGTCTTCGGCTTTGTTAAACAGGCACAGCATCAGTTCCTTGACGGTCATGCCCAGCGCCAGCACAAAGGCGTAATCGCGGTAATAGGGCAAAAACCAGTCCCGTTCGGGGTCCATCGCGTAAGCCATGCCGACCTGCGCAGGCTCATGGTTGATGCCGGAAATGTGGAAATTGATCTTGCCTGCCCGCTGCAAAAGCAAACTTCGCTCATCATAGCGCCGGGCCAGCTGCATCGTTTCGTACATCGCGATCACTTGCTCATCCGTCAGTCCCAGCGCCGCGTGACGGCTTTGCCGGCGTACGGTCCCCGATTTGGTCATGGCGCGCCCCTCCTGCACATTTTGGTTTAGTTTTAAAACCTGGTCCTAATACTTGAGTTTAAATCTATTATACTCTGCCGCACCTCAAAAATAAACGTCGCCCGATAGGCTGAGCGTCAGTTCTTGCATGATTTCGGACAAGGTCGGGTGTGGATGAACCGCCTGGCCCACTTCCCAGACGGACGAATCCAGCAATCTGGCCAGGGAAACCTCGGCGATGAGCTCGGTCACGTGCGGCCCGACGAAATGGACGCCGAGCAGGTCGCCGCTCTCGGCATCCGCCACCGCTTTGGCAAAACCTTCCGGATGGCCGTGCACCAAAGCCTTCCCGGATACCCGGAACGGGATTTTGGCCGTGCGCACCTTGTACCCTTGCGCCCGGGCCGCTTCCTCGGTCCAGCCGATGGAGGCCGCTTCCGGGCGGGAATAGATGCAGCGCGGAATGTCCCGGTCAGCGCTCCGCCACGGCCGCCCGCCCGCCAGATGCGTCACGGCCGCCATGGCCTCGTGGATGGCCGCGTGGGCAAGCTGCACGCTGCCGATGCAATCGCCGATGGCGTAAATGTGCGGTTCGGCGGTTTGCAGCGTCTCCCGGTTCACGACGATAAAGCCGTTTTCCGTCTTCACGTCGGTGTTTTCGAGGCCGATGCCTTCCACGTTGCCCTGCCGGCCGACGGAAACGAGCATTTTTTCCGCCTGGAGCGTCACTTTGCCTTCATTCGTTTCCACATCCAAAGTAACGCCGTCCCCATCCGTCCGGCAGCTTGCGGCATCCACCTTCGCGCCGGTGATGATCCTGACGCCGCGCTTGATAAGCGCCCGCGCCAGTTCAGCGGAAACGTCCGCATCCTCGCCGGCCACGATGCGGCCGGCCGCTTCCACAATCGTCACTTCGGTCCCAAAGTCGGAGAGCAAAGAAGCCCACTCGACGCCAATGACGCCGCCGCCGACGATCAGCACCGACCGGGGAAGGGTGTCCCAGCCAAAGGCCTCGTCGCTTGTCACGATCGTTTTTCCGTCGTAAGGCAATCCTTCCAGCTTTCTCGGCCGCGAGCCGGTGGCGATGATCACGTGCTTCGGCACGACGGTCTCCGACTCGCCGTCCGCGAGTTCCACGGCGATGCTGCCGCTGCGCGGCGAGAATATCGACGGCCCGATGATCCGGCCGCTGCCGTGGATCACCTGGATGTTATGCATGTTCATGAGCGCCTGCACGCCCTTGTGCAGCTGTTCCACAATCCGGTCTTTTCGCGCCAGCACCATGCGCCAGTCCACGCTGGCTGTGCCTTGCAGCTCGATCCCGTACGCGGACGCTTCCCTGATCTGGGCGAACACTTCCGCGCTTTTGAGGAGCGATTTGCTGGGGATGCATCCCCGGTGCAGACAGGTGCCGCCCAGCTTGTCCTTCTCGATGAGGACCACTTTCTTTCCGGCCTGCGCCGCGCGCACGGCCGCCGTATACCCTCCGGGGCCGCCGCCCAGGACGGCCACATCGGTTTCGATCGGCATGAGATTCCCCCCGCGACTCTTCGTCCTTCAAGCCCGTCCAAGCGGGCTGCAATCTTTTCTTATTTTACCTGTTTTCGGTCATGCGCACAAAGAAGGAAGTTCACGTCAAATTGTTACGAAAAAAGCATCGATATGAAACAGTGATGAAATGGACAGAAAGCCCCTTAGAAGGTATGATAGAATCGGTGAAAGGAGGGCCAAATTTTGAAACTCATCCTTTCGCGCCTGATTGCCATCCTGCTTCTCGTGATCCCGGGCATCGGCGCCGCGTACGGTTTTTTGCTCATGAAAGACGCGCTGTTCCTGTATTTTGCCGACATGGGCAACGTGGAACTGCAAAATCCCGATTTTGCCTGGGGCAAATTCATTCTGGGCTTCCTTCTGTTTATCGCCGGCGTCAGCTTTATCGGCGGCTGGATTTTCTATCGCGACCGCAAACGCAATTATCTGCAGCCGCGTTTCCGCCCCAAGCGCCAGGAGGCGACCGTCCAAAACGAAACCTCCGGCGAAAGTCCCAGCAACGGATGAAAAGAAGAACTCCCTCGTTCGTGAGGGAGTTCATTTTATTTTGCTTATTGCTTATTTTGCCGCATCTTCCAGCATGTTGCGGAAACCGTAATCTTTCTTTTTGCTTTCGAGCCACTCGTCATACCGGCTCTGGATTTCCTGGTCCAGGTAGTCGTTTTTCACCAGTTCCTTGACTTCTTCGTAAGGCGGAATGACTTCCGGCTTGCGATCCGTCAGCTTGATGATGTGAAATCCGTATGGCGATTCCACCACATCGCTCAGTTCTCCCGTGTTCAGGCTGAACGCCGCTTCCTCGAACGCTTCGTTCATCACGCCGCGAGTGAAATAGTCCAGATCGCCGCCGCTTTCCCTGGAGCCGGGATCGAGCGACCGCTCTTTCGCCAGGGCGGCAAAGTCCGCGCCCTGTTTAAGTTCCGCCAGCACCGCCTCCGCCTCTTCCTTCGTCTCCAGCAAAATGTGGGATGCCCGCACCTGTTCGGGCGTGCCGTAGTAGGATTTGTTTTCTTCGTAAAACTGCCTTAGTTGCTCTTCCTCCGGCTTGATCGCCAGCTCGAAAATTTTCCTCAGCTGCAGCGAGGTGCGGATTTGCTCCTTTAAGGCATCGAGAGAAATGCCGCTCATCTCGAGCAAATAGTTGAACTCTTCTTCGGAAGAGAAGTTTTGCTTGTACCGTTCCAGATCGGCCTCGATGTCGGCATCGCCCACCTTGATGCCCAGTTGGGCGGCTTCCATCCCGATCATTTTCTGCACCATCAGGTTTTCGAGCACGGCGGCTACTTGCGCGGCGCCCATCTGTTTGACCATTTCATCGTACAAGTCCGCTTTGGTGAACGTTGCGCCTTCCATCACGCCGACAATGTCGTCGGCGCCGCCGGATGCGGCCGGATCTTGCCCGCGCACCAGCACGAAAATCAGCGCGGCCACGGCAAGCAGCGCGATGGCGATCCAGGGCCACGGCGGCGAACTTTTGCGCGGCGCCTCCAAAGCCGCCGCCGTTTCCGCCGCGCCCGCGCGCACGCCGGCGGCAGGCAACCCGTTTTCCTCCGCTCCCGTTCTTTCCGTCTCCGTCGCCGCATTTTCCTTCTCCGTCCACGTCTTTTCCCCATCCGCGGCCGCCTTTTCCTCCCTGTCCGTTTCCGCGCCGCCCGGCGTTTCCCGCTCTTTTTCCTGATCCAAAGCCAAACCCAGTTCCCCCTTCAGTTGTTGCCGTAACTTTATCCACTATACCATGTCCAGCTTAATCTGCCTTAAATTTTGATGAAATTGTAATAAAAAATTGCTTGCCGGATTTTCATGAAATGGGTTTGGTAATGTCTGGCTCCCCCTGCGCTAACGGAACGGAATGACTTTATTGGGAGCAAAATAGGGATTTTCAAAAACCTTAGGGAACCAGGAGACGCTATCTGTGACAAACGGGCCTGAAAATATGGGTTTTGTCACAAATAACGTCATCTGGTTCCCTTAAGTGTGCAAAAAACGTGAAAATCGGCCAAATAAGGTCATCTGGTTCCGTTACGCCTGAGCGGTACACCGAATGCTTTATCTGCGGCAGGAAAGAAAAAGCCGGACCCAAAGGAGAAGCTCCTTTGACTCCGGCCCGTGCAAGGTGTCAATGAAACTGGATATCGATCTTGCGCCGGATGTCGCCCTTCATTTTGGGCATTCTCACTTCCAGCACGCCGTTTTTGTAGGAGGCCTTGACGCCTTCCGGCGAAACCGGCGCGGGAAGCGAAACGGTGCGATGGAATTTGCCGATGAACCGTTCCCTCCGATGCATGTGTTCCGCCTGCACTTCCTGAATTTGATTCACCGTGCCGCTGACGGTGAGGGAGTGGTTGTCGACATCGATGTCGATATCCTCTTTTCTCGACACGCCGGGAATGTCAAAGACGGCGACGACTTCATTTTCCGTTTCGTACACGTCCGCGTTCAGCCGTCCCATCCCTTGCGCCGCGCGGCCGGGAAACCAGTCGACGAATAAGCGGTCCCAGTCCTGCCTGAGGTTGTCAAAATAGCGAAACGGGTCGTAGGGCACCAATGCCATATGCATAACCTCCTGTTTGGTAAATTGCCATATATTGTGATGCCCTGCGCCCTTGCGGTCTATTCATTCTTTTCAGGTCACAAAGGTCAAATTGAAAAAGCTAAAATGCTCAATAAGCATTATCTGTGTCTTAGATCATCCCACATATATATGGAAAGTCTTTCAATGATGGTTTGCATATTCCATTCCGGATCAAGAAATAAACAATACTCTATATCTTCCAATTGGATTTCCGATCTTAATGCATCGTGATCGTCTTCCGGCGCAATGACGGCAAATACCTCGTGCAGTTTAAATTTGAAACTTCCTTTTACTCTCCATTCCCTTTCCCAGTGAAAATCGTGACCATTCTTTACGATATTGACAAATGCCCCCAAGGTATGGAAGTCATTTAATCCACCAGAACTTTTATAGAAATCGAGAAATTCAAAATACTTCTCCATTAAAAATCTTTTTAGGGCACTAGCGTTGCATCAAACTTCACATCAAGAAAGTTAGGTTGAATAAATTCCTA
>ERZ795043.1602-NODE-1602-length-10715-cov-28.925985_pt1 | contig 10715 bp, 10 predicted proteins | sample MGYA00375127_ERZ795043 | MGnify/ENA primary metagenome ERZ795043 (study PRJEB30172, sample SAMN05518447) | compost metagenome | isolation source: Feedstock adapted compost from Newby Island compost facility, Milpitas, CA | place: USA:Newby Island compost... | reverse complement strand
CCCAGATCCTGTGGATCAACCTGCTCACCGACAGCGGCCCCGCCCTCGCCATGGGCGTGGACACCGAGACCGAGGACGTGATGGCCCGCCCGCCGCGCTCGCTCAGCGACCGGGTGATCGACGCCCGCATGTGGGCCGGGGTGATCCTGATCGGCCTGGTCATGGCGGTGGTGACGCTGCTGACCATCGACCTGTACCTGCCGGGCGGGCTCATCGCGGGCGACCGGCCGCTCGACAACGCGCGCACCGCGGGCTTCACCGTGCTCGTCCTCGCCCAGCTCTTCAACGCGCTCAACGCCCGGTCCGAGACGGTGAGCGCGTTCCACCGCCTGTTCGCCAACCCCTGGCTGTGGGGCGCGATCGCGCTGTCCCTCGTCCTGCAGATCGCCGTGGTCCACCTGCCGGTGCTCAACGCGGCGTTCGGCACCGCCCCGCTCACCCTCGACCAGTGGCTCGTCTGCGCGGCGATGGCGAGCGTGGTGCTGTGGGCCGCCGAGCTGCGCAAGCTCGTGCTGCGCCGCATCACCGCGGGCCGGCCCCGGTCCGAGGCGGCGACCGGGGCCTGACCGGCCCGCCGCCGTCAGGGCAGCCGGGCCTGCGGGACCGGGTACGGCGGGCCGGCGTGCCGTACCCCCGACGGCGTGGGCAACGCGAACCCCACGGCCTTGCCCGGCGTGCCCGCGCACGAGGGCGTCGCCGGGTAGGCGCGGCAGTGCCCCTCGGCGAGCCGCCGTACCAGCGGAAGCCCCCGGCCCCCTTCCAGCAGCTCCTCGTCCTCCCCGGCGCGGGGGCGACACAGTGCGGCCGTGACCGCGGTCAGATCCGGATCCCCGTCGATGACCTCGCACCACACCGGGACGCCTTCGACAAGGTAGACCCGCAGCTCGTACGGCGGGCCGGCGTGCCGCTCGGCGTTCCCCGCAAGCTCGGCGACCGCCAGCTTGGCGTCGAACACGGCCGCCTCATCGATCCCGGCCCCGCGCAGCATGCCCTCCAGCACGGTCCGGGCCTGCCGGGCGGCACAGCCCGGGTCGAGCGACCTGGCGAGCAGCCGTACCTTGCCGCAGGTGGCCTCGAAGGTGCCGTTCGGCCCCCACGCGGCCTCGGCGGGAAGGGAAGCGGCGACCCAGCGGGGAGTGGCATACGCATCGCCGCTGTGAGGGGAGTTGTCGCTGATCGAACCCATATGGAAACGCTCCGTTGATCGGCGGTAACGGCAGGTAGGTAACCGGGGGCGTGGTGAGGCCGGGTAGAGCGCCCGGCTGCCGTTCGAACCGGCCGAAAGAGGGGGGAGAAGCGCTGGGCGTTTTCTGAGCGTTTCCGCCGTCCACCTGCCGGGCTTTAGCCAAGTCATTGACAATCGGTATGCGGTCGATGACTTCTTGTCGTGGAGGTCGCATGGGCGAGCCCACAGACCGGCGGGGCAGGCCCGAGCTGGTACGAGCCCGCAAGCGGCTTGGCATGACCCAGGTCGAGGCCGCGGAGGCGTTACTGGTGACGCCGACGACGGTCAGCCGGTGGGAGCGAGGCACCCAGGAAATCCGCCCGGTCTATCGAGCCCGGATGGCGGCGGTGTTCGGAGTCAGCGCGGAGCAGATCGAGCGCTGGCTGGAGTCCACCGATCCGGTGGACACAGAGCTGTGGCCGTGGCCGGACTTTACGGACATGTCTATCGAATCGACCGTGAAATCGGCAGAGAAGCTGTGGAGGAGCGAATTGGATCTGCAACGGCGTCACATGCTGGCGACGCTGCCATTCGTGCCGGCCGCGGTCGACGGATGGCTGTCGGCGTGGAGCTACGGTGCACCCGCGCCATCCCCGGCCGCGCAGGGGTCCGGACGCAGGGTCGGGCTCTCGGACGTGCGGCGCATCGACGAGATGCGAATGACCTTCAGCCGCATCGACCACCGGTACGGCGGAGGCGTCGTGCGGCCCGCGGTGGTGGACTACCTCAACACCACCGTGGCCACGCTGCTCCGGGGCAGCTACGACGAACGGGTCGGAGCGGCACTGATGACGGCGGCGGCCACGCTGACCGCCTTCGCCGGCTGGACCGCCTTCGACATCGGACGGCAAGGGCTCGCGCAGCACTACTACGGTCAGGCCCTCAAACTCGCGAAGACCGCCGACGACCGGCTGACCGGTGCCTACGTGCTGACCCGGATGACCTATCAGGCCATCCATCTCAATCAGCACGCCCAGGCGTCACTGCTCGCTCGCGCGGCGGTGGAGAGCGCGCGCCAGGCGGACGCGCCACCCCGTGTCCTGGGCATGCTCCTCGTCCGCCAGGCCTGGGCCGACGCCATGACGCGTCCCGCGAGGTCCGGAGACCGGCACAAGGTCCGGCAGATCGAGTCGCTGCTCGCCGAGGCCGAGCGCGTGTACGCCAAGGGCGAGTCCGGCCGTGACCCGGACTGGGCCGCCTCGTGGGATGAGCCCCAGTTCCGCGGCGAGCTGAGCACGGTCTGGGAACTCCTCGGCGAGAACGCCCGCGCGGCCGACCATATCGAGCACGCCCTTCGCGCGTTCGGACCGGACCGCCCGAGATCCGTCGCTCTCACCCGCCTCGCCGCGGCCAACGCCTATCTGGGCATGGGAGAGCTCGACCAGGCGATCGATTCTGCGCGCACCGCTATCGACGAGGGGAGCTCGGTGAACTCGACCCGTCTCATCGACCGCGTCAAGCGCTTCGACAAGCGGCTCAGGCCGTACGAGACGAGCATCCACGTCCGGGAGTTCCGCTCCTACCTCGAGCACAAGATCGCCGTCTGATCTCGCCTTGCGACCGCGCTGCGATCTTCGCGACGCGGTCCCATGGCGTGCTCCGGTGACCTTTAGTCGTGGATTCGGTGCAGACCGATCTCGCCTCTGCCGGGGTCGCCTCCACGGTCGTGCCGGACGAGGGTTGTGGGGGAGCGAATTGAACCTGCAGCGACGCTTGATGCTGGCCGCACTTCCGTTTGTGCCTGGCGTGCTGGACGGCTGGATATCGGCCTGGATCCATGGCTCTGCCTTCGAGCCGACGGCCCATCGGGACGCCGGACCTGCCGCCGGGCTCGCCGACGTACGGCGCATCGAGGAGATGCGCAAGTGGTTCTCGCAGATCGACTACGTGTACGGCGGTGGGCTGGTCGGCCCTGCGGTGATCGATTACCTCAACACCACGGTAGCCCCGCTCCTGTACGGCACCTATGACGACAAGGTGGGCTCGGCGTTGTTCACGGCGGCAGCCGAGTTGACGTTGTTCGCCGGGTGGACGGCCTTCGACACCGAGCACCACGGCCAGGCCCGGCACTACTACGGCCAGGCTTTGAAGCTGGCCCAATCAGCGAACAATCCGCTCGCCGAGGCACGCGTGTTGTCGACCATGGCCCACCAGGCCGTCCACCTGAACAAGCCCGATCAGGCGCTCCTGCTGGCCCAGGCGGCGGTCGCGGCCGGACGCCGGGCGCAGGCCAGCCCGCAGGCCATGGCCCTTCTTCTTTCACGCGAGGCACGGGCCACGGCATTGAAGACCAAGCCCGCCAAGAGCGGTGATAGGCACGCTGCGAAGCAGATCACCCGACTGCTCGTCGAGGCCGAGCGTGCTCACGAACAGGGCGGCAGAGACAGCGACCCGCGGTGGGTGCTTGAGTTCGATGAACCGGAATTGGCGGCCCAGGTCGGCATCATCCTGCACCTGGCCGGCGACGACGATCGCGCGGCCGAGCGCTTGGAGCACAGCGCGCAGGCATTCGCGACATACCGACCGCGATCCTCGCACCTCAACCGCGTGAACGCCGCGGAGGCCTACTTGAGCATGGGCGAGCTGGAACAGGCCCTCGACCACGCCCGTGTCGCAACCGCCGGTGCTGCGGCGCTCACCTCGCCGCGCCTCGTCGAACACATCAAACGCTTCGACAAGCGGCTGATGGCGTACGAGAAGAGCACCCAAGTCCGCGAGTTCCGCGCCTACCTCGAGCACAAGATCACTGTCTGACCGCGCTTCGGTCTGCTGTGGGTCCGAGTCTTGGAGATCGCATGGGCGCATCCGCGAACCGATGGGCTGGTCTGCAACGACGTCACATGCTGGCGGTGCTGCCGTTCGTGCCTGGCGTGCTCAACGGCTGGATCTCGGCATGCGACCATGACGCATCCATGGATTCACCGCCCAATGCGAAGACCAGGCGCGCTGTCGGGCTCTCCGACGTACGGCGCATCGAGGAGATGCGCCAGCGGTTCTCGCAGATCGACCATGTGTACGGCGGCGGGCTGGTCCGCCCGGCCGTGATCGACTACCTCAACACCACCGTGGCCCCGCTCCTGCGCGGCACCTACGACGACAAGGTCGGGGCGGCACTGCTTACTGCGGCGGCCGAGATGACGTTGTTCGCCGGCTGGACGGCCTTCGACACCGAGCATCACGGCCAAGCCCAGCACTACTACGGCCAAGCCCTAAAACTGGCCAAGGCGGCCGACAGTCCGCTCGCCGGAGCACGCGTCCTGACCACCATGGCCCATCAAGCCGTCCACCTGAACAAGCCCGATCAGGCGCTCCTGCTGTCCCGGGCGGCGGTCGAGGCCGGACGCCGAGCGCAGGCGAGCCCGCAGGCCATGGCCCTCCTGCTGATCCGCGAGGCGCGGGCCACCGCGATAAAGACGAACCCCGCCAAGAGCGGTGACAAGCATGCGGCGAAACAGATCGTCCGTCTGCTGCTGGAGGCCGAGCGTGCTCACGAGCAGGGGGCGCGGGATGGCGATCCCCAATGGGTTCGCGCATTCGATCAGCCCGAGCTGTCGGCGCAGTTCGGCGTCATCTGGAACCTACTCGGCGATCACGACCGGGCGGCCGAGTACTCGGAGCACAGCCTTCGGGCCTTCACCACGTACCGGCCACGTTCCGCACAGCTCACCCGCGTGAACATCGCCAACGCCTACCTGGCCAAGGGAGAGCTCGAACAGGCCCTCGATCACGCCCGGGCAGCCACGAAGGGCGCCATGGTCCTCACCTCGCCCCGCCTCATCGAGCGCGTCAAGCGCTTCGACAAGCGGCTCAAGCCGTACGAGAAGAGCATCAAGGTCCGAGAGTTCCGCGCATACCTGGAGAACAGGCTTGCCGTATGAACACCGCGGTCGGTAAGGTTGCGATTTTCGCAACGCACTCGTAGTGTGAAGTCATGGCCGGAGACGTCATCGTGCGCCGGGTCCGCCAAGTGATCGAGAAGAGCGGCTGGACTCAGGGCGAGTTCGCGGCAAAGGTCGGCCTCGACCCTACAAAGATGTCCAAATCGCTCTCCGGCACGCGGCGGTTCACCTCGCTCGAACTGGCGCGAATCGCCGAGGTGGGTGGCGTAACCGTCGACTGGCTGCTCGGTCTCGACGACACTCCCACGCTGGCGGCTCGCCATTCATCTGATCTGGCCGAGCCAGTCGAGAAGGCGATTGAGGAGGCCGATCGGCTCGTACAGCTTCGCGCTGACCTCGCATTCCTGGGGTACGAGCAGCGTGCCGTGCTTCCCTCGACTCCGCCCAGCGGTGGTCGATGGATCGAGCAGGGCGAGGAGCTCGCCGCCTGGGCACTCGCGCGTGCGCGTGAGGTCGGGAGCGACCCCAGCCGCACACAGAACATCGCCGAGCTGATCGAGAACGTCTTCGGCATCGACGTGGCGGTCAGCGAGCTGCCCAAGGGCTTCGACGGACTGGCCTGCAGCAAGAAGCAGGCCTGGCTGATCCTCGTCGGCGCGTCCGCCGTCCCCAGCCGTCAGCGCTTCACCCTCGCCCACGAATTGGGGCATGTGCTGGCCGGGGATGACCAAGGGCTGCTGATGGACGCGGACATCTTCGATTCGCGTCACCGAAAGCATTCCTCCGAGACCCGCGCCAACGCCTTCGCCACCGCGTTCCTCCTGCCCAAGGAAGTGCTGGAGGCGGAGACGAGAGGGATGCGCTGGACCGACGAAGCCTTCGCGAAGCTCGTCTTCCGGTGGTGGGTGTCCCCTAGCGCCCTGGCATGGCGTCTGCACAACCTCGGCCTGCTCTCCAAGGAGCTATGCACGCGGTTCCGTGCTATGACCACCCAGCAGGCGGCAGTGCTCGCCGGCGAGTTGGGGACGTTCACAGAATGGATCGACGCCGCATCCCGTCGGCGCCTCCCGCAGCTTCTTCTTCGTGACGCCTTCCAGGCGTACCTCGACGGCAATGCGACGCTTCGCCCCTTCGCGAATCTGATCGGGGTGGACAGCGACGTCATCCGGCAGGCCCTCGAACAAGCCGGAGAGGAACCACCCCTGGCCCAATGACCTGGTATTGGTTTCCCGACAACACCGTTCTGTGCAATTTCGCCGCCGTCTCTAGGCTGCGGCTGCTGAGAGACATCCTCCGCGGCCGGGGCCGCTGGACTGAGGCGATCTGCAACGAGGCGAGGGCCTCGGCGGACTACTATCCGGATCTCGCGTCGATCAGTGAAGAGGGGTGGCTCGGCGAGCCGATCGTCATCGACGATCCTGAAGAGATCGAGTTGCTCGAGCGAATACGGCGATCGGTCTTCGGTGGTTCCCCCAGGAAGCCCACGCAACACCTCGGTGAGGCGCAGACCTGCCACGTCATCCTCAGGCGGCCTGATTTTCGCGGGTCATTCTGGGTGACGGACGACCGGGACGCCCAGGAGTACGCCAGGCGACGCGGTATCACCACCCGGGACACGATGGACCTGTTCTGCGAAGCCACGGTTGAAGGGCTCTGTACGCAGGACGAGGCGTACAAGCTGCTCCACGAGATGGCTCGCCTCGGCCGTCACCTCCGCCTGCCGAATCGGCCCGAGGACATTCGATAGGGGCCGAACCGTCGCGGTTGGTGGGGCATCCTGGATGAATGGCGCAGGCGATGAGTGACCGTGGCGAACCGGGCGGTGGGCTGGGCGTCCTGCCGCAGGTGGCGGGGGCCGTCGAGTGGTTGGCCGATCTCGTCGCCGACGGGGATGTGGTGGTGCTCAGTGGGGCCGGGATCTCCACCGAGTCGGGGATTCCGGACTACCGGGGCGAGACCGGGCGGTTGCGGCGGGCCAGGCCGATGACGTACCAGACGTTCGTCGGGAGCATGGAGGCCCGAAGGCGGTACTGGGCGCGGAGCCACCTGGGGTGGCGGCACATCGTCGAGGCGAGGCCGAACGACGGGCATCGGGCGGTGGCCGAGCTGCAGCGGCTCGGGCTGGTCAGCGGGATCATCACGCAGAATGTCGACGGGCTGCACCAGGCGGCCGGGGCACGGGACGTGATCGAGCTGCACGGCAGCCTGAGCCGGGTGCTGTGCCTGGGCTGCGGGCGGCGCAGCTCGCGGGAGCGGCTCGACCGGCGGCTGCGCGCCGCGAACCCCGGGTGGGACGCGCGGCCGGGGATGATCAACCCGGACGGGGACGCCGTGCTCGACGACGCGGACATCGCCGCGTTCACCATCGTGGACTGCGAGGACTGCGGCGGCGTGCTCAAGCCCGACGTGATCTTCTTTGGGGAGAACGTGCCGCGGCCGCGGGTCGAGCGATGTTACGCGCTCACCGAGCGGGCCGGGCTGCTGCTCGTGCTCGGCTCCTCCCTGGCCGTGATGTCCGGCTACCGGTTCGTACGGCACGCCGCCGAGCGCGACATCCCGATCGCGATCATCAACCGGGGGCCGACCCGGGGCGACGCGCACGCCCTGCTCACCATCGACGCCCCGCTCGGCGCCACGCTCACCTCGCTGCTCGCCGTACTGCGCTGAGCCCGAAGGCATATGTCCCGGCCGGTGGGTACCGGAACGGGGTGGCCGCCCTCGCCCGACGGCCACGCCGACAACGACACCGCCGGGTGCTTGCATGGATCGCCGAAACGACGAGGTCGCCGCGCTGTTGCAGGAGTACGCCGACCTGCTCGCGATCACGGGTGACGACGCGTTCAAGGTACGGGTGTACGAGAAGGCGGCGCGGTCGGTCGCCGGGTACGCCGGGAACATCGCCGAGCTCGACGCCGACGGGCTGCGCCGGATTCCGAACGTGGGCTCGTCGATCGCCGGGAAGATCGAGGAGTACCTGCGGACCGGCGTCATCCACGCGCTCGAGGAGCTGCGGGCCAAGGTGCCCGCCGGGGTGCGCCGGCTGACCACGATCCCCGCGCTCGGCCCGAAGAAGGCGATGGTGCTGTACAAGGAGCTCGGCGTCGACTCGGTCGAGGCGCTGGAGAAGGCGATCCGCGAGGGCAGGCTGAACGGCCTGCGCGGCTTCGGGCCGAAGACCGAGGAGAACCTGCTGCACGGCATCGAGGTCATGCACAAGACGGGCCGGCGGGTGCACCTCGACGTGGCGGCCCGGGTCGCCGAGCAGATCGTCGCCGAGCTGTCGGCCGTGCCCGGCTGCGACCGGTGCGCGTACGTCGGGTCGCTGCGCCGGATGCGGGACACGATCGGCGACGTCGACGTGCTCGCCACCGCCGACGACTCGGCCGCGCTGATGGCCGCGTTCACCACCTCGCCGCTCGCCGCCGAGGTGATCGCGAGCGGCGGCACCAAGAGCTCGATCCGTACCCGCGACGGCCTCCAGGTCGACCTGCGGGTGGTGCCGGACGACGCGTGGGGCGCGGCGCTGCAGTACTTCACCGGCTCCAAGGCCCACAACATCCACACCCGGCAGATCGCGCTGCACCAGGGGCTGAAGCTGTCCGAGTACGGCCTGTTCGACACCGAGACCGGCGAGAAGATCGTGTCCGCGGACGAGGAGGAGGTGTACGCGCGGCTCGGCCTGCCCTGGATCCCGCCGCCGCTGCGCGAGGACACCGGCGAGATCGAGGCCGCGCAGCGCGGCGAGCTGCCCGACCTCGTCACCCTCGCGGACATCAAGGGCGACCTGCACACCCACACCGACCTCACCGACGGGGTGGCGTCGCTGGAGGAGATGGTCGCGGCGGCGGCCGGGCGCGGCTACGCCTACTACGCGGTCACCGACCACGCCCCGAACCTCTATATGCAGCGCATGACCGACGAGAAGGCCCTCGCCCAGCGCGAGCACCTGCGCAAGCTCGCCGAGGCGTACCCGGACATGCGCCTGCTGCACGGCACCGAGCTCAACATCGACCCGGAGGGCAACGTCGACTGGCCCGGCGAGTTCCTGGCCACGTTCGACCTGTGCATCGCCTCCGTGCACTCGCACTTCACCCTGCCGCGGGCGGAGATGACCCGCCGCCTGGTCCGCGCCTGCGAGAACCCGTACGTCACGATCCTCGGCCACCCCACCGCCCGGCTCATCGGCGGCCGGGAGCCGATCGACGCCGACTGGGACGAGGTGTTCCGCGCCTGCGCCCGAACCCGCACCGTGCTGGAGATCGACGCCTTCCCCGACCGCCTCGACCTGCCCGCCGACCTGATCCGCCGCGCCCTCGCCCACGACGTGCTGTTCGCCGTCGACAGCGACGCGCACGCGGTCCCGCACCTGGACGTCATGCGTTACGGCGTCGGTACGGCCCAGCGCGGCTGGCTCACCGCCGACCGGGTCATCAACACCTGGCCGGTCGACCGGCTGCTGGAGTTCCTGCGGTCCCGGTGACGCGCCTACGCGTCAGGGGCGATCACGCGGATCTCGAAGTTCTCGCCGGTCACCAGCTGGCCCGCGCGGACCTTGCGGCGCTTGCGCTGTTCCACCTCGCCGTCGACGTACACCTCGCCGGAGGCGATGAGCAGGCCGGCCTCGCCGCCGGTGTCGGTCACCCCGCACACCTTGAGCAGGTCGCACAGCGGGATGAAGTCGGTGCGCAGCCGGTAGGTCTCCTTCACGAAAGGCATCCACCCAGCCTAGAGGGCGGTACGGCCCAGCCGGACGCGGACGAGCAGGTCGTGGAGGACCGGCTTGGCGGTGGGCGCGTCGGGGAGGCGGGAGGCGTCCCGCGTCTCCTCGAGAACGGCGGTGAGGCGCCGCACGTCGCCCTCAAGCACGGCACGGCCGGGCGCGTCGGCGGGCAACAGGCCGTGCTCGGCGGTCCGCTTCGCCGCCACCAGGTCGGCCAGGTACGGCGGGGCCTCGCCGTGCAGGCCGTACAGGCGGACCAGGTCGGCGACGACCTCGCCGGTGCGCATCAGGTGGATGCCGGTGAGCAGCACGCGGAACGTGTACAGCAGCGGCTTGAGCTCGCCCCGCCCGGTGAACAGGCGCCACTGGGTGCGGGCGAAGCCGAGGTAGTGGTGGGCGTGGTGGCGGGTGATGCAGCCCGGCGCGGCGGCGCGCAGCTCCTCGTGGACCGGGGAGGTGGCCACGACGAGCGGGGACAGCAGCTGCTCGAGCACGTAGCCGTTGCGGTTGAGCAGCAGGCGGCAGAACTTGGCGAGGTCGTGGGTGACCAGATCGACCTGCACGCCGTCGCGGTCCCACGACCGGGTGATCGTCTCCTCGCCGACGTCGAGGCCGAGGACCTGCTCGGCCGGGAGCAGGTGCGCGCCGCGCAGGTCGACGTCGGAGTCGGCGGACGGGAAGCCGTACAGGTGGGCGCCGCTCGAGGCGGTGGCCGGGCTCCGTCACGCGGTCCTGCGGGACCGCGGATCGCGTCATATGGGGGATTGTGGTGGTTCACCGTCCGGTTGCGCGATCGATTATCCGCGTACGGCGGGCTCCCCTAACGTGTCGGGGCATGAGGATTCTGTTGATCGGCGCGACCGGACGGCTCGGCTCGGTGCTGCACACCACGCTCGCCGGGCGGGGCCACGAGATCGTCACCGCCTCCCGC
>ERZ795043.1595-NODE-1595-length-10757-cov-4.017754_pt1 | contig 10757 bp, 17 predicted proteins | sample MGYA00375127_ERZ795043 | MGnify/ENA primary metagenome ERZ795043 (study PRJEB30172, sample SAMN05518447) | compost metagenome | isolation source: Feedstock adapted compost from Newby Island compost facility, Milpitas, CA | place: USA:Newby Island compost... | reverse complement strand
GAAAGGAACTAGATTCGTACAAGAGAAGAGTTTTTACGCCTAAAAAGGACAAAGAGTTGCTTTCCTATTTGGAGTTAGCGGAAGTTATGAAAAAGCAAAAACTTGACAATATTTCTAATATAGAGTTGGCTATATTGTATATGCAAGAGGGATATGATCCCAATACTATTTATAAGACTCTCACTGAGGATGTTAGCACCAGTATTAGTAAGTCAGTGCCTCAAGAAAAAGTGGATATTATGTCTTTGATTGAAGATGTAGAGCTTGATCTTGAAGGGATAGGTTAAAATGAGTTATGGCGAGTTTGCTTTTTGCTCTAAAAACAAAGAATCTCACTTTTGGTATGGAAATTTGAGTACTCTTCCACTTCATTTACCTAATGACAGAGCTTATTATGTTGGTATGGATGCTTCTTCAAAGGAAATTGGAATTTATGTTACTGACAAAAATTTTTCATTTCATTTTATAGGAACAGTAATTAGGCGTGGGGAAGATAAACATATTTTTTATGAGGAAACAAGATTGTTTCTTAAAAGGTTATTTTTGAATAAACCTGAAATAGCTTTATTTGTGACGGAGGACGTTCCCCCGTATAATAGAGGTTGGGCCCTCCCTGTACTAGCTGAGTTAAAAGGGTTTATTAATAGTTGGAGAAGTAGTGGTGATATACCTTCCTTAGCAGAAATACCTGATAGATGTTGGGTAAAGATTATGCCTTCTTCTTGGAAATCTGCTGTTTGGGATAAATCTAAAGGCAAAGGAAGGTTTAATAAGAAAGTTGAAATAGCAAAAGATCTTTGCGATAAATTCCCTGAATTGTGGTATTACTTTCATAGAGTAAGAGCTTCTTCTGATTATGACGGATTTGATGCCTGTGGGATAGTACATGGTTATTTGGCTACTCATTTCTCTGAAGATGGCAAGGAAAAGATCGCTGGCACAAAAGATTTTTATGGCCATGTAAGGATATTTTGTAGGTCTTTTAGCGTAGAAGAATTAAAAGAAAATCCTTCAGTAGTTTTAGAGGGATTTGAAATACAACAAGATATGTATCCTGTAGAATATATGGTGATGGATACCGAAAAAAGTTTTTATGCTAACGTAAGAATGGCAGCTAGTAAGTATCCTTTTTGTATTACTACTGTAGATGATGTTTACAATGCAATTATGTTACGTTGGATGTTTGGTATTCCATTGGACGGTAATCAACTAGCTTTATATATACTTCGGGATAATATCATCACGGAAGCTCAGTTAAGGTATTTGATGCAAAAATTCCCTTACACAGAGAAGGTGACGTGGTGAATGAATTAGTAGTATGGGCAGTAGTGTTAGCAATTATTATATTGCTGTTTCTTAAATTTGTTCGTGGTGTTGTAAAAAGTGTAATGATTGTAGCTTTTGTAGTTTTTGTTGTCTTTGCAGCTTTTATGCTAATAGATGGGAGTGTTACTCATATATTTATTAGAGCTGAAAAGGAAATAAATTCGTCAACTTTACTAGCTAAAGCGGAAGATCTTTGGTATAATATAAAACTTGCTTTAGGAATTTAATTGGAGTGTGCAATACTATGTATATTATGAATACAGAGAGCAGATGTGAGGTGGTCTTATGAATTTAGCAGAAAAAAGAGCTGCTCTCGATGTAAAAGATATCTATCGTGGAGAAATTTGGTATATTAGGTTTCCAAATGCTGAAATTAATGAGGAGTGTAGCCCTCAGTTAGGTAGACGTCCTGCAGTAGTTATTCAGTCGAATAATGGTTCTAAATCTAACTTGCTGCTTGTTGCGCCCATCTCTAAAGCTGTAAAGAAGAAAGATTATCCTTTTTTGCAGAAAATAGTTGTAAAGGCTCCTTCATTTATTCATTACGAACATATTCGTCCTGTCACTAGAAGTTGTTTTGAAAACTTTATTAGGTGTATGACAAAAGAAGAAATGCGGGAAATGGATCTTAGGATTTCAGTACCCTTGGGTATAGAAAGCTGTAACTTTTTACATATAGAATATGTAAGGGTTGTTAATAAGACGGAGATATCAGAAGGTGTTTATTTATTTAGTGGTTATATCAAAAAGAGATTTGGAGCTGTTAAATTTACTTTCTTGGAAAGTGAATTTACTTCTGTCTTTCCAAATATCCCTACGGATAACTTTATCTATATGTCAAAAGCTTTGGAAAGTTTGGAGGGATTGAAGTTCGTCTATGAGCACATAGAGAGGTTGGGTGTATAATGCTAATAAATCCAATTAAGATTTTGTACAAGACCTATGGGTTTTTGATATTAAGATTTTTAGTTTCTTTAGGAGTAATTTTTCCTGGGTATTTTATAGCAATTTGGGCGATTAAATTGGGTAGAAAGTGGAGTGGTTTAGACCTTCTTGTTACTGATCTATTATTTGCTTATTGTGGCATAGCTGGAATGGCTATATACTTTAGCGCGGGTAAAAAGTTATCATTGCATTTTATAAATTATGCTCATATAGCAGGAATGACTGGCGTAATTAATGGAACTCTTAAAGAAAAAAGTTCTGTGAGATATGGAATTTCCCTTGTTTTTTCTAGAATTGGTCCTGTTTCTTTTATGTTTGTTGCCGATAAATTTCTTAGAAAAGTGTTAAACAGAATATCTAAGTGGATTTTGGAAAATAGCAAGATTATCCCGGATTCATTTAAGAAAGGATTTATTTCTAGATTTGTGGGAGATTCAATAAAATCATTAATATTTTCTGTATTACCCGTAACAACTAGCTATTTATATATGCATAAAGATGAGAAATTTTGGGACGGAACTTTAAAAGCTATATCTTTGTATTTACAATCTTGGAAACAAACAATGAAAGCTGCCTTTCTAAATACTCTATGGATAAAAGTTTTTGGAAAAGTAGTCAATATAGTAATTTTTGTGGTATTTATGGTACAGTTGTGGGGTGAGGGTATACAACAAATAATAACTTACTACATATTTTATAAATTTATTCTTTTTGTGTTGAAAGAAACCTTTATGGAGCCTTATCAAATGGCATCCATGTTAGTAGGTTTTCATGAAGGATGTAAGGATAAGGAACCTAAGCCGGAGGCTTTAAATAGTATTGAAGATTTGTCAAGTAAAATAAAAGACACGGTTTTTAATAAGAAGGAGAGCTCTGACGAATTAATAAATAATGTGGTTGAGGCTATAACCAGCGCCTTGCCTGAAGATTTATTAGGCAGGTATGGTAAGGTTATAGATAAAATTTTCTCAAGAGGAGGTGAAAAGGGTGAAGTTTCTGGAGAAGTTCGGGAAATCTAATAAAACTTTAAATGAAGAACGTAATAAACCTCTAGAAAGTGAAATAAAAAGTAATAACACCAAGAAAACTTCTGCCTCTTCTACTAGTTTAGCCAATTTAATCTGTTACTATTCTAAACAAGGAGCTTCTAGTGAAGAAATTGCCAATAGTCTTGGATTGTATGTTGATTATGTGGACGCTGTAGTATCCGAAGCGAAATCACAGGGAGTGTTTGATCAGCTTGCAGCAGGATTCAAAGGATGAGCGTGTAAGTAAAGCAATTAGAATTTTAGAAGAGTTGGATACACAGCGACTTTTGATGGCCTTAAAATTCTTAGAGTTTCTTTCAAGTGAGCAAGAAGTTGAAAGATTTCTTGAATCTCCTATAGAAAAGGAGAGTGCTATCACGAAGTTGCACCATAGAAAAATTAAACCATTTAGAAAGTAGGAGGTAGTTAGGGTGCCAGAGTATCTTCGTTTATTAGACCCTCACTATGTTTATGACGGTGCACTAGGAGTCCTAGTTCTGGGAAGCGGAGAAACTACAGTGCCCGCTAAGAAAACCCTTACCGGGTGTTACATTCCTAGAACTAGAGAAAATCAAGATAAACTATATAATTATGGGCATAGCTACATTTCTGGCACTTTAACTGGAGAAGGTGAAGATGAGGTTTACTATAAGTCGGAACCTAAACACAGCTATCAAGTGTTTGTAGATTACCCGTTGGATTTAGGTATTAGTTTGCCTGCGTACAATGAAGGACAAAAAATTAGAGTTTTAGATCAATTAGAAACTTTTTCTCAACTTTTGGAGAGAAAAGTTTCTTCCTTAGGACCTAAGATTGTTGCAGTTCCGTTTAAATCTCCTAATTCTAGTATCTATTATTTTGAATTGTTTCAGTACACTGAAGGGTTTGGTAAAGGGGTACATCTGGTACATAGGGAGTTAGGTATAGTAAGGGTAGTTATTCGCTATGATTTTGAAAAAGAAAGGAACAGGTTAAATTTGGAAATAAAGTACCCTATATTGAAACCTCGTCAGAAATTAAATACAGATCAACCAGAGTTAGAACAACAATAAGAGGTTGAGGGGTATAAGTATAGAAGGTAAGTATTTAAGGGTGTCTTTTGTAGTTTTGAAGGGAGGTGACTTCGTAGTGCAAGGTACTGTCAAGTGGTTTAACGATGAAAAAGGGTATGGGTTTATCGAAGTAGACGGTCACTCTGACATATTTGTTCATTTTAGTGCTATTCAAGGGGAAGGATTTCGTTCTCTTGAAAAAGGTCAGAAAGTCGAGTTTGATATTGCCCAAACTCCTAAAGGTGAAGCTGCTGTTAATGTAGTAAAAATTTAGGTTGGTAATAGGCTCTGTTTGTTATTCACAAACAGAGCCTATTATCTTCTACTTACATAGTTGGTGGGATACGTCCGAACCTACATTATTGCGTCTATTTTGTGTAATATTTGAATAATTAATAAGGAAATAAATTATAAAGAGGTGTGCAATGAGATATCCTGAATATATTATGAGGGCCAATCGCATCATTGGATTGGCTATTGAAGAAAATGATCTTTCAAGAGACGATGAAGCAGAAGCGTTTACTCCGGAACAGAGTTTTGCTCATTGGTTAAAATACGAAGGATTTGATATTCCTTCACATAAAATACTTAAGGTACTAAAAGATTTAGACATTATTCCGATCGATCTCATGAACGAACCTGCAACACTTATGTCAACTTTTAGCATGGAGTCTAATACAGTTAGTGTTCCCTTGGACATTCTTTCTGTACTTCTTAATTGTGCATCAATTGCTTCTAGTTATGGAGAGTTTCATCAAGAACATGCAGACATAGTTGCGCCTTTGTTGAGAATTTTAACAAAAGACCAACTTAAGTATCTTATGAGGGAAAATTACGAGTTTTTAAATAATTTAGACACAAATGAAGGAGAATGGGCTGATGCAGAAGATTAGTGGTTCTTTATCTAATATAGATTGGAACTCTTTAATTGATCAGATACAACATAAGAGATTTAGACTGGTAGTAAAAGATTGGGCTAATAAGTTACCTGAAGAGGAAGTGGAGCGAAGGCTATTAGAAGTATATGATAAATATCATGGGTTGATAGATATTTCTGACACATTTAGGAATGCATCTGCAGAGGCAACTCTTTGGGAGTGGTGTAATGCATTGAAGGTGAACAGATTAGAGTCCACTCATATAGCAAAGTTTATATCTAGTATAGACACTCACTTAGGGGTGGAAGAATATTTATTGTTGGAAGGTATTAATAATTCGAAGTTAAAAATAAAAAAGTATTGGAACGGTAGATACTATATTGTAATGTCTGATGAGTGTGGTAGTTTTTACAAAGAAATATCAGAAAAAACTTTTAAATCCTTGCAAGAAGATACTTTAATGGAAACCTAGATGTATTAATTTGATGATTGTTTATCATATTGATAGATGTGTGAGATTGACTGAAGTAGCCAAGCAAGCTCAAGAAGAATACAAGAAAAATTCCCTAATTATTGTATTCATTGTAGGGAATGGGCAGGTAAGTTCTCCAATTGCGACCCTCTCCTTCAGGCGTAAGTTTAGGTTCTGGGTCTTTTAGCGAGTTAGATCCTTGTGCTCATTGTTATGAAAAGGACATCTATCCTAGGTGTGGTAGCAATTTGAAATTTTTCAAAACCCTAAAGTGTTGGTTTCGTTCATTATATATACTTGAGTAGTAAGGGAAAAGACCGCGAGTTGTGAAGGTGGGTACTTCGGTGAGCGATACTGTAAGAGACTTTTTGTGTAAGGAGAGGGACAAGCTTTTAAGTGAGTTTAATCGGTATTCGGAGTTGCTGTGTAGTAGGGTTGGAGATCCTAGTGTACCTTTGCTTGAAAAGGGGCTAGCTAGTATCTCGGAGAGATTGGCAATTGTGGAGTCTGAGTTGAAAGAATGCGGTTGAGAAGTTTGGTAAGGTCTCCATAGTGATTGAAGGCTACTTACTTTGCCGCGGAAGAGTGAGTAGATATTTCAATAGTGAGAAGTGGAGAAGGCCATCAGAGCGGGGAGAGGGGCTGCTGGTGGGTCTCGATCTACTAAGATTTTCTCAGTGATTAAGAGAGTTTTCTGATGTGAGAGACGTGGCGTGCACTCTGGAGGAAGTCCTCCCCACCGCCAAAGGGAGGACTTAATACATAATTCAGTTTATTGTTAGGAGATATCTTGTGTTTTTCTCGTTATACAAACTTAAAGAAGACCATAATCCGGAGTCTCTTCTTCATAATAATGAGAGTCTAATTGAGTTGAGTAGTAGAATTGGATGTTAGGAGGAGTTTATTTTGAAAGCCATTAAGGGAGCGAAGACTCGAGGCGTTAAAAAATTGATGGAAGAAGCGAAATCACTTGTTAATGATCTTGGAACTTATTTTACGATCCACTGGCAATCTGCGAGACTCGAAGGTTACGTTGAAATTTTAGATGGGCACATTGTGAAGGCGGTAAAATATCGCCGTCATCGCCTCACAGACCCTGTTCTTGATGCTAATGTGGTACCCTCAAGTGCAAAAATCACGGCGATAGAAAAAGGGTATGTAGGACCTACCCTTTATGAAGCCTAGGAGTGCATTTGTAATTGAAGGAGTTCGGTGTCTTTTGCTTTCCTGAGAGGGTAGGTAAATTAAGCCCGCGAAAAGCGGCAAAGGAGGAATCATAAATGGCAATCCATCATTTTTTTTTGAGAGGGCCCATCGAGGGCCCGGTCGGAATGTCGGCACGCATCCGCTTCGACGGCTCCACTGTGACCGTCGAGTGGAAAGGGCAGACAGTGGCCATGCCCGCCGCCGTCGGCGACGTGGTATTCGTCGATTGCTGGGGCGGGATGCCCCGGATCGGGAAGACCGTCCCGCCGAAGCGTCCGTACCGACTGGCCCTGTGGATGGTCGGCATCCCGAAGGGCTCGCGTTATGCGAGCAGAGAAAAGGCGAGCCAGGCGTTTGATGACTTTGAAGAAAGCTGGGCGCCTGAGTCGCGGGAATTCCGCCGTCTGATCGGCGACCGATGGTTCGTCGGTCAGTATCGGGACGCTTACAGCGGATTCCGCTGGCGGAACGTCTGCGGCTGGGTCGATCCGTACATCACCCCGTCCGAAGTCCGCAGGTTTGTCGCCGAAGTGGGCTCCCGGTGGAGCCCCGAAGTGACCGAGTTGTTTCTTCCGCAGGACGGGGATGCTCGAGAGTCTCTGCGGAAATTGGAAGTATTTTAACCTTCACAAATTAAACAAGAGGTATGGAAAAACACTGAAAGGATTGATAGTATGTAAGAACAAGTCATGAAACATGTCCGCGCAATTTGCGATGATGCTGAAACTGATAGCCGAGGCCTGAACGAAAATCATGAGCACATTCAAGCGCTTCTCATTCTCGCTGGCGTCGATCCGGCAGAAGCAAGAATTTCTGAAGTTGCTTTCTGGGACAATCAAATAATTATCTGTTATGAACACCGAATTACAGGAGAATTTCGGCAAGTATTTGCCGGAATCGGAAACGACAAGAAATTTTATCTTGTAGATGAGCGCGACGAAGAAGCATATGCCCATGCGTATGTTAAATATTCTGATCTGTTTTTTACAATTAAAAACCTTCTGCCGCAGGAGGAGGATGATCACAGAGAATTTCTACGGAAATTGACATTATTTTAAAGAGTTATATAGTATCTACTCTCTGCCAAAAGTAGAGAGTAGATCCCATACGCCCGGGTGGCGGAATAGGCAGACGCAGGGGACTTAAAATCCCCCGACATTGGGTCGTACGGGTTCGAGTCCCGTCTCGGGCACCATCTTGAAAGCGAATTACTTAAGTAAGTGTAATGGATGTTGAGAGTTTATATAGATATGGGGAGGATTGCCTTAGGTAATCCTCCTATTGTTTTATAATAGTAAATATTTCAACTAAAATGTGGAATGAGTAAATTGCCCAAAAAGTTTGATTAAATGGAAATGATTATTATGAAAAAGGTGATCTAGTTATTATGTAGGCTATTAGTATAAAATAGCAATACAGAATGATCTGTTATTCTGATAAAATAATTATCTATGAGAAGCGGGAAAGGTTCGTGGGTAACTATGTATAATCAGTGGTTTGGGGTAGAATTGATAGGTGAAAGATCTATAGTGCATTCAGTGAACAGGTGGTTAGAGTCTTTAAGAGTTTCAATAGAGAAGGTATTTAATGTTGAAAAAGATATTAGTGTGGATTCTTTGCTGAATAAAGTATTGCAGTCTGAAAAAGAAGATAATATTTTGTTAGCCAAATGGTTGAAAACTACGGGGTTGCAAATACTAAGATATAATCTTAGCGTTAAATTACTTAATAATATCGATATTATTGCAATTTTTGATTATCGTAAGTATATTTTAGATGAAGAGATCGAATTTGGAGATTTAGATGGGTTAAAAGCAATGATTGTAAACGATATTGTTGACCTTAAAGAAGTAGTCAGAGTTAATAGTTGTTGAGGGGAATCCTTATGTTGGTTAAAAACGTGCATCTGTGGGAAGGGTACAAAAAAAGGGAAGAAAATTTATATTATCCCAGGTGCGATTATATTAGAGCCGCCGAAAGGTTAGCGGAATTATTGGAAGTCGAACTGTTTAGTGGAACCTCAATTACACGAGAGCTAGTGGAATCTAGGTATGAACATGTTAGTAGAGAGTTTGGATTATGTTTAGGTTCCCAATTTTTATTTGTTAGAGGAATACTTGTATCTCATTGGAAATATTCCAATGAGATAGTAAAGTGTTATCCTTTAAATTATATGTAGTGAGTAAGAGTGTATAAGTTAGGGTAAATTGTATACTTAAGTGAGACTCTAAAGGTTGTTATCTGTATTCTTCTCAATTTTGTGAAATGTAATGCATATATGTGCGACCTGGAATTTGGCTTTTTATTGCATCATCTAGATTGATTATATCTAAAGTTGCTAGTAAAGTAGTATTCTGTGAAAATTGTAAGAAATAGCAGTTAAGTGTTTTTGAATGGGACGATATGATACATAACTAAGGTATACAACCTCCTTAATTTGTCCCAAATGAATATATTTAACGTATAATAGGGTATAGTAAAACCCATAATCTATTCTATTCTTTTATATATAGATATGAGAAAGAAAGAAGGAGGTTTAGTTAGTGTGAAAGTCTAGCTATGCAGTTATTAGGGTAAATAATAACTGATTTGGAGGTAGCTATGAAAGCTATTATTAGCGCTATTAATAAGGCTACTACTAGGGAAGAGGTACATAATCTGATTTCAGACCTCTCTATAGCTCAATTAAAAGAAATTGCGAAGCATTATCACATTTTTCTTGGTTACAGTAGTAAAGAGAAAATCAAAGAAAGAATTGTGGAAGGTACTATTGGCGTGAAGCTTCGGTCAAAAGCAATTCATAAAGTATCTCTGAAATAAATATTTTAAGACTCGTAGCGGAGAACCTGCCATTCTGTTACCACCTGCACCCACCCAGCTCTGGTAATAGTATGCCGGCAGGCTGCGAGAACAGGCTATCCGCAACCATACGCCATGTGTAAAGGGTAGCTTGCAATGGCGATGGATTGGCCATTTCGGCAACGCTCGGGTGTCTGGAAACGCTTGACTGATAATATTCACTAGATTAGTAAGGGCTCCACTAGGTGGGAGTGGACAAGCCCTTACTTAATCTATGGGGAACCCCTTAAGCGCGCGGGTCAGGTTGTGACTGTGCGAAAGACCTACCCATATGGGCGTAACTTAAAAGGTTACGCCCATATTATTTTATGATAGTAAAAGCAAATATAATATTAAATATGATGGTGAGTAGAAAAATATAGTTAATTTTCTAGATGGTGGGCAAACGCGATTGAAATTACTAGATAGATGAATAAGGAACAAAGAAATGAAGTACCTAAGCATAATGTATGGTTAGTACGGAAACTGCTTTTATGTTACGGTATATGGAGTTCAATGGTGTAGAATTAGATAATCTTAATCAGATAAGGGATGAAGTTTATTCGCATTTTAAGTAGCTATAGTTTATATAGTTTGATTATGTCCTTAGACTTTAATATAAGGAGGGGAGGATAATGGAATCTAGATTTAAGAAGAAATTAAAAGATCCTTTTTACATAGATTTCTTTAATGTTTCTGCAAAATCCACTGTAGAAATGCTTAAATATGTAGATTTCTCTTTAATAGTGGCCAGTTGTTATTATAAATTTAATGTGAAAGAAGCAGATGACTTATGGTCTATGTATGAGAGAGTTTTCTTTTTGGCAAAGGTCAATCCGGAGGTGTATATTAAATCTAAATTGAGATTACATCTTGAAATAGCGCAGTATATAGAAGATAATAATTTACGCTATGTATGGGTTTTGATACGTCATAGAGCTGTTGTAGAAGCTAATATTATTAATAGTAGAGGATTATCTGACGAAGAGCGCGGCCTTTTAGAACAAATGAG
>ERZ795043.1594-NODE-1594-length-10759-cov-21.363883_pt1 | contig 10759 bp, 17 predicted proteins | sample MGYA00375127_ERZ795043 | MGnify/ENA primary metagenome ERZ795043 (study PRJEB30172, sample SAMN05518447) | compost metagenome | isolation source: Feedstock adapted compost from Newby Island compost facility, Milpitas, CA | place: USA:Newby Island compost... | reverse complement strand
ATCCGCCACGCCACGTACGGCTGCAGCGGCGGCTGGGTCAGCCCGGAGGTGGCGATGCCGGGCGGCGCGTCGGGGCATTCGTCCGACCGCCACACCGACGGCCCCGGGAAGTAGCCGTCGGAGCGGCCGGACCGGAACACGATGTGGGGCAGCATGCCGTCGCGCCACTGCGCGTCGAGCAGTCCGGCGAGCTCGGCGCGCGCCCGTACCGCCCGGTCGTGCCGGGCGGCGAGCCCGGCCGCCACCAGGGTGGAGTCGAGGTTCCACTGGTGCGGATAGAGGCCTGGGGCGGGGAGCGTGACCTGTCCGGTCCAGTTCGCGTCGAGCACCGCCACGGCGGCCCGCCCGAGCGCCCCGTCGTCGAGCGCGGGCCGATAGTCCATACGGCCAGTGTCGCCGCAGGCAGGGCCGCGGAACAAGGGCCGAAGGTCACGCCCTTGTGGGCGTGACCTTCGGTTTTACGCGCCTGCGTCACTCCAGGTAGTCGCGCACTACGCGTGACCTGAGCGGCATGCGTGACCAGAGAGAACGAGGTCATCCGCGAGCGGCCCAGGCTGCAATATCTATGAGTAGGCGAACCGAGGCGGCGCGCCCCGATCCGGCCCGAGCGATCGGAGTACGCGCATGAGGCATCACGTCACCGTCCGGACCGTCACGCTCGCCGTCGAGGAACAGGTCGAATCCCTCGCCGGGCGGTACGACCCGCGGACCCAATCCTGACGGCAGCGGCCCGTCCGGTGCGCCCACACCGGACGGGCCGACATGTGGATCACCGAACTCCAAGAAAGGCAATCCTGTGAGCCACCTTACCTTCATCCTCGGTGCCCTCGCCGCCCTCTTTTCCCTGTTCCTGCCCGGCATGGTCCGCGCCCCCGAGGCCGGGCCGCTCGCCTCGTCGCCCACCCCCTCGCCGTGCCCGGCATGGTGCGCCGGCGACCACGCGCTCGAGGGCGAGCACGTCGGTGACCTCCGCATGTGCACGTCGGCCGCCGATGGGCGCGCCGTCGCCCTGCGGCTCCGATGGGACGGCGCCGGGCTCGCCCGCCTCGCCCTGGCCGTCGCCGAGCGGCCCGGCCACTGCGAGATGACCGAGACCGAGCTCGACCTCGCCACGGCCGCCCGCCTCGCCGACGAGCTGCGCGCCTGCGTCCGCCAGGCCGGGGGTGTCCGATGAGAATCCGCCTGACCTGCCTTCCTGGGGAGGTGGAGGCCGCCATCGACGCCATCCGGCGCGTGTTCGACGTGCTGTACGTGTCGCGGCCGTACCCATGCCGCGGCGGCGACCCCCGTGTCCGCATCTACCTGGAGGCGGAGCCACGATGAACAGGGTCTACGACTGGCGGACCGCGGGCGACTTCGACGACGAGCGCGCGCCGATACCCGACGCGGTGCGGCTCGCCCTCTGCCAGGTCGCGTCGGGCAGGCTTCCCGCCCTGCATACGCTCAGGCGCGCTCTCGGCATCAGCGGTCTCCGCGCGCTCGCCGTGCGAGACCACCTCGCACACCTGCTCGCCGAACGCGACCTCGCGGAGCGCTCGAGCGGCACGACCGAGGCGCCTCGGGCGGGCGCCGGGGGCGAGGATGCGACCGCGGGCGCGACCGCGCCGGATGCGGCCGTGCCTGCGCAGACGACGCCGGGCGCGCCCGCCCCTGATCCCGCGTGCGAGCGCGCGCTCGCGGAGTTCGCCGGCGTGCTCGCCGAGGGCCGCGTCCCGTCGCTACGGCAGATCTGCCGTCGCCTGCACGTCGGCGCGCCGAGGGCGAGGCGCATCCGAGGGTTCCTCGACGCTCACGTGCGGCCTGCCGCCTGATCGGCGGCGGACGCAGCGGCGAGGTCGTCAATATGCGGCCTCGCCGCTCGCGCGCGCCGGGGGGCGTCGCCCGCGCGAGCGGCTCGCCACTTCTCACCTGTGTGCACAGTCAAGTGACGTAGATCACACGCCGTTTTTCGCGCCCCTTCCGATCTGCCAAAACAGGGCCGCAAACAACGTGAAACAGCCTGATACAAATTGAGACGAATGCATTCTGTCAAGTCCTTGTCAAGGCATGTTGCCGCAGGTCAGACGGCATATCGCTGAACATCGAACGCCACTCGGTTTACAAGTTCACCTGTATGCAAGCGACTGGCGACGTCAAGTTAATCTAGAAATGTTCATCTTGCCGATTTCCGAAAATCGGCAAGCGTATTCGACGTGCTTTCCGAAAGGAGGCCGAAATGGCCCGGCGTTTTTCGGGTCACCGCCTGCGCACCCTGCGCAGGGAGGCGGGCATCAGCCGTACCGCCCTCGCGGCCGCCATCTGCCGCTCTTCACATTCCATCTACCTTTGGGAGCGCGGTACGGTCACGCCCAGGGCCGACGCGCTCGGCCGACTCGCCGACGCACTCCAGTGCTCCGTCGACGACCTGCTCGTCGATGCCGGGGAGGCGTGCGCATGACCCCCGAGCAGCGCTCCATGCGCGCGCGCATCGCCGCCCTGTCCCGATGGTCGAAGGAGAGCCCCGCCGAAAACGCCGCCCGCGGTCAGGCCGGCCTGCTCGCCAAGTTCATCGACCAGGTCGACCCCGACCGCACCCTGCCCGAGCCCGAGCGGATGCGCCGCGCTGAGGCCGCCCGCCGGGCGCACATGATCCGGCTCGCCATGAAGTCAGCACAGGCCCGCGCGGCGAGGGCCGCGAGCAAGGGAGGTGCAGCCGTTGAACCGGCGTGACAAGACGAAGAAGGGCGGCGCCCCGGCCGCCACCCCGGGACGCCGCCAAACCGCTTCAGTGGCCGCCACAGCCACCATCACCGCGTCCATCCTACAGGGGCGCCTCCAGCCCGCGCGAGGGGGGACGTGGCTGCTCGTCGCGCAGTGCCACTGCGTCGTCGCCGCCCGGCCGCACCGGGTCATCGCCTCGGGAGGCGCCGAATGAGCAAGTATGGCGGCGCGATCTTCCCCCAGCATGCCCGGCTGCTCGAAGAGTCCGCGATCAGCGTCGAGGTGGCCAGGGCGCGCGGGTACGTGTCCGTTGACACCAAGAAGCGCCTCGAAGAGATCGGGATCCCCAGAGACGGCCGCAGGGTTCCCGGCCTGCTTATCCCCGTGCACGGCACCGACGGCCGGGTGAAGACCTACCAGTATCGGCCCGACGAGCCGCGAACCGACAAGCGCGGCAAGATCGTCAAATACGAGACACCGTTTGGCTCGCGGATGGTCGTCGACGTCCCGCCCATGATCCGCGAGCAGCTACGCGACCCCTCGATTCCCCTATGGATCACCGAGGGGTCGCGCAAAGCGGACGCCGCGGTCACCGCAGGCCTGTGCTGCGTCGCCCTGCTCGGTGTGTGGAACTGGCGAGGCACCAACGAATACGGCGGGAAGACCACTCTGCGCGAGTGGGAGGACATCGCGCTCAGCGGGCGCGACGTCTACATCGCCTACGACAGCGACGTGATGACCAAGCGGACCGTCAAGTCCGCGCTCGGCCGCATCGCATCCTGGCTCGGATACCGCGAAGCGAACGTCCACCTCGTCTACCTGCCCGAGAGTGACGAGGGCGGCAAGGTCGGCCTCGACGATTTCCTCGCCGGCGGCGGCACCGTCGAACAGCTCTACGAGTACGCCGAAAAGTACGTGGAGCCCGACACCGAGCGGCGCGGCAAGGGCAAAGGCCCGACGCAGGCCGACATCCTGCTCACGCTCGCGGCCGAACGGTACACCCTCGGCCGCACCCCGGCGGGCGAACCGTACGCCGTCCCCAAGGGCGGGCCGTACATCGCCCGGATGCTGCGCGGCGGGCAGCACTCCCTGCGCGCCGAGCTCGCCGCCGCCTTCCACGCGGCGACCGGGCGGGCCGCATCCAACAGCGCCCTCGCCGATGCCATGCTCGCCATCGAGGGACAGGCGCAGACCGGCCCGGCGACCGAGCTGTACCTTCGCACCGCACCGGACGGCAACGGCGGAATCCTCGTCGACCTCGGGCACGAGGACGGCGCGACCGTCCATATCACCCCCGGCGGATGGGAGATCGTGTATCCGCGATCCGGCCCGCTGTTCCGGCGCACCGAGGTGACCGGCCCGCTCCCCATGCCGGAGCGCGGCGGCGACGTCGAGATGCTGCGTGGCCTGGTCAATGTCAGCGACGAGCGTTGGCCGCTGCTGCTCGGGTGGCTCGTCGCCGCCTACGTGCCCGACATCCCCCACCCCGTCGCCCTGTTTGTTGGCGAGCAGGGCACGGCGAAAACCACCACAGGACGGATGCTCGTCGACCTGGTGGACCCGTCGGCGGCGCCCCTGCGCGCCATGCCGCGCGACGAGCAGAGCTGGGCTGTCGCCGCCGCCGCCTCATGGGTGGTCGGCATCGACAACGTCTCGGCCATCTCGCCGTGGCTGTCGGACGCGATGTGCCGAGCGGTCACGGGCGAGGCGCTGGTGAGCCGCCGCCTGTACACCGACACCGAGCTCTCTGTGCTGCGCTTCCGGCGCGTACTGCTGCTCACCAGCATTGACACCGGTTCGCTACGCGGCGACCTGGCCGACCGGATGCTCACCATCGACCTCCACCCCATCCCCGACCACCAGCGGCGCACCGACCGGCAGGTCGCGCAGGACTACGCCGCGGCCCGGCCGGCGATCCTCGGTGCCCTGTTCGACCTGGTGGCCGCGGTGCTCGCCGCGCTCCCGAGAGCTAGGGAAAACCTCACGGAGCGGCCGCGTATGGCGGATTTCGCCGAAATCCTCGCCGCCCTCGACGACGTGCTCGGCACCAACGCCCTCAAGACCTACCTCACCGATCGTGACCAGGTCGCCGCCGACCTGATCGACGATGATCCGGTCGCCTCCGCCGTGCGCGACATCGTGCGGGAGAGGGGCGGATGGAAGGGCGAGATCGCCACGCTGTTCGAGCTGGTCGACGCGCGGGCACCCGCGATTCGGCCGCGATGGTGGCCGAAGACGCCCGGCGTCTTTTCCGGCTACCTCAACCGGGCGGCGCCCGCGCTCCGCAAAATCGGGATCGAGATCGAGCGCAAGAGGATCAAGGGGAAGCGCATCGTCGAGTTCGCGATCAAGGGTGACGCACTCGCCCCCGAGAGCGTCACCCCAGGGCCCGAGAGCGTCACCCCCGAGGGGGAGAGCGTCACCCCCATCGTCACCCCCTCGACGGCCTCGCGACCTGCGAAGAGAGGAGAAATGTCCGATTGGGGTGACGAGGGTGACGCTCTCGACCCCCTTTCCTCTGTTGAAATGAACGAAAGAGGGGTGGGGGGTGGAGGTCCGCACCCCCACTCAGACACGGAAAGAGAGAAGGACGAAAAGAGCGTCACCCTCGTCACCCCCGTCACCCCAAACCTGATCGGCCCGTGTACGCGATGCGCGCGGCCGTGCCATCGCTACGGCGAGGGCGGCAACCCGCTGTGCTCGAAGTGCCGGGCGGGCTCGGCATGACCCCCGCCCCGCCGCCACGCCAGACCACCGCCGGGCGCTCGCCCGGCCTCAGAGCCGCACGGCTCACCCCCGACACCACCACCACCACGGAGGTTTCATGGCACGCCTTGCCCCCCACCCCCTCGCCATGCGCCCCCGCCTCACCCCCACCGAGCTGTTCGACATCCTCAGCGGCCTGGAGGTCGAGGGCGGATGCGGCGACTGCCGGGCCGTACAGCGGATCGAGCGCATCCCCGGCTTCGACCACCTCTCCCGGATCGTGGTCCTGCACAGCGACGGCTGCCCGGCCCTCGCCCGCCGGGGCGGTGGGCGGTGACCGTTCATGACCGCTGATGACCTGCCCGGCGGCGAGCGAACCGAGGCCGTACGGCACGACACGCCCCGCCGTACGGCCTCGCCGCCCACCCCCGGCGGCGAGCACGACAGGTCACGCGCGGCGCGAGCCGGCGCCGCCCTCGCGCGCGGGCGCGCGTCAGCCCGTTCGACCGTTCGCGGCACCGGCCAGCCCGGCGATTGGCCTCGCTACCTGCCGACGCCCGACGAGCGCGAGCGCCTCGCCGCCACGCTCGGAGCCGAGCTGCGCGCCCTTCGGGCCGAGCACGGTCTGAGCGTCGCGCGCCTGGCCGAGCGTGCCGGGGCGCATCCGACGACGGTCGCCCGCCTCGAGACCGGCGAGCGCCGGCCTCGCCCCTCGATGCTCGCCTCCATCGCCTATGGGCTCGACCCCGATCGCGCCGACGAGATCACCTCCCGCCTTGTCGCGGCCGCCGGGCCGAGCCTGCGGCCCGACACCGAGGGCAGCATCCGCCGCCGCGCCCGCCGGATGGCGCGGGCGCGGCGCGCGGCCCGGCGGGAGGTGTGGCGGATGGAGCGGGCCGCCGCGGATGCCCGGTCCGAGGGATTTCGCCTGACCTGCCGCGCGCTCCAGAGACTCCCCCTCCATCTGGTGTCCGAGCCCGACCTGTCGCGCGGCGAGCTCGAGCGCGCCGAGCGGCAGGTCGCCGCCCTCGCCGCCGCGCAGCAGCGCGCCGACGCCTTGCTCGCCGCCGCCGCCGAGCTGGCCGCCGCGCTCGCTGCGGTCCGTCACCCACTGGAGGTGCCGCGTAGTGACCGTGCCCGACGCATCCTCGACGCCCTCAACGCCGCCGAGCGGCGATGACCGCCTCGCCGCGGCCCGCCGGTTTTTGCGCGAGTGGCGCAAGCAACAGCGCCTCGCCCGCCTCGCCCGCGGCCTCGCCTACCCGCGCACCAGGGCGGAGCTGCGCGCGTTCCTTGACGGCGTACAGCGCCGACTCGGCCACGGCAACGAGGGTGAGCGGGAGGGGGGCGGCGAATGAGGCTTGCGCTTATACCGGACAGAATTCATGCTCTGTTGGGTATGACGCGTTTCATTGCTCTGACCTGCGGTTTTGTCGAGCCGGCCTCGATTACGCACGGTCACGGCGAGAAAATCGTCCCTCGCTAGGCGTATTTGTCCGGTTTCCTCGACGCTCCGAACCGCCTCGACCTGCACACAGCGTGACATGACGGCCCGCTCGTCACCCTCGACGCCGCCGCTCGTCGTCGCGGTCCCGCCCGCCCTCGCCGGCGTGCTCTGGCGACTTGTCCGCGACCACCTCCACCGCCGCCGGCGCAACGGCGGCGTCGTGCGGCCCGACGAGCAGGCGCTCGCCGACGTCCTTCGCGCCGCCTACCTCGCCCAGCTCCACAGTTCCGGACATCCGATACCGGGTTTTCCGGACATGGCCCCATCATCGGATCACCGGGCCCGCACGGGACCAGAGCTGATCCGCACGGATGACCTCGCCGCCCGCATGGGCATCACGCCGCGGCACGCCCGCCGCCTGGCACGCGCCGCCGGCCTAGTCCAGCCACGCCGCGGCTGGTGGCGAGCAGACGACGCCGCCGCCCTGATCGCGGCACGACGAAACAGGTGACCCCATGTCCGAACCCGCACCCGAGCAGCCGGCCGAGCAGGCCGTCGAGCCCACCGAGGGCTCGCCGTACAGCCTCGCCGCCGAGTACGGCTCGCTCATTCCGCCTGCCGCGTTCTCCGGGCCGCCGCCCGCGCCCCGCGAGGATCCCGCGCTCGTCGCCGCCCTCGCGGCCGCCGAGGTGTACGACGCCCAGCTCGACGACATCCGCTCCGATCCGGATCTCGCGGACCTGGAGCGCGCCGAGCGCATCGCGGCCGTCTACGACGAGCAGGTGGCACGCATCCAGGCCCTCGCCGAGAACTTCTACGCTCGCCGCCGGGCCCGCCTGGCCGCTCTGGAGGCCGAGATTCCCACCGGCCCCGGTGTCACCGTCGACATGACCGCCGCCGACAAGGCCGTGGTCCGCAGCGCCTTCATGGCCGCGCTCCAGCGTGCCCGAGCGGCCGACTCCGAGCAGCGCCGCGCCATGCTCGTCGACGCCCTCACCTACGACGACGACGCCACGCTGCGCGGCGTGTTGTCGGCCGCCCGCGAAGCCGGAGACGCCGCCACCCTCGACGAGTGGGCGCGCCGCACCGGCAAAACCGCCGTGCTCGACGAGATCCGCACCCTGAGCGCCGCCCTCGCCCGCCCCGACGCATGGGAGGCCAAGGCGTTTCGCCGCCCCGCCGCGCCCCCCGAGCTCCGCGCCCTCGCCGGGCTGCGCAAGGCCGCGGCCGAGCGCGAGCGTGAGCGCGAGGCGGCCCGCGAGGAACGCGAGGCCCGCCGGATGGGTTTCCGCAGCGTCACCGCCTACCGCATCGCCCAGAAACACCGCAGCGCCTAGGAGACCCGGCATGGGACAGTTCGACCCCCAAAGCGCCGTCACCCTCGTCGACCGCGACGGCCGCGAGATCCCGCACGAGCGATGGATGCCCGTCGCCGCCGAATTCGTCCGCCGCCTGGAGACACTCGGCGTCGACCCGGTACGGCGCCTGCCCGGCGAGGCCGGCGCTCTCGTTGCCGCCGCCGTCGACCAACGGGTCAAGCTCGCGCAGCTCGTCGACCGCTACGCCGCCGAAGCCCGCACCGCCCGCGACATTGGCAACACCTCACGCGCCGTCGAGTTCGAACGCCGCCGCGCAGAGGCTCAGGCCGCCCTCGACCGCGCCGGCGGACCGCTTGGCGACGCCGGCCCCGACCGCTACTGACGAGAAGGCCCGGGCGCCCGCCCAGATGGGACGGGCGCCCGGGCCTCGTCGCGGCCGACGCGTGGGCGCGTACGGCCGCGCGGTGAGGGCGCGGCGGCGAGTGTCCCCACGGCGCGTCTTCCCCCTCGCCTCGCCAAGGGCGCCGCCGCGCCCGGCCTGTCAGCTCTTCTGCTCACCCCTCCACTTGGGGGGCACCATGCCGTGCGTCGCTTCCGCGCTCCGCATCTCTCCCCATAATTCCTCCGGTGTGCTCGCGTCGACGACCACGGGCCGCGGCGTCGGCCATGCGGCGAAAGCGCTGAACCGGCGGCGCCACGGGCCGTAGACGACCACCCACCCCGGCTCTCGCGAGTTGATGAGAGCCGCCTGTTCGCGCTGGTGCACGTCCCAGATGGGCGGCAGCGGCCGCGGGCTCGGCGGCGAGCCCCACCGGTGCCGCGGCCCGGTCACCGCGCGCCCCCGCTGCGGAGCGACCAGATGATGCGCTTCGCCGCGGCCTTGATGGTCAAGTTCTCCCAGGTGCGAGCGGTGACCGTCTCGCCGCTCGCACGGTGCCGTGCGACGAGCACGCCGTCGTCACGCTCGTCGACCTCGAATTCCGGGATCTCTCGATTCGTGTTGTCGCCCATGTGCGGAGCGTACGGGCTGAACAAGTTATACGTCTAGTACGTGCTATACGGACCGCGTGACCAGGGCGTTTATGCACGTCCATAACGTGCAACCCCATGACCGTGGATCATCTGGACCCGACGCCGCTGCATCAGCAGCTGGCCGCGATCATCCGCGAGCGCATCCGCTCTGGCGAGTACCGGCCACGGCAGGTGCTGCCCTCGGAAACCCACCTGCAACAGGAGCACGGCGTCGCCCGCGGCACCGTGCGGCAGGCGATGGCGCTACTGCGCGAGGAAGGCTGGATCGTGACGATTCAGGGGCGGGGCTCGTTCGTGGCGCCCAACCCGCCGATCGGCGAGGGCGCGGACGACGAGGCGCCCCCCGCCTCACGGTGAGACGAGGGGCGCCGGTGGGCGACGTACGTGTCGGCCGATAGCGTACCGCCGGGCGAGCTACAGGTCCCCCAGGCGCAGGCGGCGCGCCTCCTCGACGGCGCGGCGCTCGCTCGTCGCCCTGGTGTAGCGATCGATCATGTCCCGCCGCGACCATCCCGCAATGGCCATCAGCCCGGCCTCACTGCCGCCCGCGTCCAGCCATCGCCCGGCCGCGGTGTGGCGCAGCATATGCGGGTAAAAGTCTTCGATACCGGCCGCCTGCGCGCGGCGCACCAGTGCCCAATACAGCGCCCAGTAGGAAAACTCCCGGTTCCTGTCGCCCAGCCAGAGCGCCGGCGAGTCTGCGAGCCTGTGAGAACGTCGCAGGCGCAGGTATCGATCGATGGCGCGTGCAGTCTGCGGGCCGATCGGTACCCGCCTGCCCTTGCCGCCCTTGCCGCGGCGCACGACGGCCATTCCCTCTTTCAGGTCCACGTCGTCGACGGTCATCCTGACGACCTCGCCGGCGCGGGCGGCCGTCTCGGCCATGAGCCGAATGATGGCCTCGTCGCGGCGAGACCGGAAGTCGCGCCCCTGGCACGCCCTGATGAGGGCGCGGAGTTGGCCTTCGGTCAGCTCGGGCACGACCTTAGTGTCGAGCTTGGGCGGCTTTATGCCGATCAGCTCGTCGCGCTCGATCTCGCCCTCGTCGGCGAGCCATGCCGAGAATCGGCGCACGGCGAGTTGCCGCGACCGCGCCGTGGCGGGCTCGGCGCCGGAGTCGAGCAGGCTCGCCGTGAAGGCCGAGACGGTGGGGCGGTCCAATACCGGATCGACCCCCTCGGTCTCACACCAGGCGAGGAATCGCCTCACGCCGTCCCGGTAGCTCTTGATCGTGTCGTCGCTCTTGCGCTCCGCCCGCAGGTGTAGCAGCCACGAATCGAGCAGGCTCGCCATCTCATCGAGGGTCCATCGCATGCCCGATATCTTGACCGGGAGCGGCTTGCTATGCAAGGCTTGCACCACCGACCGGCATAATCGCAGGTCGGTGGTGCAAAACCTCGGATCACCTACTCGAGATAGTCGCGCAGCATCTGGGCGCGCGTGGGGTGGCGCAGCTTCGCGAGGGTCTTCGACTCGATCTGCCGGATGCGCTCCCGGGTCACGCCGAACTCGCGGCCGACCTCCTCCAGCGTCCGCGGGTGGCCGTCGCAGAGCC
>ERZ795043.1592-NODE-1592-length-10761-cov-14.776948_pt1 | contig 10761 bp, 7 predicted proteins | sample MGYA00375127_ERZ795043 | MGnify/ENA primary metagenome ERZ795043 (study PRJEB30172, sample SAMN05518447) | compost metagenome | isolation source: Feedstock adapted compost from Newby Island compost facility, Milpitas, CA | place: USA:Newby Island compost... | reverse complement strand
TCGCGCTGGTGGCCTCGGGCGTCCTCGTGGCGGTGGGCGCGGCGACCGGGCTGGCCGCGGTCGTCGCCGGCCGGCTCGGACGCGCCCTGCCGGCGACGAGCGCGGGCGTGGTCGTCGCGATCTGGCGGTCGCCCGCCTTCGGCACGACGGCGGGAGCGGCAGGTCTGGCTGTTCGGCCGGCTGCCCGGCCCGCGGTGCCGTACCGGCCGGTACCAGCCTGTGGATGCCCGGGTGCGCGCGTCGCTGCTCGCCCTGGCGGTCTGGCTGGCCCGCCGGCCGCGGCTGTCCGGCGTGGGCGCCTGACCCGCGCGAGCGGCCTCCGGGGTGAAGCGACCGGTGGGGGCGGACCGGAGTCTGTGTCGCCGAGCGCGGTACGGCCGGGCCCGACACGAGTTCCGCCACGGCGCCCGCGTCATCACCGGTGGCGAAGTCCCGTACCGCAGGCTCGAGCTACGGCACCGCCTGCGGCGTGAACCCCCGCGCCACCACCCGCCGCGGCACCTGATGCTCCGGCGGGTCGAGTAAGAGCAGTGACCGCACCGGTTACCCGTCCGCTCTCCTGCCGGCGCCCCGTCCCGGGGCCGGCCGGGCGGCCGAGGAGAACGAGGGGAACACGGCCGGCGGCCGGAGGGCGGCAAGCACGTCCGCATGCCGGGCAACTCTTCGTAGCGGCCGAGCTCCAGAACGTGGTGGCACGGATCCGGGTTCCGGTTGGGAGGCGAGGGGAGGAGGAGGGGTTCGGAGCCGAATCGCCGACCAGTCAATTGCCGATGGGGAGACCGGTGGAGGGTGGCATCTGAGGTGGCGGTGTGACCTGTACAGCACGGAATACGGTCGGCGTCACGGTCGCCAGGGGCGCAGGCGCGGCCACCATCCCGGTACGGCCGCGCGGTAGGTCTCGTACTCCTGCCCGAACTGCCTGCGCAGCTGCGGCTCCTCGTAGCCGCGGACGAAGGTGTACATGCAGGCGAACGCGATGGCGGCGTACACCAGCAGCTCCCACCGGCCGAGTAGCAGGGCCTCGCCGATGATCACGGCCAGCACGCCCACGTACATGGGATTCCGCACGTGCCGGTAGAGGCCGGTCACCACCAGGTGCTCGGGTGGCGCGACGGGCGCGGGCGTGCCCAGGCCGTTCACCACGAACCGCACGAACGCGTTGATCACCACGGCGGAGCCCGCCAGGATGAGCGCGATTCCGGCGGCCCGGAGCACGGGCGTCGCCCAGGAGAGCGTTTCGGGCAGCAGGTCGCGGCTCTCCCAGTCAGTGATCAGCCATGGGATCAGGACGGTCACCGTGCCGGGGGCGGCGATGAAGAAGGCGGCGCTTCCGATGGCCGCACGTGTCTTTTTCATGATTCCCCCACTTTGGGGCATACCGGAATCCGCTGTAATTCAGCTTACGGTGAAGAGGTTCGGCTCCGGGACCGTCGCGGCAATTCGTGTTCTGCGGTGTCGAACCTTTGAGCTTGTACGGCCACGCATCGCGGCTGCTGCGCCGTTCCTTCCTGAGCCGGGCGGAGCCGGGCCGGGGTCCCGGACGGCGGTTCGGCTCGGCGCCGCACCATCGGGTCGACGGCGAGGCGGCCGACCGGCGCCGACGCCGGCTGTATCGTGCGACGGCGAATTAGGGATCGCCGTGATCCACGTAATTGGTCACGGCTTTTCCCGCAATGGCTACGCAGCGTGTTATTTCAAGGGCCATAAGTCTCTATTCACGGCGGGCGGGATCGGTACACGAATGAAGGCGCGTGTACCTATCCGGAGGAGCCATGGCCGTCGCCATCAGCGAAGAACACCGCGAACTGGCCTCGATGATCCGTTCGTTTCTGCGCGCGAGGCAGGCGCGCGCCGCGTCACGCGCCCTCCTGGAGGCCGCCGAGGAACGGCCGCCGGAGTTCTGGGCCGAGTTCGCCGACCTCGGCCTGATCGGCCTGCACCTGCCGGAGGAGTACGGCGGGGGCGGTCACGGCCTCCCCGAGCTCGTCGTGGTCGCCGAGGAGCTCGGCAGGGCGGTGGCGCCCGGCCCGTTCCTGCCCACGATGATCGCATCGGCGGTGATCGCCGACTGCGGCACCGCGGCCCAGCGGGCCGCGCACCTGCCCGGCCTGGCCGCCGGAGAGACCCCTGCGGCGCTCGGCCTGTCCGGCTCGCTCACCCTCGCCGCGGAGCCGGACGCCGGGCACGGCGTGGTCACCGGCGACGCCAGCGTGGTCCTGGGCGCCGGACCGGCCCGGCTGCTCGTCCTCGCCGTCGGCGACGACCTGGTGATCCTCGACCGGGGCCGCCCCGGCGTGGCCGTGGAGACCCCGCCGAACCTCGACCCCGCCCGCCGTTCCGCCCGGGTCCGCCTGCACGCCGTACCCGTCACCGGGGACGACCTGATCCGCGGCGGCCGCCCCCGCGCCGAGGCGATCGCCCGCACCCTGGTCGCGGCCGAGGCCGTGGGCGGCGCCGCCGAGTGCACCGACATGGCCGTCGGGTACGCCAAGACCCGCACCCAGTTCGCCCGGGCCATCGGGTCCTTCCAGGCGGTCAAGCACCACTGCGCCGACATGCACGTGGCCGCCGAGTCGGCCGCCGCCGCGGTGTGGGACGCGGCCCGCGCCGCCGCCGGCCCGCAGGACCGGTTCGAGCTCGCCGCCGCCGTGGCCCTCGCGCTCGCCGTACCCGCCTTCGCCCGCAACGCCCAGCTCAACATCCAGGTCCACGGGGCGATCGGCCTCACCTGGGAGCACGACGCCCACCTGCTGCTGCGCCGGGCCGCCACCCTCGCGGCCGTCTTCCCCGCGCACGCCGCCGCCGAGGACGTGGTACGGCTCGGCGCCAAGGGCGTGTGCCGCGAAGCCGCACCCGACATCCCGCCCGAGGCCGAGGCGGCCCGCGCCGAGATACGGGCCACCGCCCGCGAGATCGCCGCCCTGCCCGCCGCCGAGCGGCGCCGCAGGCTCGCCGAGACCGGGTACCTGCAGCCGCAGTGGCCCCGGCCGTACGGCCTGGCGGCGAGCGCCGGCCTGCAGCGGGTCATCGACGAGGAGCTCGCCGCCGCTGGCGTGACCCGGCCGCGGCTCGGCCTCACCGGCTGGATCATGCAGGCGCTGATCCGGCACGGCACCCGGGACCAGCTCGACCGCTACCTGCGGCCCGCCCTGCTCGGCGAGGAGACCTGGTGCCAGATGTTCAGCGAGCCCGAGGCCGGTTCCGACGCGGCCGGTGTCCGCACCCGGGCCGTGCGCACCGCGGGCGGCTGGCTGGTCAACGGCCAGAAGGTGTGGACGAGCGGTGCCCACCGCAGCCGCCGCGCCCTCGCCACCGTCCGCACCCACCCGGACGCGCCGAAACACGACGGCATCACCCTGATGATCATCGACCTGGCGGCCCCCGGCGTCGAGGTGCGCCCGATCCGCCGGATCACCGGCGACGCCGAGTTCAACGAGGTCTTCCTCACCGACGTGTTCGTCCCCGACGCCGACGTCGTCGGCGAGCCCGGCCGCGGCTGGCCCATCGCCCGCGAGACCCTCGCCGACGAACGCGTCGCCGTCGGCGCGGGCGACCCCTTCGAGATCACCGACGCCTACACCCGCGACCGGCTCCTCAGCTACGGCGAGCGCATCCCCGGCGGGGCGGCCCGCATCGGCCGCCACCTGGCCGAACGCCACGCCCTGTCCCTCCTCAACCTGCGCCGCGCCATCACCGCCGCACCGCCGGGCCCCCAGGGCAGCGTCACCAAGCTCATCCTCGCCGAACACAACCACGAGACCGCCGCCCTCCTCGCCGACCTCGCCGGTGCCGAGGCCGCCTTCACCGACGGCCCCGGCGCCGCCGCGGCCCTGCAGACCCTCCGCAGCCGCATCATGTCCGTCGCCTGGGGCACCTCCGAGATCCAGCGCAACCTGATCGCCGAACGCATCCTCGGCCTTCCCCGCGACCCGCTCGTCTGACCGCCCCCGGCCGCGGGCTCGTACGGCCCGGCCTAGGCGAGCCAGTGACGCGTGGCGTGTCGCGGCTACGGCCATACGAGCCCGAGCCGAGGGCGCGGGGCGGCGGGTGCTGTTCGACGCCCGCTGGTGTGTGCGCGAAACGTGATGGGCAGGCGGCCGGAGGACGGCCTGTTGACACGTTCAGGCAGCTGCCCCGCACGTAGCGGTGCGGGGCCTTATGAGCAGAGGGCGACGCTCATCACACGGATCATGGCCGTTTTCGGGAGAGCGGAGAGGGTTCCGAGGGTGGAACACGGACGGCAAAGGATCTCGTCTGACGTCAGTGGTTCTCGCGAAGTAATAGGGAGAAGAAGCCGCCGATCGTCGTAATGGTTCCTATGGTGAGGATTGCCTGGTCCAGCCATGTCTCATCGAATAGTATTTCGACCAAGAGGACGAGCGCGGCTACCAGTCCGGTGATGAGCAGTAGTGTTTTTAAGGTGAGGGATCGGGCCAGCATTCGCTTTTGCGCATTCGCGATGTGGCGGCTCTGGCTGAGCGTCCGGTAGGCGAAATCGCTCGGCTTGAGGTTATGGATTAGATCCCGCTCGTCATGCGTAGGCGCTTTGATGAGGTCGAAACTATGAACGCGAGTGCATCCTCGGGAGAGGAGGATCGCCACCACCTCGACGAGTAGGTGCTTTTTAAGTGTGGTGACATCGAAAAAAGCGACCCCTTTGCAACGATCTCTCTTAGCCTGTCGTCGAGGTCCGGCCATTGATCACATCGTTTCGGGTACCGATCGAGTCCAGTTTATTCAACGTTGCGGTATATCGAGCGGACCAGTAGGGGTTCTCTTGGGCGCATCGACGGGAGAGATCCTCAAGTCGATCATGGATTCGCGATGTGATCGATCCTAATCGCCCTTCAAGCTGCTCGCCTGCATACTCATGCTCCTTGATCGCAACAAGGTGCACCGCGGATATGTGGCTGTCGGGTAAGAGAAGGGCGAGAACATTGACATAAGGATCCGGACGCTCCGAGGTGACGAATATGTACAGCTCGTCAGGGTGCTGCTTTACTGCGTTGAACATCTCACAACGGTTGAACGATCTTGTCTTTGCCGAGTAACTTCGCGCGGCGAAGGTTGTGCATGGCCTCCTTCGGTGACCGGCCCAATCCGACGCTCATGGTGTTGCCGGTCATCTCAAGAAATACTCGTTTCACGTTTTCGATATCTGATAGCGCGACTTTGTCGTCCGGCCAGGAAACGAATAGATCATCCCCGCCGAAAATAATGACTTCTACCGGGTGGATGTCCTCTAGTAATGTGCGGGCCTGGGTCAGGGCTTGATTGATTGACAAGCTGTATTGGCGGGCCTCCTCTATCTTGTTGTCCAGTAGCAGTAGCTCCAACCTCGGCCCGATGTCATCACCGTCAAAGTACGCAAAGGTGTCGTGGCCAGACGGTTCGTTGTCGGGTTCATCGTTCATCTGCGTCACGCTCGCTTCTGTCTCGATGAAAGGTGGAAGAGTCTCGGGTGGATCGGGTTTCGGCTCGTGAGGTGGCAGTAGTCGACGAGCGGAGGCGGCGAGGGTGGTCGAACGGATTTTAACGAGTAAGTCTGTGGGCCGACAGGGCCGGCGAGTTTGTTCATCATTGTGATGAACGAAAAGCCTGGCCGTGTACTGGAAGGGTCAGAGAATGAGGGCGCGGACCGCGCCGAGGGCGGCGGCGGCGCCGATGAGCCAGGCGGTGTTGAGGCGGGTGCGCCATTGAAGGAGGAGGGCGAGGACAGCGAGCGCGACGGTGAGGGGGTCGACCAAGGCGTCGCGGGCCAGGTGGAGGGTGACGCCGGTCATGAGGGCGAGGGCGGTGGCGTTGACGCCGTCGAGGAAGGCGGCGGACCAGGTGCGGTTGCGGATGACGTCGATGATGCGGGTGAGGAGGCCGACGAAGACGAAGGACGGCAGGAAGATGGCGATGGTGGCGAGGACGGCGCCGGGGAGGCCCATGACCAGGTAGCCGATGAAGGTGGCGGTGGTGAAGACGGGGCCCGGGGTGACCTGGCCGATGGAGACGGCGTCGAGGAGCTGGGTGTTTGTGATCCACCCGAGGCGCTCGACGAGGTCGCCTTCGAGGAAGGCGAGAAGGACGTAGCCGCTGCCGTACAGGACGGCGCCGATCTTCAAGAAGGTCAGGAAGAGCTGGGCGAGCTGGCCGCCGGTGGGGTCGGGGAAGTACGGGGCGGCGAGCGGGGCCAGGAGCGCGGGGAGGCCGCCGGTGGCGCCCGGTGGGCTCCCGTCCGGATCGTGGTCGTTCACGTCGGTGCCGCCGCCGTTTCCGTTCGTACGGCGGCCGTTCCCGTCGGGGCCGTCTTCGCCGGTCGCGTTCGTGTCGTGATGGCTCGGGCGGGCCTCCCGGCCCTCGCCGGTGTCCCGATCACTCCCGCTCGGGTCACGGTCGTTCGCGGTGGCACTGCCGCCGTTGCCGTCCGTATGGCGGCTGTTCTCGTCGGTGCCGGAGTCTTTTTGGCCGGAGTCTCGGGTGGTCTCGTCCGTGTGACGGTGGCTTGTGCCTGCCTCGCGCCTGTCGCCGCCGGTGGTCCGGGCGCTCGCGCCGCGTGTGCGGTCACCCGAGGGTGCGTCCTGGTCGCCGTCATCCTCGCCGGGGCCGGCATCGGCCGACCGGCTCGACCGGCCACGCCCGCTTCCGAGGCCGGTGCCGGAACCGCGGCCGAGCCGGCCGGGGAGCCAGGAGGCGCGGGTGCGGACGGCGGTGACGAGGAGGCCGCCGGCGGCGAGTACGGCCAGCTCGTTCACGCCGAGCAGGTAGGCGGCGAGGCCCGCCGCGGCGGCCACGCCGGTCATGCGGTCTTTCACAGCGGTCCGCAGGAGGCCGGCGATCGCCCAGACGACGATGGCCACGACCACGGGCTTGACGGCGTAGAGCAGGCCGGCCACGGCTGGGGTGGTGCCGTAGCGGACGTACGCCCAGGCGAGGGCGGTGACGATCGCGAAGGCCGGGAGGATGAAGCAGACCCCGGCCACGATGAGGCCGCGCGAGCGGGCGCGGTCGTGGCCGAGATGGATGGCGAGCTCGGTCGAGTTCGGGCCGGGGATGAAGTTGACCGCGCCCATCAGGTCGAGGAAGCGCTGGTCGCTCACCCAGCCGCGGCGCCGTACCAGCTCGTCGCGCATGAGCGCCATGTGGGCGGCCGGACCGCCGAAGCCGATCAGGCCCAGCTTGAGGAAGACGGCCGCCACCTCGGCGAGCACCCGCCACCGCGGCCCGGCCGCCGTGCCGCCGTCCGGCGCATCGGTCATCGTGTCCTCCCGCCTGGCACACGCCACCCGTCCCGCAGGACACCTTCCCCTGCGATCAACGCATCGTCGCGCGGAAAGGGGCCCGCAGGCGGCGCCGCCGCAGAACACGGCTTCCGGGGAAGCCGATCCGGCTGAGCTTGGGGAAGGCGGCCGTCACGTCGGCGAGCGCCCGTCAGCGTGGTCCGGCCGCCGTGCCGCCGTCCGGCGCATCGGTCATCGTGTCCTCCCGCCTGGCACACGCCACCCGTCACCGCAGGACACCTTCCCAGCGATCACCGCGCCGTCGCACACGACAGGGCCCGAAGGCCGCGCCGCCGGAGAAACACGGCCTCCGGGCCCGTACGGCGAGGCGCGCGCTCAGCCCCAGGCGCGCTCGGCCGTGGAGACCACGAGCTCGAGCTTGCGGCGCTGGTCGTCGACGGTGAGCAGGTTGCCGAGCGCGGTGGACGCGAAGCCGCACTGCGGGCTGATCGCCAGGTACTCGGGGTCGACGTACCGCGACGCCTCCTCGATCCGGCGCAGCAGGTCGTCCTGGGACTCGAGCACGGGGGTCTTGGACGAGACGAGGCCGAGCACGACCGTGGTGCCCTTCGGCACGAAGCGGAGCGGCTCGAAGCCACCGGCGCGCTCGGAGTCGTACTCGAGCAGGAACCGGTCGACCCCGACCTGGGTGAACAGCTTCTCGGCGATCGGGTCGTAGCCGCCCTCGGACATCCAGGCGCTGCGGTTGTTGCCCCGGCAGATGTGCATGCCGACGGTCACGTCGGGGTTCTTCCGCTTTGCGGCGCGCACCAGCTCGGCGTCGACGGCGATGGTCGCGTCGAGGTACGCCGCGCGGGCCTCCTCGCCGCCGAGCCCGCCGATCGTCGCGTCGAAGCGCGGGTCGATGACGCGGTTGTAGCCGAGCGAGTCGAGCTGGATCCAGGTGACGCCGAGGTCGAGCAGCTCCTCGATCTCCTTGATCTGCAGCGGCACCAGGTCCCGCATCATGTCGGGCGGCGTCGGGTAGGTGGCCCTGCTCACCTCGGGATGCCAGAGCATCGGGCCCATCGACGCGCTCATCATCGTGATCTTGAACTGGCCGGGGGAGTGGCGCAGCAGGAAGTCGGCCTCGGCGAGGGTGAGCGTCTTCTTCCGGTACAGCTTGTCCCGGGCGGCCACCATCTCGAAGCCGGTCTCCTCCTCCGGCGGCTCGCCGTCCTCCCGCTGCCAGATGTTCTTCGGCGGCTCGACGGGGACGACGCCGCCGAGCTGCTCGAGCAGGCCGGCCATCCACGTGGCCCGCCGTACCTCGCCGTCGGTGAAGATCTGCAGGCCGACCGAGCGCTGCAGGTCGAGCGCGGCGAGCGCGGCCTCGTCCTCGCGCTCCCGCAACCGCTCGTCGGAGATCTCGCCACGCTTGCGGGCGGCGCGGGCCTCCAGCAGCGCGGGTGGCCGCAGCAGGCTGCCGACGTGCTCAGCGCGACACTTCACGGCCATACGTCCCCCTCGGTGATCCGTGACGTGCACGCCCGAACCGCCACGGTTCGGGATGTTCCGGGTGGTTCCCGCCTCACGCTACAGCGCGGTCCCGAGGGGATCGAGGCCTGCTCATGTCCGCTTCCGGCCGGTACGGCTGTCGCGCCCGTACGGCCGGCCGCCGCCGCGGCTACTCGCGGACGCCCGCCCGGTAGACCTCCTTGGTCAGGGCGGTGATCCGGGCCACCGAGCTCTGCCAGGTGGCGCCCCTGGGCTGGGAGGTGAGCACCGCGATGATGAAACGTTCACCCCGGCCGACGAGTCCGGTGGTGTGGAGCACGGGCCGGGAGAAGTCGACCCCGGGCGTACCGGCCGCCGATGCCGAGACCCCCGTCGCCGAGGCGGGGGCCATCGACAGCGACGACGCCCGGGTCGCGGTGCAGCGCACCGGCGGCACCAGGCCGTACCCGGACCAGCCCTGCTTCACCGCCCACGGCCGGGGCACCGCGCGCGGGATGCCGAAGGTCTGGTCGAAGCCGTCGGCGCCGCACTTGGTGGCCTTGCGCAGGTTGCCGAGGATGAAGTCGCGGTGCGCGGGATCGGCGCGTTCCAGCAGGTAGCGGTAGATCTTCACCACGTCGGCCGCGCTGATCGCGGTGTAGCCCCAGTACCCGGGCTTGTCGGCGGGCGGCGGCCCGCTGTCGGTGAGCCGCAGCCGCCGCGCCATGCGCTGGATGATCGCCCGCTGGCCGCCCCGCCGCCACAGCGCCGAGGCCGCGTCGTCGTGGCTCGACCGCAGCATCGGCTGCAGCAGCGCCAGATCGCGCTTGGGGATCGCCGACCCGCGCGGCCGGGACTCCAGGTAGTCGAGCGCGATGAGGACCTTCACCACGGAGGCCGACCGGTACCGGGCGTGGGCCCGGTACTGCGCGGTGACCTTGCCGGTCTTGGTGTCGAACACCATGTAGCCGGGGGTGACGCCCTTGGGGATCCGTGGCCGCCGGGTCACCGCCTCGGCCGCGGCCCGCGCGCCCCCGGCCGGCGCGGCGGCGCCCTGCGGCGCACCGCCGCCCGCCGTACCCGGACCGGCCTGCCGTGTCTCCTGCGGCGCGGCGCCGCCCGCGCATCCGGCGGCGGCGAGCATGGCCACGGCGAGCAGGGCGGACGCGACCGGACGGCGCACGCCCCGGGCGGCCCGCCCCATCGCGGGGCCGCCGCGTGATCGCAACGGAGTCAACGGCATCACCCGGACATCCCTAGCACACCTTCGCCCCCTGCCGAGGGCGTACCGGACACGGGCGACGGTGACCGGCGGATCCCCCGGATCCGGGCCGGGCCGTCGCTCGGGCATTCTCCCCCGCCTGACCGGACGTCATACTCGGATGGCCGTTACGCGTGTTATCTAGCGTTATGACGCGTTATGTCACGACGCCACGGAGGCGAGCCGCGACCTAAGGAGTGGAGATGCGTGTCGTGCGATTTATCAGCCCGGCGACCGGCCGCAGCGCGCTCGGCGTCGACGACGGGGAAGTGATCACCGAGCTGTCCGGCCTCACGGGGGTGGCCGACCTGCTGCGGCTCCCGCTCGCCGAGGTGCGCGAGCGGTGCGCCGCCGCCGACGGGCCCCGCCACGAGACCGCGAAGGCGCGGCTGCTGCCCCCGGTCGACGGCCGCATGGAGGTGTGGGCCGCCGGGGTCACCTACGAGCGGTCCCGGGACGCCCGGAAGGTGGAGAGCGAGAAGGCGGCCGACGTCTACGAGCTCGTCTACGACGCCGAGCGGCCCGAGCTGTTCTTCAAGTCCGCGGCCTGGCGGGTGACCGGCGACGGCGAGTCCGTGGCGATCCGTGCCGACTCCGCGGTCGACGTGCCCGAACCCGAGCTCGGCCTCGTGCTCAACCGGCACGCCGAGATCGCCGGCTACACGGTGGTGAACGACATGAGCTCGCGCACCATCGAGGGCGAGAACCCGCTCTATCTGCCGCAGGCCAAGGTGTACCTGGGCGGCTGCGGCGTCGGCCCGGCGATCCGCCCGGCCTGGGAGGTGGCCGACCCGT
>ERZ795043.1591-NODE-1591-length-10767-cov-35.640870_pt1 | contig 10767 bp, 9 predicted proteins | sample MGYA00375127_ERZ795043 | MGnify/ENA primary metagenome ERZ795043 (study PRJEB30172, sample SAMN05518447) | compost metagenome | isolation source: Feedstock adapted compost from Newby Island compost facility, Milpitas, CA | place: USA:Newby Island compost... | reverse complement strand
ACGGGTCCATCACGAACAGCAGGAGCGCCGCCGGCTGCCACACGCCCTCCCAGACGTCCATGCCGCGAGGATAGAGCGGCAGCGCTCGTTGCGGCGCGGTCGGCGAGGCTAGCCGACTACGGCCTCGCGTCCTCGAGGCGGGCTCTGGAGGAGAAAAACGCCTCCTGCCTAGAACCGGCCCGATGTCACAATCCGTGCGGAGGGACAGTATGCCTCGAACACGTTCTGCAGCCCTGACCGCCCTCGCGGCCGCACTGCTCCTGTCGTCGTGCAACCAAGCACCTTCGGGCGGCGGTGAGCCCTTCGTCCGGATCGTCAGCCCCGGTGAGGGCGAGGTCATGCACTCCTTCGCCCAGATGCTCCTCGACGCCGTCGCGTTCGACGTCGAGGACGGCGACATAAGCGACTCGGTCACGTGGGAGAGCAGCCTCGACGGCGAGCTAACCCCCGACCCCGACGGGCTCGTCACGTTGAGCCCCGGCACGCACCTGCTCACAGCCACGGTCACCGACTCGAGCGGCGCCACCGCCAGCGACGAGGTGAGCGTCGAGGTCGTGGCCGTGAACGACCTGCACCTCGTCAGCTCGGGCCGGACCCTTAGCATGGTCGGGTTGATCGATGACGAGATCACCGTCCTCGACAGCGCAACGGTCCCCCACGCAGGGACCCTGGCGACCCACAGGATCTCCAACGCGATCTTCCACCCGACCGAGCCCTGGCTCTACGTGTCGTCGATGGACCACGGCAACTGGGGGAACGCGCGCATCGACATCTTCGAGGTCGCGCCCGGCTCGATCGAGTACGTGGGCCCAGCCTTCGTGTACGAGGCCGGCATCGCCGGCATCGCCTGCACGTCCGACGCTAACCCTGCCGATGAGTGGGCAGGCGGCTGCTCGCCCATCGGGATGGTCTTCTCGCCCGACGGGACGCGACTCTACGTCGATGACGACTACGACGACAACATCCACGTCTTCGAGGTCGAGGACGACGGCACACTCACGTTCATCTCCGAGGGCGGGGCGACCTCCGTCCACGGGCTGACGATCGATCCCAGCGGCCAGTACCTGTTCAACGGCACGAACGTCATCGACGTCACGGGCGACGTCGTCACGGACGTCTACGCCGGGGAGGGCGGCAACAGCACCGAGCTGGTGGACCTGGGCGGGACGCCGGGCCTCGTCACGACCCTGTACACTTCAGAGTTCGGGGTCTTCGACATCAGCGACCCGGAGAACCCCGTCGAGGTGGCCCGAGTCACGGTCGGCACCGACCTGGCGAGGGAGATCGCCCACGACGCTGCTCTCGAGCGGTTCTTCGCCGTGGGCAGGGACTCGGTGAGGTCGTTCGAGTTCGATGGCGGCAGCTTCACTGAGCTCGACGTGTTCGAGCCTGACGCGCCCCAGGTGATCGAGTACCGAGGCGTGTCGCTGAACGAAGACGGTGACCGGCTCTTCGTCACCTGGTTCGACGCTTACACCGCTGCGGGCGTGCAGGTGTTCGCGGTCGATCCCGACGGCAGCCTGACCATCCTGGATGAGATGGAGTTCGAACACGGTTTCGGTCACCTCGTCATCCCCGTGACCGTCGACTGAGGGTCCACCCGCATCGAAGCTATGGGGCGGCCGGTTCGCGCCGGCCGCCCCGCGCCGTACATCCAGCACTGGTTCGAGCGCCCCGCCCTCTCAGTCCCCGCCCCCCTCGAAGCGCTGCGGGGCCTGGCACGCGGCCTCGAGCCGGATGCCTACGCCTTCCACCGTCGTGCCCTCGAGCGTGAACCCTGCCGAGTCGCCGAGGTCCTCCACCGCCGTCTCGAGCGTGCCCTGACCCTGCGCCTCCCAGATCACGTAGCCGCCGCCGTCGGCGTCGGGGTCGCCGAAGAGGATGACGAAGTCGGGCGTCTCGACCTCGGGCGCGTCGGGCTGGCGGTGGCCCGCCTGCACCACGCTCGGCCAGGCCGACATGTCGTCGGAGTAGTACTGCAGGCTGAAGTGGCCAGCCTCCGGGACGCCGAAGCCGCAGAAGAAGAGCTCGACCCCCGTGAGCGCGTACTCGCCCTCGTACTCGCCGCCGGTGACCACCACGCGCAGGTCGCCGGTCGAGCCGAACTGGGCGGACGCGAAGGGGACGAGGGCTGCGAGCGAGGCGGCGCCTAGCCAGAGCGCGAGCACGGGGCGCCGCCGGGACGGTCGAGAGCCCGGCGTGAGCATGGTGGGAACCTAGACCTCGGTCCGATGAGGTTCAAGGGCCCTCACAGCCCTGGCAGGTCGATCCCCCTCTCCCGCGCCACCCGCTGCGCGCGCTCGTAGCCGGCGTGGGCGTGGCGCATCACGCCCGTGCCGGGGTCGTTCAGGAGCACGCGGCGTAGGCGCTCGGCTGCGTCGTCGGAGCCGTCGGCCACCGTCACCTGGCCGGCGTGAAGCGAGTAGCCCATCCCCACCCCGCCGCCGTGGTGGAAGCTCACCCAGGCCGCGCCAGAGACCGCGTTCAGCGCGAAGTTCAGGAGTGGCCAGTCGGCGACGGCGTCGGAACCGTCCCGCATCGCCTCCGTCTCGCGGAAGGGGCTCGCTACCGAGCCGGCGTCGAGGTGGTCGCGGCCGATCACGATGGGCGCCTTCAGCTCGCCCCGGCGCACCATGTCGTTGAAGAGCAGTCCCGCCCTGTCGCGCTCGCCGTAGCCGAGCCAGCAGATGCGCGCCGGCAGCCCTTGGAACGCGAAGCGCTCCACGCCCTCGGTGAGCCAGCGGCGCAGGCCCTCGTCCTCGGGGAAGAGCTCGAGGAGCGCCCTGTCCGTCCGCCGGATGTCCTCGGGGTCGCCCGAGAGCGCGACCCAGCGGAACGGCCCGCGGCCCTCGCAGAACTGGTCGCGGATGAACGCTGGCACGAAGCCCGGGTAGGCGAAGGCGTCCTCGAAGCCGCCCTCCTTCGCGAACGCCCGCAGGTTGTTGCCGTAGTCGAACGCCACAGCACCGCGCCGCTGCATCTCCACGATCGCGCGGCAGTGCTCGGCCATCGCCTCCAGGACGCGCCGCCGGTAGCCAGCGGGGTCGGCCTCCCGCGCCTCCGAAGCGTCCTCGTCGGGCGCGAGCGGCGGCACGTAGCCGTACATGGGGTCGTGGGCGCTCGTCTGGTCGGTGACGAGCTCCGGCGTGAAGCCGCGCCTGACCATCTCGGGCAGCACCTCGGCGGCGTTGCCGAGGAGGCCTATCGACAGCGCGCGCCGCTCCGCCTTCGCGCGCTCGGCCCGGCGCAGGGCGTCGTCGAGGTCGTCGGTCCAGGTGTCGAGGTAGCGCGTCCGGATGCGCCTCTCGATGCGCTCCCTGTCGACCTCGACGGCGATCAGCACGCCGCCGCTCAGGGTCACCGCCAGCGGCTGCGCGCCGCCCATGCCGCCCAGGCCGGCGGTGACCGTGATCGTGCCCGCCAGGCTGCCGCCGAAGCGCTGGCGCGCCGCCGCGGCGAACGTCTCGTAGGTGCCCTGCAGGATGCCCTGGGTGCCGATGTAGATCCAGCTCCCGGCCGTCATCTGGCCGAACATCATCAGGCCGGCGCGGTCCAGCTCGTCGAAGTGCTCCCAGGTCGCCCACCTGGGCACGAGGTTGCTGTTCGCGATGATCACGCGCGGCGACTGCGGGAACGTCCTGAACACGCCCACCGGCCGTCCCGACTGCACGAGCAGGGTCTCGTCGTCCTCGAGCCTGTCCAAGGTCTCGACGATGCGGTGGAAGTCCTCCCAGGAGCGCGCCGCCTTGCCGCGGCCGCCGTAGACGATCAGCTCCTCGGGCCTCTCGGCGACCTCCGGGTCGAGGTTGTTCATGAGCATCCGCTTGGCCGCCTCCTGGATCCAGCCCTTCGCCGTGCGCTGGGCTCCGCGGGGCGCCTTCACGGGCACGTACTGGCTCATGTCGGCTCCGTTCCCGGCGGTGCGGGAGCGCCCCAGAGCCGTCGGCCACGGGGCGCCCCTCCGCCGCGATGTGCGACTGGGAGCATCATCCCGCAGGCGCCGCCGCGGCGTCGCGGCCCTCGGCCCGGGCGTGACACGGGCGGCGCCCGGGACGCCGGCAGCGGGCGCGCCCTCGGCAGCGCGCGTCCCCCGGGCGCGAGCCACGGGCCCGCCCTCGGCAGCCTGCATCCCGCGGACGCGAGCAGCGGGCGTGCCCTCAGCAGCGTGCGTCCCCCGGGCGCGAGCTGCGACCCCGCCCCGGATGGCGCCGTAGGGGCCGGGAACCTTTCCCGAGCCGAACCGGGAACGGCGACCCTGGCGACCCTCGCGGGACCGGCCTAGCTTCGAGGCCTGCCGCGGTAGGGCGTGAAGCCGCGGGGTGGGAGGGGCAAGATGCCAGAACGGCGCAACGGTCCCATCGGGAAGCCCGAGGTTCGTGTTCGCGGGGTGCGGGCCCACGCGCTGGTGCCGCTGGCCCTGGTCGCGCTGGCGGTGGTGTGGCCTGGACCGCGAGGGAGAGGGTACGTGCCCGTGCCGTTGCCCATCCTGCCGTGCTCACGTTCCCAGACCGTGGCGCAGCCCCACCTGGACGGAGGCGCCATCGCGGCCCAGGGCGGTCACCACACGTCGCGCGGCGCCGCTCGGCTCCGGGTGGAGACGGGGCGCCACCCTGTCCCCGCCCGCACGGGCCTCGACGCTCCTGACAGGTGCGGCACCCCGTACGAGGTGGCCGCTGCCCCGAAGGGCACGCGGAGGCCGGGAACCTTTCCCGAAACGCGCCGGGAACGGCGACTCTAGCGACCCTTTCCGACACGGCCTAGCTTCGGACCGTTCCGCGGCGGCCTCCGCCCGCGGGGGAGGGAGTAGCCATGAAGCTCCACCGTGATGAGCGTGGACGCCGGTCCGCCCGGCGGCTAATCGGAGGGCTGCTGCTCGCGATCGCGCTGCTGGCGCCGATAGTGGTCGCCGCGGGCTCGCCGGGCGCGAACGGGGAGGTCACCGTGCAGGAGCTCGGGCTCCATGCCTCGGCACCGACCGCCGGCGGGCCACAGGCCACGCCCCAAGAGGTCATCGCGGCGCAGCGCGAGTACCAGGACTCGCGGGTCGAGGCCCATGGGCGGGCGGAGCACCTGCGGGCCGTGATCGCCGCCCAGCGCGAGTACCAGGACTCGCGCGTCGAGGCGCATCGCCGGGCGGAGCACCTCCGTGCCGTGATCGCGGCGCAGCGCGAGTACCAGACGTCGCGCGTGGTGGCGTACCTGCGGGCGGAGCTCGAGCGCCTCAGGTCCCCGACGCCCCTGGGGCTCTACGTACCGGGCAGGTGCGAGCCCCCGCCCGACGTGATCGCCGCCGCGACGTAGACCGGGCGAGTACACTGCGCGCGGGACCCCGCTCTCCGACCCGGCTGCAACGGGTTCGCGCGCCATCGACCGCGAGGAGGGCTTCGTTGGCAGCGGCGGCAGGGGTGGCAGCAGAGCCTTCGGCGCGGACGGGCGAGCGCACCGGCCGCACGGGGGCGGTCGTGCTCTGGGTCGCCGCCCTCTACCTCGCGCTCAACGCGGCCCTCGAGGCCTACAGGTTCACGCTCCCCACAGACGGCTGGAGCCTGGCGCCTCCCGTCGAGGCGCCGGTGTTCGGCGAGGACCTGCTCGGGCTGGAGAGCGGCATCCGGCCGGGCGACGTCCTCGTCGCCGTCGACGGCGTGCCGTTCCCGGTCCTGCTCTTCGAGGCGATGGGGCTGCGGCAGGCCGACCTCGCGTACGCCGCCGGCGACGCCGTCTCGTACACGGTGGCGCGCGGCGGGGAGCTCGTCGACGTCGAGGTCTCGTTGGGACGCTGGACCGCCGCAGGGATCGCGCGGGCCGTGTGGCGCACGCTCGTCGGCACGCCCCTGGGCGGCGTCTACCGGTGGCTGGCCTGGCTGCTCGCGGCCTACGTCTTCGCCCGCCGGCCGGGGCTCCGGAGCGCGCAGCTCTTCTTCCTCCTCGAGAGCGTGACCCTGGGGGCGGCGATCACGGGCACCGTGGCGCCGCTGACCGTGGCCGACACGCTCTCTCCCGCGCTGTTCTACGCCGCCAGGTTCACCGGCGACCTCCTCACCTGGCTGCTGGTGCCGGCCCTCGGCCTGCACCTGGTGCTGTCGTTCCCGGGCTCGCGACCCGCGCCGCGCCCCGTCCTGTGGCTCGCCTACGGCGTGCCGTGGCTGGTCCTCGCGGTCGTCTGGTACTGGGGCGTCCTCGTGCTGGTGCCGGCCATGACGACCGCCTACGCGGCCCTTACCTTCGCGGCCGTGGTGCGCCTGGTCGTGCTGCACGGCGCCGGCCCCACGGCGGCGAGCGTCAGGTGGTTCGCCCTCGCCTTCGGCGCCTCGAGCCTCCTCTCGGCGATGTTCTGGCTGCAGTCGATCGGCCTGCTCCCGCACTGGCCGCTCGTCCACTCGCTGCTCTTCGAACACTGCCTCTGCGACCTCGTGTACGTCGCGGGGTTCGCCGTGGCCGTGCTCTGGCACGGCCTCTTCGACGTCGACGCCGTCATCGGGCGCGTGCTCGTGTACGGCGGGCTCACCCTCGCCGTCGTCGGGGTCTACGCGGTCCTCGTGGGCGGCGTCGGCCGCCTGCTCGCCGCCGGCTCTAGCGTGCAGCTCTCGCTCGTCGCCACCGCCCTCGTCGCCTTCCTCTTCGACCCGCTGCGCTCGCGGCTGCAGCGGGCCTCGAACCGCCTGCTCTACGGCCTCCGCGACGAGCCCTTCGAGGCGCTGCTGCGCCTGGGCGAGCGCCTGGGCTCTGCGCCGCAGCTCGCGATGGCGCTGGGCGAGGCCACCCGCGCCGTGGCGGAGGCGCTCAGGCTCCCGTTCGCGGCCGTGAGGCTCGGCTCCGTGACCGCCACGAGCTACGGCGAGCCGCGCCTGCCGCGCGAGTCGTTCCCCTTGCGGCACGCCGGCCAGGTCTTGGGCGAGCTGGTGGTCTCGCCGCGCCACGCCGAGGGGAGGCTGTCGCGGGCCGACCGCAGGCTGCTCGACACGCTGGCGGGGCAGGTGGGGACGGTCGCGCACGCGCTCCTCCTCGAGTCCGACCTGGAGCGCGAGAGGCTGCGCAGCCTCGACGCCCGCGAGGCCGACAGGCGCCGGCTCGGCAGCGACCTGCACGACGACGTGGGGCACCGGCTGACCTGGCTGCTCCGCCGGGCGGAGGAGGCGGCGGCGCTCGTGGAGGCCGACCCCGCGGCGGCCAGGGCCGTCCTGGCGTCGATCGGCGAGGAGGCGAGGGCGACGATCGCGCGCGTGCGCACGCTGGCCCACCGCCTGCACCCGCCGGAGCTGGCCGTCCTGGGCCTCGCCGGCGCCGTCAGGGAGCGGCTCGACGCGATCGGCGGCGAGGGGACGCCCCGCTTCGTCCTGGACGCCGACGAGCTCGGCGAGCTGCCCGCGGCCGTCGAGCTGGCCGCCTACAACATCGTCCAGGAGGCGCTGTCCAACGTGCTCGCGCACGCCGCCGCGCGGAACTGCGCCGTGCGGCTGGCGGTGGTCGACGCGACCGCCGGCGCCGGCGTCAGCGTGCTCACGGGGCGCTGTCTGCTCGTCGAGGTGCGGGACGACGGCGTGGGGCTCCGGGGAGCGGACCGGCGGGGCCTCGGCCTGCGCTCGATGCAGGGACGGGCGCGCGAGGTGGGGGGCTCCCTGACCATCGAGACGCCGAGCGAGGGCGGCACGGTCGTCCGCGCCCTGCTCCCGTGGCCGGAGTGACGATGGAGGGCGTCAGGGTCCTGATCGCCGACGACCAGGAGATCACGCGCAGCGGGCTGAAGGCGCTGCTCGCCTCGGCGGGGACGGTCGAGGTCGTGGGCGAGGCGCGCGACGGCGCCGAGTGCGTGGCGCTCGCCGACGAGCTGCAGCCGGACGTCGTGCTGATGGACCTGAGGATGCCAGTGCTCAACGGCATCGAGGCGACGAGGCGCATACACCGCGCGCAGCCCCACGTCGGCATCCTCGTCCTTACCGTCTTCGCCGACGACACCTCGGTGTTCCCCGCGATCCGCGCCGGCGCGCGCGGGTACCTGCTCAAGGACGCGAGCCGGGACGAGCTGCTCCTGGCCGTCGAGACAGTGGCCCGCGGCGGCGCGATCTTCAGCCCCGGGATCGCCCAGAAGGTGATGGCCTACCTCACCGCCAGCTCGCGCCCCGCCCCCGGGCCCGACTTCGCCGAGCTGACGGGCCGCGAGCGCGCGGTCCTAGAGCAGCTCGCCCTCGGGCTCAGCAACGCCGAGATCGCCGCCCGGCTCGGCATCAGCCCGAAGACCGTCAGCAACAACGTCTCGAACGTCCTCTCGAAGCTCCACGCCGCCGACAGGGCGCGACTGATGCTCATGGCCCTGGAGGCGGGGATGGGGAGGGGCGGCGAGGGCGCCGCAGGCGAGGGCGGTCCCGTCTCCGGCTCCGGCGGCGACGCCGGCGGCCCGGTAGCGACGTCACCGGACGAGGACCCGCCGGACTGAGGACGCGGCGTCGCCCGCGCGGCTTCGCTCACACGGCGTCGCTCACGCGGCGTTGCCCGCGCGGCGCCGTCGGGGGTAGCGTCGCCGTGGTCGGGTCCCGTCCACTGAGCGGGCCCGGCGCCTCGTAGCCGCGATGCCACTCACCCGCCCTCCCGCCACCGCCAGCTTCCTGAGCTCCCCGGTCGTGACCGACCTAGGGGGCCTGGAGGCCGACTTCGCGGTCATCGGCATCCCGCACGGCGTGCCCTACGACCCAGGCGCGCCGGCCACCGCGGCGGTCCGGGCGCCGCGGGCGGTCCGTGAACGCTCCGCTCGCTACGGGGCGTTCCGGGAGCATCACGACTTCGACTCGGGCGGGCCGATGCTCCCACGAGACGTCCGCGTCGTGGACGTCGGCGACGCCGTGGCCCCGCCGGGCGAACGCCCGCACCGTGACGCCGCGGCCACCCGCGCGGTCGCGGCGCTGCTGGCGCGGGGCGCGGTGCCCGTCGTGCTCGGCGGCGACGACTCGACGCCGCCCTTCGCGCTGGCCGCCTACGAGGGCCACGGTCCCGTCACCGTCGTCCAGGTCGACGCCCACATCGACTACCGCGACGAGGTGCGCGGGGAGCGGTGGGGCTACTCGAGCCCCATGCGCCGGGCGGCCGAGATGGACTGGGTCGAGAGGGTCGTGCACGTCGGCGCGCGCGGCGTGGGCAGCGCGCGGCGCGAGGAGCTCGAGGCCACGCTCGCACGCGGCAACGCGGTGGTGACGGCGCGCGAGGTGCACGAGCGCGGTGCGGCGGCGGCGCTCGAGCGCGTGCCGGCTGGCGGCCGGTACTTCGTGGCGATCGACGTCGACGGCTTCGACCCGGCGGTGATGCCGGGCTCGCTGGCGCTGGCGCCGGGAGGGCTCACGTACTGGCAGGGCCTCGACCTCCTGCGCGGCCTGCAGGAGCGGGGACGGATCGTCGGGCTCGGCTTCGCCGAGTACTACCCCGACCGCGACGTCAACGGCATCACCGCGCTCGGCATCGTGCGCCTGGCGGTGGCGGCGATGGCCGCGGCGCGGCGCTAGGCGGCCATGGCTGGCGCGCGGCGCTGGGCGGCCATGGCGGGCGCGCGGCGCTAGGCGGCGGGGGTCGGCGCGCGTCGCCGGGCGTCCGGCGCCGGACGGACCGCGTGGGCGACGTCGCGAACGACAGCGGGGACGGCGTAGCGGAATGCACAGCGTCTCGGCGGAACCGTTACCTAGACTGACCGGCCGAAGCACGAGACGGGGATAACGAGTCCCTGACACGAGGAGGTCTCAAGTTGCGCCGGCAGTCCATACCCTTCGTCCTGGCCGCCCTGCTCGCCCTCTCCGCCTGCTCGACGCCCCAGCCCCCTAGCGAGCCCGAGCCCGTCTACCCCGTGTCCGGCAAGGTCATCAACGTCGGCGACCTGCCCGTGCCCACCGTCATCAGCCTCGTCGCGACCAACCCCAGCACCTACGGCTTCGCCACCGGCCTGAGCCCGCTGTCCCGGGACTACGAGGGCAAGTGGCTGGCGCTCGACTCGGACGTCCTGGACGCGGACGGCAACTTCGAGTGGGACCTCGGGGACGGCTCCGACATACCCGCCGCGTACCTCGCGCCGGCCGGGCAGGCGTTCCAGTCCCTCTTCGGGGACGTCACCTGCACCACCACGGCCTCGAAGCCGGTACAGGTGCTGAGGGTGTGGATGACGTCTGGTGCCATGGTGCCGACCGCCAGCCTGGGCCCGCTCACCGCCAGCGGCACCTACTCCGACGGCCTGGTCGTCTACACCGACGCGCCGTCGATCGACACCGTGCCGTCCGAGCCCTTCAAGATGGGCAGCTTCACCTTCGCCGCCGACGACGTGACCGTGCAGGGGAGCTGCGTGCTCGACGACGGGGTCAACCCGGCGAAGACGGTGATCGACATCGACGTCGAGCTGGTGTCCGGCTGGAACCAGATCGTCATGGAGGTCGACCCGACGGAGGAATTCGCGACCGTCACGGACGGGACCTTCGAGGGAGCCTGGCTCGGCATGGCGTACGACACGGCGCCGTAGGCGCGCCGGGGACGGGTCCGTGGGCGCCCCGCCGCGGAGCGGCTGCGCCCCGCGGCTCGTCGGGGGCACGGCGACGGCGGCCGGGTCCTACCTCAGCGTGACCTCGTAGCGCGCCGCTGCGCCGTTCTCCGGCAGGTCCGACGGGTCGTCGCGCTCCAGCACCAGCACGGCGGGGGTGGGGCCGGACACCGTGAACTCGAGCTGGCCCTCGAAAGGCACGAACCTTTCCGTCATCCACTCGCCCCGGGCGGTGACGAAGCCGGAGGCGACCTCGGTGCCGT
>ERZ795043.1589-NODE-1589-length-10769-cov-12.700579_pt1 | contig 10769 bp, 7 predicted proteins | sample MGYA00375127_ERZ795043 | MGnify/ENA primary metagenome ERZ795043 (study PRJEB30172, sample SAMN05518447) | compost metagenome | isolation source: Feedstock adapted compost from Newby Island compost facility, Milpitas, CA | place: USA:Newby Island compost... | reverse complement strand
AGTAGAGCCCGCCCTCGGGCGTCCGGAACTGGGTGTGGCGCTTGGGCGGAACCTCTCCGACCCGCCGGTAGTACGGCATCTCGCCTCCTCGTGCCGCGCCCGGGGCGGTCGGCGTGCGCCGGACGGCGGGGCATGGCACGGCCCTCGCCGCGGGCTCGCCCGCCCCTCGCGGCGTGGTCCGTCCCGGGCTTTTCTCCGTCCTTTCCCGCCGCCGCGTGCTCCGGAACCCGCCGCGCCGCCCCGCCGGTGGTTCCGCGCGGCGGGCGGTTCGGCCCGATGCGCCCGGTCCGTGCCCGGCCGGGGCGGGGCGCGGCGGCCGGGCACGGGCGGCGGCCGCCGGGGTCCTCGCCCGCTTTTTGCGCGAACCGCGCCCGGGAGGGCCGGTACGCCAACCGACCGGATCCGGACCGTTAACCCAGCGGAGATCGAATCTCGCGCGCCACCGCCACGGGTAAATAAGTCGGCGTGATTGGCCGGATTTGCGGCGCAGGCCGCGGTCGCGCGCCGTACGCCCGTGATGCGATTACGGCGTGACCACCCGCGCCGGACGGCGGCCGCCCGGCCCGGCTCCGGCGGGGGAGGACAGCCACACCACCGGCGACCCCTTCGCGCCGGGCGGCGCCGCCCCGGACCCGCGCCCGCGGTCCGGCCGCCGCCGGGCGCGCCGATGCCGGGCACCGGCGCCGGAGCCGCACGCCGGGGCACGCCCGGCGGCGCACTCCCCCCGGTGAGTCGCCGCGATGCCGGAGGAACCACTGTGACGACAACCGAGGGTCCCATCGACGTCGTCCTCGTCGCTTCGAGCCCGTGGTCCGCGGAGCTCTCCGACGACGACCTCAACCTGCGTACGGCCCACGCGCTCGCCGAGCGGCTCGGCGGGCGCTACGACGTGATCGTGCCCGCCGGGGTGGCCCGGCCCGGCCGGATCGACCGCGACCCGGTGCACGTGCACCGGGTGGAGGTGCGCAGCCGCCCCGGCTTCCTGCTCGCCGCCCAGCGCGCCCTGCGGGAGCTGCGCGATCCGTGGGCGCCGCCGCGGCGGCCTCCGGTGGTCGTCTCCAGCGACCCGCTCGCCGCCCTCGCCGTCGAGTCGTCGCGGTTCCGCCACCGGTACCCGCACCTGGTGCACATCCAGGGCGAGGTGCTCACCCCCGGCCCCAGGTACGGCGGGCCGGTCAAGCGCTGGACGCTGTCCGCGGCGAGCCGGTTCGTGGTGCGCCGCGCCAGCGCGGTGCGGGTGGCGAGCCGGAGCCTGGAGAACGCGGTCGCCCGGATCACCCACCGGCCGGTGACGTTCATCGGCAACCGGGTGGACACCCGCGTCTTCCGCCCGGCCGACGGGCCGGTGACCGGCCCGGACCGCTCGGACGCCATCATGATCGGCGGGCTGCACCCGGCGAAGAACCACCGCACGGTCGTGCACGCCTGGGCGCGGGTGGTGCGCAGCCGCCCCGACGCGGTGCTCACGATCATCGGGGACGGGCCGCGCCGCTCCGCGCTGGAGGCGCTGATCAACTGCCTCGGGCTCACCGCCAACGTCCGCCTGCTCGGGCGCATGTCCCAGGCCGGCCTGCTGCCGCTGCTGCGCGGAGCGCGCTGCCTGGTGCACGCCGCCCTCACCGACGGGCAGCCGCGGGCGGTGCTGGAGGGCATGGCGTGCGGCCTGCCCGTGGTGTGCAGCGACCTGCCCGGCCACCGCGAGATCGTCCCGCCCGGCGCCGGGCTGCTCGTCCCGGCCGAGGACATCGCCGCCTGGACCGGCGCGCTCACCACCGTGCTCGGCGACCCGGAGCGGGCCGCCGCCATGGGGCGGGCCGGCCGGGCGTACGTGGTCGAGCACCACGACTTCGAGGCGAACGCCGACCGCATGGCCGAGCTGATCCGCCGCGTCGCGGCCGCCGTGCCGCAGCCCGTGAGCTGAGGCTCGCGTCCGGGCCGCTGCGGCGGCCGTGACGGCCGCGGGGTGATGCGGCCGCCCCGGTGCCACGGCGCACCGGGGCGGCGGGGCCGTGCCCGCCTGCGGCCCGGGCCTGCCGTGGCGTGCCGTACCGGACACCGTCCCGGAGACATGTCCTTGAAAGACGAAACGGCCGCGCGGGCGACGACCGGTCCCACTCCGCGGTGGGCGCCGGTCCGCCGCGCGGCCGCCTGCTCGCGTGCCGCGCCGACCGGCGGCGCGGCACGCGGGCCGATGGTCAGGCCGTGCAGCGCGAGACGCTGCCCGCGGGCGCGCAGTTGTCGCCCTTGTTGGCGGTGACCGTGCTGCCGGACAGCCGGACCGCGCCCTTGACGTAGCCGTTGAACACGCCGCCGCCGGTGTCGCCGGCCTTGTTCCGGCTGATCGTCGTGCTCAGCACGCGCGAGTACCCGCCGGGCGCGTTGTAGAGGCCGCCGCCGCGGGTGCGGGCGAGGTTGCCGCTGATCGTGGTGTTGCGGAAGGTCGCCTTCCCGCCCTGCTCGTTGGCGACGCCGCCGCCGACGCGGGCCCGGTTGCCGCCGATGGTGGTGCGCACCGCGTGCAGCTCGCCGCGGTTGAGGACGCCGCCGCCGTACCCGGCGGGGGCGGCCGCCGCGCGGCGCGACAGGCGAACGCGGGAGCCGGGCACGCCACCCACGGGCATCGCGGCCGCCTGGGCCGGTGCGGCGGACTCGATGCCGGCCTGGTTGCCGGTCACGGTGCTGTCGACGAGGGTGACGCTGCCGCCGAGGTTGGCGAGCGCGCCCCCGGCGGCGGCGGTGTTGTCCTGGAGGGTGCTCTTGCGCAGGCCGAGCCGGCCCCGGACGAGGATGCCGCCGCCCGGCTGCCGGCCGGCGTCGCCGCCGACGAGCCGCAGGTCGGCGATCCGGACGGCGCCCGACTCGGTCACCTCGAGGAGGCGGAACCGGGGCGCGTCCGCGGCCCGGCGGATCGTGGCGCCGGAGCCGAGGATGCTGATCTGGGCGGTGACGATCGGCAGCCCGTTCGGCCCGTACACCCCGACCGAGGCGGGACCGGTCAGGACGTAATCGCACTGCGGGGTGAGCCGGATGACGCCGAGCCCGGCGGCGTTCACCACGTTGATCGCGTCGATCAGCGCGGGCACGTCGCACGGCACGGTCACCTCGATCGGGTCCGCGTGCGCGGGGGCTGCCGGCCAGAGGAGCTGCGCGGTCATCGCCGCGCACGCGATACGCCCGGCTTTCCGGAGTAATGCGTTCATCGGAGATCCTCGTCGAGTATCGTGGTATTCGCGACGCGTCGTCCGAATGCGGGAATCAGTGCCGAGCATGCGGACGGCGGCCACAAGTGCCGGTCATACGAGGCCCGATTATTGCTGGTCGGCGATAGTGCGCTTCGCTCTGTGTGAGTGTCTTGAGGACGGCTTTTCAGCAATTTCTTCCATGCTTTATTCGCCTAAGAAACCGGTTTATCTGGGCGTCACGACATAATTTTTCTGGACATTTCGCTGCATTGTGAACGGATGTCTGGGAAATCCGTCGCACGCGACTGCTTGCGCAGAGCGTGAGCGATCGCTACGGTCCGTATCCATGTGGGAGTGGCGGAGGGCGGCGCGCGGCCCGGCGGCCACGCGCGCGGCGGGGGAGTACGGCCCGCGGCTGCGGGTGATGCGGATCGTCACGGACGACGAGGGCCCGGCGCGGCAGGCCGCCGTGCTCGCCGAGGGCCTGCCGGCCGAGCTGTTCGAGCAGCGCGTCTACGGCCCGCGCGGGGGGACGTCGGACCCGGCGGCCCGCCACCTGCCCGGCCTCGGCCGTACGGCGGGGCCCGGCGGCGACGCCTGCGCCCTCGCCGCGCTCGTCGCCGAGATGCTCCGCTTCCGGCCGCACATCGTGCACACCCACACCGCGCGGGCCGGGACGCTCGGCCGGGTCGCCGCGCTGCTCGCCGGGGTGCCCGCGCGGGTGCACAGCTTCCCCGGCCACCCGGCGCACGGCCACGCCGGGGGCGGCCGCGCCGCGCTGCTCGCCGAGCGCGTGCTGGCGCGGGTGAGCGACCGGCTCGTCACCCCGGCCGCCCGGATCCGCGACGACCTGATCGCCGCCGGGGTGGGCCGCCCCGGCCGGTACGCGGTGGTGCCGCCGGGCATCCGGCCGCGTCCGCTGCCCGGCCGCGCCCACGCCCGCCACCTGCTCGGCCTGCCGGACGGGCCGCCCGTGGTCGCGTACGTAGGGCCGCTCACCGGCGCCGCCCGCCCCGACCGGCTCGTCGAGGTGCTGCGGCGGATCCACCGCGCGCTGCCCGAGGTGCGCTTCGCCGTGTGCGGGGAGGGCGAGCTGCTCGGCGAGGTGCTCGCCGCCGTGCCCGGGCTCGGCGGCACGCTGCACCCGCTGGGCCGGCGGGACGACGTGGAGTCCGTGTACGCCGCCGCCGATCTGCTGCTGCTCACCTCCGACACCGAGGGCGTGCCGGCCGCGCTCATCGAGGCCGGCATGGCCGGGCTGCCCGTGGTCGCCCCGCGGGTCGGCGGCGTGCCCGAGGTGGTCCGGCACGAGGAGACCGGGCTGCTCGCCCCGCCCTGGGCGCGGGAGCTGGCCGCGCACGCCATCCGCCTGCTGCGGGACGAGCCCGCCCGGCTGCGCATGGGCGCCGCCGCCCGCGCCTGGACCACCGAGCGCTTCGCCGCCGGGCGGCTCGTCGCCGACATCCGCCGCCTGTACACCGCGATCGCCGTGGAGCGCGGCTGGTGGCCGCCGTCGGCGCTCGCCGAGGCCGTCGGCAAGGAGGGCGCCGAGCGCGCCGCGGTCACCGGCCCGCCCGGCGGGGGTGAGCGCGGGTGAGGGTGGTGGTCACCGGCGGGGCCGGGTTCATCGGGGCCCACCTGTGCCGGGAGCTCGCCGCCCGCCCCGGCGTCACCGAGGTGGTCGCGTTCGACGACCTCAGCACCGGCTCGGCCGCCAACCTCGCCGGGGCCGGCCGTGCCGTACGGCTGGTGCCCGGCAGCGTGCTCGACCGGGAGCACCTGGAGGAGGTGCTCGCCGGTGCGGACGCCGTGGTCCACCTCGCCGCCCGGCCGTCGGTGACGCGTGCGCTGCAGGACCCGGTGACGAGCCACCACGTCAACGTGACCGGCACCGTGTTCGTGCTCGAGGCGTGCCGCCGCAGGCGGCTGCACCTGGTCGCGGCGTCGTCCGCGTCGGCATGCGGCGCGCCCGGCCGCGCCGGCGGGCCGCCACGCCCGCTCACCCCGTACGGCGCGGGCAAGCTCGCCGCCGAGGCCTACGTGCTCGCCTACGGCGCCGCGTTCGGGCTGCCCACGCTGGCGCTCCGGCTGTGCAACGTGTACGGCCCGCTGCAGCCGGCCGGTCACGCCCACGCCGCGGTCGTCCCGGCGTTCATCGCCGCCGCGCTGCGCGGCGAGCCGGCGCGGGTGCACGGCGACGGGCGGCAGCGGCGCGACTTCACCTACGTCGGCACCGTGGTGCGGGTGCTCGCCGACGCGGTCGCCCGGCGGGTGGTCTGCCCCGCCCCGGTCGACGTCGCCTTCGGCACCCGAGTGTCCATCCTCGAGCTCGCCCGGCTCGTCTCCGAGGTGACCGGCGCGGCGCTCGAGCTGCGCCACGAGCCGCCCCGGCCGGGCGACCTCCCCGCCCCGCGGACCGGCGGGGTCCCGCTGCGGCTGCTGTTCCCGGACGTCGCGCCGGTGCCGCTGCGCACCGGGCTGGAGCGCACCGTCGCCTGGTACCGGGACCTGCTCGCCCGGGAGGCCGCGGCCTGACCCGGCGCACGCCGCGGGACCGTCACCACGCCGCGGCGGGGCTCGGCCAGGGGGATGTCCCGGTGGCGGCCCCGGCTCCACGTACGAGTTCGCCGACCACGCGCTCTACGGCCCCCACGGCACGCCGGGCGGACGGGCGCTCACCTGTCCCCGGCCGGCCGTACGGCGGTCACATGGGGAACTCGGAGCGGTACCAGCTCAGGTACTCCTCCAGGCCGTCGCGGTGCTGGTCGCGCAGCGCGCGCTCGGTCTTCGCCGCGGCGTCCTGGAGCGCCGCGACCCAGCCGCGCACCCGCTCGGCGGACGCGTTCTGCGGCAGCTGCAGCAGCCGCAGCAGCATCGACACGCCGCCCTCCGGGTTGCGCACCGGCACCACCAGGCTGCCGACGTCGTAGGTCTCGGCGTCGTCGAGCTCGACGACCTCGTAGAGGTGGGCCGCCTCGGCGATGGTCGCGCGCACCGCGCGTTCCCGCGCCGGGGTGAGCGGGCCGGTGGCGTACTCCTGCAGCGCGGCGGTGAACTCCGCGTACCCGACCCCGCCGGCGCTGTTGCGGCGGGTCATCGACCAGCCCTGCCTGCGCACCGCCTCGAGCCGGGCACGGTAGCGCGCCAGGACCCGCTCGTCCCGGGTGGCAGCCCGGGACAGCCAGCGCTCGGCCGCCTCCTCGCCGTTGAAGGCGACGTAGGCCTCGCCGACGGGCGGCATGAGCGGGATGCGCTCGCCGATGCGCTCGCTGACCTCCACGTCCCCGCCGTACGCCGCGGACACCGTCATCAGCTCGTCGTCGCCGACGTGCACCAGCACCCCGGCCTCGCAGCCCAGCTCGCGGGCGAGCCGTTCGATGTACGGCCGGGCCACCTCGCCGAGCTGCACCGCGGCGACCAGGTCGCCGCCGGTCACCGCGGTCATCGACCGCGTGGTGAAGCCGCCGTAGCCGCCCTGGAAGAACAGCAGCGGGGTGACCGGCCGGTTCACCTCCATCGCGACGACCTCGCACAGCTCGATGTAGTGGTCGCCCGCCTCGATCGTCCGGTGCGGCCGGCAGTGCACGTACGCCACCACGTCGTCGAGCATGGGGGCGCCGTGCGGCGACATCGACCAGCCGACCCCGGCGAGCTTGTCCTCGCGCGGGGCCGCGAGGGTACGGCACAGCTCCACCTGGTCGTGGGCGAGCACGTTGATGCAGTAGCTCTTCGCGGTGCGCAGCCGGGCGAACGTGGCCGAGCTGATCATCGGCATGAAGGAGACGAGCGGCGGATCGAGGGAGACGGCCGAGAACGTCCCGACGACCATCGCCACCGGACGGCCGTCGTCGGCGACGCCGGTCACGGCGGTGACCCCGGTCGGGTAGTGGGCCATCACCTCGCGGTAGGTGGCGGGCTCGATCGCCGTCATGCGCAGCTCCTGCTGTCTCGCGGGGAACGGATCGAGTACCTCGCCCACCGGGTGCGCAACCGGGCGCGGGGTCCGGCGGCGTCCCGCATCCGCGCCCGCGACCACGAGTCCGTTGTGATCGTCACAACGAGGGTAACGCCTCCCCTGGGAGACGATCTTCCAGGTGGCGCCCGAGGCCGCCGCGAGGCCCGGCCGCGGCGGCGCGGCCTGGCCGGCACGGAGGGCGTTCCGGCCGGGCCCGTCTCCCGGCACGCCGCGGGCGAGCCGTACGCCGACAGATCCGCGCCACGGTCGCCCGTCGGCTCCGCGCCGTGCCGAAGCGGAACACCGGGCGCTGCGCCGCGGGACGGGGTGGCCGTGGTTCGGCACTCCGCACCCTTCGACCGCCTCATCGGGCGGCGGCCGCGCCTGCCGGAGGCGAGGCGGCGGGCTACCGGCAGGCCGGTGCCGTACCGGTGGGCCCGTCGGCGCGGTGTGCGCGGCGGCCGGAATCACCGATGCCCGGTTTGTGGACCTTCCGATAGACTCAGCCGAGTTTGCGCTCCAGGTAGATCGTCGTTTCGCCTGCCCGGCACGGTCGTCCGGTGTCCGTGCCGGTCTCGATGGGAGTGTCACGTGTCGCCTGGGCATCGCAAGGCCGGGCCGCCGCAGTGGGCCCCGGTCGCCGTCTCGTACCTCACCTTCATCCTCATCGGCGTGAGCACCGGCGTGACCGGCGTGCTGCTGCCGGCGCAGATGCACGACTACGGCGTGGCCGAGGGCACGATCGGCCTCACCTTCTTCGCCTTCTCCGCGGGGTTCCTGCTCGCCGGGGCCACCGCGGGCGCGCTGGTCCACCGCCTCGACATTCGGGCCTCCCTCGCCGTCGGCGGGGGCGCGTTCGTGCTCGCCGGGCTGCTCATCGCGCTGCGCCCGCCCTTCGCCGTGCTGCTCGCCGTACAGGTGGTCAGCGGGTACGGCACCGGCGTGCTGGAGGCGGTGCTCAACGTGTTCCTGGCCCGCCGGCCGAACGCGACCACCCTGCTCAACCGGCTGCACGCCTTCTTCGGCGTCGGCGCGCTGATCGCGCCCCCGCTCGCCACCTGGATGCTGGGCTTCACCACGTGGCCGGTGGTCTGGCTGGTCCTCGCGGTCACCGCGATCCCGCTCGCCGCGGCCTTCCAGCTCACCCTGCCCGCCCGGGTGCCCGGCGGCGAGCCGGCGGCCCCGGCGGACGGCGGCGGGCCGCGGCCGGGGGAGAAAGGCGGCGGCCTGCTCGCGGCCGCCGCCCGCCGGCCCGCCGTACTGCTCGGCTCCGTCTTCCTCGCCGTGTACGTGGGCGTCGAGCTCAGCGTCGGCAACTGGGCCTTCACCTTCCTGACCCGGGAGCGCGAGATCTCCGAACTGGCCGCGGGCTCGATCGTGTCCGGCTACTGGCTCGGCCTCACCGCGGGCCGGTTCGTGATCAGCCCGATCGCGGCCCGGCTCGGCCTCACCGCGATCGGCATGAGCTTCGCCTGCATGTTCGGCGTCACCGCCGCGGCCCTGCTCACCTGGCTCGTCCCCGGTACCGTCGCCGCCGTCGCCGGCCTCGTCCTGTTCGGCTTCTTCCTCGGCCCGCTCTTCCCGACCACGATGGCCGTCGCCCCGCGCCTGGCGCCCCCGGCGCTCGCCCCCACCACGATCGGCCTGCTCAACGGCGTCTCCGTGATCGGCGGCGCCCTCTTCCCCTGGCTCGCCGGCGCCCTCACCGAGGACATCGGCACCTGGACCCTCCCGCCCTACGCCCTCGCGCTGGCCGTCCTCCAGCTCCTGGTGTGGCGGCTGGTCACCGCGCGGATGGCTCCGGAGCCGCTGCCGTCCGCCGCGCCGTGACGGCCGGCCCGCGCAGCAGGAGCGGCAGCAGGCACAGCGTCACCACGGCCAGGGCGAGGTTGCCGAGCAGCGCCGCGGTGAACGCGCCGGGGTAGGCGGCCGGGGCGGCCTCGCCGCCGCCGAGCGCGGCGGCGAAGACCAGGCCGACGACGGTGACGCCGAGCGACATGCCGAGCTGGACCGTGGTCTCCAGGAAGCCGCCCGCCGCCCCGGCGTCCCTGGCGGGCACCCCGGCGAGCGCGGTGCCGATCAGCGGGCTCACGCCCAGGCCCTCGCCGAAGCCGATCACGGCCAGGGCGGGCACCAGCAGCGGGCCGGTCGCCGCGGGCCCGGCGAGCCAGGCGGTGAGCAGCAGCCCTGCCGTACCCGCGGCGTTGATCGCGTACCCCAGGGTGAGGACGTGGTGCCCGAGCCGGTCCTGCAGCCGGGGCGCGAGCAGCGAGGCCAGCGCGAACGTCGCCGCGAGCGGGGCGAAGGTGAGCCCGGCGGCGAGCGGGGAGAGGCCGATCCCGTTCTGCAGATTCAGCGTGAGCACGAAGAACAGGCCCGCGTTGCCCGCGAAGAACGCCAGGGCGATGCCGTTCCCCGCCGCGAACGTGCGCACGCGGAACAGCGCCGGATCGACCAGCGGGCTCCCGCCGCGTGCGGCGAGCCGGCGCTCCCAGGCCACGAACGCGGCCGCGGCGGGCACGGCGCTTGCCAGCGACGCCCAGGCCCACGCCGGCCATCCGGCCTGCCCGCCCAGGGTGAGCGGCACCGTGACCAGCAGCAGCGCGGCGCTGAGCATCCCGACGCCGGCCAGGTCGAGGCCGGTACGGTGCCCGTCGGCTCGCCCGGCGGGCAGGGCGTGGGCCGCCCCGAGCAGGGTGAGCAGGCCGATCGGCACGTTCACCAGGAACACGTTGCGCCAGCCGAGCCCGAACAGGTCGAGGTGGATCAGCAGCCCGCCGACCAGCTGCCCGGCGATCGAGGCGAACCCGATCGTGGCGCCGAAGACCGCGAACGCCGTGGCGCGGGCCCGGCCGGTGAACCCCGTCTGCAGCACGGCGAGAACCTGCGGGTAGAAGCACGCCGCCCCCACCGCCTGCGCCACCCGGAACACGATCAGGCTCACCGGATCCCAGGCGAGCCCGGCGCACACCGACGCCACCGTGAAGATCGCCGTACCGGCCAGAAACAGCCGCCGCGTCCCGAACAGGTCGCCCAGCCGCCCGCCGGTGACGAGCAGCAGGCCGTACACGAGCACGTAGCCGCCGACCGCCAGCTCGACCTCGGCGAACGTGGCGTCCAGCTCGGCCCGGATGGACGGCACGGCCACGTTCACGATGAACGAGTCCATGATCGCCAGGAACGTCCCGGCCATGGTCACCAGCAGCGTCCACAGCCCACGCCCCGCGATCCGCCCGTGCGCGCGCTCGGCGTCCGTCCCCGCCGGGGCCGTGATCGCCCCGCTCATCCGTTCCCCCTTCTCTCCGCCTTTCCGGACGGTTCAGAACCCTCGGGCGCGCGCCGACCCGGAACAATGGCGAAGCCGGTCACGACGGATAAGCGAGAGTTATCGATGCTGGAGCGACACGAGATCGAGTGCTTCCTCGCCCTCGCCGAGGAACTGCACTTCGGCCGTACGGCGGAGCGGCTGCGCCTGTCCCAGGCCCGGGTCAGTCAGACGATCAGGAAGCTGGAGCGCAGGATCGGCGCCCCGCTGTTCGAGCGCACCAGCCGCCGGGTGAGCCTCACCCCGCTCGGGGCGCAGCTCCACGCCGAGCTGGAACCGATCGTCCGGCGGCTCGAGGCGGCGGTGC
>ERZ795043.1587-NODE-1587-length-10775-cov-6.633396_pt1 | contig 10775 bp, 11 predicted proteins | sample MGYA00375127_ERZ795043 | MGnify/ENA primary metagenome ERZ795043 (study PRJEB30172, sample SAMN05518447) | compost metagenome | isolation source: Feedstock adapted compost from Newby Island compost facility, Milpitas, CA | place: USA:Newby Island compost... | reverse complement strand
TGTCAGCCGCCGAACTTGTAGTTCACGCCGATGCGGAACGTGTGGAAGGTTAGATCGGCATTACCTGAGATCTCGTCAGCAGCAAAAGAATACTTCTCTTTGCCGAGATCATAATAAAGGTACTCGCCCTTCAGGCTCCAATTCGAATCCAGGGCAAGCTCAAGACCACCCCCTATTACCCAACCGGTATGAGTGGCGCTGTCCTTTGCTGTAGCAGCATTGGACGCTCTTCCGTGAACTTCAACGTGACCCCACGCAAATCCGCCCGTGACATAAGGCATGACGCGATCGAGCGCCACGCCGAGCCGGCCGCGCACGGTACCAAAGTAATTTACGTCGGCACCGACGCGAACATTCCCGCCGCCGACAACAAAATGATCGCTCACGTCTGCGCCTTGTAGATCGGCTTCAATGCCCAGGACAGCCTGCCCGGACTGGAAGTTGAAACCAATCTGGCCGCCCCCAAACCAACCATCCGGCTCCAGCTTTCCGTTTAGCGTGTCCTCGTAATGCTGACCATCGCTAAACTTGATGTCCCCCCAAGCGTACCCAACGTTGCCGCCGATATAAAACCCTGCCCAACGATGAGAGACCGGAGCAACGTAGTCGTCCTTCAACGAGCCACCATAGGACGGTCCACCAAGATCCGCCGCGCTCGCCAAACCCGCACTCGCAATCAAAGCGATAGCTGATACTGCAAAACGCATTATCTCCCCCATTTCGCGCGATACTTAATGCGTTGCGCTACATATTATTTACCCTGTTAACGATCTGTAGTCGGAGACCGCCCTTCGGCCACTTTGCGATGGAACATGTTGCAAAGCGGGCACATCACCTGTGGATAGTCATGAAGAGAGGGTGGATAAGGCAGGTCGAAATTGGCCGCCGCGGATCAAGAGCTGACCGCGATTGAAACAGCACCCGCATTTGGAGAGCGGACCAGCAGGAGTTACAAGGGCAACAAAACCTGCCGCCCTGGAGCCTCAGCCTTCACATGCGGTGTCGGGGAAAACATGGCGCGAGCGACGGGACTTGAACCCGCGGCCTCCGGCGTGACAGGCCGGCGCTCTAACCAACTGAGCTACGCCCGCTAAGAGATTTGGCGAGCCGCAGCGGGGCTCGCCGTCACGAGCGATCCTTTACGTGAGACGTCGGGGCTCGTCAAGCCGCTGCGGCAGTTGCGCTCTTCAAATCCCCCCAGCAGCCGAATCTCAGCCAAGCGTCCCCCAGGGAACAGCTCGCCGAAGCAGATCCGGCTACAACCGCCTTCACATAGGGCACCGCAGCGACACCTGCAGAGCCCCAGAAAGGATGAGCGAACAATAAACGGAGAAATGTCATGAGCATGAGATCAGCCACGGCCAAGTCGATCGCACTTCTCCAACCGACCAGGGGCCGCCGCGGCCTGATAGACGGGATCCTCACGATGGCGCGCGCCTACCGGCAGGCTTGGGAACGCAGGACGGCCGCAGAGACCCTGAAATCGCTTGATGCCCGCATGCTGAAGGACATCGGCATCGATCGGTCGGAGATCATGTCGGTGGTCTATGGAACCAACGACGGCACCCGTCGCCATCTCGGCTAACGGTCACGCCTTGCCGAACGCCTGGCTCTCCGCCTCCGCGCTCGCCTGCTCATCGACGCGCTTGCGCATGTAGGCCACTGCCAGCGATTGGCCCCTCGAAAGGGTCCGCACACCGTGGGACGAAGTTTCGTACCCAAAGCCAGCGAAGAACTCGGCGGCGTTGAGCGGGGCCTCGACCGACAAAATCTCGAAGCCGGCGCGCATGGCGGCGGCTTCGGCTGCCTCCAGGAGCCGTCCGCCGAGACCTAGCCCCGTGAACAACGGCCGAACGAAAACCCAGCGGATGCGGGCCACGGAATGATTGCCATCGCCGGGCGTCCAGCCCGCTGTCCCAACAAGCTGCCCGCCATACCAGGCACCGAGAAGCTGATGCCGCTCGATCGCCTCGGATAGCGCCTCCGTATAAGGCAGGCTGTAGACGTGTTCCGTGAAGGCCGCGATCTCTTCTTCGGAAAAGGTATGGCTAGCAAGCACGCGGAAGGATGTCGCGTGAAGCGAGCGGACTTCCGCCAAATCGTCGGGGCCAATCGGTCGGAGCTCAGCAGAACTGGCGATCTCGTCCGTCACAGCATGCGTCCCGGCTTTGCGGTCACACTGCCCCCGCCCGACTAGTTCATGATCCGGCCTGCCCGGTCAAGTCTGATGTTTCACAAGCCTGGTCATCTCAGATGCGGCGACTGACCTGCCGGGCTCTCGGCCCGCTTCTGCGGCTGGTCTACCGCCGGATTGTACTCAGCCTGTTTGCACGAACAGCCCTGGACATATTCCTTCCGGTAACGGAAGGCCGTTTGCAGCGATGTGTAGGGCCGCCGCGTGCGGTAAGAGATAGCCTCCTCCATGCTGCCGCCAGGGTTCTGATGGTAGAAGAGCTCTGCGGGCGCCGCACACTTCGACTCACAAACCTGCGCGTCCCGCTCGAAGTGGTTAGGCAGCGTGGAGAAGCTGACCGGAAAATAGTATCCGTCGCAAAGTCTTACGCAGACGGTGCGATAGGTTGCGTACGGCAATGTCCCGAACTGGCCACCGTAGAACCCGCCACTATCCTCATCTTGCCAGATCGACCCGAATGGATTGAGTTGGCGGGCCTGCTGCTGGTAGGTGGCACCGCAATTGTTTCGAGCCAGCTCGCGGATGATATCGTCCCGATAGGATCGGCTTCCGGAGGAGATAATCTGCTGGCGTTGGGCCTCCAACTCCTCCAACCGACGACGCGCCTCTTCCACCCGCCGATTGAGATCGACGCAAGCCCGCGTTCTGCGCAGCGACTTGGCGAACAGGAAATACTCGTAGCAATCGTTGCGCTCGAGCTGGGCCTCGCTCATCCGGTACTGGCGCTCGGCAGCCCGAATGTCCTGTTCAATCTTCGGAAGAAGATCGCGCGATTGCGAGCCCCGATTGATCTCCTGCGCGAGCCGTTGCTCCAGCTGCAGGCAGATCGACCGGCTGCTTGACTGATAAGGCTGCTGCGGCGGGGGCGCTTCGCGATAAACAGGCTCCCGCGGCCGAGGCGGCTCACGATTCGAGCCTCCCCAGCCCCAATCCCAAGGCCACCCTTGCGCAAGAACTGGGCCAGCGGCCAAGACAAAGGCCACGACGCTGGCAAGACCGACCAAACGGCGTTTTGATGCTCCCTCCGGAACGAAGCTCATCGTGGGAACCCCAGCTCTTCCGGCCCGGACGCAACACCCCGTGCGTCGGCCACCCCCTCCCGCATACTTGTTCGAACGTCGCTAGAGCGTCAATGCAGCGTAAATGGGGCACGGCAGAGGACTGCCACAGGGGCGCCTCGCCACCCCCACCCAGCCGCCTCAGGCAGCGCTTGACGTCCCCCATCGGCCTCACGCATAAGGGCGCCATGGAAAGAGCCGTGCGCACATCCGCCGCTAACATTTGCTGCGGCATTAATAGCTGCATTATTCCGAGCTAGCTCATCGCTGGCGCGCGGCCGCTCCCCTATTTCTCCCGGTATCGAGCCAAGCCCCGCCAGCAGGTCAGGGGAAGACAGTGACGCTCACGCTTTATAATACGCTGACCCGCCGCAAGGAGCCCTTCCGGCCCCTCGATCCCAACAACGTGCGCATGTACGTGTGCGGCCCGACTGTCTACGACTACGCGCACATTGGGAACGCACGGCCAGTCATCGTCTTCGACGTATTGTTCCGGTTGCTTCGGCACATCTATGGGCCTGAGCATGTCACTTATGCTCGCAACATCACGGACGTCGACGACAAGATCAATGCGCGAGCGGCCGAGGAAGGCATCTCGATTCGAGAGCTGACCGAGCGCACGACCCGCCAATTCCACGAGGATATTGCCGCGCTTGGCGTGCTGCCGCCGACCATCGAGCCGCGGGCCACCGATCACATCGAGGACATGAAGCGGCTGATCGAGCGCCTGGTCGAAAAGGGCTGCGCGTACGTCGCCCAGGATCACGTGCTGTTCGATGTCGGCGCCATGCCCGACTATGGCCGTCTCTCAAACCGCAGCCTCGAGGAGATGGAGGCCGGCGCGCGGGTCGAGGTCGCGCCCTACAAGAAGGGGCCGATGGACTTCGTTCTCTGGAAGCCCTCCAAACCCGGCGAGCCTTCCTGGCCCAGCCCATGCGGGATTACCACCCCGGGCCGACCTGGTTGGCACATCGAGTGCTCCGCCATGGCGGCAAAGCACTTGGGTGAGGTGTTCGACATTCACGGCGGCGGCATCGACCTCGTCTTCCCGCATCACGAGAACGAAATCGCACAATCCCGCTGCGCACATGGCACGCCGATCATGGCGCAGGTGTGGATGCACAACGGCTTCCTCCAGGTTGAGGGCGAGAAAATGTCCAAGAGCCTGGGGAATTTCATAACCATCCACGAATTGCTGGAGACGGACAAATTCGGCGGCCGTTCGTGGCCGGGCGAGGTCCTGCGCTTCAATATGCTCCGAACCCATTACCGGCAGCCGATCGACTGGACGGTTGAAGGCCTGGAGCAAAGCCTGACCATTCTTGATTCCTGGTTCCCGTTCGCCAGCGAGTACAGCGACGCCGATCAGAAGAAAGCTGAGCCGGTGATTGAGGCGCTGTGCGACGACTTGAATACGCCAAAGGCCATTGCTGAGCTACACCGTCTGCACGATGCTGGAGAACGTGGCGCGCTTGGTTTTGCTTTGTCGCTCCTCGGATTTTCAGGCGAGTCCTTGAAGCGCGAGCGCGAGCGGGTGGAAAAGAGACGCCAGGAGCTTGCGGCCATCGTCGAACCACGCATCAGTGCCCGTCTCGCAGCACGAAAAGCCAAGAACTTCGCCGAAGCAGACCGCATTCGCGACGAGCTCGCGGCCATGGGCATTCAGCTCAAGGACTCCAAGGACCCCGTCACGGGCGAGATCGTGACCACGTGGGAGATCAAGCGTTGAAAGGAGGAAGCGCCATGAGCAATCCGAGCACGAATTCCACGCTCGATCACATCGGGTTGCAGGTCAGCGATTACGCGCGCTCCAAGGATTTCTATTCAGCGGTCTTGCAGCCGCTCGGAATAAAATTGCAAATGGAATTTCCAACCCCTGCAGGCGGTGTGGCCGGATTTGGCCGTTGCAAACCGGAATTCTGGATTTCCGCTGGCAATACGCCGACGAGCCCGTTTCATATCGCTTTCCATGCGGTCAATCGCGCTGAGGTCGACGCGTTTTACAAAGCGGCTATCGCCGCAGGCGCCAAGGACAACGGCGCGCCGGGCCTACGCCCGCAATATCACCCCAACTATTACGGCGCTTTCGTCATCGACCCCGATGGGCACAACATCGAGGCGGTTTGCCATTATCCCGAATGAGCACATCATGACTGATCCTGACAGCGCGCCGCCATTTCCGCGCCACCGGATCTATTACCTCATCCTGAAGATCGCCGTGCTCGTTGCGGCGGTCGTCCTTGCCCTCCGGCTTGTCGACGTCATTTGAGGACGAAACAGTGTCTCGTGAACGCCTCTATCTTTTCGACACCACGTTGCGTGACGGTGCGCAAACCACCGGGGTTGATTTTTCGATTGAGGACAAGCGCCGAATTGCGGAGCTGCTGGACAGCCTGGGCATTGATTACATAGAGGGTGGCTATCCGGGCGCGAATGCCACGGACACGGCGTTTTTTGCCAATCCGCCGAAACTCCAGCATGCGCACTTTACAGCTTTCGGCATGACCAAGCGCGCCGGGAGATCGGTGTCGAACGATCCGGGTTTTCAGGCGACGTTGCAATCGGGCGCCGATGCCATCTGCCTCGTCGCGAAATCGTGGGACTACCACGTGCGCGTCGCGCTCGGCATCAGCAATGAAGAGAATTTGGAATCGGTTGCCCAGTCGGTCCGCGCCATTTGCGAGACCGGCACGGAGGCCATGGTCGACTGCGAGCATTTTTTCGACGGCTATAAAGGCAACCGTGAATATGCGCTGGCCGTCGCGCGCACGGCGTACGAGGCCGGTGCCCGCTGGGTCGTTTTGTGCGATACGAATGGCGGAACGCTGCCACACGAAATCGAGCGGATCGTCCGTGACGTGACGGAGGTCATTCCGGGCACGCACCTCGGAATTCACACGCATAACGACACCGAAAACGCAGTGGCCAATTCCCTCGCGGCTGTTCGGGCCGGCGTTCGCCAGATCCAGGGCACGCTTAATGGCATCGGCGAACGCTGCGGGAATGCCAATCTCACGTCGATCATACCGACTCTGCTGCTGAAATCAGAATTCGCGGAGCGCTTCGAAACGGGCGTAACGCCGGAACGGCTGATGCGGATTACTCAGGTCAGCCGCATTCTGGATGAAATCCTCAACCGCGCTCCCAATCGGCAGGCCCCTTATGTTGGGGAGGCCGCTTTTGCGACGAAAGCTGGCATTCACGCTTCGGCAATTTTGAAAGAGCCCGAAACCTACGAGCACGTAAAACCGGAAAGTGTCGGCAATCGGCGTCGCGTGCTCGTTTCCAATCAGGCCGGCAAATCGAATGTGATTGCCGAGCTGGAACGTCTCGGCATCCAGATCCCGAAGAACGATGAGCGCGTCGCCCGCCTCCTCGAAGAGGTGAAGGAACGCGAGGCGATGGGTTACGCCTACGAAGGCGCCGAAGCCTCGTTTGAGCTGCTGGCCCGGCGGCTGCTGGGCGAAGTCCCGCGCTATTTCTCCGTCGACAGCTTCCGCGTCATGGTCGAAAAGCGGCACAACGCCGTCGGCCGGCTCGTGACCGTTTCCGAAGCGACGGTGAAAGTGTTCATCACCGGAGAAGACGAGCCCATCTGGTCGGTGGCGGAAGGAAACGGTCCGGTCAACGCGCTCGATCGCGCCCTCCGCAAGGATCTGGGGCGCTATCAGAAATACATCGAGAACGTCGAGCTCGTGGACTACAAGGTCCGTATTTTGACGGGCGGCACGGAAGCCGTCACGCGCGTGCTCATCGAAAGCCACGACAAGGTCACCGGTGCACGCTGGTTCACTGTCGGCGTCTCGCCCAACATCGTCGATGCGAGCTTCGAAGCGCTTGTCGATTCGATCAACTACAAGCTGCTGAAGGACGGCGCCCAGGTGGCGTAACCCCTAGGGCGGGCGAAACGGCTCGCCTCTACGCAAGAATCATCCATGGTGATTACTCAAGCGACTCACTGAGGCGCGCATAATCTGTTGCGCGGTGGGACTGTTCCATCACTGACCAGGCGCCGGCGGAAATTGCCGCGCCTTCCATCCACAGAAGATCACTCCGTTCGCCTCCCTATCGTCGCGCCCCCAAGGCAAGATAAGCGATTGATTCAGAGGGGTTCGCGATGGGGGCTCTACCCAAGCCACTGCTGGTATCGTCAGGTGAGCGGCAGTCTGCATTCCTCGGCGTCGCGCGATCCGTGCGGGGTCTGAGGTGGCGCGAGCGGCTTGATCCGGCCAGCTCCAATCTCGCCACCGCCATCAGCCAACATCACGACCTTCCCGAACTGCTGGGCCGGGTGCTGGCCGCCCGCGGCGTGCGCCTGGATGAAGTGCCAGTCGTCCTTGATCCCACCATCAAGGCTCTGATGCCCGATCCCAGCGTCCTGCAGGACATGGACAAGGCGGCCGCACGCTTGGCCGATGCCATCATGTCCCGCGAGGCCATTGCCGTTTTCGGCGACTACGACGTGGACGGAGCTTGCTCATCCGCCCTCCTCTATCGCTTTCTTGCCCATCACGGCCTTGGCTGCCGAATCTACATTCCTGACCGGCTCTTCGAAGGCTACGGCCCCAACCCTGCGGCCATCGAAGGGCTGATCAAGGACGGCGCCAAGCTGATCGTCACCGTCGACTGTGGCACGGCGAGCTTCGAGCCTTTGGCGCTGGCCCGCCGGCTGGGCGTCGATGTGGTCGTCATCGATCACCACCAGGCTGATCCCGCGCTTCCAGATGTTCATGCGCTGGTGAACCCGAACCGGCAGGATGATCTCTCTGGCCTCGGACAACTTTGTGCCGCCGGCGTCACTTTCATGGTCCTCGTCGCAGTCGCGCGCGAGCTTCGGCAGCGCGGCTACTACTCAGCGGCCCGGCCTGCGCCCGACCTGCTCGCCCTTCTCGATCTCGTCGCGCTCGCCACGGTTTGCGATGTTGTCCCGCTCACAGGGCTCAACCGGGCCTATGTGGTGAAGGGGCTGCAAGTCATGCGCCAGCGCCGGAACGTGGGCCTCAAGGCGCTTTTCGACGCCGCAGGTCTCGCCCAGGCGCCTACGCCCTACCACCTCGGCTTCGTGCTCGGCCCACGCATCAATGCGGGTGGCCGCATAGGTGACGCCGGATTGGGCGCACGCCTGCTTTCGATCGACGATGAGATCGAGGCCGCGCGCATCGCCCAACTCCTCGACAAGCTCAACCGTGAGCGCAAGGCCATCGAGAGCGAAATGCTCGAACAGGCCGTGGCCGAAGCGGAGCGGCTGCTCGAAGCCGATCCGGAGCTGCCCATTCTCGTGCTCGGCTCGGAGAGCTGGCACAAGGGTGTGGTCGGCCTGGTGGCGAGCCGCCTGACAGAGCGCTTTCAGCGCCCTTCATGCGTGATTTCGTGGGAGCAGGACATCGGTACCGCCTCACTGCGCTCGGTGGCTGGCGTCGATATCGGAGCGGCGGTGCGGGCTGCCATGTCGAAGGGTCACCTCATCAAAGGCGGCGGCCACGCGATGGCGGCGGGACTGACCGTTGAGCGCAAGAACATCGATGTACTGAGGGAATTCTTCCGTGAGGCCCTTGGTTCCGCGGCAGCCATCGCGCGTTCTGCCGCGGGGCTCGATATCGACGGCGCAATGACGTCGGCCGGCGTCACCGAGGAGTTGTTGCAGCTCATCGAGCGCGCAGGGCCGTATGGTCAAGGAAATCCCCAGCCACGTTTCGCCTTCCCGGCCCACCGGATCAAGTTCGCGAAGGTCGTCGGTGAACGTCACATACGCTGCACGCTAGAGGCGGGTGACGGCTCGCGGCTCGATGCAGTCGCCTTCCGTGCCGCCGGCCAGCCTCTTGGCGAAGCACTATTATCGACCGGTGGCCTGCCTCTCCACGTCGCTGGCACACTGCGGCGCGAGACATGGGGCGGCCGCGAGCGCATCGAACTCACGATCGAGGACGCCGCCGATCCGCGCCGTCAGCACTGACAGATAGGCGTTAGGAGGGCTGCGATAAGCTAGGTCCCTGACCGTCTGATCTTAAAAGCGGTTTACTGCGTGCGCGCCTTTGCGGGGGCTTCCGCCGCGGCGGACGGGTTCTGATTTTTCGCTCCGGCGACGGCCTTGTTGTTGCTTCGCTTCTTCGCAACACGAGCGGGTGGTGGGCGATTGCCGCAAGCCCAGGACGTCACCGTATTGCGCACGCTGACCACTGGCTTCGGATTGGGCGCCACCGGAAGGGAGTCCAGCGTCGGACTACCGAATAAAACCTTCCATTCGTAATTGGCGAAGCCATGGTCGAGCAGGCTCGCAGCTCGAACCGCGCGATCATGGCCCGAAGGTTCGCCGAGGACCACGGCCATCAGTTGACGTCCGTTTCGCGTCGCGCTCGCCACTATGTTGAAACCGGAGTCACAGATGAACCCCGTCTTCAATCCGTCGGCGCCTTCATAGGTCTTCAGCAGGCTGTTGTGCGTGCCGATACGGCGTTTGCCGATCATGAAATCGGCCTGCGCCCAGAGATGACGGTGCTCGGGAAAGTCACGCGTCACAGCCATCGCGAGCCGCGCAAGATCACGCGCAGTTGTCACCTGCCCGGGCGCGGGCAATCCGTTCGGATTTACGAAATGCGTGTTCGTCATGCCGAGCCGCCGCGCGGTCGCGTTCATCCGCTCGACGAAAGCCTGTTCGTTACCCCCAACGGTCTCGGCAAGCATGATGGCGACGTCGTTCGCAGACTTTACGATCAACGCCTGCAGCCCCAACTCGACGCTCATCTGCCCGCCTACCGGCAAGCCGATCTTGCTCGGCGGCTGAGCGTGCGCGGCCTCGCTCGTCGTGAGCATTGTATTTGGCGTGATCATCCCGGCCTTCAGGGCCTCGAAGACGATATAGGCCGTCATCATCTTGGTGAGCGATGCCGGGTACCACTGATCATCGATATCCTCGGCATAGAGTACCCGGCCATCAGAAGCGTCGAAAAGCAGCTTCGGACCCGCCTGCGCTTGCGACGCTGCGACAAGTCCGAAAAGCCCAAGCGCGACCAAAATGGTCCGGCTCCAGATCATCCTGTTCCTGCTCCGAGGCTTGATGACTTTCGTGCTGCGGTCCCGATTTCCAAAGCCTCTGTCAGCCTCGGCCATCTCTACGCCCACAACAGCCAACAGGCCAATTTCCGCAGCCCCTGCCCTCGCGCTATCGTAACGCGCAGATCCGACACGGCAACTCGCAAGACGGCGCTTCCAGAGCGTCGCCGACTGCGCCTTCCCCCAAATCATAGGATCGAGAAGTTAACGTCCACCTCTCACGAGGTCCATCATTCAATCGGTCACAAGTGCAAGAGTGCCGCTCTTTCACAACACATTGCGGCCCTCATGGGGCCGCAACCGGGCCATCCAATGTTGGTTGACCGCGATTCAGCCAACCGAGCTGGACCATTCGTTGGCGCACCAACGACGTAACAACTCAGTTGAGCCCTTTGCGTTTCAGCTGATCGACGCCTGCGACGCTCCGCGGTCAGACCGCCGCACCGGCACCGCAATCTTCGCAGAGCAAGAGA
>ERZ795043.1582-NODE-1582-length-10817-cov-10.945828_pt1 | contig 10817 bp, 9 predicted proteins | sample MGYA00375127_ERZ795043 | MGnify/ENA primary metagenome ERZ795043 (study PRJEB30172, sample SAMN05518447) | compost metagenome | isolation source: Feedstock adapted compost from Newby Island compost facility, Milpitas, CA | place: USA:Newby Island compost... | reverse complement strand
CATGCCGAGTCCCTTGATGAGCAGATACGTCGGGATCAGGCCGCCGCTGAAAAACATCGTCACCACGAACACGAACATGAGAAATCGCCGCGCCCGGAACTCCCGACGGGACAGCGCATACGCCGCCGGCAGCGTGAACAGCAGATTGACGAACGTGCCCAGCGTCGTATAGAGAATCGTGTTCCGGTACCCCCGCCAGATGCGCGTGTCGTCGAAAATCTCGTTATACCCGTACAGGCTGAAGCCCTTGGGCCAGAGCCACACTTTGCCCGTCGACACCATCGTCGAATCGCTGACCGATGCAATGACAACGAAGTACAGCGGGTAGGCGACGATCAGGAAGACGATGATGCAAGCGGCCGCGATGAACGCGTCGAACAGCACGTCGCCCGGCGTCCGCTTCCGCAAAATCCATCCCATGACACGTTCCCTCCCCGGTCTACCACAGACTGATGTTCGACACGCGCCGTGCAATCTGGTTCGTGACGAACAGGAAGAAGAAATTGATCACCGTGTTGAACAGCCCGATCGCCGCCGAGTAGCTGAACTGGTTCGACAGAATGCCGATCTTGTAAACGTAGGTCGAGATGACTTCCGATACGGGCAGGTTGAGCGTGTTCTGCATGAGGAAGATTTTCTCGAACCCCGTTGTCAGCACGCCGCCCATGCTCAGGATGAACAGGATGATGATCGTCGGCGCGATGGCGGGCAGGTCGATATGGCGCATCGTCTGCCATTTTCCCGCTCCGTCGATTTTGGCCGAATCATACAACTGCGGATCCACGGTGGACAGCGCCGCCAGATAGATGATGCTGTTCCAGCCGCAATGCTGCCAGATGTCCGACAGCACATAGACGGGGACGAACGCGCTCGTCGAAGCCAGCAGGTTGATCTCGTAGCCCATGGAACGCAGCAGATAGCCGACAATGCCCGTATTCGGCGACAGCAGCACGTTCAGGAGGCCGACCAGCACGACAATCGAGATGAAGTGCGGCATGTACACGACCGTCTGCAGCATTTTCTTGCCCCGTTTCCACCGCACCTGGTTCAGAATGAGCGCCAGAATGATCGGAGCCGGGAAGCCGAGCAGAATCGTCGCCAGGCTGATGGTCACCGTGTTGCGCATGATGTCCGCGAACATGTAGCTGTCAATGAATTGCCGGAAATAGTACAGCCCCCGCCATTCGCCGCCCGTCAGCCCTTTCGTGAAATCATAATCGCGGAAGGCGAGCTGAATGCCGTACATCGGCACGTAGTTGAACAGCAGTATGACGACGATCGCCGGCAAAATCATGATCCAGAGCTGGCGGTCCCGCTTGAGCGTCTGCCATGCCGATCTCCGCCTGCCCGGTCCGGCGGCCGTCCGGACGGCGCCGGATGCGGTCTGAGTGGCTTGCGCCATCGATCATCAACTCCCGTAAATGACGGGGCCGCGCCCGGCCATGCCGCGCGCGGTCGCCCGTGTCAGATTCGTCATTGGTTCCGCTTGTTTTCGTCCACGTACCGCTGGATGATTTCGAGACTCTGCGGCAGTCCGGTCCGTTCGACTTCTTTCACATAGTTGTCCCATTCCTGCTCGATGCCGCCCGACGTCACCCATTGCGAAAATTTCGCCATGGCGAGGTTCATCAGGTTCGTGTTGTTCAGAGCCAGCGTGCTGTTGTCCTCCGGCGAATACTTGATGAACATCGTCGGCAGCACGTCATTCTCCTTGTCAATCGCGTCGAGCGCCGGCATGAGCGGCTCCGTCTGCGCGCCGACCGACTGCATGTCGGTGCCGAGCGTCAGCACCAGATCGTCGGCGATATACATCGGACCGTTGTCCGCCCAGGTGGACGTCCATTTCCAGGTGCCCGGGTCCATTGCCGGATCGGCCGGCGGGAGCACTTCATACGTGCCGTCGCCGTTGTCCTTGATGTTCGGACCGATCGAGCCGAACAACACCTGCATGCTGACAACCGGATCGTACAGCTCGTTGATGAACCGCATCGCCGCTTCCTTGTTTTTCGACCTGGCCGACATGACGACCATGTTCACGCCGTAGTTGAGCGCTTCGTACGTATAGTCCCACGACACCTGCACATCCGAATCGGCTGTCTCCTTCAGCGGCGCCATGGACACATATTGCGGCGCCAGCGTGTTGCCGAACCGGTCCGTCACTTCCCATCCCCAGGTGAAGCCGACCTTCGCCGTATTGCCATCGCCGCGGGCGACCGACTGGAACTTCGTGTAGTCCTGGGTGAACACTTCCGAATTAATAAGCCCGGCCGCGTAGCATTTCGCGAGGAATTGCACGACCCGTTTGTACCGCTCGTCGACGAGGAAATTTTTCACCACGCCGTCCTCCATGAAGTAGCCCTGACCGCTCGCGTTCGTCAGCGTGATGCCCGTGCTGCCGAGCAGCACCGTCGGTTGGAAGTGGCCGAATCCGCCCGTGCCGACCGGCGCGAAGTCCATCGGAATCTCGTCGTTCGGATCGCCGTTGCCGTTCGCATCCTGCTCCTTGAACGCGACCAGCACGTCGAACAGTTCATCCCAGGTCGTCGGCATCTTCAGGCCGAGATTGTCCAGCCACTGCTGGTTGATGTATTGCCGCGTGGCGGTCGCCGGCCAGAACCGCTGGTATTTCGGCAGGCCGTAGATGGAGCCGTCCGTCTGCGTCGCGAGCGCCCGCGTCTCCGGTTTCGCTTCGAACATCGCCTTCACGTTCGGCCCGTGGCTTTCGATCAGATCCCGGAGATCCTGGAACAGCCCCGGGAACATCGCGATGTCCGCGTCCGTGATCGCATTCGGCCCGATGATCAGATCCGGAATGTCGCCGCTGGAGAGCAGCGCCCCTTTCTTCTGGCTCCAGTCCGCGGTCACTTCTTCCCATTCAATCTCAACGCCCGCGCGTTCTTCCGCCGCCTGCAGCCACTCCATCTCCGCGAACGGCTTGGTGAGCGCATGCTTCGTCATGATGGCGGTCAGCTTCACGCGTTTGCCCGAGCCGCCGCTCGCGCCGTCCGACGCTCCGCCACCGCCGTCGTTGTTCTTGCCGCCGCTGCAAGCCGCAAGCGCGGATGCGGCGAGCAGAAACGCCAGAATCAGTGACCACGCCCTTTTCATCCCTTCGATTCCTCCGCTTCTGTCATGTTATCGTTTTCAATTCGCCGTGACGCCGCCTTCAGCCGGCGGCACGCCGGCGCGTGGCGGCCGGCAGCCCCAGCTTATCAAGCGTGTCTCGGGCGGAACAACGCGCACAATGATTGGAAATGGGGGAGAACGATTGGGTAAGGGATGAGGTATAATGGCCTTTCCTGTTTTTTCTTTCTGTGGAGGTGAATGGCACGAGCAGAAAAACGGGGTATGCCGGCGTGCTTGCGGGCTGCGCGGGTTCCGCGTATTTGCTGTACGCCGGCCTGGCTTCGCTTGCCGCAGGGACGGACGGTGACAACGCCGTGCTGATGTCGGCTTACGGCATCCTGTCGCTGCTGGCTTTCCTCTTGTCCGCTTATTACTTGAAAAAGGCGAACGGGAAGGGCGTCCTGTATTGCGGCGCCGCTTTGACCTTGTTTTCGGTGCTGGGGATGATGTCGGTCGGATTGGTTTTGCTCCCAGGCTCCTTGCTCATCTTCATACCGTCAGCGATCCACAGGCTGGAACATCGGGAATAAAAAAGGGGCCGGCGCCCGATCAGCGGTAGAGCCCCCGGAACTCGGCCTGCACGTCCGCCGCCACGGAACGAAACGCTTCGCGGACGGATTTGCGGCCGAGCCACACCTGATCGAGCGCCGGATTCAGGATGGCGGCGATTTTCTCGTTGTTGCGGAGGTAATAATCGAAGGAATTGACGCCGTTCTCGATCGTCTGCCGCATGACGGCATCCTCGTAACCGTCCGGGTGGCCGGGCTTCACGGATGCCCACCGGGCGATCAGTTCGGGCTGCGTGTAGTAATCGAGCAGAATCGGCATCCACAGCCCGTCGGCATGCAGCTCGATCGCGTTCTCGGGGTCGAGCAGCCATTTGAAGAACAGCCAGGCTTCCTGCGGATGGCGGGTCGTCGCGGCCATGACGAGCGGTTCGCCGAACTGGATCGTATGGCTCGATTTGATCCTGGGCAGCACGCCGACGCCGTAATCGGCCCCCGCCGCGCCGAGGTCAAGCTGAATCCATTGGCCGTCCAGATTCATCGCGACCATGCCGCTTTCCAGCGCCAGCGCCGGCTGCGGCAGATGTTTCTCCTGCAGCGGGTTCGGCGCGACATGGTGGACGTACATCAGGTCGGCGAGCCGCTGCACGGCGTCGATCACATCCGGATCGTCCAGGTTCATGCCCGTTCCGTCCGGCGCGATGATCGAGGCATTGTTGGAGGGCACCATCAGATGCCACATCCACGTGTTGATCCGGACGCCGTATTGGACGATCGCATCCGGATCGAAATCCGGGTGGAACGCGTCGCGGCCGGCGCTGTCGATCGTCAGCCGTTTCGCGGCGGCAACGAACTCGTCCCACGACCACGCGTCCTCCGCCCTCGTCGGTGGCGGCTCGAGGCCGGCCTTGCGAAACAATTCGGCATTGTAGTACAGCGCGAACGACTCCTCCGTCGCCTTGATACCGATCACGCTGCCGCCATTCCCGCGCATGACGGCGTTCGGAATGAACGAAGATTCGCCGAGCTCAGGGTCGGCCTCGAGCAGCGGGCGCAGATCGTACAGCTTGCCCTGCTCCGCCCATTGGACGGCGGTATGCTTGTACAGCATGTAAACATCCGGCGCCTGGTTGCCCGCATAGAGCGTGGTCAGCACCTTCACGTAATCTTCGGGAATGTGCCGGTAGACCACTTCAATCTGCGGGTATCGCTCCATGAACTTGCGCACGATTCGCTCGTGCGCCGCCCGTTCGTTCGGCGATCCCCAGGTCGCGTAGGTGATCGTGACGCGCTCCTTCCCCGCGCCGTCCGGCCGGTCCGGCACCGGGCGGCCGCATCCGCCAGCGGCGAGCATAACCGTCAGCAGAAGCAGAACGGCCCGCGTCGCAGTTCGGTTTCTCATAAAAGCTGTCCCCTCCGTTCGCCCGCCGCTTCCATCGCTGCCGCCCCCGTCGACGCAACCGGCGTTTCCGCCGGCGACGGATCCACCCGGGGCGCGCGTTTTAACGCCAGCCGGATCACAATCCGCGTGCCGCGCCCTTCATCGCTTTCGATGGCGACCCCGTACGGCGGTCCGTACAGCAGCCGGATCCGCTTCCCGACGTTCGCCATGCCGGTCGACTGGCCTTCGCCGCTGGCCATGCGCGCCAGCCGTTCCGGCGTGAAGCCGCGCCCGTTGTCCTCGACCGTGAACACCGCCGCTTCCCCTTCGCGCCTGCCGCGGATGCGGATGACGCCGCCGCCGTCCATTTCCGCGAATCCGTGGATGATCGCATTCTCGACGAACGGCTGCAGGAACAGTTTCGGCACGTCCATATCGAGCAGTTCCTCCGCCACGTCGACGTCCATCGTGAACAAATCCTCGAAACGGACGGACATGATGTACGCATATTTTTCGAGCCAGTCCAGATCGGTGCGGAGCGTCCACATCTCCCGCTTGTTGCGCGTCGTCGTCTGGAGCATGTCCGACAGATTGAGCATGACGCGGGCCATCTCCTGCTGGCCGTTCTCAAGCGCGATCCAGTACAGCGTCGTCAACGTGTTGTACAGAAAATGCGGATTGAGCTGCAGATTGAGCGCCATCAGCTCCGCCTCCTTCTCCCGCAGCCGGGCGGCATAGTTCTCCTCGATCAGCGTCGCGATCCGCTCGTTCATCTGATTGAACAGCCGGATCACCCGGCCGAACTCATCCCGTCCGCCTTCCGGTATGCGCGCGTCAAACCTCCCCCGCTCGACCGTGCGGATCGCCTGTTTGATCCGGACGAGCGGCTTCGTGACGAGGAACGACATCAGGTAGGCGAGCACCGCGGACACCGACAGCATGACGGCGAGGAACAGGAACGTGTAGCCTTTCAGCGCGCCGAGGCCGAGCAGCGCATCCTGCACGGGAATCTCGATCCAGGAGAGCCATCCGGTGCTCGCCATCGTGTCGTAGCGGATGAGCATTTCGCTGCCGCCGCGGTCGAACCGCAGCATGCCGCGTTTCTGCGCCAGCGCCTCCGCAAGCCACGGCGGCGTCTCCGGCCTGCCCGCCGCTTCTGGCTCCGACGAGGCGACGACGGTGCCGTCCGGCGCCGCAATGCCGTAGGAGAGCCTGCGGAAGCCGCTGCTTCCCGCATATTCTTCGAACAGCCGGCTGAAAAAATCGACGGTCAGGTTGACCATCAGCACCGGCTTGTCCCGATGATCCGGCAGCGTGTGAAAAATGCCCCGCTCGTCGATGTACGTCAAGTTCAGCTGTTTTACCGCCGACGCGAGCCGATCGTACTCGAATTCGAGATCCGTAAGGCGCGGCTCGTCCATGACGTCCGCGAACCGGTACGTCGGCACCCAGACGAGATCGCCGTCCGCCGCCGCCGCGGCCTCGCGCAGTCCGGAAGAGAAGAAGCCTTCCGGCGGCACGAACATCCGCGCCGCGCTGCCGAAGGCGTAATCCGGCGTCAGGATGAAGACCGAATAGATGTTGTCGTCGCCGCCGAAATAGCGGAACAGAATCTGGGTAATGCGCCGATCCGCCTTCAGCAGCGATTCGTTGTTCTCCGGATCGAGGGCGGCGAACGTCTGGTACAACTCCTCGTCGATGGGCAGCACTTCGCTTTTGTCGCGGATGTCGCGCAGCGTCTCGTCCAGCTGCAGGTTGTGGTTCAGGATGACATCGCCGAGGCTTTCGCTGACGTTCGCGAGCATGTTGCGCGCGCTGATCTGGTAATAGGCGAACCCGAGCAGCAGAATGATGAAGCTGACGAGCGCGAAATAGGAAATGAACAGCTTCGTCCGGAAGCTGGCGCCCGCTGCGGCGTCCCGCATGCCGGAGGCCAGCCGGCGTACGGGCCGGATGACGGCGCGCATCAGCCGTCCCCCGCTTCCATGCGCAGCGCGAACATCCGCCGGAATTCGTCGGGTGAGCAGAGGAACATTTTGCGGAACACTTTATTGAAATATTTCGTGTCCCGGTACCCGACCCGGCGCGCAATGTCCGCCACCCGGAGGTTGGTCTGCAGCAGCAGTTCCCGCGCCTTCCGCATGCGCGTCTGCACGAGATATTCGGAGAACGGCATGCCGGCATGCTGCTTGAACAGAATGCTGAAGTAGGACGGGTTGTAGTAAAACCGCTGCGCCACCGCCTCCAGGCCGAGGCTCTCATGCAAATGCGCGTCGATATATTCGCGGCATTTCCGCATGACCCGCTCGCTGCGGGATTGGCGCGACATTCTGAGGCGGCCGATCAGATCGCGCAGCAGCAGCTCCGCGGCGGCCTTCACTTCGGCCCACGACGGACAGGCCATGATCTGCCGTTCGATCCGCTCGGACAGTTCGCGGCTGTCGGCTTCATCCAGCGCCGATTCCGTCCGCTTCATGCAGCCGAGCAAGAGCTGCGCCGCGGCCAGCTTCGCCCGCATCGGCGGCGTACCGGACGCCGCGATCCGTTCCAGCGACGCCGTGAGAAGCTCCGCCGCCCGCGGCTCGTCGCAAGCGGCCGCCGCCAGCTCCAGCACGTCGGCATCCCGAACCGCGTCCAGCGGCGCGCGCTCCTCCCGGCGCTCCGCAGCGCCCGCCGCATCGGCGGCGAGCCACGTCCCAGGCGGCGCGTAGAACAGCCGGTCGAGCGCTTCAAGCGCGCTGCGGCACGATGCGTGCGCCTCCCGCTCGAGCTGCGGCGTCTCGCGGCCGATGCCGGCGCCGACCGTGCGGCCGTACAATCGGGCGAGCCGTTGCACCGCCTCCCGGAGCTTGCCGATCGCCTCGTCGGAGCGGCAGCCGTCCTTCCATGCGGCCGCTATGTACAACCGGCGCGGCTCGTGTTCCGGTGCCGCGGCGGCCGCGTCCGCATGCGCCGCCAATGCCCGGAGCGCCGTCTGCCGGAGCATGCCGCGCCATTCCGCCGGGTGGGCGGGCTTGCCGCCGGCAGAGTCGCTTGCCGCGCCAGCCGGCTCGGCTGTTTCCAAGACCAGCACGCAGCCCCTCCCTGCCATCCGGAAGCGGCGCTCCCATTCCGCCCGTTCGCAGCCGGTCAAATCCCCGGCGGTCATCCATTTATAGAGCAGATGCTCGCCGTACAGCCTCGAGGCAAGCGACTCCGGCTCCGCCTCCCGCTGCTGCACGGAAGCGGCTGCATCCCGCGCGCCCGCATCCGGTTCCGGACCGCTCAAGCCGGCAGCCCCTCCGGCGGGCTCCGGCCATCCCGCGGGATGCGTCCGCCGCCCCCCGGCGCTTCGTGCCTGCTCCCGGTGCAGCTGCTTCTCCAACTTCTCCAACACGTCCGACAGCTGCTCCGGGCGCACCGGCTTCAACAAATAATCCTTCGCGCCGAGCCGGAGTGCCTGTTGGGCATAGCTGAACTCGCTGTATACGCTTACAAGAACAACCTTCGGCTGCGCCTGCTGAAGACGGCCGACCGCCTCAAGGAACTCGAGTCCGCTGGCGAGCGGCATCTGAATGTCGGTGAATACAATCTCCGGCGCGGATTCCCGCACCAGCTTGAGCGCTTCCTTGCCGTTCTTCGCTTCGTAGACGCGGTAGCCGGGCCGGAGCGAGCGAATGAGCGCGGCCAGCCCGCGCCGCTGCCGCGGTTCGTCGTCCGCCACCAGCACGCCGATCGGTTCTGCCATGATCCTGGACGCCTCCTCAGGTGGAACAACCTTGTACTTCCTTCCTCTCAATTGTACGAAAAGCCCCGTCCCCCACAAAACGGGGCTACGGGGCAATTTCATTGGAAAGAGGGCAAATGATTGGATGTTATCTTCCCGCCGACACCGCAATATCGCCGGCCTCCGCGGAGAGCTGCACCGTCGGCACGCCCGGATCGCTTTCCACGATCGCCGTCCCGGGCAATTCGACCTTCCGCTCGCCGATCAGCGTCTTCATCTCGAGCGCCAGCTTCTCCGGCTTCTCTTCCGTCACAAGCTTGATGTCGCCCAGCAGCGATTCGGCCTGAATATCGTCCGTGATGGCTTGCACGCCCAGCCGGATGTCGCCCGTATCGGTCCGGGCGCCGATCCGGCCGGCCAGTCCGGCCGTCTTGATGTCGCCGTGCACGGCTTGCATCGAGATGTGTTGCGCCCGGACGCGCTCGGCCGAGATGTTCGCGATTTCCGTCGAGATCCCCAGCTGCTCATAGAGACGGTCCGGAATTTCCACCAGAAGGTCATAGTCATCCGGATAAATCGAGATCAGCTTGCGCTTGAGGTCCCGCGACGCTTCGATGACCACCCGGCCGCCCTGCTCGCTCACCGACAAATGGTACTCGCCCTTGTGCATCCGTTCGGTTCTGCCCGTCATTTTGACCGTAATCTCGTCGCCCCCGGACACAACCCGGACATCGCCGGCGTTGGAGAACACGTCGATCCGGGATACGCCCTCGGCCGATACCGAACGCTCTTCATTGATTTTCACGCCGTTGAAAGGCGACACGCCGATCGCGTACATCACCAGGTTTCCAATCACGGCAATCCCGATCAGCACAAGGCCGATCATGATCAACTTGCGACCATTTACTTTCATTTCAACTTCTCCTTTACCTTTTCAACATTCGATTGCAAAATCGCCAGCATCCATTTGACGAACAGCGTGATGCCCTTCACCGCCGCCACCCAGAAGATCAAGCCGAGCCCGAGCAGACCGGCCGCCAGCGGCAGCTTCAGCAGAAATTCGACCGACCAACCGTCCTGCACCAGCATCAGCACAGGCGATACGGTCAGATAGGCTGCCAGTACAAACAGCCCCGCCAGCAGCAGCATTCCAATCGCAAAAGGAATCAGCAGCATCAGCACATTCATCAGCCCCAGCCCGACGCCGGCGAACACCGCCCGGGCGATGCGGCGCACTGTCGGATTCGCGCGCGCTTCGTCGACGCTGAGCTGATACTGAATCTCCCGGGCCACAAGCTGCGGCGGTCCCAGCCGCTCGGCAATTTCCTCGTCCGATCTTCCGCTTGCCCGGCCATGTTCGAAATGCGCCTCGTAATCCGCCAGCAGTTCCGCGCGTTCCTCCGCGCTCAGATCGCCCAGCCGCTTCTCCAGTTCCGCAAGATATTCCGCCTTGGTCATCGCCTACTCCCCCTTCACCACGTTCTGCACGCCCTGGACGAACTGCTCCCATTCCCGCAGCAGCCGCTGCTGGACCTCATGTCCTTCGGGCGTCAGCCGGTAATATTTCCGCGGCGGGCCTTCCATCGATTCCGCCAGATAGGTGGTGCAGAACCCTTCCTTCGTCAGCCGGCGGAGCAGCGGATAGATCGTGCCCTCGGCGATTTCGATGCTCTTGGAGATTTCCTCGACAAGCTCGTAACCGTAGCGGTCTCGCCGGGCAATCAGGCTGAGCACGCACAGCTCCAGCACGCCTTTTTTAAATTGAACATTCATGGGTGGATCACCGCTTCTCACCGTTTTTTCGCGATATCAAGCCTCTTCCGCCAACGGCCGCAAGGACTGCTTCCGGACGATTGCCGGCGCCTGCCGGGAAACGCAGCTTAAGGGGGCCCATCCCGCCGCGGCCGTTCCCGAATGTGAGGAAAGTCAAAACGGACACCTCCAAAATCAAAGTACGGCATGGAGGTACTGCATCATTAAACAGTACTGTACATTGCAAGATACCTCGGAATAATTTATAACACGAAAAATGGAGGTTGCGCAAGTCACGGGTTAAAATCTTTTCGTGTCTGGTATTGGGGGCAATTTTGAGGTGAAC
>ERZ795043.1580-NODE-1580-length-10819-cov-14.887867_pt1 | contig 10819 bp, 8 predicted proteins | sample MGYA00375127_ERZ795043 | MGnify/ENA primary metagenome ERZ795043 (study PRJEB30172, sample SAMN05518447) | compost metagenome | isolation source: Feedstock adapted compost from Newby Island compost facility, Milpitas, CA | place: USA:Newby Island compost... | reverse complement strand
CCGCCCACGCGAAAATGCCGACCGACATCACGTTGCAGCCGGCCAGCTTCATCAGCCGCACATCCTCCTCCAGCACCTTCGGATCGTGCAGCCATTGGTCCGGATTATAGTCCGCCCCGTGCATGAGCACCGGCAGCTTCGCGCTGATCGGCGGATACCGTTTGAACGGCCCCGTCATGGTCATCCCTCCGAAAAAAGACTCCAAACGCGTCACGTATGATCCTCGCGCAGCACATCCCACGTCTCCAGCCTGCGCCCCTCATAATCGAACAGCGTCAGGTTCGCCCAGTTGTTGTGGTGGCCGACCGACCACATGGCCTTCGCCGGAATCCACGCGGGCTCCCACCAGTAGAATCCGGCGCCGAGCCCATTCGGCGTCTCCCGCACGATTCGCATGAAATCCCTCAGATAGGCCGACTGCCCGGGGGCGCTGGCCGGATAGCCCGGCGCGAGCTGGTCTTCCCGTTCCAGAATATAGCCCGTATCGTCCGGCTTCTCGAGCGTCCACGGATAGGCGGTCTCCACCACCACGATCGGCTTGCCGAAAGTCTCCGCCGTCAGCGCCAGGTTGCGCCGCAGATCGTCCAGCGTCCCGTGCCACCACGTATAGAACGACTGGCCGATCACGTCGTAGTCGACGCCGAGCTCCTCCATCTTCCCGAAAAACTTCCGCGTCGCCTCCCAGTCCCCGCCGCGGTCGATGTGCACCATGATCCGCGCATCCGGGCAGACGGCGCGCACCGCGGACGCGCCCGCCTGCAGCAGCCCGGCGAACGCGCGCCACTGCGCGTCCGTGTCATATTCCCCGTCCACGCGCCCGTCCGGCCACAGCATCCCCGGCGTCACCTCGTTGCCGATCTGCACCATGTCCGGCGCGGTTCCCTGCATGGCGAGCGCGGACAGCACATCCGCCGTGTACCGGCGCACCGCCTCCCGAAGCCCGGCCGCGTCCAGCCCTTCCCACGACCGGGGCTTCCACTGGTTGGCCGGATCGGCCCACCGGTCGGAATAATGGAAATCGAGCAGAAAATGCAGCCTCCGCTCCTTGATGCGCCGGGCCATGGCGAGCGTCCGCTCGAGATTGCAGAAGCCGCCCGGCGGATCGTTCCAGATGCGCAGCCGCACGGCAATCATGCCGAGATCGGCCATCAGATCAATCGGATCCCTCCGGACGTCTCCGTCAAAATACGCCCCGCCCGCCGCCTCCACCTCGTCGACGAACGACAGGTCCATGCCTTTGATGAACATCGGTCCTTGATCACTCCTTCACCGAGCCGAGCACCAGCCCTTTGATGAAATACCGCTGCAGGAACGGGTACACGAGCAGTACCGGCAGCGCCCCGATGAAAATTTGCGCCGCGTTGATCGTTTTCTGCGAGAGCAGTTCCATCTCCTCGATCGTGAAGTTCATCGAGCTCATGTCCCGCGAGACGATGACCGTCTGCAGATAGGTCGCGAGCGGATAGTCTTCCTTCCGGCTCAGGTACAGCAGCCCGTCGAACCACGAGTTCCAGTGCCAGACGCCGGCGAACAGCCCGAGCGTCGCCAGCGCGGGCAGCGACAGCGGCAGATAGATGCGGAACAGGACGCCGAAATGGCTGGCGCCGTCGATGAACGCCGCTTCCTCGAGCGCCCGCGGCACGCCGCGGAAGAAGTTCATCATGAGCACGATCAGCCAGACGTTGACCATCGCCGGAATGATGAGCACCGCGAATTTGTTCATCAGCCCGAGCTTCAGGATGAGAATGTAGAACGGCACGAGTCCGCCGTTGAAAATCATCGTGAACACGAACGCCCAGGCGTACACCGGCCGGCCGCGGAATTCGCGGGTCTCCTTCGACAGCGGATACGCCGCGAGCACGGTGACGAGCAGGATGAGCGCCGTGCCGAGCACGGTCCGCATCACGGAAATCCAGACCGAACCGAGAAAATAGGGGTTGCTCACCGTCGCCTTGTACGCCTCGAACGAAAAGTCGACCGGCCACAGCCCGACCAGGTTGCCGTCCGCCGCCGCCTTCGAACTGAGCGAGACGGCCAGCACGTGCAGGAGCGGAATGACGCAGATGACGGCGAGCGCCGAGAGGAACGCGGTATTGAAGACGCTGAAGATGCGGTACGGCAACGTTTTGTGGTACATGGCGCCCCCTCCTCAGAATACCCGGTAGTTGGCGTATTGGTAGGCGAGCCGGTACGCCCCGACGATGAGCACCATGCTGACGACCGACTTGAACAGGCCGACGGCGGTGGCGAATCCGAAGTTGCCTTCGAGGATCGCCGTCCGGTAGACGAACGTGTCGATGATATCGCCCTTGTTCATCACCATGCTGTTGTACAGGTTGAAGATCTGGTCGAATCCGGCGTTCAAAATGTTCCCGAGCGACAGCGTCCCGACGACGATCGCCATCGGCAAGAGCGATGGAATCGTAATGTGCAGCGTCTGCTTCCACCGGCTCGCGCCGTCCACCTCCGCCGCCTCGTACAGGGCCGGGTCGACGTTCGCGAGCGCCGCGATGAAGACGATCGTGCCGTAGCCGAACTCCTTCCAGACGTCGGAGACGATGACCGTGAACCGGAACCAGTCGCCGTGCATCAGGAACGGGATCGGGCCGATCCCGATCGCTCCGAGCACCCGGTTGACGAAACCGCCGTCCGTCGACAGGAAGTTGACCAGAATGCCGCCCAGAATGACCCAGGACAGAAAATGCGGCAGATACACCATCGTCTGGATCGTGCGGGTCAGCAGCCGGATGCGCACCTCGTTCAGCAGAATCGCGAAAATCAACGGCACGAGCAGGTTGAAGACGATTTTGAACACGGAAATGATCAGCGTGTTCCAGATGACCTGCAGGCTGTCCTCCCGCTCGAACAACGCGCGGAAATGATCCAGGCCGATCCACGGCGAATGGTCGAAGCCGAGCCAAGGCTTATAGTCCATGAACGCCATGACGATGCCGCCGAGCGGCACATAGTTGAACACGACCAGTCCCGCCAGCGCGGGCAGCAGCATGAGGTGCAGCGGCCAGGTCCGCCTCAAGGTGGGTCTCATCCCTTCTGCCTCCCCGTTGCGAAGCGCTGCAGGCGCTCCGCTTGAATCGCGAAAGACGGGGAACCGGAGGTTTAAGGCCTCCGGTTCCCGCGCTCATCCGCGGCCGCGCCCGATCGGACCGGCCGCGGACTGTCTGTCTTGCGGTCCTTACTTCGTCTGGTTGTACCAATCGTTGACTTCTTTCGTCATCTGATCGCCGCCGGAGCTTTTCCACGTCTGGACGAATTTGTCGAACTCGTCGAGGCTCTTCTGTCCGTAGATGATCTCGCTGAACGTCTGGAGCTCGATCTTCTTCAGATAGTCGAGTTTCGACGTCATCGTCGGCGTCGGCGGACCGCTGAACAGGTTCGTGTACGAGATGTCGGGCTGGGACATGAGCACCTTGGCGGCGGCCGGCGTCTCCGGACCGTAGTTGTTCTTCACTTCTTTTTCAAGCCGGGTCTCGGGTTCCTTGCCGTCCGCCAGCGCAAGCAGCGCCTTCATCTGCGCGTCCGGAATCCGCGCGCCGTCCCGCACGAGCCAGTAGCGGTTGATGTTGACCGGGCCGCCCGGAATGTCGTCCCCGTAGATCGGGTTGCCGCTGGCGTCGAGGTCGTAGTCGTACCCCTTGAACACCCCGATGTCCCACTGGCTGCCCGGCTCCGGATCGGCCAGCTGCTCGAACAGGTAGTTCTGGTACGTGAACAGCGCTTCCGGATGTTTCGCGTCCTTGCTGATGAGCGTCACGCCGTTCGTGAAGCGGGTGCCGTGGCGGCCCGCCTTGCCGTCCGGACCGGCCGGAATCGGGTACGGCTTCCAGACCGCGTGCGGCACGTTCTTCTCCGTATCCTGCAGCGGCCAGCCGCTCATCCAGTACGGACCGGGAATGATGCCCGCCGTGCCCGCCACCGCCGGTTCGGCCGTCTTGTTCTCGTCCCACAGCGCCGCTTCGGCCGGGATGTAGCCCAGGTCGCGCCAGCGCTTCAGCGTCTCGAGCGCCTGCTTCGCGCCGGGATGGATCGAGCCCCATGCCAGCGTGCCGTCTTCCGCGAGGTTCCATTGCTCCGGAATCGTGCCGAACGCGCCGAACACCCAGGACGGATCGCCCATCCACGTGTTGAACGTGTTCTTGAAGCCGATGGAAAGCGGCGTCACCTGATCCGGCGACAGGCCGTCCGGATTCCGGTGCTTGAACGCGTCCATGATCGTCTCGAGGTCGTCCAGCGTCTTCGGCGCCTCGAGGTTCAGCTTGTCCATCCAGTCCTGCCGGATCCAGAGCAGGTAGTCGTGGTTGTAGGCGTAGTCCAGCACCGGGATGCCCATCCGCTTGCCGTCGCGGATATACGGATCCCAGACGTGCGGGTCGAGCGCCATCGCCTGCTTCCATTTCTCGTTCGCGTACGCGTCGAACAGCGACCCGACTTCGCGGAACAGGCCGGAGTCGATCAGATCGTGGGCGAGCTGCTCGTCGCCGATCGTGACGACGTCGGGCATCTGCTGGCGGGACGCCAGGGCCAGGCGCATCTTCGTGACGAACGCGTTGTTCGTGTCGGTGACCGACCAGAGCGTTTCGACCTTGATGCCGAGCGTCTCGAGCGCCCACCGGGTCGCGACGTTGTTCTCGATCGTCTCGCCGTTCTTGAACTGCAGCGCCGGGTCCACGCCCCACACCGTCGTAATCGTGACCGGCGGATCGTACTTGTCTTTGTAAGGGTTTTCATCCTGCCCATCGGATGAACCGGAATTCGAGCTTGCGTTCGGAGATGCAGAAGACGCCGGGGATTGCGATCCTCCGCCCTCCGCCGGGCCGCCCTTGTCCCGCGAGCCGCCGCAAGCCGATATCAGCGCCGCCGCGAGCACGAGGACCAGCGCGGCGGACCACCATTTCCGCATGCCGGTTTTCATGTTTCCCTCCCCCAATCGCCTTAAGGATGATGCACCTTGCCGGTGTCTGCTTTTCATTATAGGAAGGAGGCTTCGGTGAACCTATGGCGCGATGTCAACATTTCCGCACCTTTGGCAATCATTTGACGGCCGCTAACGCTCGCGGTATTCGAGCGGTGTCATGCCGAAATGCTTCTTGAACATCTTGCTGAAATATTGCGGGTTCTGGTAGCCAAGCTCGGCCGTGATCTCGTAGATTTTGCGGTTGGTGTGGGCAAGCAGCCAGCGGGCGCGCTCCATTTTGACCCGGATGATGTAGTCGCCGAGGCTCTCGCCGGTCTCGCTCTTGAACAGCTTGGACAGGTAGACGGGATGCAGGTACACCCGCTCCGCGATCGACCGGACCGAGATGTCCCCGGTCTCGGCCATGACCATCTCCTGCACCTGCCGGACGATGCGGCTCTTGATGTCGCGCTCGTTCTCCGTAAGCTGCCGCCGCAGACTGTCCAGCGTATCGAGCGCCCAGGCCCGCACTTTGTCCGCCGCAAGCAGCAGCGGGGGATCGAGCAGCGGATCGAGGCCCGACCGGTCAATCCGGTGGAACAGCACGCCCCGCTTGTGTGCCAGGTACAAGTAGGCGCTCGCGATCGACAGGAACGCTTCGTACAGGTGCTCGCGGGTGGCGGGCATCCGCTCCAGCGAGTCGAACACCTCGCCGATTTTGTCCGCGGCCGCCCGCCAGTTCCGCGACTCGAGCAATTGGATGAGCGTCGGCGGCCGGTACAGGCTCTCGAGCGTCGTCACGGCGGCCGGGTCGTGCGGCGCCTCCTCCTGAAACAGGATCTGTCCGCCGCCGTCTTCCCGGTGCCGGAACAGCTCGGTGAGCGCCGCGCGGTAGGCGCCCGCCAGCTCGTCGGGGAACACGAACCAGGGCGAGATGACGATGGAGATGTCGCCCTTGAGATAATGGCGCACCTGCCGGTGGAACTCGCGGGCGAGCGGCTCAAGCTGCGCCTTGACCGGCAGCCCGGCCTCGCCGGCCGCCGTCCCGTCCCGCGGAGCGGCGAGCAGCATGACGCCGTCGTGCGGCGCCTTGCCGTGCCAGACGCGGAACCCCGGGGCGAACACTTCCTCGGCGATGTTGCCGACGGCGTACTCGATCAGGGACAGCGATTCCGCATCGTAATCGGCGAACGGGCGGCCGAGCGTCACCAGCATGAGCAGCGCCATGCCGCCCGGCTCGAGCGGGATGCCGTACTCGCGGAGCCGGTCCTCCAACCGGCGCCGCGGCCACGGCCTGCCGAGCGCCAGCCCGCGGATCAGATCGCCGCTGATGATCGAGCGGTCCGAATTGAGGCGGTAGCGCATCCGATGGAGCTGCTCGGCCTCGGCCCATTCGTCGCGCAGCGAATCGACGGCGCCCGCGATGCTGCGCATGAACTCCTCGTCGTTCACCGGCTTCAGGATATAGTCGAACGCCTGCAGACGGATCGCCCGCTTCGCGTATTCGAAGTCGGAATAGCCGGTGAGCAGCAGGCAGCGCACGTTCGGCCAGCGCGCGTTCACCTGTTCAATCAGCTCGAGGCCGTCCATCTCCGGCATCCGGATGTCGGTGACGAGGATGTCAATCGGTCGCTCCTCGAGCAGGCGGAGCGCTTCGATCCCGGAGGAAGCGGCGCACACTTCGCTGATGCCGAGCGATTCCCAGGGAATCGTCGCGTTCAAGCTGTCGATGATATAGGGCTCGTCGTCGACCAGAAGCAGTTCGATCAAGGCAGTTCCCTCGCTTTCGCATGGACATGGGAGATCGGGCGCGCGGCTTCGCCGTATGCATCCTCGTCCGCAGATTCGGCCGCGGGGGTCTCCGCGCTGGCCGCGGCGTCGGTGGCGGCGGCGGTCACCGCATCGGGCGCGCCGGAGGCGGCATGGCCCGCGAGCCGCCACTCCAGCACGATCCGCAGCCCGCCGAGCGGGGAAGGCTCCATCCGCATTCCGGCGTCCGGGCCATAACGGAGATATAGCCGCTGATTCACGTTCCAGAGGCCGCAGCCGGCCCGCTCGTCCATCGGTTCGGCCAGCCGGCGCATCAGATGGCCGCGCGCCTCCTCATTCAGCCCCTTGCCGTTGTCGTCCACGGTCACGCGGCATACGCCGTCCGCTTCGCCGACCGCGATGCGGATCAGCCCTTCGCCGCCGTTCGCTTCGATTCCATGCCGCACCGCGTTCTCGGCGAGCGGCTGGATGAGCAGCGGCGGCACGTGCAGGTGGCGCAGCCGGGACGGCAGTTCGATCGAGAACGTCAGCCGGCTGCGGCGCAGCTTGTGAATCTCCAGATAGCTGCCGACGAACTGCAGCTCCTCCTCCAAGGTGACGAAATCCCGCTCCTGGCGCGTCGCGTATCGGAAGTAGCTCGACAGGTTCTCGGCCATCGCGATGATCGCCTGGTAGTTTTTCATTTTCGCCATGCTGCTGATGAAGGAGATGCTGTTGTGGAAAAAATGCGGGTTGATCTGCGACTGGAGCTGCTTCAGCCGGGCTTCCTGGACGCGCAGCCGCTCCAGATACACCCGGTTAAACAGTTCCTGGATCTGCTCCACCATGGAGTTGAAGCGCTGGAAGACGAACGCGAACTCGCTCTTGCCGCGCGGTTTCAGCCGCACGGTGTAATCTTCGAGCTTCAGCCGCTGGAAGCTCGTCACGAGCTGCTTCAGCGGCGACTGTACCTGGGCGTAGAGAACGTAGGCCATGACGCAGCCCATCAGCAGCAGGGAGCCGACGGATACGTAGAACAGCAGGTTCGTCCGCTTGATCGGCTGCATGACCTCCGCCAGCGGAATATAGTCGATCAGATACCATTCCGCGATGCCGGATTTCTGCAGATAGACGAGGTACGGCTGGCCGTCCAGGGTGACGGTCCGGCTGCCCGTGGACAGTTCTCCCTCTTCTTCGAGCAGTTCCACCAGCCTGTCCGCAGCGGCGTTGTCCGCCGTGCTGTTGTAGACGGCGCCGACGCCCGGCATGTAGTAGAACGGATCGCGGCGGTCGCCGATTTTCAACTGGTCGAGCATGTGGACGAGATTGGAGCTGTCGAATTGCACTTCGATGACGAGGTTGACGTTGTGCAGACGGTCCTCGGTGACGTACGGGGAAATGGTGAACAGCGAGAAAAGATACCGCCCGCCCTCCGCCGGCTCCACATGCCAACCCGGCTTCAGCCGCCGGGTCAGTTCGTCGGGATCGTAGGGCGCCGCATTGCTGCTCGTCAGCACGCGGCCGAGCACGGGCGAGTAAATGGACAGCGTGCTGCTCCAGTTGGAGGAGTTCTCCTGGATGCTCAGCTTGCGTTGAATGCGCTTTACCAGCATGATCTGGTCAAGCCCGAGCGCGGGGCCCGGGCTTTCGAAGGTGTGTCGGAGTTCCGTGATGTCGGGGTCGTGCATGAGCAGGTTCGGCCACATCGCGATCGACTGGATCGTCGTGTCGGCCTGATGCTGGAAGAACGCGAGACGGTTCGCGTTCGAGTCGTTCAGTTCGTCCCGCAGCACGTCGGTGCTGATCCGGTTGGACAGCACGTACAGGGCCACGATCGGCACCAGCAGGGCGAAAAGAATCAGCGCGATCTTCTTGAAGAGATTGTGCTTCGGCATGACATTCCCTCACCGTCCGTCGTCGCTTGCCCCGGGAAGGCGAAAAGAGGCTGCCCGGACATCCCCGGGGCAACCTCCCGTTTATCTGGCCTTTCTATTCAGAATAAACGATCTTGCGGCTTTGGAATAGGGCGGAAATGCAAGTTTTGTGATGTTTTTTCAATATGCCCGGCGCCCGAACAATATCACGAGGCCGGATATCAGCATCCAGGCCAGCATCGGGTAAGCGGCGACCCGCTCCATGCCGCCGAGGCCCAATCCGGGATCGTTGCCGGTGAAGAAGAGCGCCGCCCCGGCAATGCCGACCGCGCCGAGAACCGGCGCCGTCCACCGAAGCCGCGGCGGCTCCGCGGGCATGGCCGGACCGAGCGCCAGCCCGATATTCCCCAGGATCATGATGAGCAGCGCGCCGAGCACATGCCGGTTCTCGTTCACGTCGGCCGGCCAGACTCCCGCGAGAATCCAGCCCGCGCCGGCCGCGAACAGCAGCGCGCCCGCCGTCCAGGTCCGCGCCGATCCCGCCCGCCGGAGGGAAACCGCGGCAAGCCCGATGAGCATGGCCGCACCCTGGATGACGAAGCCCGCGTTCATCGCATCGTGCCGCGGCGAGCAGACGAAGCGCCGGTCATCGCCCCAGGGCTGGCAATAGACGTTGCCCAGGTCGCTGATGTTGTTGGCCGCCCAGCTGTAGTCCGGATTCTTCCACGCGGCCTCCGCATAGAGATGCAGGGCGAAAAACAGCACGACTCCCGCCAGCCAGACGAGCGCGCCGAACCGGTCCGGCCATTGAAGCCTCCTGTTTCCGGTCGGTGGTTGCGCCATAGACATACCTCCTGTCATGGAACATTCAGCTTCAATCTAAACCGAATCATTCCGGAGACGCACCGACCGCGGGTCCGGTTCCGGGCCGGACCCGCGTCCAGTGTGCGGCGGCTGCGGGAGTAGTGGCCGGAGAAACCGTGCCATTCCGGCTCTACGAAAAACAACGCTGGTTCCGGGATGCATTCCATAGTAAAATAACCCTGAGTTTGGTAACCCTTTCACACGACGGGAGGCCGTGCCATGATTGAACTTGCCTTTGCCCTCCGGATGGTGGAGGACATGAAGCCGGAGCTGACCTCGTACTGTTACCGGATGCTCGGCTCCATGGATGACGCCGACGACGCGGTGCAGGAGACAAGCATCCGCGTATGGCAGCGCTGGGATACGTTTCGCGGGGAATCTTCCTTCAAAACGTGGGTTTACCGCATCGCCACCAACCTGTGCCTGGACAAATTGAGACAGGCGAAACGGCGCGTGCTTCCCGTCGACGTGTACGACCCGGCGGTGACAATCGCGGAGCCCCGCGACACGCTGCCGGAAACGTCCTGGGTCTGGCCCGCTCCCGAGTTCGCGGACCAGCCGGAGGAGACCGCCATTCGCAGAGACACCCTTCAGCTTTGCTTCATTGCCCTGCTGCAGACGCTGCCTCCCCGGCAGCGGGCGGTCCTGATTCTGAAAGACGTCTTCGAATGGTCCGCCAAAGAGATCGCCGATGCGCTGGACATGTCGGCCGCGGCGGTGAACAGCGCGCTGCAAAGAGCCAGGGGAACGATGGAGCAGGCGCAGCTTCGCTCCCACTCGTTCAGCGCGGAATCGTCCGTTCCCGACCGCGAGCTGCTGTCGCGGTACATGGAGGCCTTCGAACGGTTCGATATCGATGCGCTGGTCTCGCTGTTCCATGAAGAAGGCAGCATGTCCATGCCGCCGTTCACGATGTGGGTGCAGGGCCGCGACCATCTGTCCCGGTTCTTCGCGCTTACGCGCCATCATTGCGAGGGTTCCCGTTTTATACCGATCACGGTTAACGGCGGGTATCCCGCCCTCGCGCAGTACGTGCCGGACCCGGAATCGTCCTCGCGGGTTCCCTGGGGCATTCACGTCATTGAAATGAAAGACGGCAAAATATTGCACATTCAAAATTTTATCAATCGAAATTTGTTTGCCCGGTTCGGGCTTCCCGATCCGCTCGACCGATGAATTCCGCGAGCCGGCTCCGTCTATAGTGGTGAAAACGCAAATAAAGCGCCAATTTGAAAGGAGCGTTCAGCATGGCAACGAACAGCCGGACGAGGATCACGGTGCAGACGGTCGTCAAAGCCCCGGTGGAGAAAGTCTGGAAGTATTGGAACGAGCCGGAGCACATCACGCATTGGAGCTTCGCTTCGAATGACTGGCATGCGCCGTCCGCGACGAACGATCTGCGCCCCGGCGGAAAGCTGAT
>ERZ795043.1575-NODE-1575-length-10859-cov-4.608571_pt1 | contig 10859 bp, 12 predicted proteins | sample MGYA00375127_ERZ795043 | MGnify/ENA primary metagenome ERZ795043 (study PRJEB30172, sample SAMN05518447) | compost metagenome | isolation source: Feedstock adapted compost from Newby Island compost facility, Milpitas, CA | place: USA:Newby Island compost... | reverse complement strand
CGATCGCCGCGAACAAGGTGCCCGGCATCCGCTGCGCGCTCGTGCACGATCTGTTTTCGGCCAAGGCGACGCGGGAACATAACGATTCGAACGTGCTGGCGATGGGAGAACGGGTCATCGGCCCGGGGCTCGCCCTCGAAATCGTTAAAGTGTGGCTGGAAACGCCTTTTTCCGGGCAGGAGCGCCATCAAAACCGGATTTGCAAAATCCGGGACTTGGAAACGAAATTCGCCGCCCGTTCATGACGCCGCCGTCGCGGCATTTCCTTCGGCGGACAAGCGGGGCGCGGACGGCTCCCTTGGGGGTGACGAATTTGACCGACGAAATCGGACGGGAAAACCGGGATACCGACGAAACGTTTTTGGCGCAAATCGAACGCGATGCGGAGACGGTGTTGCGGGAACTGGTGCGGATCGGGAACATCGCGCCGGGCCAAATCGTCGTCGTCGGAGCCAGCACGAGCGAAGTGCTCGGGCGGCGCATCGGCACGGCGGGAACCGAACGGGTGGCGGAGCGCATTTTTCGCGCCGTTGAACGGGTGCGGGCGGACGCCGGTTTTTACCCGGCTTACCAATGCTGCGAACATTTGAACCGCGCGCTCGTCGTGGAGCGGGGCATGCTGCAGGCGTACCCGACGTTGGAGGAGGTGACCGTCGTTCCGGTCCCGAAAGCCGGCGGAGCGATGGCGGCCTATGCATACCGCCATTTCCGCGATCCTTGCGTGGTGGAGACGATCGCCGCCCACGCCGGGGTCGATATCGGGGATACGCTGATCGGCATGCATCTTCGCCGCGTCGCCGTTCCGGCCCGGACATCGGTGCGCTCGATCGGCCACGCCCACGTCAACGCGGCGGTCACCCGGCCGAAACTGATCGGCGGGGCGAGGGCGGTCTATACGCTGGAACCTTCAGGCGGCGAAAAAACCGATTCGAACGGCTGTTAACGGCCCGTTCATATGACAGACATGCAGTGGAGGAGGAACCGAAACCGATGGAACATTTGCGCAACACCGATCCGAAAATTGTTGAAGCGCTAAATTTGGAACTGAACCGGCAGCGCGACAAAATCGAGCTGATCGCTTCCGAAAATTTCGTCAGCCGCGCTGTGCTTGAAGCGATGGGAACGGTACTGACGAACAAGTACGCCGAAGGGTATCCGAGCAAACGGTATTACGGCGGTTGCGAATATGTCGATATCGTGGAATCGATCGCGCGCGACCGGGCCAAACAACTGTTCGGCGCGGAGCACGCCAACGTCCAGCCGCATTCCGGCACGCAGGCGAATTTGGCCGTATACATGGCGGCGCTTAAACCCGGCGACACCGTGCTCGGCATGAATTTGGCGCACGGCGGCCATCTGACACACGGCTCCCCCGTCAACGCCTCCGGCATTTTATACAACTTTGTCACTTACGGCGTCGGCGAGAAAGACGGCCGCATCGATTACGACGAACTCCGCAAAGCGGCGTTCAAACACCGCCCGCGCCTGATCGTGGCGGGGGCGAGCGCGTACCCGCGCATCATCGACTTTGAGGCGTTTGCGTCGATCGCCAACGACGTCGGCGCCTTGCTCATGGTCGACATGGCGCATATCGCCGGTCTGGTGGCGGCGGGGCTTCATCCGAATCCGGTGCCGCACGCCCATTTCGTCACGACGACGACGCACAAGACGTTGCGCGGACCAAGGGGCGGCATGATTTTGTGCCGCAAAGCGTGGGCGACGGCGGTCGACAAGGCGGTTTTTCCGGGCACGCAAGGCGGGCCGCTCATGCACGTCATTGCGGCGAAAGCGGTGGCGCTGGGCGAGGCGCTGCAGCCGTCGTTCAAAACGTACGCCGAAAACGTGGTGAAAAACGCCAAGGCGCTGGCGGAAGCGTTGATGACCGAAGGGCTCGATCTCGTTTCCGGCGGAACGGACAACCATCTGATGCTCGTCGATTTGCGCAGCATCAACATAACCGGCAAAGAAGCGGAGCGGCTTCTGGATGAAATCGGCGTCACCGTCAACAAAAACGCCATTCCGTTCGATCCGACGGGGCCGAATGTAACGAGCGGCATCCGGATCGGCACGCCGGCCGTCACGGCTCGCGGCATGGACCAGGAAGCGATGAGGACGATCGCCAAAATTATCGCGATGACGCTGAAACATCCGGGCGACGAAACCGTGATGGAACAAGCGCGCGGTATGGTCAAACAGCTGACGTCGCAATTCCCGCTGTACGAAGGGCTCGTTTATTGAGCGGCTTGAATGGACGGAGAGAAATCGAACGTCCGGGACGTTAAAAAAGGAATTCGCCCTCCGGGACACAATGGCAACCCGGGAAAGGCGCGAATTCCTTTTTAATTGTTTATTGGGCGGGTCATGACGTGACCGCCGCGAAACGGCCCGTTTCATACCCGTTCCCCGTTTTTTGGAACAGGCCAAAAGTTTCGTGCAATCGCCACGTCGACAATGATATAATAAACGGGGTTGACTTGTCCCACGAACCGATCCGACCTGCTGCCCGAAGGAGTAGCTTGTCCATGAGCAATTTGTACGTTTGCGACCATCCGTTAATTCAGCATAAACTGACGTACATCCGCGACAAACATACGACGACGAAAGATTTCCGCGCACTGGTCGACGAAGTGGCCACATTGATGGCGTACGAAATTACGCGGAACATTCCGCTTGCCGCGACGGAAGTCGAAACACCCGTGGCGAGAGCCGAGGGCAAAGTGATTTCCGGGCGGATGCTCGGGCTGATTCCGATACTTCGCGCCGGGCTTGGGATGGTGGACGGCATTTTGAAACTGATTCCCGCCGCCAAAGTCGGCCACATCGGAATTTATCGCGATCCCGAAACGTTGCAGCCGGTCGAATATTACGTCAAGCTGCCGACGGATGTGCACGAGCGAGAGCTGATCGTCATCGATCCGATGCTCGCGACCGGAGGCACCGTAAACGCCGCCCTCAGCCTGCTCAAGCGCCGCGGTTGCAGCCAAATGAAACTGATGTGTCTGATCGCGGCTCCGGAAGGGGTGCGGGCGGTTCGGGAAGCGCATCCCGACGTCGACATTTACACGGCGGCCGTCGACGATCATTTGAATGACCACGGATATATCGTTCCCGGATTGGGGGATGCCGGCGATCGGCTGTTCGGGACAAAGTGACGGCGAACTTGACGATGGGAGTGGAGAGATGCGATGGAACGCATAAAAGTGATGACCGTTTTCGGGACGCGCCCGGAAGCGATCAAAATGGCCCCGCTCGTCCTCGAACTGAAAAAAAACGCCGAACGAATCGAAACGGTCGTCTGCGTGACGGCGCAGCACCGGGAAATGCTCGATCAGGTGCTGAACGTTTTCCGGATTCATCCGGATTACGATTTGAACGTGATGAAAGACGGACAGACGTTGACCGAAATTACCGTCCGCGTGCTGGAAGGACTGGAGCCGGTGTTGCGCGAGGCGCGCCCCGATTTGGTGCTGGTGCACGGCGACACGTCGACGACGTTTTTGGCATCGTACGCGGCTTTCGTGCAAAAAATCAAAGTCGGTCACGTGGAGGCCGGTTTGCGCACCTGGAACAAGCTGTCCCCGTTCCCGGAAGAAATGAACCGGCAACTGACCGGCGTGCTGGCCGATCTTCACTTCGCGCCGACGGATTGGTCCGCCGGCAATTTACGCCAAGAAAACAAACCGGAATCGTCCATTTTCGTGACCGGGAATACGGTGACCGACGTCGCGAAATACGTCGTCAGGGACGACTTCTCGCATCCGGTGCTCGATTGGGCTTCGGGCAAGCGGCTCGTGCTGATGACGGCGCACCGCCGCGAAAACCAGGGGGGGCCGCACCGCAACATTTTTCGAGCGGTGCGACGGATTGCCGACGAATTCGCCGACGTGGCGATCGTGTATCCGGTCCATCCGAGCCCGGCGGTCAAAAACGTCGCGCACGACATGTTGGGCGGACATCCGCGCATTCGGCTGATCGAGCCGCTCGACCTGGTTGAAATGTACAATTTTTACCCGAGGACCCGCCTCATTTTGACCGATTCGGGGGGCTTGCAGGAAGAGGCGCCATCATTCGGCGTGCCGGTATTGGTATTGCGCGACACGACGGAGCGCCCGGAAGGAGTGGAAGCGGGAACGCTGGAGTTGGTCGGCACGGACGAGGAGCGGGTATACGAACGGACCAAGGCGCTTTTGACCGACCCGGCGCTGTACGACCGGATGAGCAAAGCGGCCAACCCGTACGGCGACGGAAGGGCATCCGAACGGATCGTCCGGGCGATCTTGTATCATTTCGGACTGGAGCCGAATCCGCCGGAACCGTTCCGGCCGTAAAACGCGGATCGCCATATCGGCTGTAAAGGCGGCGGAGCGGAGAACTCGACAGTACCTCTGCACGCTGTACGGTCCTTCGAATCCTCAAATCTGTTGTCGCACAAGCGTTTGGCCGATTTTGTTCACACAATGTTTTCATATATTGCAATTGACAAACCGGAGACAGCTTCGTTAAAATTATCTAGGGCTCTCAGCGGTGCGGCAAAAAGCTGTCCGGAAAAACGGAAACGGATCCGATCGATTTTGTCGTCCGGGAGTTGATCGGGTGAAAACGAACAAACCGAAGGACAACCCTTGGAAAGCCGTCGCTTTGGTCAGCGCGATCGGTTTCGATCTGGTCGTCTGCATGGCTGCCGGTTATTTCGGCGGCAGTTATATGAGCCGGTTGGCCGGAGGGAAGCCGATCTGGATTGTGGCGGGCATCGTTCTGGGGTTGGCCGTCGGGATTGCCGGCGTTGTTCTGCTTTTGAGAACGTATACGGAGGGCTCCGAATAAGAATGGACGATTTTTCGGCCCACCTGAAAACGGTACAAAAAATAACGCTCTTTTTTTTGTCCCTTTGCTTTATGGGTTGGGCTCTTTTTCCGGCATACCGGGCGTACGTTTCCGGGCTCATTGTCGGTACTGTGGCCAGTTGGATCAACGCCAGCTATTTGGCATGGAAAATTCGGCAATTGTCACAGGCGGCGATCGACAAGACGAACCGCAAAATCAATCTCGGATTTGTGACGCGCGCCTCGGTTTCGCTGCTTGCCGTTGTTTTGTCGATTCGTTCGGGCGGGCAAATTGCGCTCGCGACGACGTTGATCGGATTATTTGTAGTGCAATTGGCAACACTCCTACTGGGTTTTGTTTCAATTTTCAGGAAAACGCAATCGGGCGGCACCCGCGGAAAGGGGTGAAAAGCAGCACATGCATGAATCCGTAATCGTGGAAATCGGCGGCATACCTATCGATGTGACCAGCATTTTTATGATCACGCTGACCTGCGTCATCGTGTACGTTATCGCTCGTCTTGGGACGAAAGCTCTCAGCGTGGACAGGCCCGGAAAAATGCAAAACTTTCTGGAATGGGTCGTCGAATTCGTGCATGGCCTCATCGCCAGCACGATGGATATGCGCAAAGGAAAATCGTTCCTGATGCTGGGCATTTCGTTGATTATGTTTATTTTCGTCGCCAACATGCTCGGTCTCCCGTTCAGCATCGTAACGGAACATACGCGGCCGTTCTCGTTGTTCGGCCTTGAAGTGGTCAGCGCGGACGATATCGCGAAAGCGCATGAAAAAGGCGCTCACGGTATCGGGCTCGTTTGGTGGAAATCGCCGACGGCCGATGCCGCGGTGACGATGGGTCTGGCGTTCATGGTCATCGTCATGACGCACTATTTGGGGCTGGTCAAAAATACGCGGCACTATTTGCATCACTATGTGGAACCGTCTCCCGTCTTTTTCCCGCTCAACGTGATCAAAGAATTTTCGAAGTTGCTGACGCTCGGCTTGCGTCTATTCGGCAACATATACGCCGGGGAAGTGCTCATTTCCGTCATTTTGATGGCCGGCGTCGTAGGGATTTTGCCGCTGATCGTATGGCAAGGATTCAGCATTTTCGTCGGCGCCATTCAGTCGTTCGTCTTCACCATTTTGACGATGGTGTACATTTCGCAGACGATCGAATCGCACGGCGAAAACCATTGAGGTTCGTTTGGCCGTTCGGCCCGGCAGCCGCCCGGCCGACAAGTATAAACTTTTTCCATAGTTTCTAAGGAGGTTATTTTACACATGTTGACTTATCTTGCAGCTGCAATCGCTATCGGTTTGGGCGCATTGGGCGCCGGTATCGGTAACGGTCTGATCGTCGGCCGCGCCATCGAAGGTATTTCCCGGCAGCCGGAACTGCGGGGAACGTTGCAGACGACGATGTTTATCGGGATCGGTCTCGTCGAGGCGCTTCCGGTTATCTCCCTCGTTTTTGCTCTGCTCTTTACGTTCGTTTACGGCGGCTGACATGCGCGCGGGGAAGGCTCGACGCCTCCGCGCCTTCCTTTTGCTTAAACACTTTCTGCCGACAATCCTTGAAGGGAGTGACCCCTGTTGACCTTCGTATGGACCACGTTTGTTTATGCGATCATCGCGTTTGCGATTTTATATTATTTTTTGAGCAAGAAGGCGTTCGGTCCGCTGTTCGGCATTATGGAGAAAAGAAGACAGCACATTCAGGAACAGATCGAAACCGCCGAAAAAAACCGCGCCGAATCGGCCAAATTGCTTGAAGAACAGAAACGGGCGTTGCAAGACGCGCGCAAGGAAGCTTACGACATTATCGAGCAGGCGAAGCAGACGAGCGCCCGTCAGGCGGAAGACATCATCGAACGCGCCCGCGAAGAAGCGGCCCGGATCAAGGCGGAGGCGCTCCGCGACATCGAGAATGAGAAAAACAAGGCGATCGCCGCTCTACGCAGCCAAGTCAGCGCCATGTCCGTCCTGATCGCTTCGAAAATTATCGAAAAACAAGTCGACGAAACGTCCCAGCGCGAATTGATCGACCATTACCTGAAAGAGGTAGGAGGCTAAGTATGAGCAGGGATACGATCGTCGCGAAACGTTACGCCAAGGCGCTGTTTGAAGTCGCCGCCGAGCGGAACGAAGTAGCCCGGGTGGAAGAAGATCTCGGCCTGGTGCTCCGCGTCATCCGGGACTATCCCGAATACGGCAAACTTCTCGAGCATCCGAATATCGACGCCAAAACAAAGGTAAACATGTTGAAGCAAGCGTTTCACGGCAAAGTGACGGATGCGGTGTTCAACACGCTGCAACTGCTTGTGGAACGGAGGCGGGAATCCGTCCTGACCGAACTGGTCAACGCTTACGTGAAAATCGCCAACGATGCGCTCGGACAAGCGAAGGCGACCGTCTACACGCCGTTTCCGCTGACGGAACAGGAAGAGCGGGACATTGCGGAAACGTTCGGCCGGATGGTCGGGAAGAAAATTCGCGTCGAGCCTGTGATAGATCGCAGTCTGCTGGGCGGCCTGCAAGTGCGCATCGGCGACCGTCTGTTTGACGGCAGCTTGTCCGGCAAACTTGAGCGGCTGCAAAGGGCGCTCAGCCAAGCTTGAAGCAAACGCAAGGGGTGAGGTTCGTTGAGTATCAGACCGGAAGAAATCAGCGCGCTGATTAAACAACAAATTGAACAATACAAATCCGATATTCAGGTGGTGGACGTCGGCACCGTCATCCAAGTGGGGGACGGGATCGCTCGCGCGCACGGCTTGGAAAGCGTCATGGCCGGGGGACTGCTCGAATTTTCCAACGGCGTCATGGGCATGGCGTTGAACCTCGAAGAAGACAACGTCGGTATCGTCATTCTCGGTCCTTACAAAGACATCCGCGAAGGCGACCAAGTGAAACGTACCGGGCGCATCATGGAAGTTCCGGTCGGCGAAGCGCTGCTCGGCCGCGTCGTCAACCCGCTCGGACAACCTTTGGACGGCAAAGGACCGATTGTTACGGAACATTATCGCCCCGTCGAATCGCCGGCGCCCGGCGTCATCGACCGGAAGTCGGTTCATGAACCGATGCAGACCGGGATCAAGGCCATCGACGCGATGATTCCGATCGGCCGCGGTCAGCGGGAGTTGATTATCGGCGACCGGCAAACCGGCAAAACGACGGTCGCCATCGACACGATCATAAACCAAAAAGGCAACGGCGTCATCTGTATCTACGTGGCGATCGGGCAAAAGCAATCGACGGTCGCCCATGTGGTCGAGACGTTGCGCCGCCACGGGGCGCTCGACTATACGATCGTCGTGACGGCAAGCGCCTCCGAGCCCGCGCCTCTCTTGTTCCTGGCTCCGTATGCGGGATGCGCGATGGGCGAATATTTCATGTACAAAGGAAAGCACGCTCTCGTCATTTACGACGATTTGTCCAAACAAGCCGCCGCGTACCGCGAATTGTCCTTGCTGTTGCGCCGCCCTCCCGGCCGCGAAGCGTATCCGGGCGACGTCTTTTACTTGCACTCGCGTCTGTTGGAGCGCGCGGCGAAATTGAGCGACGCATTGGGAGGCGGATCTTTGACCGCGCTTCCGTTTATCGAAACGCAGGCGGGCGACGTCTCCGCCTATATTCCGACGAACGTCATCTCGATTACCGACGGGCAAATTTTCCTCGAGTCCGACCTGTTCAACGCGGGGCAACGGCCGGCCATCAACGTCGGGATTTCCGTGTCCCGGGTCGGCGGCAACGCGCAAATCAAAGCGATGAAAAAAGTCGCCGCGTCGCTCAAGCTGGACCTTGCGCAATACCGCGAGTTGGCCGCGTTCGCGCAGTTCGGTTCCGACCTTGACAAATCGACGCAAGCGCGGCTGAACCGCGGCCAGCGGATGATGGAAATTTTGAAACAAGGCGTCAACCAGCCGTTGCCGGTCGAGAAGCAGGTCGTCAGCATTTATACGGCGGTCAAAGGATATTTGGATGATATTCCGGTGCAGGACGTGCAACGTTTCGACAAAGAGTTTCTGTCCTACGTCGAGGCGAACTATCCGCAAGTGTACGAATCGATCCGCGAAACGAAAGATTTGACGCAAGACAACGAAAAAACGTTGGCCGAAGCGATTGAAAAATTCAAAAAAGGGTTTGCCGTTTCGGCGTAAAACGGGGCGAGTTTTCCTGACGGAAAGCTCTTGAACATTACGAAGCCCGCTTTCCTATCGGAAAGCTCCCAGGTGGTGATCGCATGGCGAAAGGAATGCGCGAAATCAAAAGCCGCATCAAAAGCTTTCAAAACATGAAGCAGATCACGAAAGCGATGGAAATGGTGGCGGCCTCGAAGTTGAGACGAGCCCAGGAAGCGGCCGTCGCGGCGCGGCCCTATTCGGAGAAAATGAAAGAAGTGGTCTCCAGCATCGCTTCCGGGACGAAAGGGATCAAAAATCCGATTCTCGTTTCGCGGGAAATCAAAAAAACCGGCTATCTGGTCATCTCGTCCGACCGCGGACTGGCCGGCGGCTACAATTCAAACCTGTTTCGGACTTTGATGCAGACGATTCGGGAAAAACACCGGTCGAGCGACGAATACGTTTTGTTTGTCGTCGGGCGGAAAGGACGCGATTTTTTCCGGAAACGGAACATGCCCATCGTCGGCGAAGTGACCGGCCTGCCGGATTCCCCCACGTTCGCCGACATTAAAGAACTGGCGTCGAAAGCGGTAAGAAATTACGCGGAAGGCGCCTACGACGAACTGTATCTGGTGTACAACAAGTTCAACAGCGCCATTTCCCAGACACCGGTGTTAACCCGCCTCCTTCCGCTCGACGTGCCGGAAGGAAGCCAGGTGGCCAATTACGAATACGAACCGTCGGCGGAGGAAGTGCTGGACGCATTGCTTCCGAAGTACGCGGAGACGCTCATTTTCAGCGCCTTGCTGGACGCCAAGGCGAGCGAATTCGGCGCCCGGATGACGGCCATGGGCAACGCTTCCCGCAACGCGGGCGAGATGATTTCCGGTTTGACGCTGGCGTACAACCGCGCCCGGCAGGCCGCCATTACGCAGGAGATCGCCGAAGTCGTCGCCGGCGCGAACGCGCTCACTTAATCGCTGGTCTCCTTACCGGAATATTAGGAGGGAAAAAGATGAACAAAGGACGCGTTTTGCAGGTAATGGGGCCTGTCGTCGACATCGAGTTCGAAAAAGGCCAGTTGCCTGAAATATTGAATGCGATCAAGATTGAACACAAACCGCAAAGCTCGAACGAACGGGAAATCAACTTGACCGTCGAAGTCGCGGTCCATTTGGGCGACAATGTGGCGCGTTGCGTCGCGATGGCTTCGACCGACGGTCTCGTTCGAGGCATGGAAGCCGTCGATACGGGCGGACCGATCAGCGTCCCGGTCGGCAACGCCACGCTCGGCCGCGTCTTCAACGTGCTCGGCGAGCCGATCGACAACGCCGGTCCGGTCAACGCCGAGGAGAAACACCCGATTCATCGTCCGGCTCCCTCGTTCGAACAGCTTTCCGTGCAGGAAGAAATTTTGGAAACCGGCATTAAAGTCGTCGATTTGCTGGCCCCGTACGCGAAAGGCGGAAAGATCGGTCTGTTCGGCGGCGCCGGCGTCGGCAAAACCGTCTTGATCCAGGAACTGATTCATAACATCGCCCACGAGCACGGCGGGATTTCCGTTTTCGCCGGCGTCGGCGAAAGAACGCGGGAAGGTAACGACCTGTACTATGAAATGAAAGAATCGGGCGTCATTTCCAAAACCGCGATGGTGTTCGGGCAAATGAACGAACCTCCGGGAGCGCGTCTGCGCGTTGCCTTGACGGGGCTGACGATGGCCGAATATTTCCGCGACCTCGAAGGCAGAGACGTGCTGCTGTTTATCGACAACATTTTCCGTTTCACCCAGGCCGGTTCCGAAGTGTCCGCGTTGCTCGGACGGATGCCTTCGGCGGTCGGTTACCAGCCGACGCTGGCGACGGAAATGGGCCAACTGCAGGAGCGGATCACGTCCACGAAAAAAGGTTCCGT
>ERZ795043.1574-NODE-1574-length-10859-cov-3179.602369_pt1 | contig 10859 bp, 4 predicted proteins | sample MGYA00375127_ERZ795043 | MGnify/ENA primary metagenome ERZ795043 (study PRJEB30172, sample SAMN05518447) | compost metagenome | isolation source: Feedstock adapted compost from Newby Island compost facility, Milpitas, CA | place: USA:Newby Island compost... | reverse complement strand
CTCTTTGGAATGGGAACTATCATTGAAGTACATCCATTACAATAAGGATTGAGACTACAGTATCAAAAATGCTGCCCATGTAACTCATACCATCATTGAAGTACATCCATTACAATAAGGATTGAGACACAACAGCGAATCCTTTACATCCAATTATACGTCATCATTGAAGTACATCCATTACAATAAGGATTGAGACTAGTGGTCATTTTCATCAACGTAGTCGCATACTGCGATCATTGAAGTACATCCATTACAATAAGGATTGAGACTCAAAATCCCCGGACCATCTTATGTTTCTGATCGGAATCATTGAAGTACATCCATTACAATAAGGATTGAGACGCTTCAGCAACTACTCGGGAGACAACATAAACTGTAATCATTGAAGTACATCCATTACAATAAGGATTGAGACAATAGGCTCTGCGTTTTTCTGACAACCGGGGATCATAATCATTGAAGTACATCCATTACAATAAGGATTGAGACTTTATAATAAAAATCATCACTGCTGATAATATTATCATTGAAGTACATCCATTACAATAAGGATTGAGACCTTACCCTTCAAATTACAAAGCAAATCAGAAATAATCATTGAAGTACATCCATTACAATAAGGATTGAGACAATCAAAAGGGTCCCTCCTGCGGCCCTTTTACCTAATCATTGAAGTACATCCATTACAATAAGGATTGAGACACAAACTGAAAATCGTTATAAATGAAGATATGCTATCATTGAAGTACATCCATTACAATAAGGATTGAGACTATAGGGCTCTTATGAAAAGAGCTCTAACTTTTCTTATCATTGAAGTACATCCATTACAATAAGGATTGAGACTTTTCTAACAATGGGGATTCCATCTACTTCCCCGATATCATTGAAGTACATCCATTACAATAAGGATTGAGACCTGGCAGCCTGAGCTACCAGAGCCGAAACAATGAAAAATCATTGAAGTACATCCATTACAATAAGGATTGAGACCTGGGGGGAACGATGTAGTAGAAGTCATTTGACTCAGATCATTGAAGTACATCCATTACAATAAGGATTGAGACGCCCCGTTCCCATCTCGAACAATTAATGTGATTCCGATCATTGAAGTACATCCATTACAATAAGGATTGAGACACTGCCTACGAAGGAATCAAAGTCACCTTCCCTCACCATATCATTGAAGTACATCCATTACAATAAGGATTGAGACGTCTAATTTTTCCATAACAAACTCTTCCCGGACCTATCATTGAAGTACATCCATTACAATAAGGATTGAGACCCCTAAAATAAAAAAAGTGTACAAGGTTAAACAAATCATTGAAGTACATCCATTACAATAAGGATTGAGACGGTGAGGAACACGGGTTTACCATCAGCATGATAGACCAATCATTGAAGTACATCCATTACAATAAGGATTGAGACGGGGTTGATATTTCCCCAGTGAGGGATTTTCTCCTGTATCATTGAAGTACATCCATTACAATAAGGATTGAGACATGAGGCGCGCAGCCTCGGTTTTGGTTATCGTTCAATCATTGAAGTACATCCATTACAATAAGGATTGAGACGAGTTCAGCAGGATCCTGTCGTCTGGCAGCCCGGGTTATCATTGAAGTACATCCATTACAATAAGGATTGAGACCAAAATCTTCAAGCTCATTCGAAGCGTCTAGCTCATAATCATTGAAGTACATCCATTACAATAAGGATTGAGACTCTTAAAATGAAGGGCCAAGACAAGCCCTTCGTGATCATTGAAGTACATCCATTACAATAAGGATTGAGACAATAGATTCATCTGGGAAGTACATGCCTTGCTGGAATCATTGAAGTACATCCATTACAATAAGGATTGAGACAAGTTGGCCCGGGTCAAAACGAAATTTTCTAATTGATCATTGAAGTACATCCATTACAATAAGGATTGAGACGGCCGTGGGTGGAAATGGTGAACTACTGCCCCGTAGGATCATTGAAGTACATCCATTACAATAAGGATTGAGACCTGTACCCGCTGGCCCTCAGAGCGGTGTACAGGTCCCCCATCATTGAAGTACATCCATTACAATAAGGATTGAGACCCAGTCTACGCTGGCCAACGAAGTCCTTTAATACCAATCATTGAAGTACATCCATTACAATAAGGATTGAGACGGCCGTGGGTGGAAATAGTGAACTACTGCCCCGTAATCATTGAAGTACATCCATTACAATAAGGATTGAGACTCATCACGCCATGCGTGATAGTGAGGTTCATTCTCATCATTGAAGTACATCCATTACAATAAGGATTGAGACGGATCGTGCAGGATTCTATCACCCTACACGATCCCCATCATTGAAGTACATCCATTACAATAAGGATTGAGACAATATAAACATAATAATGCTGATTGTCAATTCAGCGATCATTGAAGTACATCCATTACAATAAGGATTGAGACTCTTAGACCCACAAACCCGTCCAGATCCCCCGATTTATCATTGAAGTACATCCATTACAATAAGGATTGAGACTTTCTGTATGGGGTGGCGAGGACCTCCCGGTCCCCAAATCATTGAAGTACATCCATTACAATAAGGATTGAGACAAAACTTGGATGAGTTCAGTAAAATTCGATCGTCCGGATCATTGAAGTACATCCATTACAATAAGGATTGAGACGGTTTGTCCTGGTTGGGGTTTGATCCCCATTTGGGCTTTATCATTGAAGTACATCCATTACAATAAGGATTGAGACCCTTTAAGTAGGCCCTACGATTTTCAGACTTCCGGATCATTGAAGTACATCCATTACAATAAGGATTGAGACTAATTAACATTACCCCGTTTTTATACGGGGTGATGGCATCATTGAAGTACATCCATTACAATAAGGATTGAGACACAAACCCTACCCTCTTCGTTTTAAATTCACTGTTATCATTGAAGTACATCCATTACAATAAGGATTGAGACGGTGGGGGGGATCAGGTAATAAAATTCCCCCTGTTCTATCATTGAAGTACATCCATTACAATAAGGATTGAGACAAAATCCGGTCGTCTTTTTCTCCGGGCTTAGAAGCATCATTGAAGTACATCCATTACAATAAGGATTGAGACTGCCAAACTTCTACTCTTTGAACTCATTCCCAAACCAATCATTGAAGTACATCCATTACAATAAGGATTGAGACGTTTCGGGCCGTGGTCGCCCGAAAAAAAAAACCTACATCATTGAAGTACATCCATTACAATAAGGATTGAGACGTTTAATGTTATCATAACCTGCTACCACCCAAGATTTATCATTGAAGTACATCCATTACAATAAGGATTGAGACTCAAACTTATTACAGTTATATCCAATCATGGGTCTATCATTGAAGTACATCCATTACAATAAGGATTGAGACTTTCTCTATATCGTGTTTTCGGACTTTTCGAAAATAATCATTGAAGTACATCCATTACAATAAGGATTGAGACACCAGGTAATAAAATTCCCCCGATTCTGACCGGGCCACATCATTGAAGTACATCCATTACAATAAGGATTGAGACTGTGGAAAAATAACAGCTTGTTTACGTTACGATTTATCATTGAAGTACATCCATTACAATAAGGATTGAGACCGCCCGATGAGGGAATGGTTATCTTTTCTTCCCCCAATCATTGAAGTACATCCATTACAATAAGGATTGAGACCAAAAACACTGATAATATTGAATTAACAAAATTTTTATCATTGAAGTACATCCATTACAATAAGGATTGAGACTTTTAAACTATGTGGATGATAATAGCGTGTTTAAAGTATCATTGAAGTACATCCATTACAATAAGGATTGAGACAATCCCATCGGCTTCTATAAGCCGGGGATTGATGCATCATTGAAGTACATCCATTACAATAAGGATTGAGACATTGAACTGGGGGGAGTTAAGTAAAAGAAATCCCCCATCATTGAAGTACATCCATTACAATAAGGATTGAGACATATCGTCCCTTCCTTCGGATCAGGCAGGTTTTAATCATCATTGAAGTACATCCATTACAATAAGGATTGAGACAATAAATACTTTTGCGTCTTCTACCTTTTCACCGACCTATCATTGAAGTACATCCATTACAATAAGGATTGAGACGAGTAATAAATTTTGTTTTGTTCCCATCCTTATATATCATTGAAGTACATCCATTACAATAAGGATTGAGACTCTAATTCTTCCCACCCAAACATTTTTCTTGCTTTTTATCATTGAAGTACATCCATTACAATAAGGATTGAGACGCCGCGAGTTGATACGAAAGTGTCCAAATCTCCCGATCATTGAAGTACATCCATTACAATAAGGATTGAGACACTAACCCTGGTTTTCCATCTATATTAATTATATGCAAATCATTGAAGTACATCCATTACAATAAGGATTGAGACTATTATAATGGTGTGTTAAGATATATATATATATATCATTGAAGTACATCCATTACAATAAGGATTGAGACCTTTACCAGAACTGCTGCGAACAAGGAACCAATCTATCATTGAAGTACATCCATTACAATAAGGATTGAGACAGCGTTCATTCATCACCAAAGAATCTTATTTCCAGCTATCATTGAAGTACATCCATTACAATAAGGATTGAGACTAACGATATCGGTAATTCATCTAACAATTCTTTAACAATCATTGAAGTACATCCATTACAATAAGGATTGAGACCATTCAGCTACATTGCCCCTGGTGCCATCAAATGCAATCATTGAAGTACATCCATTACAATAAGGATTGAGACAGCTCGGCTCACTGTATAGTGAGCACGAGATAAAACGATCATTGAAGTACATCCATTACAATAAGGATTGAGACGAACCTGGCCACCACCCAGATGTTCCTTCTCACAAAATCATTGAAGTACATCCATTACAATAAGGATTGAGACAATCCACAAACAGACCCCGCAAGTCGTCGATAAGAAATCATTGAAGTACATCCATTACAATAAGGATTGAGACGCCCGGACAATGAGCATCACCCCGTTTTTATACGGATCATTGAAGTACATCCATTACAATAAGGATTGAGACTCACAGTGTAGTGAGCCCTACTCAGAACAAACTCTTCCAGATCATTGAAGTACATCCATTACAATAAGGATTGAGACTCCACGACTTGCCTTAAAACGCTATATGCCTCTATCATTGAAGTACATCCATTACAATAAGGATTGAGACCGTTATCATATAACACGAAAAAGGCGGTCCTACCGATCATTGAAGTACATCCATTACAATAAGGATTGAGACGTAACCTGGCTCGGGGGAACCAGGTAATGGAAATCAATCATTGAAGTACATCCATTACAATAAGGATTGAGACAAGTTAAGAAATAAATTTTCGGCTCTACAACCATCAATCATTGAAGTACATCCATTACAATAAGGATTGAGACCTGAAAGCGCGAAGGACGCTGAGCTGACGGCTGCAGAATCATTGAAGTACATCCATTACAATAAGGATTGAGACCGGGTTACCAGACTACATTAGAAGTCTGGTAACTCCGATCATTGAAGTACATCCATTACAATAAGGATTGAGACTCTTGTCTTTAACTACCTTCATTCTTGCAATTAAATATCATTGAAGTACATCCATTACAATAAGGATTGAGACTTTAGGCTGTGGTCGCCTAAAAAACTTACAACACTTATCATTGAAGTACATCCATTACAATAAGGATTGAGACCCCATTTTCCACTGGTGGAGCATGTGTTAATTAAACAATCATTGAAGTACATCCATTACAATAAGGATTGAGACATCTCAAAGGTTGTCATTAAAATAATCATCAATGAAATCATTGAAGTACATCCATTACAATAAGGATTGAGACCTTTTACAATTTCTTTTTTCATTTTAAAATATATTTATCATTGAAGTACATCCATTACAATAAGGATTGAGACGAATTTTTGACTATTCAATAAAATTCTTTCGTCCGATCATTGAAGTACATCCATTACAATAAGGATTGAGACAATAATTCATATTTGCACTTTTATTATTCTTCGCTATATCATTGAAGTACATCCATTACAATAAGGATTGAGACACAAATAATTTGTTCTTGTCTTCGTCCCACACTATCATTGAAGTACATCCATTACAATAAGGATTGAGACCAAGTATTCCATATGGAAATGATTAACTTGATGATAATCATTGAAGTACATCCATTACAATAAGGATTGAGACTTTCCGACTTGTTTTCCATTTTTATTTGTTTTTGGTATCATTGAAGTACATCCATTACAATAAGGATTGAGACAAATCAAAAAACACATCGTCACCTTTCATTTTCATTATATCATTGAAGTACATCCATTACAATAAGGATTGAGACTCTTGTATAGTATATCTGATCGATAACAAAATCTATAATCATTGAAGTACATCCATTACAATAAGGATTGAGACTTAACAGTACTTTTATGATTGTTTTTTATTCCATCTAATCATTGAAGTACATCCATTACAATAAGGATTGAGACGGCTTTTGCAAAGCCTCTTACATTATACCCGTACCGATCATTGAAGTACATCCATTACAATAAGGATTGAGACTTATCAATTCTTGCACATCGTCCGTTGTCTCTATTATCATTGAAGTACATCCATTACAATAAGGATTGAGACCCCTTTTTTCTAAAACAATTCTGTATTTAACCTCCAATCATTGAAGTACATCCATTACAATAAGGATTGAGACTCCTGATTCCTATCAACTTAACCTTGAATGTAAACATATCATTGAAGTACATCCATTACAATAAGGATTGAGACTCCTGATTCCTATCAACTTAACCTTGAATGTAAACATATCATTGAAGTACATCCATTACAATAAGGATTGAGACGGTTTGTCCTGGTTGGGAGAATTTCCCGATTTCCCCATCATTGAAGTACATCCATTACAATAAGGATTGAGACCGAAGTGATCCTCATCTTCCTTAAAGAAGATGAGTTATCATTGAAGTACATCCATTACAATAAGGATTGAGACACCGGAGCGGATGATGATCATGACCCCGTTTTTATACGGATCATTGAAGTACATCCATTACAATAAGGATTGAGACCACTGTCCTGGGAACGGTGCTGGTGTATCTGGGTAAAAATCATTGAAGTACATCCATTACAATAAGGATTGAGACGGCGTGTTTTTAATCTTTTTCTCTTTAAAAAAAGACCAGATCATTGAAGTACATCCATTACAATAAGGATTGAGACAGAAATCCCCCGACTCGGCCCGGCTCACTGTATAGTATCATTGAAGTACATCCATTACAATAAGGATTGAGACCGGAGGAGTTGGGATTCTCCTTAAAATCTTTTTGTATCATTGAAGTACATCCATTACAATAAGGATTGAGACCTGGAGTCTGTGTGCCTGTATACATACTCCACCCAATCATTGAAGTACATCCATTACAATAAGGATTGAGACCCCCAGGGTTGAGATTCATTATCTCCCATTCTACTGGATCATTGAAGTACATCCATTACAATAAGGATTGAGACCTATTTCGAAATGCTTCATCACTTTTTACTTTCATATATCATTGAAGTACATCCATTACAATAAGGATTGAGACTTTGGTTCTTCGTATTAAAAAAAAAATATTAAAATCATTGAAGTACATCCATTACAATAAGGATTGAGACGCTTCTCAGCTGGCTCGCTGAGAAGCTTTTTGATTGATCATTGAAGTACATCCATTACAATAAGGATTGAGACAACAAAATCCTATCGTCCGGGTCTCCGGGTTGAAAATCATTGAAGTACATCCATTACAATAAGGATTGAGACGACTCAGACTACGGAACAGAAGGCTTTACAGCCTACTAATCATTGAAGTACATCCATTACAATAAGGATTGAGACTTGGCCATTTTCATCATAAAGGTGGTTGACCACCTATCATTGAAGTACATCCATTACAATAAGGATTGAGACAAGAACTCACGGGAACCTCCATATATTAGGTCCCCGTATCATTGAAGTACATCCATTACAATAAGGATTGAGACTCTTGACGACTCAGAACGGGACCTGAGGCCCGTTGTCGATCATTGAAGTACGTCCATTACAATAAGGATTGAGACTCCTGAGTTTTCTGCACGAGGGGATGATCCCCCTCGTGATCATTGAAGTACATCCATTACAATAAGGATTGAGACGTCATGAGCAACTCCCTTTCGCCGCAGAAATCCTTTATCATTGAAGTACATCCATTACAATAAGGATTGAGACAATTTCTCCCACCAGGGTTTGTCCTGGTTGGGAGAATATCATTGAAGTACATCCATTACAATAAGGATTGAGACGTCTATGCTGCCCCGCAATTGTCTCTTCCAAATCCCATCATTGAAGTACATCCATTACAATAAGGATTGAGACCCCACCAGGGCTTTTTGCCCTGGGGGTCGTCCCCCGAATCATTGAAGTACATCCATTACAATAAGGATTGAGACCCCCCAGACACCACATCTGGAGGTAAAATTCGTTATCATTGAAGTACATCCATTACAATAAGGATTGAGACACGAGGAAGAAGCGATGTTTGTCAAAATACTCTGTAATCATTGAAGTACATCCATTACAATAAGGATTGAGACGAGTTTAATAATATGCGATCATCCGGAACTCCGGGTATCATTGAAGTACATCCATTACAATAAGGATTGAGACTGATAGTGTGGATACTCTTTAAACTTCCCAACCGCTATCATTGAAGTACATCCATTACAATAAGGATTGAGACAAGACCGGCTGTAAACCGGTCTTAATTTCCCGGGCTTATCATTGAAGTACATCCATTACAATAAGGATTGAGACAAATAAAATGCTGGTTTATATCCGAGCTCTTCCAGTTATCATTGAAGTACATCCATTACAATAAGGATTGAGACAGCAGTATTACCGTCCAATGTACGATATATGCCGCATCATTGAAGTACATCCATTACAATAAGGATTGAGACAATTCATTTGACAATTCTTGTTCAAATTTGTTGAGATCATTGAAGTACATCCATTACAATAAGGATTGAGACTTCGAGCCGGAAGATTTCTTCGTCTTTTTTAATAAAGTATCATTGAAGTACATCCATTACAATAAGGATTGAGACTTTTTCGTTTTTAAGTTTTTCAAATATTGATAAATCTTATCATTGAAGTACATCCATTACAATAAGGATTGAGACGTTTGCGGAATGTGCTTAAAGCGCAGTAGATCCATTATCATTGAAGTACATCCATTACAATAAGGATTGAGACTAGGATCAATTCCTTTTTTTTGAAATATCGCCGCTGCATCATTGAAGTACATCCATTACAATAAGGATTGAGACCTTTTTGCCCTGGTTGGGATCCCCCGACTCCCAATTGGATCATTGAAGTACATCCATTACAATAAGGATTGAGACAGCCCGCACGGATTGCGTACGGGCATAAAAAAAGAATCATTGAAGTACATCCATTACAATAAGGATTGAGACATATCCTGGCTCATGTAGTTTAAACGCAAACGCCCCACAATCATTGAAGTACATCCATTACAATAAGGATTGAGACTAAACTCGTTGTGGGCCGTGGTCGCCCTTACAAGCCATCATTGAAGTACATCCATTACAATAAGGATTGAGACTAAAACGGTGATTAGGAATATTAAAAATCTTCTTATCATTGAAGTACATCCATTACAATAAGGATTGAGACCTGAGCTTTTCATTAAAAAATTGCTCAGCTTCATTGATCATTGAAGTACATCCATTACAATAAGGATTGAGACAAGCATATAAAAGTCCATTTGCAAGCCCGGCTGCAATCATTGAAGTACATCCATTACAATAAGGATTGAGACAAGGCAAGCCTAATTGCAGAATTCGTATCCGACACAATCATTGAAGTACATCCATTACAATAAGGATTGAGACACTTTGTTGATAACATGGTGTTAAAATTTTAATTTATCATTGAAGTACATCCATTACAATAAGGATTGAGACCTCCAAATTTTTTCCCAGTCTTCCTAATTAATGTTGATCATTGAAGTACATCCATTACAATAAGGATTGAGACAATTTTATCTTCAAATTCTTGACGATAAACCAACTCATCATTGAAGTACATCCATTACAATAAGGATTGAGACTTTCGTCGGGATATTGTATTTGATAAAACTGGAAGAGAAATATCATTGAAGTACATCCATTACAATAAGGATTGAGACCCAATTTAAAATCTTTTGAAAAGTTTAAATCTCATCATTGAAGTACATCCATTACAATAAGGATTGAGACAGCTTGTTTTTTATATCACCAAAGATATCACCAATGATCATTGAAGTACATCCATTACAATAAGGATTGAGACATTGGCATTGTTAATAGTTCCCATCCATAGGGCATGATATCATTGAAGTACATCCATTACAATAAGGATTGAGACCACAACTTCATAGCCTTATTCCATACTTCCTCATAAATCATTGAAGTACATCCATTACAATAAGGATTGAGACATCTATAACTTTAAACGGTTCCATATTATAAATTTTATCATTGAAGTACATCCATTACAATAAGGATTGATGCTTTTGCGCGAATCATTTTCGCTTCATGCAAAATCCTATGTATGATATCACTTTTACAAAAGCATATCGAACCTGGTGACCCACATTTTTGACTACATAAAAGGTATTTTTGGCTACATTTGTCTTTTCTTCCTTTTCCAATTTTGCATCATCAAAAACAATAGTCAAATGAAAATCATCGTAACAGGTTCG
>ERZ795043.1573-NODE-1573-length-10866-cov-4.842290_pt1 | contig 10866 bp, 9 predicted proteins | sample MGYA00375127_ERZ795043 | MGnify/ENA primary metagenome ERZ795043 (study PRJEB30172, sample SAMN05518447) | compost metagenome | isolation source: Feedstock adapted compost from Newby Island compost facility, Milpitas, CA | place: USA:Newby Island compost facility... | reverse complement strand
CCCAGATAGACCGGATTCATGTAGTATTGCTGCGCGATGACCTTCAGGTTGATGTTCTCGCGGAAATGGCGCTCGATATACTGCCGGATTTGATGGATCGAGCCCTTCGCCCGCTCCTTGCGCAGCTCCGCCATATATTCCGACGCTTCCGCAACGAACGCCGCCGACAGCTTCTTGAGCCCGTCCAGCGTCATCGGCCTCTCCCGCCAATCGGCCAGCGCGGCGCACGAGAGGAGCGCAAGCTCGTCGCCGCCCATCGTCCGCACCGTCCCGTTGACGGCCCGGATCAGCCGGTCGATCGACGCCGCGACCGCGTCCGGCGCGAAGCGCGACGACCGGAAAGCGCCGAACATCTCGTCGAGCACCGCTTCCGCCTCGGCCGCGTCCATCTCCTCCATCGCGTGGAGCAGCCGGTCGAACAGCGCGGAAGGAAGCTCCGTCCGGACGAGCGTCCAACCTTCCAGATCCTTCCCGGACACCACGGCCTTCCCGTCGAGCGCGTATTTGAATTCCATCGCGCGCCGGGCCGAGCGGTACGAAAGATGAATCCGTTCCGGCACTCCGGCCGGATCGCCCACGTACAGGCGCAGGACGCCCGTGCGAGGCCGTACGGCCTGAAGCAGCATCTCCGCCGCCTCATCCCACGTACCGAATGTCCCGTTCTTCGACAGCAGCAGGCCGACGGTCCATTCGCCCTGCTCGTGAAGCAGCGGTTCCCGGCCGCCGGACAGCTCGCCGGCCGCCCGGGACAGCTGCGCCTTCCATTCGTCCGGGGCGGGCGGGTCCGCATCCGGTTCCAGGCTGACATCGTTCACTTCCGCAGCGATGTAGCAGAACTCTCCGTCCGTCGGGAAGCCCAGGGCGGCAAGCGCGCCGGGGATGTACGCCTTGTCAAGCCGGCCCGAGAGCAGACTGTCGAGCAGCGACAGATGCAGCGCCGGGTGTCCCTCCTCCAGCAGCCTTTTCTGCCTGAGCGAATCTGCCACGCGGCGCAGGGTTTCGGTCAATTCCGCCTCGTCGATCGGCTTCAGGATGAAATCCTCTACGCCGAACCGAACGGCCTGCTGGGCGTATTTGAAGTCGTTGTATCCGCTGATGATGATGAAGCGCGGACTCGCGATATCCCGCTCCTTCACCGTCCGGATCAGCTCCAGACCATCCAGCACCGGCATGCGAATGTCGGTCACGACGAGATCGGGCTGTTCCTCCCGGATGAACTGCAGCGCCTCCTCTCCGTTCGCCGCCTCCGCCACGATCTCGAATCCGAGCCGTTTCCACGGGATCAGGCCGCGCAATCCCGTGCGTGCAAAGACCTCGTCGTCGACAAGCAGCACTTTGTGCAAGACAGTTCCCCCTTTCGCACCGATGCGTTTCCCCGCTCCCGGGTACCTGCCGGGCCGCGGCGTGATTGCGGGACGGAAGACCCATACAGCCAGGTGAAATCGCTTACAATCCATTCGTGCGCATTGGGGCTGCAACAACTGATCTGCTTTCATTTTCAGTTTACAGAATCCCGCCTGAGGTTTGAACTTTAAAAATTTTAGTTTTCATACCAAAAATTAAAGCCTCAATTTACATTTCATTTGAAAAATTGTACATTTCAAGATACGGGTTTCCGGACAACATCTTCTCAGCAACATCCGGGGGGTTGATAGGGATGAAGGAAGGCGGCAAGCCTCGAACGATGAGAGCCGTCGCGGCGGTCCTGGCGGCCGTCCTGATGCTTGCGCTCCTGATCGGCTGCAGTTCCAAAGGCGGCGGGAATTCGGCCGAGCCGGCCGGCGGAACGGCCGCCAACGGAGAGACGGCGGCACATGACGGAACGCAGGAAGGAGCGGACAACGACGCAGGCGGAGCGGAGGACGGCACGGCGGACGGTGCGGAGCCCGCTGACGAAGCGCAGGAAGAGCCGGCGGCGCCGGCCGTGCAGACCGACATTCCGTCGCTCGCCGAAGCGTACGCCGATCACTTCCCGATCGGCGCGGCGATCACGCCGGAGCAGACGGAAGGCCCGATGGCCGAACTGCTCAAGAAGCACGTGAACATGCTGGTGGCGGAAAACGTCATGAAACCGTACATCCTGCAGCCGACGGAAGGACAGTTCCGCTTCGAGCAGGCCGACAAAATCGTCGAATTCGCGAAGGCGAACGGCATGGAGCTGAGATTCCACACGCTGGTGTGGCATCAGCAGACGCCCGCCTGGTTCTTCTACGACAAGGAAGGCAAGCGGATGGTGGACGAGACCGATCCGGCGAAGCGGGAGGAGAACAAGAAGCTGCTGCTCGAGCGGCTGGAGAATCATATCCGCGTCATCGTGAACCGCTACAAGGACGACATCAAATCGTGGGACGTCGTGAACGAGGTGGTCGAGCCGAACGATCCGGACGGCCTGCGCAACAGCGAGTGGTACCAGATTGCGGGCATCGATTACATCGTGACGGCGTTCCGCGCCGCGCGCGAAGCGGGCGGTCCCGACATCAAGCTGTACATCAACGACTACAGCACGGACGACCCGGCGAAGCGCGACCGGCTGTACGAGCTGGTGAAGGAGCTCCTCGACCGCGGCGTGCCGATCGACGGCGTCGGCCACCAGACGCACATCAGCGTCGAATGGCCCTCCGTCTCCTCGGTCATCGAGTCGATGCGCAAGTTCGCCGAGCTCGGCCTCGACAACATCGTCACCGAGATGGACATGAGCGTCTACGCGTGGAACGACCGCCGCGACTACGGCGATGACATCCCCGAGGCCGTGATGCAGAAACAGGCCGACCGGTACCGTGAGTTCTTCCAGGCGTTCCGGGACAACAAGGACATCCTGAGCGCCGTCGTCTTCTGGGGGATCGCGGACAGCCACACGTGGCTGCACGACTTCCCGGTCCAGGGCCGCACGGACGCGCCGCTCCTGTTCGACCAGAATTTGCAGGCGAAGCCGGCGTTCTGGTCCGTCATCGAAGCGGCGCAGGCGGAATAGACGCGCGAACCGAACCCACGTGACACGATGAAATCGCCGGGAGCCGGCAACATGCCGGCGCCCGGCGATTCTGTTTTGTCCGGATTGGAGATCAGCCCCGTTCGTCCCGGCCGGACTTTCGAACGCGCGGGCCGGCCTTCCGTCTATCTTCGCCCCTCGCTTTGCGGCGCGGCCTTCGGCTCCCGGAGCGTCCATTTCAACATGGGCGGCGCAGCCACGGTCGTCAGGACGATGACCAGTACGAGCGTCGTGTACAGTTCGGCCGGCACGTATCCGCTGCCGAGCCCGAGCGACGCGAGGATGAGCGCCACCTCGCCGCGCGACACCATGCCCGATCCGATGACCAGGGACGATCGCAGATTGAACCCGGTCATGCGGGCGCCGAGGGCGGAGCCGACCAGCTTCGTCAACACGGCGATCGCGCTCAGGACGATGAACGGCAGCCACTGTCCCGAGAATCCTTCGAACGTCACATGCAGCCCGATGCTGACGAAGAAGACCGGCACGAACAGCGTGTAGGCGACCGGCTCGACCCGCTTCAGAACCGCCTCGCCGTGCGGCGTGCGGCTCACGGCCAGCCCGGCGGCGAAGGAGCCGATGATTCCGGCCATCTCGGAAAGTTCGGCCAAGACAGCCATCAGCAAGGCGATGATGAGCGCGGCGCTCGTCACCGGTTCCGTGACGTGCAGCCGGGACGCGAGCTTCAGAAGGAGCGGAATGCCCTTCCATACCATGAGAACCGCGAGGACCGCGAACGCGGCCATCTTGCCGATGACGAGCGCGAGATTGACATCGCCGGCCAGGACCAGACCAAGCACGACGGCGAGCCCGAGAACGGCCATGATGTCGTCCGCGATGGCGGCGCCGAGGATCGTCGTGCTCTCCCGCGTGTGCAGCTTCCCGAGCTCGCGCAGCGTCTGGACCGAGATGCTCACGGACGTCGCCGACAGCACCAGCCCGAGGAAGATCGCCTCGCCCTGGCTGAGGCCGAGCCACAGCCCGGCGGCCCAGCCGCCGATGAACGGCAGCACGACGCCTCCCGTCGCCACCGCCAGCGAGGGCGTCCGGTTCTCGTTGAGCGCCTTCAGGTCGGTCTCCATGCCGGCCAGAAACATGAGCAGCAGCACGCCGATTTCGGCGAACACTTCGATCCAATCGGCGGATTCCACCCATCCGAGCACGGCCGGTCCGACCAGCACGCCCGCCAGCAGCTTGCCCAGCACGGACGGCTGGCCGAGCCGGATCGCAAGCTCCCCCATAAGTTTAACCGCGGCCATGATGACAGCCAGTTGCAGCAACGCTTGCAGGATGAAATCCACGTCGTTTCCTCCTCTTCGGAAGACAAAATGGAGCCCGCTTTGACAGGCTCCACCTTCACATTCCGTATGAAGTTGACAGGCTCGGTGAAGATTATAAAATACCGCAAAACCGCCCGTCAAGCCGCACGGCCTCCAGGCGGGACGGAAATTGCGTCATCCGGAGGTCCGGCGATGGAAAGCAATACGCACGACCGGCCGATCGGCGCCGCTCTGGCCGAAGACATCCAGGCGATGCTCGGCTCGCCGCCCGATCTGATCTGCCGGTCGTTGACAACGGAAGAGAACCGCAGCATCCAGCTCATCTATCTGGATTCGCTCGTCAACAGGCAAGCCGTCGACGAGTTCATCGTGGAATCCGTCCGCCGGAACGCGTTCGCCGAAGGACCGGCGGCCTCCGGCAGCCGGTACGCGCGCGAGCTCGCGCTTGCCGAGCCCTACGCAACGGTGCGGGATGAGGCGGCGCGCGCGGCCGCCTCGGGTCAATGCGTGCTGATCGACGACGGCCGGAAGCGCGTCTGCATGATCGACGCCTATGACGCACCGGGCCGCGCGATCGAGGAGCCGATGTCGGAGCCGACGATCCGCGGCTCGCACGAAGGGTTCACGGAGAACATCCGGGTCAACATCGGACTGATCCGCAAGCGCATCCTGAATCCCGCACTCCGCTTCGAGGAGATGCGGATCGGCAGCCGGAGCGGCACGAACGTCATGATCGCCTGGATGGACGGACTTGCGCCGGAAGCGCTGTTGCAGGAGATCAGGCGGAGACTTTCGGCCATCCGGACGGACAGCGTGCTGGAAAGCTCGTATCTGGAAGAATTTATCCAGGACCGCATTCTTTCGCCTTTTCCGACGATTCTGAACACCGAACGGCCGGACAAGACGGCCGCCCTTCTGCTTGAAGGCAAGGTGGCCATCCTGACGGACGGCACGCCCTACGTCCTGATCGCGCCGCTCACGTTCTTCGATCTGTTCTGTTCATCCGAGGACTATTTCCAGCGGGCGGACATCGCGACGTTCATCCGCTGGCTCCGGTTCATCTCCTTCTTCGTCGCCGTCTTCGCGCCCTCGCTGTTCGTCGCGGCGACGACGTTCCACCAGGAGCTGATTCCGACCGAGCTGCTCATCAGCCTGTCCGCCCAGCGGGAGGGCGTGCCGCTGCCGGCCTTCCTCGAAGTCATGCTGATGGAAATCGTGTTCGAGATCATCCGGGAAGCCGGGCTACGCATGCCCCGGGCGGTCGGCCAGGCGTTGTCGATCGTGGGCGCGATCGTCCTCGGGCAGGCGGCCGTGGAAGCGGGGCTCATCTCCGCGGCGGTCGTCATCGTCGTCGCGGTAACCGGCATCACGAATTTCGTCGTGCCGGTGTACAGCTTCGGCATGTCACAGCGGCTGCTCCGCTTCACATTCATCCTGCTGGCCGGTCTTCTGGGGCTGTTCGGCATCCTGTGCGGCACGCTGATGCTGATCGCTCACCTCGTCTCGCTGAAATCGTTCGGCGTCCCGTACATGACTCCGATGGCACCCGCCGAGGCGGCCGACTGGCCCGACGTGCTGGCGCGCGCTCCCCGCCCCTGGAACGATCCGAACCGCCTCCCCGCATCCGTCCGGTTCCTGAAGCGCAAGCAACCGGGAGGTTAAGATATGATCTGGCGAAAAGCCGCGGCAGCCGCCGCGATCGCGCTCTGCGCGGCGCTGCTTGCGTCCTGTTGGGACAAGATCGAGCTGAACGAACTGATGCTGGTCAGCATGGTCGGGCTGGACCGCGACCCGGAGAGCGGCGACTACACGATCTGGATGCAGATCGTCAATCCGGACGCCGGCGCCTCCGCCAGGGGCACGCCGGGCGGCGAGCAGTCGCCGGTGTACACCTACGAGGCGAGCGGGAAGACGCTGGCCGAGGCGCATATCAAGTTCTACAATCTGATGCCCCGGAAAATGTTCATCCACCACGCGAAGGCGGTTCTGATCTCGGAACGCGCCGCCCGGAAGGGAATGAAGGACTTCATCAATTTCTCCGAGCTCCAGCCGGACGCCCGGACTTCCATCCCGCTGCTGATCGCCGACGACCCGATCGGCGACATCATGCGAACGTTCACGCCGCTCGAGCGCACTCCCTCCGAATCGCTCGCCTCCCGACTCGGGCTGCTGGCCGATTACGCGCTCAAGTTCAGCCGGCATGTGGATCTCAAGGACGCCATCGAACGGTCGGAGCGGAAAGATTGGATCGTCCTTCCCCTGGTGGCCGCGACGCCCAAGACCGGCAATCTCAACAGCTGGGAAGCCAACGCTTCGATCGACGCAAGCCGCAATCAGCTTTGGATTAACGGCGGAGCGGTCATCCGGAATTACCGGATGGTCGGCCGTCTGAACGAGGATGATCTGGTGCTGTATCACCTGCTCACCGGAGAGAAGGGGCGGTTCGTGCGGCGGGTTCCTTTTCGGAACGGGCATGTCACGGCGAGCCTGGAGAGCCGGGGCGCGAAGCGGCGGCTCGAATGGCAGAACGGCAGGCCGGTGGTTAGGTTTAAGCTCCGGCTGAATCTTTCGACCATCGCGATGAAGGAATACCACCCGCAGACGCTGGAGGAGATCCGCGAACTGGAATCCGCCGTCAGCCGGGCCCTTGCCGGGGAGCTGAAGGCCTTCGCGGACAAGACCCGCGCGAAGGGCTGGGATCTGCTCCGCATCCGCGCCCTGCTGCGGACCAAAGCGCCGCATCTTGCGCATCCCGAACAGGCGGCGGACGATGCGAAGGTCCTGATCGAAGTCGAGACCCGGCTCACCGGGATGGGCAACCTGAGCCGGCTGTACGGGGGAATGGGAGGAATGCCATGATATCGCGGGGACATTACTATCTGCTCACGGTCAACTACGCGCTCGGCACCACCCTGTTCGTCACCATCAACGTCATGATCGGGGAAGCCGGTCCGGACGCGTGGATCATGCCGCTGTGGGCGGGCCTGTCCGTCCTGCTCGCCGCGCTGTTCTGGATCGCCATGCTCCGCACCTCCCCGGGCCGAAGTCCGGTCGAAATCGCGCGGGAAGCCTGGGGACCGGCGGGCGTGCTCGTCGGCATCCTCTATCTGGCCGTGTTCTGCGTGACCGCCGCATGGTCGCTCCGCAACCTGAGCGACTTCATGAATATGACGATCATGCCGACGGTCGTGCAGGAGGTGGAGCTCGGCAAGGTGCTCGTCAACATTCACTCCGTGCTGACCGTCATCATGATCACGCTGATTTTCATCAAGCTGCTGGTGCTCTTGTATGCGGCGTTCGAGACGATCGGGCAGCTCTTCAGGCCGTCGACCCGGTGGCCGCATCTCATGGCGCTGGGCATCCTGATCTCCGCCGGAGCCGTCACCATCTATGAGAACCCGATCCAGAACCGGATTCTGAACGACCGGTATACGCTCCCCTATGACTGTGTCTATGCGGTCCTGATCCCCGTCCTGCTGATCATCACCATGCCGATCAAACGGGCGGCCGCCGGCCGCACCCGAAGGGGATGAAGCGCATGTGGCTATTGTACCTCGCGCTCGCGCCGCTGATCGTCCTGCAGGCGGCGTGGCTGATCTACAAGAATCGATTCAGGGACACCGCCTTGTTCCTGGCGGTATCCCTTACCGGTTTCGGGATGTGGTCCGCTGTCGCATACGGCCGCCCGGTCATCCTGAATACGGTGATCGGGCGGATCATCGAGGCGATGAAGGCGCTGGCGCCCTTCTAATCCGCCTGCGACGCCCGATCCGCATGATCCGCCTGATCCGCATGATCCGCCTGATCCGCATGATCCGCCTGATCCGCTTGATCCGGGGCCATGCCGATGCTCCGGCTCCACGCTTCCACCCGGCGGAAGCTCTCCTCCTCGGACAGATCCTCGACGCGCGACATGATCGTCCAGCGGATGCCGCACGGATCGAGGATGCTGGCGTAGCGGTCCCCGGAGACGAAATCCGCCGCCGGCTCGCGGACGGTTGCGCCGTGCGCGACGGCGAGCTCCAGCACCCGGTCGACGTCCGGCACATAGAGCCCGAGCGAATAGCACGCGCTGCCGTCTCCCGGCGGCAGCACCGTCTTGTATTGCGGAGACGGAGCGCCGAGCTGCAGATAGCCGTGGCCGAAATCGAGCTCGGCATGGACGATGACGGCCTTGCCGCCGCTGCCGAAGGATGTGACGTTCTTGGCTCTTGCGCCGAACACCTTCTCATAGAAGGTGATCGCTTCGGCGGGCTTGTCCACGACGATGAACGGCGTGATGGCGGTGTACCCGACCGGCGTCCCGCTTACGGTATATTTCCCGGTGACGCCCTTGCGTCCGGCAGGTTCCGGCATCTCGATTCCTCCCATCCGATTGTGGTAATTTCATGTTAGGCAAGCCGCCGGCTCCTGTATTGTAAAAAAGCGACAGCAGCACCGGCGCGGCAGCCCAAGGGACGGGAGGTTCGCCATGAGACCGAAGAAGGACGGCTCGACGCGCGGCATCCTGCACGCGGACGCGGGACGGAGCAAGTTCACGCTGAGCCGCTACGAGCCGTGCGGGGCGCTTCGGCCGTTCATTGAACATTACTGGATCGTCCGCTATGACGTCCCCGCCGATGAGCCTTACACGCAGCGGGTGCTGTCCTTCCCGAACGTCCATCTGGCGTTCGAGCACGAACCGGACGGCCGGCGGGCGCTGATCTACGGCGTGCCGCGGCGGCCGTTCGAGCGCGTGCTGCGCGGAGAAGGCCGCACGCTGGGCGTAAGGTTCCGCGCGGGAGGGTTCCATCCGTACTGGCGGTCCGATGTCGCCCGCCTGACCGGACGCACGATCCCCGCGTCCGAGCTGTTCGGTCCGGCCGTCGCCGAATGGACGAACGCGGTGCTGGACGCCGGGGACGACGACGCGATGGCGCGGCAGGCGGAGACGATCCTGCTTGAGCGCGTGCCCGAAGCCGACGCGCAGGCCGAACTGGCCGCGCGCGTCGTCGAGCTCGCGATGCGCGACCGGTCCATCCTGCGGGTGGAGCAGCTGGCGGGCTTGCAGGGCTCTCCATACGGCAATTGCAGCGCCTGTTCCAACGCTATGTCGGCGTCACGCCGAAATGGGTGATCCGCCGGTTCCGGCTCCAGGAGGCGGCCGAGCGGATCGAGAAGGACGCGTCGGTCCCGCTTGCGGAGCTGGCCCTTGAACTCGGCTATTTCGACCAGGCGCATTTCATCCGGGACTTCCAGGCCGTCCTCGGCCAGCCGCCGGCTGCATACCGTGAGGCCGTTTCAGGCCGATAAACGCAGCTGCCCGCGAGCCGCTTGACCGCATGGCTCGCGGGCAGTCTTGTGTAAGCGGCCGCGGCGCCGGATCCCGCCGCAGACAGGCTTGCGTCTTACTGCGACCGGACCCAGTCGGCGATGGCCGCGATCTCCTCGTCCGTCAGCCGGTCCTTGAGCCCCCTCATGAGGCCGGTGCCGTCCCGAATCACCGCGATGAGCTCTTCCCGGCTCATCCGCTCGCCGATGTTCCGCAGGTCCGGACCGAAGGCCCCCTCCAGACCGTCGCCGTGGCAGGCGCTGCACCGGTTCGCGTACAGCCGCCCGCCCTCGGCCTGCACCCGGTCCGCACCGTCCTCCCCGCCGTCCGCTCCTCCGCCGCCCCCGCAAGCGGAAAGTCCGGCGGCGAGCAGCAGCGCGGCCAGCCATCCACGCCTTGCCGCCATTTCCACGATCCTCCCCGTCATCGCTTGTTGCACCGTATTATAATCCACGCCGTCCCGGCCGGCAAACGAACATCCCGTGAACTGCAGCCCCGCCGTCCTTCCCCTGCCCTGCGTTGCCCGGCCTTGGATAAAACCCGCCCCGCATGCAAACACTGGAACCAAACGCACACGTCGGGGGATGGCGATGAAGCTTTCCAGGCATTTGCGTGAAAATGTGCGGCGGCTTCAAGCCGTCTACAGCGACTGCGCCGATGTGATCTTCCACGACTTCCGCGTCGGGGGCCACACCCCGGCCATGCTCGTCTACATCGAAGGCCTGATCATGCTCGAGGAACTCGACCGGCAGGTCGTCGCTCCGCTTCGCGACGGCCCCGGTCCCGATCTTTCGCTTCCGGACATCCGGAACCGGACCGCCGTTGCGGCCGTCAATACCGTCGATACGCTCGACAGACTCGTGGAGGAGATCGCTGACGGACGCCCGGTTCTGCTCGTCGACGGGCTCGACGCGGCGCTTGCGTACGGCCTGACCGACTGGGATCAGCGCTCCGTCGAGGAGCCGACGGCCGAATCGGTGCTGCGCGGCCCGCGGGAGGGCTTCATCGAATCGCTGCGGACGAACATCGCGATGCTGCGGCGCAAGATTCGCAGTCCGAAGCTGAAGGTTCTGACCCTTCGGCTCGGTTCCCGCTCGAAAACGCCGGTCGCCGTCCTTTACCTGGAAGGCGCCGCGTCGCCTTCGCTCGTCCGGGAAGTGCTCAGCCGGCTGAACCGGATCGAGATCACGGACGTGCTGGAGACCGCCTACATCGAGGAATGGATCGAGGACAACCGGTACTCCCCCTTCCCGCAGATGCTCAGCACGGAGCGGCCGGACGTGGCG
>ERZ795043.1571-NODE-1571-length-10879-cov-4.248245_pt1 | contig 10879 bp, 10 predicted proteins | sample MGYA00375127_ERZ795043 | MGnify/ENA primary metagenome ERZ795043 (study PRJEB30172, sample SAMN05518447) | compost metagenome | isolation source: Feedstock adapted compost from Newby Island compost facility, Milpitas, CA | place: USA:Newby Island compost... | reverse complement strand
CTGCAGGCAAAGGGCGGCTTCCATTACGAGGATTTGCTTCGCGTGCCTTTTATCGTTCGCTATCCGGGACGCGTGCCCGCCGGCGTAACGTCCGGCGCGATCCAATCGCTCGTCGATTTGGCGCCGACGTTCCTGTCGTTGTGCGGACTGCATGTGCCGCATGCGATGACGGGCATCGATCAGAAAGAGGTGTGGTTCGGCGCGAAACCGGCGGCGCGCGACCACGCCATCTGCGAATTCCGGCATGAACCGACGACGATTCACCAGAAAACGTATGTCGACGAACGGTACAAAATCACGGTGTATTACAATCAGACGTACGGGGAAATTTTCGATCTTGCGGAAGACCCGCAGGAACTTCGCAATTTGTGGGACGAACCGGGGTACGAGAAATTGAAGACGGAACTGCTGCTCAAATATGTGTGGGCAGAACTGGGCAAAGAGCCGATGCCGATGCCGAGAATTTATCATGCCTGATTGGGGCGCCCGGGTTCCGTTACCTCCGGAATGTCGCTGCGCGGCGCTCACGGTTCGAATCGGCTCCCCCGGCAGCGGGGCGAGCGTCTCGGCATGGCCTCCGCTCCCGGCATCCGCCTAGCATCCACTAGCATCCCACTAGCATCCACATCCAGTGGCAAAACCAACGGGAATCCGTTAAAATAAGAGGATAGCGAAGCAGCCAGACCGAGGAGAGGAGTGGCCACGTTGCCGCAATCCGTTCGCCCGGCGTACGGCGGACAAGCGGTCATCGAAGGCGTCATGTTTGCCGGCAGGACCGTCAACGTCACGGCCGTTCGCCGAAAAAGCACCAATCAGATCGAATTTTTTGAAGTTCCGCGCAACGACCGCCGCTGGGTCGTCGCGCTCAAGAAAATTCCGTTTGTCCGGGGCATTGTCGCCATCATTGAATCCAGCGCCAAAGGGGCGCTCCACCTCAATTATTCGGCGGAAGTGTTCGCCGAGGAAGAAGGGGAACAAGCCCAGCCCGCTTCCGGACGCTTCAATCTGACGATGATTCTCGGCGTCGCCGTCGTCGGCGTGCTCTCGTTTTTGTTCGGGAAATTTGTGTTCACGCTCGTGCCCGCCGCTCTGGAGACGTTTTTGTTCGGCCGATTATTCGAATCGCAGGTGCTGCACAACCTGGTCGAAGGCGTCATCAAAATGATCCTGCTGCTTGTTTACATCTATTTCATCTCCCTTACCCCGATGATCAAGCGGCTGTTTCAATACCACGGCGCCGAGCACAAGGTCATTTCCGCGTTCGAGGCGGGAGAGGAACTGACCGTGCGCAACGTGCAGAAATACAGCACGCTGCATTACCGGTGCGGCAGCAGTTTTCTCGTGTTCACGGTCATCGTCGGCGTCGTCGTCTATTCGTTCGTGGAGTACGGTTCGGTGTGGGAGCGATTGCTGCAGCGCATCGTGCTGCTGCCGGCCGTCATCGGCGTATCGTACGAGGTGCTGCGCTTTACCAACAGTCTGCGCGATGTGCCCGTGCTGAAATATCTCGGCTATCCCGGACTGTGGCTGCAGAAACTGACGACCCGGCAACCTACGGACGATCAGGTGGAAGTGTCGATCGCTTCTTTCAAGCGCATGCTGGAACTGGAACAAGCCGCGGCGCAGCCGTCCGCGCGCGTGTCCTGAAACGGGGGTGGTTGGGGATGTCGAGGAGCCAACGCATCGTGCTGACGGGAATCCTGCTCTTTGCCGGAATCGGCATGGCCTGGACGCTGGTGTACGAGCCCGGACATTTGCTCGTTCCGCTCGTCGTCTTTGGCATCATCGCGCTCTTGATCAAGTTTCCGCCAACCCGGTGGGGCGGAGGGCGGACGAGCACAGGCCGAAAGTACGGGCCCGCCCCCGTCAGGAACCACCGCGTCTCGGCCAAGTCCGCCGCGAAACGCGCCAAATTCCGCGTCATTCAAGGTTCCAAAACCGACAACGACGCGCAGCCTCCCAAGTATCATTGAAGTCTCCATTTTCGCTGAAACGGGAATACAGGAAGTTGGCAAAAGCCGGCTGGGACAGCCGGCTTTTGCCGGTGAAAGCCACAAGCAACCAGTCTGCTCGTTCAACAATACTCCGCGTCGCCTGTGGATTTCATGATCATGCATCTTCCTTCATCACTTTTTGATCGGTTATGAATGTCGAGTTCAACCTGTTTATTGGGCGAAACCCAGCGAGGGGCCCGGGGAAGGACGGATCACCGCTTTTCGCCGATGGCGTGCAAATGGCGCAAATATTGGACGAACAGCTTTTGATACGCGTCCGGCGACCAACGCGAAAAAAATTCCCTGCCCGCTCTCAGGCCGGCCTCGTACAGCCTCATGCTTTTCTCTTCGGAAATGTCGAAATCGGTCGTATGCACGCCGAGCGTCGGAATTTTGATCGAGCGGAACCGGTTGTGTTTTTCGATATACCGCTCGTCATGCGCCTCCATCATCGTCGCAAACAGCGCCTGGAACATCGACAGCGGGCCGTAAATCTCGCGCGCTTTGCGCTCGTGCCGCCCGACCAGATTGAAGCCGATGGTGGGCATAATGCGAGGGGCGTCCCGGCGCCAATCGGAAACGCCGGCGCGAACCGTTTCCCGGTCAAAAATCCAGAGCGGATAATTGCTCAAAATGCCCCCGTCCACGATGTAGATGAACTGCTGCCGAAACGGCTCTCCCGGTTTTCGCTCCTGCAGCGGCTTGCGCAGCACCACCGGATCGAAAAAGTAGGGGATGCTCGTACTCATGCGAACCGCGCGCGCGATTTCAAACCTGGACGGCTTGATGCCGTACTGCTCGATGTCGTCCGGCAGCACGAGCAGCTTTCCCTGGGAAATGTCCGACGCGACGATTTTCAGTTTGCGGCCGCCGAGATCGCCGAACGTCCGCACGCCTTTTTTCAGCAGTGTCGTTCTCACCCATTCTTCCAACAGGTCGCCCGAATACAAGCCTTTCTTGACCAACAGCCGGAACGTCGGTCCGAGCCATTTCAGACGATGCAACACGCCCCGCTTCAAAAACGACGAAAACCGCGTTTTCCGGATGATCTCCCGCAACTCGTCCGCCTTGTAACCGGCAGCCAGATACGCGGCCACAATGGCTCCGGAGGAAGTGCCCGCAAGCCCTTCGAATTCGATGCCGTGTTCTTCCGCCGCTTTCACCGCGCCGGCCAGTCCGATCGCCTTGACTCCGCCGCCTTCAAAAACCGCATTGACTTTGACCGCCATCCGTTCGCCGCTCCCCGTGCGAAAATGGTATCACTGCAATGTATGCCGGGCGGGTTTGTCACTATGTAAAAAAAGAGGGCTGAACCCTCTTTTTCGGCGCTTTTTTGGCGGTTGTATTTTCGCTTACTCGCTCTCCATCTCCTGGCGGATGGCCGCCAGTTTTTCCACCTGCTCGGGATGGCGGCGAAAATATTCAAGCAGCACTTCGATGCAGGTGATCGAATCCCAGCTCAAATGGTGCTCGATGCCTTCCACGTCTTTATAGATGTTCTCCTCCTGCACGCCGATCAGCCGCAAAAACTGCTCCAGCAGCTGATGGCGTTCCAGCAGGCGTTTGCCCATCTTTTTGCCCTTGGGGGTCAGCACGAGACCGCGGTATTTTTCGTATATCAAATAGCTGTCCTTGTCCAGCTTCTGGATCATCTTGGTCACCGACGACGGATGCACTTCCAGGCCTTCCGCAATGTCGGAAACGCGGGCGTATCCCTTTTTGTCGATCAGCTTATAGATTTTTTCCAGATAGTCTTCCATGCTGGGCGTCGCCAAATCGTGCTTCCCCTTTCGGATGGTCTGTTTCCTAGTATGATACATGGTTTTCCCTTGCACACGCAAGTACGGAACGCCCGCCATCGGCCAAAAACTTTCAGATGATCATCCAGTCGGGCGTAATGCTTTGCAACCAAACGGACAATTTGTTCAGCTTTCCGGTGAACAAGAGCACGCCGATCGCGATCATGACGGCGCCGCCCACTTTCATGACCGCTCCGGAGTAGCGGGCGATCCAGCGGGTTTTCCCGATAAAAAACGACAAAACGAGAAACGGCACCGCAAAACCGAGCGAATACGCGGTCATCAGCGGAATCCAGCTGCCGGGCTCCTGGGCGGCCAAAGCAATGATCGCGGTCAAGATGGGGCCGACGCAGGGCGACCAGCCCGCCGCAAATCCGATGCCGATCAGGAACGTCCCGAAATACCCGGCCCGGCGCATGATGCTCGGCTTCCATTCGCGCATGAGCAGCTGCGGCTGGAACACGCCGAGCATGATCAGGCCCATCGCGATGATCAGCACGCCGCCGATGCGACTGATCAGTTCGCGCTGGGTGACGAACAGTTCGGCCAGCGCGTTGGCCGTCGCGCCGAGCACGAAATAAATGACGGAAAAACCGAGAATGAAAAAGATCGAATGCGTCATGACCGTCCAGCGCGTGCCGCCGTCTTTTTGCTCCTGGATGGTTTTGACCGACAACCCCGTTATATAGGATAGATAGGACGGATACAGCGGCAGACAGCACGGAGACACGAAGGAAACGAGTCCCGCCCAGAACGCGATCCATACATTCACATGAACATCCACAGGCTTCTCCTCCCGGGCAACGTCATCTCTAGCGTCATCTTTTCAGTCTGCGGACGGCCAGCAGGACGACCAGCATTACAATCAATAATAACACAATCGTTCCGCTCGGCGCCAAATCCCATACCCAGGCGAGACACAGGCCGCCGACGACGGCAATCTCCGCAAACAGCACCGAAGACCACACCGTGGTGCGGAACCCTTTGCCGAGCGCCAGACTGCACGCGACCGGCACGGTCAACAACGCGCTGACGAGCAGGCCGCCCATCGCCTTGATCGCGATGCTGACGACAAGCGCGGTCAGCACGGTCAGCAGCATGTTGATCCAAGCGGTCGGCAGCCCGCTGACCGCCGCCGCTTCCTCGTCGAAGGCGATCAAAAACAATTCCTTGCGGAACACCATGACGGCGGCGAACACGAGAACGGCCACCGCGGCCATGAGCCCCAAATCGACGGCGTCCAGCGACAGGATGCTGCCGAACAGGTAGCTGGACACGTTCATGTTGAACCCGCGTCCGTAGGTGAACAGGATGGACGCGAGCGCCACGCCGCCCGACATCAGGATCGCGATGGACAGTTCCGCGTAACCGCGGTACGCGCTGCGCAATTTTTCGATGGCGAGGGCGGCGAGCAGCGCAAACACGAGTCCGACGCCGAGCGGGTACATGTTGATCAACAGCCCGAGCGCGGCGCCGGCGATGGTGACGTGCGCCAGCGTGTCGCCGATCATCGACAGCCGCCGCAGCACGATCGGCACGCCGACGAGCGGAGCGACCAGAGCGACCAGCACCCCGCCGACGAGCGCACGCTGAAAAAACGAATATTCGAACAAATCGGTGATCATCGTTCGGTCTCACGTCCGTTTCCGCGTCAGTTGTATACGGGGGATTCCGGCCGCTTCCGGGGATTTTGCGTATCCGGTTCCTCCGATTCGTCCGGCGGGTTCGCCGGCTCTTTCGGCGAATTCGCCACCCCTTCCTGCAAGTCCATCGGCTCTTCCGTGTTCGCTGTCCCTTCCAAGTTCGCCGGCTCCTTCGAATTCGTCGGCTCATTAGAGTTCGATGACGTTTCGGAGTCCGTCGGCGTCTCCGGCGATAGCGCGTCCATTTGGCGATCAAAGGCGCCCGCCCGCTCTTGCGCGCGCAGTTGGCGCAGCGTGTGGGTCCAGTTGTTTTCCGAGCACACGTCGGCGTCATGGGAATGCCGCACATAAAATTCCAGCCCGCCGTTCCTGTAAACCGGCACGTCGCCCAGCCAATTCGTCCACTGCGGCAGGTCGTGCGACACCATCAAAAACGTGATGTTGTGATGCCGGTGCATGTGGCGGATCATATGGAAAAAGGCTTCCTGCGTCTCCGCGTCGATGCCGACGGTCGGCTCGTCGAGAATGAGCAGTTCCGGATTGCGGATGAGCGCCCGCGCGAGAAGCGCCCGCTGCTGCTGGCCCCCGGACAGTTTCCCGATCAGACGGTTATGCAGGTGTTCGATCCCGAGCGCTTCCATCGCCTCTTCGCATTGGGTATGCTCCGCGCGGCCGAAGCGGCTGAACATGGCGCCGCGCCCGTACAACCCCGACATCACCACTTCTTTCACCGTGGCCGGAAACAGCGTGTTGATGGCGCTGCGCTGCGGAACATAGCCGATTTTGTTCCAATCCTTGAACTGACCGATCGGCTGTCCAAACAGCCGGATTTCCCCGCGATCGGGCTTGAGCAGCCCGACGATCATGCGCAACAGCGTCGTCTTTCCGGCGCCGTTCGGTCCGATCAGCCCGACAAAATCCCTCTGCAAAACGGTAAAGTTCACATCTTTCAGCACCGTTTTGCGGTCATACGAAAAATGGAGATCGTGTATGCTGACCACCGGTTCGTGGCAGCCGACATCCGTCCGTACCGCTTGCATCCCACCGTTCCCCCTCGATCACGCCGTCGGTCGGTCGCGTTCTTCCTCGTCCATCACGATCTTATTCATGCGGCGGAGGTTTTATCCGAAAAAATGGCGGCGCCATCCCCGCAGCGGGACGGTCACCGGTTCAAGCGCGATAATTCCCCCGGTTCAAGCGGGACGTCCTCCTCGGACGCCCACCCCGGGATTTCAGCCGTTATTGCAGCGCTATAGCCAATGTTTCCATATTTTTTCGCATCATGGAGAAATAGTCTTCCCCGTTTTTCTCCTGCTCCTCGGTCAGCACTTCCAGCGAGTGGAAAGGCAGCGTTTCCACTCCCGATTCCCTGGCCATCGTCTCCGCCAGTTTCGACGATTCGAGTTGATCGAACAAAATGTAGCGGACATCGTGTTCCTGAATAAATTGGATGACGCGCTTCATCGCCTGCGGCGTCGGTTCCGATTCCGGGTTGATCCCCAGCACGGCCAGCTGTTCCAAACCGTAGTCCCTGCTCAAATACCCGTATGCGTGGTGGGACGTGACGATCTGGCGTTTGGGCGCGGACGACAGCGTTTCCTCGAACTCTTGGTGAAGCCGTTCCAGTTCGGAGGAAAGCTGCGCGTAATTGGCCTCATAATCATCTTTGTGCTGCGGATCCGCTTGAATCAGCCCGTCGCGAATGTTGGCCGCCATCTGCTTCGCCCTGAGCGGACTTAACCACACATGCGGATCGAGCGCCCTGTGATCGTGATCGTGAGCGTGCTCGTTCTCGTGATCCAGTTCGTTTTCATGAGCGTGCTCGTTCTCATGTTCATGTTCTTGATCAAGCTCATGCTCGTGTTCGAAATGCACTTCCTCCGCCGCCTCTCCGTCGACATCACCGGCAATCGGCTCGATGCCCTGCGACGCTTCCACGACGACGAGTTCCGATTCATTATCCAATCCGCGGAGAAAATCGTCAACCCAGCCTTCCAGCCCCAACCCGTTGTACACAAACACCTGCGCATCGGCGATCGCTGCCATCTCGCGCGGTTTGGGGGACCAATCGTGGGGTTCGACTCCGGCAGGCACCAAATTGTCGACGTGAACATGTTCTCCGCCGATTTTGGACGCAAAATCGTAGAGCGGATAAAACGTGGCGATGACATGGATTTTCCCGTCCCCGGCGCCGCTTTCCTTGCCGCCTCCGCATCCCGCGGCCGACAGGGCCACCAACAAAAAAATCATAATGGCTGCGGCCGTGCGAATCCGGCGCATGAGCGTTCCTCCTCCCAATACGGGCTCGACCTTGCGTTTACGCGAATGCTGCGAGCAAATCGTCCTCAAGTGACCACGCATATGGTACAATGCTTTTGTACAATGCTTTTTTGGTCAATCGTCGAGTTCAATGCCATTTCCCGTATGTAAATCGTAATGATTTCTATTTACAAAACAAATTATATGCGTCGTCCGCCTATTTGTCAATGATCTTGTTCCGCATGATCTTGTTCCGCATGATCTTGTTCCGCATGATCTTGTTCCGCATCATCTTGTTCCGCATACAAGTATCTCCGGGATGCGTCGAACGGAACTGAGAGCCGTTATTTTGATGATTCCGGACCATTTCCCCAGCTTAACGGAACTGAGCGCCGTTATCGACCACATTTTGGTATTTTATGGAAAGTATTTGTTCCATAACGCCTCCCAGTTCCGTTTGACCTCGCAAAAACGGGTTTTTTCCGCAAAATAAGGTCTTCCTGTTCCGTAACGACCCTGGCCAAGCCTGGCATAAGCGAATGCGGGTCTGCCTGGTTAAAGGCCATCCCCACCTGCGGCCAGTAGTATGATTTTCCCTCAAAAATCCGATTCGTTCTTGCTACTTTCCCGTATTTTCCATGAAAACGGGGAAAGACCGCAAAACTTGCGGTCTTCCCATCCCATGCGATCATATTTCGAAAGCCATTTCCCCGTTGCTTCGACTATTTGACCACTGCGCCGTTCGGGATGTCTCCGGCCACGGTGGCGAGCGTCAGCTTGTCGCCTTCCGAAGCGGCCAAAATCATTCCGTGCGACCATTCGCCGCGCAGCTTCACCGGTTTCAGATTGACGACGCAGATGACCTTTTTGCCCACGAGCTCCTCCGGACGGTAATGCTTCGCGATGCCGGAGACGACCTGCCGGCGCTCGCTGCCAAGATCGAGCTGGAGCTTCAGCAGTTTGTCCGCGTTTTTGACCGGTTCGGCCGCGACCACTTCGGCGACGCTCAGCTGCACTTTCGCAAAATCCTCGATGCCGATTTCACTGGAAGCGGCATTGGAGGCTTCCCCATTGGAGGCCCCCCCACCGGTTCCGGCTGCGCCGGATGCTCCAGTGCCGCCGGCAGCGCCTCCTTCCGCCGCGCCGCCCCCGGATGTGCCGCTCGCTGCGCCCGCTTGTCCTGCCGCGGACGCCTGCGCCGCCGCCCCGCCGCTCATCTGGCCGGCGATGTATGCCGCTTCTTTTTCGATATCCAGGCGCGGGAACATCGGAGCGCCCGGCTGCACCCGCACGCCGGCGGAAATGGCGCCGAACCGGTAAACGGAATCCCATGTGAGCAGCTCCGTTTTGCCGTCCAGGCCAAGCTGCCGCCACAGTTCACGCGGCGCGTTCGTCAAAAACGGCTGCAGCAAGATCGACGCGATGCGCAGCGATTCGGCGAGGTGCGTCATCACCGAGGCCAGTTCCGGCTTCTTCGCCTCGTCTTTCGCCAAATTCCACGGCTGCGTCAAATCGATGTATTTGTTGGCGTGGCCGATCAGCTTCCACAAGGCGGCAAGCGCGACGGAAAATTCCATGCGATCCATCGCCGCCTCGTATTCCTGGATCGCATCGGACGCCACCTGCTCCAGTTGGCGGTCAAAGTCGGTCAACGTTCCCGCATACGCCGGAATCTCGCCGCCGAAATATTTGTCGATCATGACGACGGTGCGGTTCAGCAAATTGCCGAGATCGTTGGCCAGGTCGAAGTTGATGCGCTCCACAAAATTTTCCGGCGTAAACGTGCCGTCGGCGCCGAACGGAACTTCGCGCAGCAAATAATAGCGCAGCGCGTCCAAACCGTAGCGGTCAATCAGCACGTTCGGATCGACGACATTGCCTTTCGACTTCGACATTTTGCCGTCTTTCATCAGCAGCCATCCGTGCCCGAACACTTTTTTCGGCAGCGGCAGCCCGAGCGCCATCAGCATGATCGGCCAGTAAATCGTATGGAACCGCACGATCTCCTTGCTCATGAGGTGCACGTCCGCCGGCCAGTAGCGCCGGAACTTGTCGGACGGGTTGTCCACGTCGTAACCCAAAGCCGTGATATAGTTGCACAACGCGTCGATCCACACGTAGATCACATGCTTCGGATCGGAAGGCACCTTGATGCCCCAGTCGTAGGTCGTGCGCGAGACGGCCAGATCCTCCAGGCCGGGTTTGATGAAATTGTTGATCATCTCGTTCTTGCGCGATTCCGGCTGGATAAAATCGGGATTTTGCTCGTAGTATTCAAGCAGCCGATCGACGTACTTGCCCATCCGGAAAAAGTAGCTTTCCTCCTGCACCCGCTCCACGGGCCGGCCGCAGTCGGGACAGATCCCGTTTACCAGCTGCCGCTCCAGGAAAAACGATTCGCAAGGGGTACAATACCAGCCTTCATAGGTCCCCAAGTAGATGTCGTCCTGCTCGAGAAACTTGTTGAATATTTTCTGCACCGCTTCTTTATGGCGCGGTTCCGTCGTGCGGATGAAATCGTCGTTCGTAATCTCCAGCCGCCGCCACAGTTCCTGGATTCCGGCGACGATGTCGTCCACGAATGCTTGCGGGCTCTTGCCTTTCTCCCGGGCCTTGCGCTCGATCTTCTGGCCGTGCTCGTCGGTCCCGGTCAAGTACATGACGTCGTATCCCCGCAGCCGCTTGTACCGGGCCATGGCATCCCCCGCCACCGTGGAATAGGCGTGGCCGATATGCAATTTGTCGCTTGGATAGTAGATCGGCGTGGTGATATAAAACGTTTTTTTCTCGCTTGCGCTCATCGCCAGAGCATCCTCCCATCCTCCTAAATCGTAAAAAGCCCCCGTCCGCCATGGGACGAGAGCTTCGCTCACGTGTTACCACCCACATTCCCCCCGTCCTCGCGAACGGAGGCTCATGAAGTGCAGAGGCACTTCGCCGTTAACGCCGGCTTACGCCGGAGCCTTGCTTGCGGCAGACAAGACGGACATGCGAAACCCGCCCCCTCTTCCGCCTCGCTCGACACCGGACCTCCGGGACCATCTTCAGAAGCGTTCGCCGCACCGGCTCGCACCTCCCCCGGCTCTCTGGGCCGGGAACGCTTCCTACTCATCCTTTCATCGGTTGACCGATATGGCCGTGAATTATTTATAACATAACGAATCGGTGCAACCCTTGTCAAGCC
>ERZ795043.1568-NODE-1568-length-10904-cov-31.399760_pt1 | contig 10904 bp, 10 predicted proteins | sample MGYA00375127_ERZ795043 | MGnify/ENA primary metagenome ERZ795043 (study PRJEB30172, sample SAMN05518447) | compost metagenome | isolation source: Feedstock adapted compost from Newby Island compost facility, Milpitas, CA | place: USA:Newby Island compost... | reverse complement strand
GCAGGGAGCTTTGCGTGCCCTCGATCTGGCTGGAGAGCACGGCCTCCTTGCGGACAAACAGGTCGGGATTGGGCAGCGTGAGCACGGCGCCATCCAGCCGCCCCAGGGCGTAGTCGGCCTCCGACAGGCGCTCGCGCAGCGGGCCGGAGAGGTCCAGGGGCGGATCCGGCGGCAGCGGCGCGGGGATGAAGGCCCGGTAGCCGGTGGGCTGCTGCAGGTAGCGACCGGCCCGGAAGCGCATGGGATCGGGTGCGTTGATCATGAACCGTGATGGGCCGCTTGTTAAACGTAGCGTTTAGTATGATCGGGTTCCAGAGCCGAGTTCAACGCGGCGTTGAAAAGCCCAGGGCGGCCAGATTGGCCTCGATCGCCGCATCCAGCCGGGCCGCTTCCGCCCGCTGCTCACGCCACTGCGCCGCCAGCCGCGCCATCTTTTCCGCGAACGGTTCGCCGTCGTCTTCCTGCGCCGCGGCGCCCACGTAGCGCCCCGGTGTCAGCACGTAGTCGTGCTTGCGGATCTCGTCCAGCGTGGCGGACTTGCAGAAGCCGGGCACGTCGGCGTATTCGCCGGCGTCCTTCTCGCCGCGCCAGGCGTGGTAGGTGTCGGCGATCTTCCTGATTTCCTCGTCGGTGAGTTCGCGCCGGGTGCGGTCCACCATCACGCCCATGTTGCGGGCATCGATGAACAGCACCTGCCCGCGGCGGTCGCGCAGTCTGGTCTTCCTGACCAGGCCGTTGCTGCGGCCCTTGGCCAGGATCCAGAGGCAGGCGGGGATCTGGGTGGAGTAGAACAGCTGGCCCGGCAGCGCCACCATGCAGTCCACCACGTCGGCTTCCAGCATGGCCCTGCGGATCTCGCCTTCCCCGCTCTGCTGTGAACTCATGGAGCCGTTGGCCAGCACCACGCCCGCGATGCCGTTGGGGGCCAGGTGATGGTGGATGTGCTGCAGCCAGGCGTAGTTGGCGTTGCCCACGGGCGGCACGCCGAACTGCCAGCGCACGTCTTCGCGCAGGCGCTCGCCGCCCCAGTCGGAGACGTTGAACGGCGGGTTGGCGAGGATGAAGTCGAACTTGAGGTCGCGCAGTTCGTCCTTGTGGAAGCTGCCCTCGTTGTTCCAGCGGATGTCGGCGTCGATGCCGCGCACCGCCAGGTTCATCTTGCACAGGCGCCAGGTGGTGTAGTTGCTCTCCTGGCCGTAGATGGCGATGTCGCCGATGCGGCCGCCGTGCTCCTGCACGAACTTGTCCGACTGCACGAACATGCCCCCGGAGCCGCAGCAGGGGTCGTAGACGCGGCCGCTGTAGGGTTCCAGCATTTCCACCAGCACGCGCACCACCGAGCGCGGGGTGTAGAACTCGCCGCCGCGCTTGCCTTCGGCTCCGGCGAACTGGCCGAGGAAGTATTCGTACACGCGGCCGAGGATGTCCTTCGATTTGCCGCCCTCCTCATTGAGCGCGATGCCGGAGATCAGGTCGATCAGCTCGCCCAGCATCACCTTGTTGAGCGCGGGCCGGGCGTAGTCCTTGGGCAGCACGCCCTTGAGGGATTCGTTCTCCTTCTCGATGGCGCGCATGGCGTCGTCGATCAGGGTGCCGATGGTGGGCTTCTTCGCGTTGGCCTGCAGGTGCGACCAGCGCGCCTCCTTCGGCACCCAGAACACGTTCTCGGCGAGGTATTCGTCGCGGTCCTCGGCGGCGGCCGGGTCTTCCGCCAGCAGCGCCTGGTGTTTGGCCTCGAAGGCGTCGGAGATGTACTTGAGGAAGATGAGCCCGAGCACCACGTGCTTGTAGTCGGAGGGCTCCATGTTGCCGCGCAGCTTGTCGGCGGCCTTGAAAAGCTCGGCCTCGAAGCCGAGGGAAGCGCCGTTGTTTTTCCTGGCGGTGTTGTTCTTTCGCATGCAGCTTCAATCCTATACGTGATGCCATCCCCGGCCCGTGCCCCTGCCGGGGCCGGCTCTGGCGCCACTGCGTGCACGGGCGGGAAGCACTGGCACGCGTGCGCCAGGCAACGGCCTGCGGCAGCGCTTCCACGCGCCCGTCCAGCATCTGGACGATGGCCTTGTTCGCGCATGGGACCGGCGCCCGGACCGGGTTGCCTGCGGGCAATCATATTCGGGTGGCTGCCGGCTGTGCTGGCCGCCGCGAACAATGCACGGTGACCGGCTCATGCGCACCATCAGGGCTTGCCCTGCGCCACGCACGCCGGCCGATGAAGCCGCGTCCGCGGGAGCGGCGACATCCTGCCGGCAGGATGCTTGCGCGGGCCTGCTGTGGCACACGCGCGCCGGGTGCGCGCCGGACGCGGCCCGGGGGAAGGAAGGCTGGTGGGCCCACCAGGATTCGAACCTGGAACCAAGGGATTATGAGGCCCTTAAAAGTGGGTTTCAAAGGGTTTTAGCTCGTCTCAAGAAGAGCGGCAATAGATGCTAAATAATTGATAGAAAAGGTGAATCGCCCCGTGTTTCGTAGACACCTTGCAGCCATAATCCACGGCAGCAGGAGGAGTGTCAGATGCCGCCGGCTTGAGGTCGCTCGTACCAGCTGCGGCTTCGGTTGACGATGCGAACCACCGATAGCATCACCGGCACCTCGATCAGCACGCCGACAACCGTCGCAAGTGCAGCTCCTGAGTGGACACCAAAAACACTTACCGCCGTGGCTACGGCGAGTTCGAAGAAGTTGCTGGCGCCAATTAAGGCCGAGGGACCGGCAACGCAGTGAGCCACGCCCAGTTTGCGGTTCAGTAGGTAGGCCAGTCCGGAGTTGAAATAGACCTGGATGAGGATGGGCACGGCCAGCATGGCGATGACCAGTGGCTGCGCCAGGATCTGCTGGCCCTGGAAGCCGAACAGCAGCACCAGCATCAGCAGCAAAGCCGCCAGAGAAAGCGGGCCGAGCCGGGCCAGCCAGCCGTCGAGCCTGGCCTGTCCACCATTTCGCATCACCCAGGCGCGCACGCCCGTAGCGATGATCACAGGCACCACGATGTAGAGCCCTACGGAGATGACCAGCGTGGCCCAGGGGACGGTGATGGAGGAGATGCCGAGCAGCAGCGCGACCAGCGGGGCGAACGCCACCACCATGATGGCGTCGTTCAAGGCCACCTGGCTGAGCGTAAAAGCCGCGTCCCCACGGCACAGGTTGCTCCACACGAACACCATCGCGGTGCACGGCGCGGCCGCCAGCAGGATGAGGCCGGCGATGTAGGAGTCCACCTGGTCGGCCGGCAGCCAAGGCCCGAAGACGTGGCGTAGGAAGAACCATCCCAGCAAAGCCATCGAAAATGGCTTCACCGCCCAGTTGATGAACAGCGTGGTACCGATGCCGCGCCAGTGCTGACCGACCTGGCGCAGCGCGCCGAAGTCGATCTTCATCAGCATCGGCACGATCATCACCCAGATAAGCACGGCCACGGGCAGGTTTACATGCGCCCACTCGATGCTTCCAAGGCGCTCGAAGGCGGCCGGCCATCGGTGGCCCAGCAGCGTTCCCACCACGATGCACAGTGCTACCCAAAGGGTCAGGTAGCGCTCGAAGAAACCCATGCGTGGAGCTGCATCACTCACCGGCTTCCTCCTCGGCCTCGACAAAGCCAATCTTGTCCAGGGCGGTCTTGAGCTGCGCACGGTCCTCCCAGGCCGACGAGGGAAGTGCCAGGAAGGCCCTCAGTCGGGCCTGGATGACACGATGGGCCTGCCTGAACGCCGCACGCTTGTCGTCATCGCTGCCGCCGGCTGCTGCGGGGTCAGGCAAACCCCAATGGGTGCGTAGGAAATCCCCGAACACCACCGGGCAAGTCTCTGCTGCCGCCGAGTCGCACACGGTCACGACCAGGTCCATGCGCGGGGCCTCCGGCGTGGTGAATTCGTCCCAGGACTTACTGCGCAACCCGGCGGTGGAAATCCCCTCGGCCTGCAGCTGGGCCAGGGCGAACGGGTTCACGGTGCCGGTGGGCTGGCTGCCAGCGCTGAACACTTTGAAGCGGTTGCCGGCCCACGCACGTAGTGTGGCCTCGGCCAGGATGCTACGGGCACTGTTGCCGGTGCAGAGGAAAAGAACGTTGTGGGTCATGGCGAGGTTGTCATGTGGAGGAAAGCGGGGCGCTTGCAGGAGAACGGCGCAGGATCAGCAGCCGCAGGCGGGATCGTTCACCTGCGTACATTCGGCGTTGCTCGAACCGGAGCAGCAGTTGTGGGTGAGGTACTCGATCAAGCCGTTCATTGCCTGGAAGTTGGCGCGATAGCAGACGTAGCGACCTTGGCTCTCACCCTCCACCAGACCGGCATGCACCAACTCCTTCAGATGGAAGGACAGCGTCGCGCCGGGAACGCCCAGCGCCTCAGCGATGTCACCAGCCATGCGGCCTGCGGGGCCGGCTTCGACCAGCAGACGGTAAGCAGCTAGACGGGTCGCATGGCCCAAGGCGGTCAGGGAGGCGATTGCATCTTTCGTTTCCATGTTTCTAGAATAATCGAAAGAATAAGCCCGAACAATCCCCCTTCGACCTTCCCGCTCACCTGGACGCTGGCCTGCTCCCCATGCCTGTGCACGAGGTGCTGGGCGCTGGCGACATGCATCCACCTCGCATCCTGCTGCTGTACGGTTCGCTGCGGCCGCAATCCTTCAGCCGAAAGCTGGCGCTGGAAGCCGAGCGCATCCTGCAGCACCTCGGCGCCGAGACCCGGGTGTTCGACCCGCATGACCTGCCGGTATTGGACAGCGTCGACAAAAGCCACCCGAAGGTGCAGCAGCTGCGCGAGTGGTCGCAGTGGTCGGAGGGCCAGGTCTGGGTGTCGCCCGAGCGCCACGGCACGATCACCGCTGGCTTGAGCATGAGGTGCAGGAATGGGCGCTTGGATGCCCCGTTGCGCAGATCGGCAGCACAGCTGTGCAGATCCAGGATCACCGGAGCAGCTCAGCACGAACGGCCACAGAACGGCCACGAGAGACGCCCAATAACAACGAAGGCCACCCGAAGGCGGCCTAAGTTATTGATCCACATGGTGGGCCCACCAGGATTCGAACCTGGAACCAAGGGATTATGAGTCCCCTGCTCTGACCGTTGAGCTATAGGCCCGCGCCGCGGGCGGCAGTGTAGCGGATGGTCCGCCCCCTGGGCAGGGCCGCAGCGGCGCGCGGCGCGCCGGCATGGGTCGGCCGCAAGCCAGGCTCCGGAAAACGCCAAGGCCCCGCATGGGCGGGGCCTTGGCCTGGAGCGGACCGGCGCTGCGCGCCGGCGGATCAGTCGATGTCGAGGAACGAGCGCAACTGCTCGGAGCGGCTCGGGTGGCGCAGCTTGCGCAGGGCCTTGGCCTCGATCTGGCGGATGCGCTCGCGGGTGACGTCGAACTGCTTGCCGACCTCCTCCAGGGTGTGGTCGGTGTTCATGTCGATGCCAAAGCGCATGCGCAGCACCTTGGCCTCGCGCGGGGTCAGGCTTGCCAGCACCTCGCGGACGGTCTCCCGCAGGTTGACCGAGGTGGTCGCGTCGATCGGGGACTCGATGCTCGTGTCCTCGATGAAGTCGCCGAGGTGGGAATCCTCGTCGTCGCCGATCGGCGTCTCCATCGAGATCGGCTCCTTGGCGATCTTCAGCACCTTGCGGATCTTGTCCTCGGGCATGTCCATCTCGCGGGCCAGCTCCTCCGGCGTGGCCTCACGGCCGTACTGCTGGAGCATCTGGCGGGAGATGCGGTTGAGCTTGTTGATCGTCTCGATCATGTGCACCGGGATGCGGATCGTGCGCGCCTGGTCGGCGATCGAGCGGGTGATCGCCTGGCGGATCCACCAGGTGGCATAGGTCGAGAACTTGTAGCCGCGGCGGTACTCGAACTTGTCCACCGCCTTCATCAGGCCGATGTTGCCCTCCTGGATCAGGTCCAGGAACTGCAGGCCGCGGTTGGTGTACTTCTTGGCGATGGAGATCACCAGGCGCAGGTTGGCCTCGACCATCTCCTTCTTGGCCTTGCGCGCCTTGGCCTCGCCGTAGGCCAGCGCGCGGCTGATCTCCTTGAGGTCTGCGAGCGTGACCATCATCGCCTTCTCGAGGGCGATGATCGCCTCCTGCTCGGCGATGATCTGGTCCTTGACCTCGCGCAGGCCGCTGGCCCACTTCTGCTTGCGCTTGAGCATCTCCTCCACCCAGCCCAGGTTGGTCTGGTTGCCTTCCCAGGCGCGGAGGAAATCCTTGCGCGGCATCTTCGCGACCTGGGTGGACAGGTCGTGGATGCGGCGCTCGTGCTCCTTGACCTCGCCGACCACGTCGCGCAGCTTCTTGACCAGCGCGTCGGTCAGCGGCATCGGCAGGCGGAAGGTGACGAACTGCGCGGCCATCTCCTCGCGCAGCTTCAGCACCTGCTTGGCGCCGGGGCCGTGCTTGGCGTAGGCCTTCTGGAACCTGGCGTAGGTGGCCGCCAGCTCCTCCATGCGGCGGGCGACCTCGGCCGGGTCCGGGCCGGTGGCGGGGCTGTCGTCCGCATCGTCCGCGGCCGCCTCCTCGTCCTCCTCGTCCTCCTCGTCGAGGAGGTCGGTCTCGGGGATCTCGGCGTCCTCGACCGGCAGCGGCTCTTCCTCGGCCTGGTCGTTGAAGCCGATCACCACCTCGGGCAAGCGCTTCTTGCCGGCCTTGTGCAGGTCGTACTCCTCCAGCAGCATCTGCACCGACCACGGGAAGCTGGCCAGCGCGGAAGCCATCTGGTTCAGGCCTTCCTCGATGCGCTTGGCGATGGCGATCTCGCCCTCGCGGGTCAGCAGCTCGACCGTGCCCATCTCGCGCATGTACATGCGCACCGGGTCGGTGGTCCGGCCGCCCTCGCTGTCGAGCGAGCTCAGCGCGGCGGCAGCCTCCTCGGCCGCCGTCTCGTCGACGTCGGTGCCGGGGGCGGTCTCGCCGCTGAGCAGCAGGGTCTCGGCATCGGGTGCGACTTCGTGCACATCGATGCCCATGCCGGTGATCATCCCGATGATGTCTTCGATCTGCTCGGGATCGACCAGATCGTCGGGCAGGTGGTCATTGACCTCGGCATAGGTCAGGTAACCCTGCTCCAGCCCCTTGGAGATCAGGAGCTTGAGATCGGAGTGTTGGGCAGGACGCTCGTTCGCCATGTGGCGCACCAGAATGGATGGAGAAAAGGGAACCCTTAATTGTACCAGCCTCCCCGGGGCGGGTCCGTGCCCGCGGGGATCGCGCCCGGCCCCGGGGGGCCGGACATGGGTCACGATATGGGGACAGGGCTCCGTCTTTCCAGTACTTGCGCGGAAAAAGCGGGCCGGACGGGCCAGATCGCGGTTTGTGTCCGGTTCAGGCCCGGAGCAGGAAGGTCACCGGTCCGTCATTGGTCAGGCTGACCGCCATGTACGCCCCGAACCGGCCCGTCTCCACCGCCCCCCGGTGCCGGGCCCGGCACTCGGCCACCAGCCGGTCGAAGACCTGGCGGGCCTCGTCCGGGGGCGCCGCGGTGCTGAAGCTGGGCCGCATCCCGGAGCGGGTGTCCGCCGCCAGCGTGAACTGGCTGACCAGCAGCAGCCCGCCGCTGGTGTCCGCCAGCGACAGGTTCATGCGCCCGGCCTCGTCGGGGAAGACCCGGTAGCCCAGCAGCCGCCCGGCCATCCGCGCGACCTGGTCCTCGCCGTCGCCGGGCTCCACGCCCACCAGCGCCAGCAGCCCGGGGCCGATCCGGCCCACGCATTCGCCGTCCACGTCCACGCGGGCCGCGGTGACACGCTGTATCAAGGAGATCATCCCGGCATTGTAGGGGCGGCCGGGGCGCATCCTGCCAGTGGGGCGGTTGCCGACCCCCTACAATGCCGCCATGACCCGCCTCCTCGCACGGCTGCTGTACCTGCTCGCCGGCCTCGTCGCCCGCCTGCCCTGGCCGGTGCTGCGCGCGCTGGGCGATGCGCTGGCGTGGCTGTGGCTGAAGTCCGGCGCCCGCGAGAGCCGGGTCGCGGAAATGAACCTCGCCATCGCCTACCCGGACATGCTGCCGGCGCAGCGCGAGGAGTGGCGCCGGGCGGTGCTGCGGACCACCGCGCGGCAGGCGCTGGAGACGCTGCGGCTGTGGACGCGGCCCCATGCCGAGAACCTGGCGATGATCGTGGAGGCCCACGGCGTCGAGCTGTTCGACGCGGCGCTGGCCTCGGGCAAGGGCGTGATCGTCGCCGCGCCGCACTTCGGCAACTGGGAACTGCTGAACCAGTGGCTGGCGGCGAAGACGCCGCTGGCCATCCTCTACCGGCCGCCGGAATCGGCGGTCGGCGAGGCCTTCCTGCGCCTGGTGCGCGCCCACGACGACCCCTCGCGCGTCACCCAGGTCCGCGCCGAGGGCCCCGGCATCCGCGCGCTGTACAAGCGGCTGCGCGACGGCGGCGTGGTCGGCATCCTGCCCGACCAGCAGCCCAAGGCGGGCGACGGCGAGTTCGCGCCGTTCTTCGGCAAGGAGGCGCTGACGATGACGCTGCTGCCGCGGCTAGCCGAACGCAGCGGCGCGACCGTGCTGTTCGCCTGGTGCGAGCGCATCGGCGGCGGCCTGCGGTTCGCGCTGCACATCGAACAGGCCACCGGCGACATCGCCTCCGCCGACCCGCGGACCGCGGTCGCCGCGCTCAACGCCAACGTCGAGCGCATCGCGCGCCGCGACCCCGCGCAGTACCAGTGGACCTACAAGCGCTTCAAGGCGCGTCCGCCGGGCAGCGGCGAGGAAAACCCCTACCGACACTTCGAGCGCATCCAATGACGCTTCCCGACGATCCCGCGGTCCCGCACGGTGCCGCCCCCGGCGACGGCTGGCAGCCGCTGCCGCCCGCGGCACGCACGCTGTTCACGCTGACGGCCGCCCTTGCTTCCGCGGCGGCGGTCATGGCCGCGCTGGTCGCGGCCGGGCTGCTGCTTCCGGCCGGCGTGGCCAGGACCACGGCCGCCGTCGCCGTGCTGGTGCTGCTGCCGGCCTGGTTCGTGTGGCTGGCGCGCCGGCGCTACGCGTGCACGCGCTGGAAGCTCGACGACGAGGGCTTCGCCCTGCGCCGCGGCCGCCTGTGGCGGACCGAAACGCGCGTGCCCGGCTCGCGGGTGCAGCACCTGGACCTGGTGCGCGGGCCGCTGGAACGCCGCTTCGGCCTGGCCACGCTGGTCATCCACACCGCGGGCACCCGCCTGAACGCGGTCGCGGTGCGGGGGCTGGGCGTTGCCGAAGCCGAACGGCTGCGCGACGCGCTGGCGCGGGTGACGGCGGATGACGATGACGCCTGAGCCGCTCGAACCGGGCGCATCCCCGGGGCCGGGCGCCGTCCCGGCCGCCGGCGGGGAACGCCGCCTGCACCCGTGGTCGTGGCTGTTCGTGCTCGCCGGCGCGCTGCGCCAGTTCATCGTGCCGCTGCTGGTGCTGGTGTTCATCGGCGGGCGCAGCCAGGAGAGGTACCAGCTGGCCGCGGCGGGCGTGGCGGTGCTGGGCCTGGCCGCCGCCTCGGTGGCGCGCTACTTCACCTACCGCTACCGCATCGACGGCGACAGCCTGTTCGTGCGCAGCGGCCTGTTCGAGCGCGAGCTGCGCCAGATCCCGTTCTCGCGGATCCACAACGTGGCCCTGCACCAGTCGCTGCTGCACCGCCTGTTCGGCGTGGCCGAGGTGCGGCTGGAATCGGCCGCCGGCGCCCGCCCGGAAGCGGAGATGAAGGTGCTGTCGCTGGCCGACGCGCTGGCGCTGGAGCAGCTGATCCGCCACCGCGGGCAGGCGCCCGCGCAGCCCGGCGAGCAGCCGGGCGCGACGGAGGCGGGCGACACCCTGCTGTCCCTGCCCGCCGGGGAGCTGGTGCGGCTGGGGCTGATCTCCAACCGCGGCATGGTGGTCGTGGCCGGCGCGTTCGCCGCGGCCTGGCAGCTGTTCCCCGAGGAACGCATGGTGCAACTGCTGCGCGCCGTGACGCGCGCCGTGTTCGGCTACGTCGGCATCGCCACCGGGAACTGGCTGCAGACCGCCGCGGGTGCCGTCTTCCTGGTCGTGCTGGCGCTGCTGCTGTTGCGGGCGTTCTCGGTGCTGCTGGCGTTCGTGCGCTACCACGGCTTCCGGCTCGGCGCGCACGGGCGCCGGCTCACGGTGGAACGCGGGCTGTTCTCGCGCGTGCGCAGCAGCGTGCCACGCCGGCGCATCCAGGCGTGGACGCTGCGCGAGGGCCTGCTGCACCGCCTGTTCCGGCGGCGCTCGCTCACGATCGACACCGCCACCTCGCAGTCGGAGCCCGGCCAGGAAAAGCCGCTGCACGAACTGGCGCCGGTGGCGACGCCGGAGGCCTGCGACGCCCTGGTCCGCCACGTCCTGCCCGGCGCGCAGTGGCCCCCGGCGCAATGGCACCCCCTGCATCCGCGCGCGTGGCTGCGGCTGCTGTGCGTCCGCCTGCTGTGGGGCGTGGTCCTGCTCGCCATCGGGCTGCGGCTGTCCGGGGCATGGGGCCTGCTGGCGCTGGCCTGGCTGCCGTGGTCGTGGCTGGCCGCCATGCCGCGTTCGCGGGCTATGCGGTCGACGGCGGCATCGTCGCCGTGCGCCAGGGCTGGTGGTCGCGGCACTGGCGCTTCGCGGAGCTGGACAAGCTGCAGGCGATCCAGCTGCGCCGCTCGCCGCTGGACCGGCTGGCCGGCATGGCCTCGCTGTGGCTGGACACCGCGGGCGCGGGGCCGATGTCGCCGCCGCTGCGCATCCGCTTCCTGCCGCTCGCGGAGGCGCGCTCGCTGATGGCACGGCTCGAGCGCGAGGTCGCCCGGCGCCCGCTGCGCTGGTGACGTAGGCTCAGCCGGGCGGATCCCCCGCGGCCAGCGACAGGAACAGTTCCTCGTAACGCCGGTTCATCAGCTCACGGCCATGGCGGGCGAGCGCGGTGGCGCGCGCGGCGCGGCCCAGCCGTTCCGCGAAGGC